>Ga0265303_10000181_pt1 | contig 31974 bp, 31 predicted proteins | sample Helome_2_FD_192494 | JGI IMG/M metagenome (GOLD analysis project Ga0265303, IMG submission 192494) | Marine sediment microbial communities from subtidal zone of North Sea - Hel_20160317 (Illumina Assembly) | ecosystem: Environmental > Aquatic > Marine > Subtidal zone > Sediment ... | reverse complement strand
CGCGCTTGACGCAGGTGCCGAGGATATCATCGTTGCCGACGACGGCAGCATCGAAGTTCTAACGACAGCCGAAGGTTATGTCGCGGTGAAACAGGCGATGACCGACGCGGGGCTCGAACCGGAAGATTCGGAGCTGACCATGCGCGCGGCCACCAATGCCGAGCTGGATCTTGATGACGCTCAGAAAGTCCTGCGCCTGGTCGACTTGCTGGAAAGCTCAGATGATGTGCAGGATGTGTATTACAACGCTGAAATTCCACAGGAAGCGTACGAGGCCCAGGCTTAATGATTATCCTGGGGATTGACCCTGGATCACGCATTACCGGCTTTGGCCTCATCGATAATCAAGCTAGCCGCATCGAGTATGTCACCAGTGGCAAGATCAGGGTCAGCGGGGACAGCCTGCCACAGCGCCTGGGTTGTATTTTTAATGAAATCGAAAGCGTGATACAAAAGCACGGGCCCGAACAGATGAGCATCGAAAACGTGTTCATGGCACGCAACCCTGATTCGGCATTGAAGCTGGGACAGGCTCGTGGTGCGGCTATTTGTGCGGCCTACCAGGCCGGGCTTGAAATAGCCGAGTATGCACCGCGCGAAATCAAGCAGGCCATTGTCGGTACGGGTGCAGCCAACAAGGAACAGGTTCAGCATATGGTAAAACGTTTGCTTGGAATCAGGCAGGAGCTGCAAGCCGACGAGGCGGATGGCCTCGCGATTGCTATCTGCCACGCACAATTTTATGCTACGCGGCAGAAAACGGGTATCGACCCCGGATTGCTAAAGCGCAGGAGAAGCAGCCGCAGATGATCAGCCGACTGACAGGTATACTGGCCGCCAAGCGCGCCCCGCAAATACTGATCGATTGCAATGGAGTGGGTTACGAAGCAGATGTGTCGATGACGACGTTTTACCAGCTACCCGAAGTAGGCGAGCGCATCTCCATCTGGACCCATTTGCTGGTTAAAGACGATTCACACAGCCTGATCGGGTTCAATGACGAGCAGGAACGCAAGCTGTTCCGCCAACTGATTCGAATTAATGGTGTCGGTCCGAAAATGGCATTGACAATTTTATCTGGCATCGACGATCAGCAATTTGCGCTTTGCATTGTTAATAACGATGTGGCGATGCTGACCAGGTTACCGGGTGTCGGCAAGAAAACTGCCGAACGCCTGGTTATCGAGATGCGTGACAAGATCGAGAGCCTGGTAAGCGACACGCCCACCCGCGAGGTTTTACCGACTGGACATTCGATGGTAAGTGAAGCCATTGAAGCCCTGCAGGCCCTGGGCTACAGGCCGGTAGATGCCGAAAAAATGATCAGTCGAGCACAACAGCAGGGTGAGGCTCAAAGCAGCGCCTCGGAGTTAATTAAACAGGCGTTGCAGGCGTCGGTTAAGGTATGAGCGAAGATCGACTGATCGATCCGGATGCGATCGCAGAAGAGTTGTCGCTGGACCGTGCGCTGCGTCCCAAGCTACTCGGTGATTACGTCGGCCAGGATGAAGTTCGCGAACAGATGGAAATATTCGTCCAGGCCGCGATAAAACGTCAGGAAGCGCTTGACCACGTATTGATATTCGGTCCTCCGGGCCTTGGCAAAACAACCCTGTCGCATATCATCGCCAACGAAATGCAGGTTAACCTGCGCCAGACATCGGGACCGGTACTGGAGAAAGCGGGCGATCTTGCGGCAATACTGACTAACCTTGAACCGCACGATGTGCTGTTTATCGATGAAATTCATCGGCTGAGTCCCGTAGTAGAGGAGATTCTTTACCCGGTTTTGGAAGACTTTCAACTCGATATCATGATCGGCGAGGGACCTTCGGCACGTTCCATCAAGCTTGATCTGCCGCCGTTTACACTGGTGGGTGCAACCACACGAGCGGGGCTGCTAACCTCGCCCTTGCGCGATCGTTTCGGGATTGTGCACCGACTCGAATTTTACAGCGCCGAGGAACTGGGTCGAATTATCATGCGCTCGGCAGGTTTACTCGGTATCGAGCTTGAAGCGGAAGGTGCAGGTGAAATTGCCAGCCGATCGCGAGGCACTCCGCGCATCGCCAACCGGCTGCTGCGACGCGCGCGCGATTACGCCGAGGTCAAAGTCGACGGCGTTATCAGTGCCGAGGTCGCCTGCGCGGCGCTGGACATGCTCAAGGTTGATAAGTCCGGACTCGACCATATGGATCGACGCCTGGTTCTGACAATGATTGATAAATTTGATGGCGGGCCGGTCGGTGTGGAAAGCCTGGCGGCCGCGATCGGCGAAGAGCGTGGCACCATCGAGGACGTCATCGAACCTTACCTGATACAGCAGGGTTACATGATGCGAACCCCGCGTGGGCGTGTGGTAACATCGCGCGCGTACTCGCATTTCGGATTTGAACATTCAAAACAGGGTGAAATCGAATTATAGCCAGGCCCTGCAACTAACTTGTATAAACCAGACGAATAAACACTATGAATAATGATTCACTGTTAACGCTTGTCATTAATGCCAGTATCCCGGTACAGCTGGTAATGCTGATACTGCTTGTAGCCTCGGTTTTCTCCTGGGCACTCATGTATGTCAAGCGAGGTTATATCCGCCAATCGCAGGTCGAGGCCAAGACCTTTGAGGGCCGTTTCTGGTCCGGAATAAATTTGAGTGATTTATTTGCACAATTGAGCGTGCGCCAGGAACGACGTTTTGGCCTGGAGGCCATATTCGAAAACGGTTTTCGCGAGTTTGCACGTGCCCGCAAGGCTGACCTGGACAACAGTGAAGTCGTGCGTTCAGCGCATCGTGCGATGAAAGTATCGATGTCACGTGAAGTCGAATTGCTCGAGAATAACCTGACATTTCTTGCAACCGTCGGTTCGGTGAGTCCGTATGTCGGCCTGTTCGGCACTGTATGGGGCATCATGGAGTCGTTTCGTGCACTTGCCGGCGTGCAGCAGGCGACGCTGGCGATGGTAGCGCCGGGTATTTCGGAAGCCCTGATCGCTACCGCGATGGGCTTGCTGGCGGCGATTCCGGCGGTCGTTGCCTACAACAAGTTCACCAGTGAAATCGATGCGATGATCGTGCGTTACGAAAATTTTCTCGAGGAATTCACCGGTATCCTGCAGCGCCAGGCCCAGTCACCGAACTAGGGATTGCAATAGTGAAGAAGCGACGCGCGGTTTCCGAAATCAATGTAGTACCTTACATCGATGTGATGTTGGTGCTGTTGATTATCTTTATGGTAACGGCCCCGCTGTTAAAGCAGGGTGTCGACGTTGACCTGCCTACCGCGCCGGCTAATCCACTGGATGCGGAAAGCCCCGAGCCCATCGTGATTACGGTCGATAAGGCCGGCAAGATATATCTCAACATCGCCCTGAATCCCGATGGTGAAATCAGTGCCGAGGCACTGGTAAAGCAGGTAAAAGCAGCATTGTCGAGGGAACCAAAGCGACCGGTTATGGTGCGTGGCGACGCGAATGGGCCATACCAGAATGTTGTGCAGACACTGGTACTGCTGCAGCAGGCGAACGTTGGATCGGTTGGACTGGTGACCGATCCCGAGGAAAAACTCTAGTGCTTTCAGAGTTTCGCAAACATCCCCTGGCGTTGCTGGTTTCGCTTGCTTTGCACGCGTTACTCATAGGCCTGATGGTTTTCAATCTCAGCTCTGTCGATAAACTGCAGGACATCAAGGTCGGACCTGTTGCCAAGACCGTCCAGGCCGAAGTGGTCAATCAGCAACAGCTCGATGCGAAGGAAAAGCAAAAGCAACTAGAGGAGAAACGTAAACGGGAAGCCGAGAAAAAGAAGAAAGATCTCGAGGCCAAAAAACTGGCAGATAAAAAGAAAAAGGAGGCCGAAAAGAAACGCAAGGCTGAAGACAAGAAAAAAGCTGAACTAAAGCGTAAAAAAGAAGCCGAACAAAAACGTAAGCAAGAAGCAGAACGCAAGGCTACCGAAAAGCGCAAGGCGGAAGAAAAACGCAAGGCCGAAGAGCAACGCAAAGCGGACGCTGCTAAAGCCGCCGAGGAAAAACGTAAAACCGAGGAAGCGCGTATTGCCGAGGAAAAGCGCAAGGCCGAGGAGGCCAAGCGCGCGGAGGAAGAACGCAAACGCAAGGAGGCCGAGGAACGCCGCCTTGCCGAAGAGGAGCAAAAACGCAAGGAGGCGGAGCTTAAGGCGAAACTGCTCGCCGAGGAAAACCAGCGTCGGCTCAATTCATTGCAGGAGGCTTATAAACTGGCCATTTTTCAAAAGGTTAAGCGGAATTGGATTAGACCGGCCGGAAGTGAGAAAATACCAGAGTGTTGGGTTCGAGTACTGCAAGGGCCGGGTGGGATTATTCTCGATGTCACCTTCGGCACCTGTAAAGGCAGCACTGCAACATACCGCGCTTCGATCGAAAATGCAGTTTACAAGGCAGAACCCCTGCCGAAACCAGGGGATCCGTCCTTGTTCGAGCGAGAGTTGAACTTTAATTTCAGGCCCGAGTAAGATTTATAACTAAATGAAACAACTAATAACATACCTGTTAGCTGGCCTCCTTTGGGTTATGCCAGTGTTAGCTAATGCTGCGCTGACCATAGAAATTACCGGAGGGGTTGAGGGCGCATTGCCAATTGCAGTGGTACCGTTTGACACCTCGCGCCTGAGCAGCAAGCTGCCGGTTGATATAGCCGGGATTGTCGCCAGTGACCTGAATCGCAGTGGCGTACTGAAATCCATGGAAAGGACCAGGCTGCCCGCCAATCCGCATTACAGCAACCAGGTGCAATATGCGCGCTGGCGCACTGCCGGACAGGATTACCTGGTAGTTGGCAGGGTGTTGGAGAAATCTCCGGGACTTTACAACATCGAATTCCAGTTGCTCGACGTGCTTAAGCAAAAGCAGCTGGTGGGTCGTAGCATGCCTGCTAAGAAACGTAACCTGCGTTCGCGGGCTCATCAAATCAGCGATTTCATTTACGAACAAATCACCGGCACACGCGGTGCATTCAATACCCGTATCGCTTTCGTACGTGCGCAGAAGGATGCCGCGCGCAAGTATGTACTGCAGGTCGCCGACACGGACGGGTTCAACGCCCAGAATGTGCTCGAATCCGATGAGCCGATCATGTCTCCAAGCTGGTCACCCGATGGTAAATCCCTGGCCTATGTTTCATTTGAAAACGAACGCCCGGAAATATTCATTCAGCACCTCGCAACCGCGAGGCGTTCCAAGGTCGCGGGCTTCAGAGGTTTGAATAGCGCACCAAGCTGGTCGCCCGATGGTAAATTCCTGGCGCTGGTCCTGTCCAAGGATGGTAGCCCCGACATCTATACCTTAAACACCGCCACCAAGCGCCTCAAGCGGCTGACTACCCATCGCAGCATAGATACTGAACCGGTTTGGGCCAGCGATGGCAGGACAATAATTTTTACCTCCGATCGTGCCGGCTCACCGCAACTTTACCGAATCGACGTCGGCGGGGGCAGACCTAAACGCGTTACCTTTGAGGGCCGCTACAATACCGCGGCCAGTTTGTCCCCTGACGGCAAGTTCATTGCCATGGTGCACGGCGAGCGGGGACAATATAAAATAGCGCAGTATGAACGTGAAACAGGAAACTTGACCGTACTCACCGATAGCACTCTCGATGAATCACCTTCATTTTCCCCGAACGGCAAGATGGTGCTCTATGCGTCGACACGCGGAAATAACGGTTTCCTTTACGCGGTCTCGATCGACGGGCGTGCAAAACATAAATTATCCGACCAGGCCGGTGATATACGCGAACCGGTCTGGGGTCCCTTTGAAAGTAAATAATCACCACGTACGAGTGGAGCAGGAATGAAATGAAACTATATAACGCAATGAAAATTTGGATGATCGCCGGATTAGTAGCCGTCGTCGTTACCGCCTGCGCTACCACGCAGGAAGAAATGATGGACGGTGATGGCGCGCCAATCGACGATCAGGCACAGACCGGCATGGTCGATGATGGTAGCAGTGGTGGCGCGGATGCTACCGGGCTTGATGGTGCCGACGGAGGCGACGGAATGGCTATTAGTGATATGGACGCAATCAGCAGGCTCCAACAAACCGAGGGTGCACTGGCCAATCGCACCATTTACTTCGAGTTCGACAGCGCCAAACTCACCAGTGAGTCAATCCAGATCCTGGAAACCCACGGCAGTTTTGTCGCTGGAAACGGTGAAGTCAGTGTGCGCCTCGAAGGGCATGCCGACGAACGCGGCAGTCGTGAATACAACATCGCACTCGGCGACCGACGTGCCCAGTCTGTAAGGCGGGTGTTGCTGTTCCAGGGTGCATCGGCTGACCAGGTTGAAACCGTAAGTTATGGAGAGGAAGAACCGGCTATGCAAGGTCATACCGAGGAAGCCTGGAGCAAGAACCGTCGCGTTGAATTGATTTATACGGTGAATTGATATGAAGGCGTCGATTTATTCGATTCGCAAAATTATCCTGCCAGGGATTGTCCTCGCAGCTTCGGTCAGCACCAGCGTATTTGCACAAGGTACGCTAACCCCGGAACAGTTATCGCTGCGGGTAGAGCGCCTGACCGAATTATCTCAGCGTTCCGACGCCAAGTTATCCGCGGTTCAAGGGCAGTTGAAGAAACTGTCTGAAGAAATGTCTCGCCAGGGCCGACTCATCGATAACCGGGCGGTGCTTGACATGATCCAGCAGGTTGACGAGGTATCGGAAGATATCGGTTTACTACGCGGTGAGATCGAAGTGCAGGGTAACGATATCAATGATATCAAAAAGCGACAGCGCGAATTGTACCTCGATATTGATCGACGCCTGCGCGACCTTGAAAGCGGTGCTACTACGCAGGCTCCAGCCGGTCAGATAAGTGTTCCCCAGGTGAGCACCACGGCATCGGCCGGGACTGCTACCACCGGTCAGCAAACGCCTTCGGTAGAACCATCGACACCTGAGCCTGCGACATCGACGACCGCATCTGTTTCGCAGACCCCATCGGTTACCCAGAGTGCCGAAAAAGAGGCCTACCAGGCAGCTTTCGATACCCTCAAGGAAGGGCGATACAAGCAGGCCAAGACCGAACTCAAGACCTTCCTGGACAAGTATCCCAATAGCAGCTTTTCCGGTAACGCCCAGTACTGGCTCGGCGAGGCGCATTACGTGACGCGCAATTTCGACCAGGGCGTTGTCGAATTCGAGAAAGTGCTTAAAACCTACCCGACTAGCAACAAGGTGCCGGATGCGATGTTGAAGCTTGGCTATACCTTTTACGAACGCAAGCAATTTGATCAGGCCAAGGCGATACTGCAGGACCTGCGCGAACGGTTTCCCAAGACCACTGCATCGCGCCTGGCTACCAAGCGCCTGGATCGAATTCGCAAGGAGGGACACTAAGCTTGTCGCTTGTTAGAATTCACTTGAATTCAGTCTGGGGATAGGTATTATTCCAGACCTTTCCGGGGGGGCGTTAGCTCAGTTGGTAGAGCATCTGACTTTTAATCAGGTGGTCGGGCGTTCGAGCCGCCCACGCCCCACCACTTTTTCCCGAAATCATCCTTACGCACGATAATTTTCTAATACTGCTGCGTTCGTCGATATACTGATGTTATTAGTGCGATTCAAGGTATCATTGCTGATTCCGAACACCGCTGAATCAACTGGATGAAGAACCAGATTACTCTAACAACACTTAATGCGCGCTACATGCACTGCGCATTCGGATTGCGTTACTTGTTGGCGAACTTGGGCGAATTGCAATCGGTTGCACATATCAGGGAGTTCACGATTCAACAACGGCCCATTGATATTGCTGAGCAATTGCTTGCGCAACGATCAAAGATAATAGCTTTCAGCATTTATATCTGGAACGTGAGTGAAACCGCCGCGGTCATCGCGCTATTAAAACAGGTTTCACCGCAGACAATTATTGTTGCGGGCGGTCCTGAAGTCAGTTTTGCAGATGATTTACCCGATCTCGCTACCCAGGTGGATTACATCATTACGGGTCCGGGGGAGATTAGTTTTCGTCAACTGTGCGAAGATTTGCTGGCAAATAAACCAGTTGCATCAAACATCATTGCCGGCAAAGCGGCCAGTCTCGATGAGCTCGAACTGCCCTATGCCAACTACAACGCTGATGATATTCGTAACCGCTTGATTTATGTTGAGGCTTCACGCGGCTGTCCATTCAAGTGTGAATTTTGCCTGTCTTCGCTGGACAAAACCGCTAAACCGTTTGACCTGAAGCGTTTTCTAGATGCAATGGATGATCTGTATCAACGCGGTGCACGTAATTTCAAGTTTATTGACCGTACTTTCAACTTAAAAATCAGCACCAGCATCGCGATACTGGAGTTTTTCCTGCAGCGCATGGACGATGACCTGTACCTGCATTTTGAAGTCGTTCCGGATTACCTGCCAGAAAAACTCAAGCAGGTGCTAGCGCGTTTTCCAACCGGCGCACTGCAGTTCGAAATCGGAGTGCAGACTTTTGATTCCGAAATCCAGCAGACAATCAGTCGCAAGCAAAACAATCATAACACCCGCGATAACTTGCGTTGGTTGCGAGAAAATACCGGTGCACATATTCACGCTGATCTCATCTTCGGCTTACCCGGGGATTCGCTGGATAACTTTGCCCACAGTTTTAACCATCTGGTGTCATTGAACCCGCAGGAAATCCAACTGGGAATTCTAAAACGCCTGCGCGGTGCCCCGATTAACCGACATAACGATGCATACCAGCTGCGTTACAATCCTGCCGCGCCCTACAACATCCTGAGTACCCGGGATATCGATTTTGCAACCATGCAGCGAGTCAACCGGTTTGCAAGATTTTGGGACATGATTGGAAATTCAGGTCGTTTCGGAAATACGCTACCGCAGATATTGGGGCAGCGTCCATTTGAAAACTTTCTCGAGTTAAGCGACTGCCTCTACGAGCTTGCCGGCAGCAGCTGGAAAATTTCGCTGCGTCGATTGTTTTCTTTACTGTTTATCGCACTGACTGAACAGTTGCAGCTTCGACCGGACCTGGTTCGAAGATCGCTGCTGGCTGATTACAAACGGTCGGGCCAAAAAGGGTTCCTCGATCTTGATAGCCCGAGGCTCGAAATCGTACCTCGCTCCGGAGTTGCTAATAAACGCCAACGTCAGCATGGTCAAATCGAAATTTAAAAGGAGCTTTTAATGGCTGCAATACACTCTCAGTTAAGCGCGGATTGCATCGCCCTGGGGCGATTTTCGTTATGTCATTTACTGTTGATGAATGATTCCAACTATCCCTGGTTTATCCTGGTGCCCGATCGTGACGACATTCGTGAGATGTACCAGCTCGATACGGCTGATCGCGCGCAATTGATGGATGAGTCCTGCCGACTGTCAGAGTTCATCATCAACGTGTTCGAGGGCGAGAAACTCAACGTGGCGGCGTTGGGAAACCAGGTTCCGCAGTTACATTTGCACCACATTGTCCGTTATACCTCGGATCCTGCCTGGCCAACCCCGATCTGGGGGAGGTTTCCGGCACGCCCCTATAGCGATCAGGCGCTGGGTGAAATCAGATCAACAATTAATGGTGCGGAGCTGGATGGTTACCAGCCTGTCGCAGAGAGCTACCTCGCGTAACGCCCACAGCGCACAGGGTCAAAAGCCAATGCTGTGGGCTGAAGTGGAAACAATTCGATCAAATAATTAGCACTTACACATTATCCCGTTTTACACTTGGCGCCTGGAATGTATATGCAATCAAAGGTAGTGTGAAAAATGGATCAAACGTCGATACGGATGGGCGTCGATATCGGTGGGACTTTTACCGACGTCGTACTCGAAGTTGGCGCGCAGCAATATTCATCCAAGGTACTGACCACTTACCTGGCACCCGAGGATGCGATCATCACCGGGTTGAAGCAGGTCTGTGATCAGGCCGATATCAAACCCGCCAGCATTCAGCAGATCATCCACGGCACCACCCTGGCCACTAATGCCTTGATCGAGCGGCGCGGTGCCAGAACGGCGTTCATTACGACTCATGGTTTTCGCGACGTGATCGAAATGCGCAGCGAATCGCGTTTTGAGCAGTACGACCTCAACCTGACGTTACCCGAGCCACTGTTACCGCGTCAGCAGCGCTACACCGTGAAAGAGCGTATCGGTGCGAGTGGCGATGTCCTCATCCCTTTGCAACGTTCTGAAGTCGAAGCGCTGGTCGAGCAGATCGAATCGGCAGGTTACGAAAGCATCGCGGTAGGACTGATGCATTCCTACCTGAATGATAGCCATGAAAAAATGGTGCGCGAGGTATTGGCCGAAAAAATGCCCGGCGTTTCGGTTTCGCTGTCATCCGAGGTATCGCCGCAGATGCGAGAGTATGAGCGTTTCAATACGGTCGTGGCCAATGCCTACATCAAGCCGATGATGAAAAGTTACCTCGACAGACTGGGTGGACAGCTGCAACAGGAAGGCGTTACCTGCAAAATTTTCCTGATGCATTCCGGGGGTGGAATCATTTCAATTGAAAGTGCAGCGGAATTCCCGGTCAGACTGGTCGAATCGGGCCCCGCGGGTGGCGCCGTTTTCGCGGCTCATATCGCCGCCCGGTATAGCCTCGATAAGGTCCTGTCCTTCGACATGGGAGGTACCACTGCCAAGATATGCCTGATTAACAACCAGGCGCCAAAGACCAGCCGCGTGTTCGAAGTTGCCCGTACTTATCGCTTTAAAAAAGGATCAGGCATGCCGATCTCCATACCGGTTATCGATATGGTCGAAATCGGGGCTGGCGGTGGTTCGCTGGCCCGTGTTGATACGATGCGTCAAATTCGAGTCGGTCCCGAGTCTGCGGGCTCGGAACCGGGTCCGGCCTGTTACGGTCTCGGCGGCACCAGTCCCGCGGTAACCGATGCCGATCTCATGCTGGGCAAGCTGGACCCGAATAATTTTGCCGGGGGCTCGATAACGCTCGACAGTCAACGCGCCGCCGATGCATTACTCGATACCCTGGGTAAATCGCTCGACATGGATGCCCTGACCTCGGCCTACGGTCTGAGTGAAGTGGTCGATGAAAATATGGCAAATGCCGCGCGCGTACATGCGGTCGAAAACGGTGAGGACCTGTCCGAGTACACCATGATTGCCTTTGGTGGCGCGGCACCGCTGCATGCCGGGCGCCTTTGTGAAAAACTGGGTGTGGATCGCCTGCTGGTGCCGCCGGGTGCGGGCGTCGGCTCTGCGATTGGTTTCCTGCGTGCGCCGTTTAGTTTTGAGGCAAACCGCAGCGTGTATATGCGCTTGACCGATTTCCGCCCAGACACGATAAAAAAATTGCTGACCGACCTGGAAGCCGAAGCCACCGGGTTTGTGCGTTCCTGTGATGCCAACGCCGATATCGAGGCTGAATTTAAAGCCTATATGCGCTACACCGGACAAGGTGAGGAAATTCCGGTCGTACTGACTGCCGATCAGGCGACGCAGCCAGATGCGGCAACCTTCCAGCAGTTATTTGAACAGGATTACATAACGCTGTTTGGTCGAGCCGTTGAAGGCATGGATATCGAGATCACGGTCTGGTCTGTTAATGCCACCACGCATGCAGAAAAAATTGCACCGGTGCAGACCTTGCCGGCAGGCACGAAGATACCGGCAAACGGACAACGAAGTATTTTCGACCCCGCACAAGGCCAATCGCTGGAATCTTCGGTTGTGTTGCGCGCCGGTTTGAGCCCCGGGGACCTGGTACCGGGACCGGCGGCGATCACCGAAGACGAAACCACCATTATCCTGCCACGAAGCCGCCAGGCGGTGCGCCAGTCTGATGGCTGTATCGACGTCGTGCAACAGGCACAGGAACTGTCATGACCCAGAAAACTTCGAGCGTGTCCAACCAGGTAATGTGGAACCGATTGATTTCCGTGGTCGAAGAGCAGGCCCAGGCGCTTATCCGCACCGCATTTTCGGCCTCGGTGCGCGAAGCCGGCGACCTGTCGGCCGGGGTTTATGACACCCGGGGGCGGATGCTGGCCCAGGCCGTTACCGGAACCCCGGGTCATGTCAACGCGATGGCCGATGCGGTCGCCCATTTCATTCGCAGAATCGGCTATGAAAACATGTTTGAAGGTGATGTTTATATCACCAATGACCCCTGGGAAGGCACCGGTCATCTGCACGATATAACCGTCGTCACACCGTCTTTTCATAAGGGTCAGCATGTTGGTTTCCTCGGCTGTACGGCGCATATTGTCGATATCGGAGGTCGCGGATTTGGTGCCGACGCCAACTCGATTTACGAGGAGGGCCTCTATATCCCGATTATGAAATTTGCCGAAAGGGGCGAAGTCGACAAGACCCTGATCAGGATTGTGCGTGGCAATGTGCGCGAGCCGGACCAGGCGGTCGGCGATTTTTACGCGCTGGCAACCTGTAACGAGATCGGTCACCGGCGTCTGACCGACATGATGAACGAGTTCGAATTATCAGATCTCGACGAGATTGCGGCCTTTATCCTGGAAAACTCACGACGTGCAACGCTTGAATGTATCGCCGCGTTGCCGCGCGCAAAGGCTTCGGGATCGATGACGATCGACGGGTACAGCCATCCCGTCGAGTTAAAAGTTTCACTCGATATCCAGTCTGATCGAATTCTGTGTGATTTTGCCGGCACCTCGGGACTGGACCGAAAGGGTATCAACGTGCCGTTGGTCTATACCAAGGCCTATGCCTGTTTTGCTCTCAAATGCGCTATCGCACCGGAAATTCCCAACAACGCGGCTTCACTGGCCCCATTTGAAATAACAGCACCGGAAAATACGATTGTCAACGCGGTACATCCAGCGCCGGTAGCGCTCAGGCATGTCATTGGCCACATGATTCCAGACGCGGTCTACGCCGCGCTGGACCAGATTCTGCCTGACACGGTCCCGGCAGAAGGCGCTGGCACGCTGTGCAATTTTCAGCTTTCCTTGCGGCCGAGAACCGATATTGCAGCACCCGCGGAGGCGACCAGGGCAGAAGTCCTGACTTTCAACTCCGGTGGCTCGGGTGCACGCCCGACCTCGGACGGTTTGAATGCAACCGCTTTTCCGTCGGGTGTTATGACCATGCCGGTCGAAGCCACCGAACACACCGGTCCGGTGATCATCTGGCGCAAGGAATTGCGTCCCGACAGTGGTGGTGCCGGCAAGTATCGAGGTGGCCTCGGGCAATACATGGAAGTCGGTGCAAGCGCAGGCCACGAGTTTGATTTTTCCGCGATGTTCGATCGGGTCGATCATCCGGCAAGGGGTCGGCAGGGCGGTAAAAACGGCGCCACGATGACAATTTCCAGGGACGACGGTAGCGCGATGAAGGGCAAGGGCAAGCAGTTTGTTGCTGCTGGTCGACGCGTGATGCTGGCGATGCCGGGCGGCGCTGGATACGGCGATCCGGCTGCAAGGGATGCCGCGTTGGTAAGCAGGGACCTGGCGCGCGGCTACATTTCGCAGGAAGTCGCCAAGACCGAGTACGGCATGAGCGATGCAGATATCGCCAGCGTTGTCGACGCGGTAGGCCGCGGGGAATCTATTTAGATAGACAAGCCGGGGTTTAAATCAGCTCTGCGCTGAAACATCGAGATAGAGACAAATATGAAAAAAGCAATACCCGAACGAATGACGGCGGTTTACCTGACCGGCCACGGCGGTATCGAGACCCTGGAGTATCGCGACGATATCCCGGTCCCGGTTCCGGGAGGGGGAGAGGTATTGATCAAGGTGTCGGCAGCGGGTGTCAACAATACCGACATCAATACCCGCATCGGCTGGTATTCGAAGAAGGTCGTTGATGCCACCAATACCGGTGGCGCCGACGGTTTCGAGGAGGTGGATGACGCTGATGCAACCTGGTCAGGCGTAGCGATGGAATTCCCGCGCATTCAGGGTGCGGATTGCTGCGGGATTATTGTCGCGGTCGGTGAAGGTGCCGACGAAAGCAGAATCGGACAACGCGTGCTGGTGCGCAACATGCTGCGCAGTTACGTCGATTACCGGCCATACGAATGCTGGACCCTGGGTTCTGAATGCGACGGTGCCTTTGCACAATACACACGAGCACCGGCAGGTGAAACCTACCGTGTTGATTGCGACTGGTCAGACGAGGAACTCGCTTCGATTCCCTGTGCCTACTCGACCGCCGAAAATATGCTGCATCGAGCCGGGGTTGGTGTCGAGCGGGTGCTTGTTACCGGGGCTTCGGGAGGTGTCGGTTCCGCCGCAGTTCAGCTGGCTAAACGCCGTGGTGCCCAGGTTATTGGGATCGCCAGTGCCGAGAAGATGGAAGATCTGCGCAAACTGGGCGCGGACGAGGTTATCGATCGCAACACTGACCTGGTTGAGACGCTCGGTAGTGACAGCATCGACGTGGTCGTCGACCTGGTTGCCGGCGAAGGCTGGCCCTTATTGCTCGATGTGCTCAAGCGCGGCGGGCGTTACGTAACCGCAGGCGCGATAGCCGGACCCCTGGTCGAGCTGGATGTGCGCACGCTCTATCTCAAGGACCTGACATTGATTGGATGTACCTTTCAGGAAGATGTCGTGTTTGAAAATCTGGTCCAGTATATTGAGCGCGGTGAAGTTCGACCACTGGTCGCGAATACCTTTGCGCTGGCCGAAATAGCGCAAGCGCAGCAAGCGTTTCTGCAAAAGAAGTTCACCGGCAAACTGGTGTTGATCCCGCCAGCCTGAGCGACCCGGGCTCGAATTCTGACTCGATTCACAAATACGAGCACAAAAAAACGGTGATGCCGGAGCACCACCGAGGGCTCTGGCAGATACCATGGTAGTGATCCTGTCGGGAGAGGCTACGACAAATGGTACCAACCGGTCAAACCCGGATGAGTCGAGCGCAATCAGTGCACTGTTAGCGCGCTTGATTTAGATCAACCAAACGCGTTTGCTGGCTCATCATTTAACATCGGAAGGTGTAATCTTTCCCGGTAGATATTTTATACGAGGAAGTACCGATGAAACCTTTTAAACTGTTGTCCGCAACCCTGTTAGGTTGCTTGATATGCTTGGGTTCAGTCTATGCTGACGAACCCGCTCTGTTCACGACTCAATCATTAACGCCTGAAACCGCACTCAAGGCGGTAAACGCGGCGATGGACAAATGCCGTGCCGAGGGATACCAGGTATCCGTAGCGGTAGTCGATCGCATGGGGAACATGCAGGCCATGATTCGCGATCGCTTTGCTGGCGCACACACCCCGGAAACCGCCAGGAGAAAGGCCTGGACGGCCGCCAGTTTTCGTACCAACACGACTGATCTGGTCGATCCTACCCAATCTGGTGAGGCACAATCCGGGGTGCGGCATGTGCCAGGAGCACTCATGCTGGGCGGCGGTATGCTGATTGATGCAGCTGGGTCGGGCGTGGGCGCGATCGGGGTATCCGGTGCACCTAATGGCACCGCCGATGATCTCTGCGCTGCAGCTGGAATTGCGGCGATTGAAGACGATATTTCGTTCTAGTCTTCAACGGCTCCGGTTCGAGGCAGTTTGAATCTGGACCGGAATAAAGAAGTATTGGCCTGCGGAGATCGCTAGCAAACCGGGTTTCAGAGTTTCGCTTCTGTTATTGCAGAAACGGATACATTACAATCGACGGTTCAAATCGATAATTCGAGAAACCAGGGGGGTTCCCATGGATCCTGTCTATTTAATCTGGCTGTTCGCAAGTGGTGCAGTGGTGGGTGGTGCAATCATCGGCGCCATTGTTTACCGCAACCTGACACCAAACATAAAGCAAGCCGATAGTCTCAAGGCCGAGCTCGATGAAGCACGGCAAGAGATGGAAGGTTATAAAACCAGCGTTAACAGTCACTTCGATAAAACCGCGGAACTGGTTAACGAACTGACCCAGGACTATGTCAAGGTTTACAAGCATCTCGCGGAAGGTGCGCAGGCCCTCGGCGATGGCAGGAATTTCACCAATGTGCTGGAACAGCACCAGGGTAAGGTCCTGATTTCGGTTGATGGCGGAGAAAACGTGCAGGATTCGGTGGTCAGCGAAGTGCCAGCTGATACCCAGGCGGCACAGGAATCTCCACCGGGTTCTGCGGAACCGGGTAATGAAAAGGTTGCGCAGGAAGATAGTGCTGACAGTAAAGAAAATGTCGAGGCTGAAGCAGAAGCTGAGGATGCTTCGGAGCTGCTGGCGGAGCAGAATGAAAACGAAGATCCCGTCATTAACGTCGATAAACTCGATGCAGATCTTGATGATGGCTTAGTCGCGGCAAAACCTGAAAAAGGTAACGGTAGCGAGGCTTTAAAGGAAAACCTGTCTGCAAAAGCCGAGGCTCAAAAAGAATCGGCCCCGACGCCATCGGCCTGAGTTACAGGACAGACGCTTCGTAACAAGCTATTGCTGGCCACGGGCTCGTTCAAGCCTATCAAACGCGCCTTCGAGGGTAACGCGCAGGGATACCGCCTCTGCTGGTATCTCGCCGTTGAGCGAGTCCTTCAGCTGCGGCTGCGCAGTAAACCCGCGCTCATCAGTCCAATTGCTGCCATACCGACTACGACCAGGTTGGCTGAACTCCAGCTGCCCGAAAACTCGACGATTGAACTCACCATCATCGGTCCGATAGTCTGACCGATACCGGCACCCTGTAGCATCAATCCGGCCATCAGTGCCATGTATGCAGGACTGATCGAGTAGCGTGCGGCAAGCGCGAATGCGGTACCGGGAAACAACCCGCCGAAAGCGGAGAACAGGAAGCCGGCAATGGTTTTGACGACAGGCTCGCTGAAGCTGGCAAACACCAGGGTCGCGCACAGTCCCATGACAATGAATGAAACCGTCAGCAATTTCCAGGGTGCGATACCCCGACCGATCATCCAGCCTGCCGAAACGTTACCGATTATGTTACCGACCACTACCAGGGCACCGAACTGAGCGGCTTGCGCCAGAGGTACGCTGTAGTCGGTTACCAGGATCGTCGGCAGAAAAGCGGTTAGCGATTGATAGAGGCTGGAATAACAGACGAAACCTGCCACCACAAGTAGCGGGCCAAGGCGCAGGATGCTGGTAATAAAATCAGCGGTACTTAAATGAGTGGGGGATTTGCTCGTGCTACCGCGGAAAGCGATAAACAGGACTGCACTCCAGATAAGGATAATGAATCCGACATCGTTCCACAGGCCACGCCATCCATGCCATTCCAGCAGGGGTGGTGTGATCAACATTGACATGCCGATTCCTGCCGGCATAAAGGCGCCCCAGATACCCATCGCCAGGGGTCTGCTGCGATCGGAGGCTGAGCGACTGATCAGTGAAGGCAGTGCCACGATGGCGAGAATGAATCCAAGCCCTTCGATCAGGCGCGATAGCAGCAATACCTCGATGCCGACTGCTGTCGAACCGAGGAAAGCACCACCGGCTGATAACAGCAACCCGGTCAGCGCCATATACAAGTGCCCGACCCGGTCGGAAAGCAGTCCGAAGCCGGCACCGGCGAAGGCCGCGATCAGGCTGAACAGTGACAGGATCAGCCCGGCCTGAACCAGGCTGAGGGCCAACTCGTCGATAATCAGTGCCAGCGATGCAAAGGTTTTACCGATCTGGAAAGCGCCGATACAACCTGCGAGGAAAGCGATCCAGATCCTGGGCCAGTGGGTTTCGTTCATAGAATCGAAGATTTCGGGCTAGCAGCCAGCAAATTTCAAACTCCTTCGACAATCGGCGCAATTCTCTGCTCGACTACCGCGGCAATGGTTTGCTCGGGACCGGCGGTCATTCTGGTTTCCAGTCAGGCGAGCGCTTGTCGAGAAACGCAGCCAGGCCTTCACGGGCTTCCTCGGTGCTGCGCACACGACTAATGGTCTGCGCGGTTAATTCACGTGTCTCTTCGGTCACCGGGCCGACCTGCAGTTGAGCAAACAATGCCTTGATCTCGCGCTGTGCATTCGGGCCACCCTCGAGCAATTCCTGGACAGTCGAGTCGACCGCGGTATCGAGGTCATCGAGGGTGCTAACCTGGTGAACCAGGCCAAGCACAAGTGCTTCGTCAGCGCGGATGCGGGACATCGTCAATGCCAGGCGACGGGCGTGGCGCTTGCCGACCGCGTTGATCAGGTAGGGGCTGATAGCCCCGGGCAGGATGCCGAACCTGGCTTCGCTCACAGTGAAGCTGGCATTATCTGCAGCAATCGCAATATCACAGGCGCAGGCGAGTCCAACGCCTCCGCCGAGCGCCGCCCCCTGAATCCGTGCCAGCGTCGGTTTGGGGCAGCTGTCGATTTTGTCGAGCATCGCCGCGAAGCGTCGTGCATCGGCCAGGTTCCATTCCTGCGATTCGTTACTGGCGCGTTGCATCCATTTCAGGTCTGCACCCGCACTGAAATGCTTGCCCGCGCCGGCCAGTACTATGATGCGTACCTCGGAGTCATTAATCAGTTGCTCGAACGCGGCGTCGAGTTCACCAATCATTGTTTCGTCGAAGGCGTTAAAAATATCGGGTCGCGACATCGTGATTTGTGTCACGGCCTTGCTGCGCTGACGGATCTCGAGAGTTTTCGGGTCTTGCATCACTAAGTCTCCAGGTGCGGGCCTGCATGCCGTAGCCGGTTATCGCCGTGGGATTTCCAGGGGATGGAACCATCTATCCGGTTCGATGTTAAACCGGATACGGTGATCATGTCGATCTGAACTGCAACCGGTTCAAGTGGATATCGTCGAAGTCAACTGGCTGACGAATATGGTACTCTTGGGCGAATTCATGGTATTGCATGCCGGATTAAGCAAAGCGAAATCATAGAATGACTCGGGGATGATTAATACTTAGAATATCTAGAGTTAAGCGATTACATAATAAGGCATATTAATGCCAATGAGAAAAACGGATGACAGCTGTCATCGATTAGAAAGTAAACTCCAAAGGAGAGCGCAATGTTAACTAGAATGTTTGGTATTGTTTTGATCGCGAGCGCGATTGTTGTGTCTGGATGCGAGCAGGCACCGACCAGCGTGAAAATCGGTTTCGTGACCACACTGACTACTCCGGCCGGCGTTATCGGCGAGGACATGAAGAACTCGGTCGAGCTGGCGCTCGAGCATATCGATAACAAGATGGGTAAACTCGATGTCGAATTAATCATGGAAGATGATGGATTCAAGCCCGACATCGGCAAGCAGAAAACCGACAAGCTGGTGAAGCAGGATGATGTCGATTTTGTCGCTGGCTATATCTGGTCGCATGTATTGCTGGCGTCGATGAATTCGGTTACCGGTGCGGACAAGTTCCTGATCAGTTCCAACGCCGGACCCTCACAGATTGCCGGTGAGCGTTGCCATCCGAATTTTTTCTCCACTTCCTGGCAGAATGACCAGACCCCCATGGCACTTGGCGAATACCTCAACCAGGAAGGCGTCAAGTCGATTTACATTATGGCGCCGAACTATGCGGCTGGTAAGGATATGGCTGCAGGTGTGGAAAGTGTCTTTAAAGGTGAAATAAAGGGTAAGGACCTGACCAAGTGGGGCGCGGATGCTCAGCTCGATTTTTCTGCCGAGCTGGCGAAAGCCAGGGCCTCGGGTGCCGAGGCGTTGTATGTGTTTTACCCGGGTAAAGCCGGAGGTGCTTTCATCAAGCAATACCAGCAGGCTGGCCTGCAGGGCAAGTTACCCCTTTACACCGCGTTCACGGTGGATTCTATTGCCTTACCCAAACTGCAGGCAGGAAAACTGGAGGGTGTGCTGGGTTCGAAAATGGCCCAGCAATGGTCGCCGGACATGGATAATGCCGCCAACAAGCGTTTTGTTGCTGATTACCTGAAGAAGCACGGCAAGTACCCGTCATTCTACGGTGCACAATCCTATGACGCGATTATGCTGATCAACAGCGCGGTCGAGGCAACCGATGGCAATCTGAAAGACAAGGATGCCTTGCGCGAGGCACTGATGGCTGCGGATTATGAATCAGTACGTGGGCGCTACACCTATGGCAACAACCATATGCCGATCCAGAACTTCTACCTGCGCGAAGTGGTTGAAGACTCCGAGGGTCGCTGGACCACTGAAATCGTAAAAACCGTCTACGAAAACCACCAGGATTTGCACGCTTCAAAGTGCAAGATGTAACAAGTTCTTTGCAATCACCTGGTTTCCTGTAACCCGGGGAACCAGGTATCGATCCTATTATCCGAAGCGCTTAGTGTTATGGACTGGAATTTGCTCGTCACCCAGTTGATGAATGGTCTGCAACTGGGGCTGTTATTGTTCCTGCTGGCTTCGGGGCTGACCCTGATTTTCGGCATCATGGACTTCATCAACCTGTCGCACGGGTCCTTTTACATGATCGGAGCCTATTTTTGCGGCACGATTGTCGCTAAAACCGGTTCGTTTGTTACCGGCATTATTGTCGGGCTAATCGGCGTTTTTATTATCGGTGCGCTGGTTGAATGGCTGATTGCCCGCAAGCTATACCGCAAGGATCATCTCGACCACGTGCTGGTAACCTTTGGCCTGATTTTAATTTTCGATACCCTGGTTCACCTGCTATGGGGCGCGTCCGGTATGGCGATCCCGTTGCCCGACGTGTTGAACGGTCAGTTGAGCTTTGGTGGCCTGGTGCTGCCGACCTATCGCCTGCTGATTATTGTCGCCGGGCTGCTGGTTGCAGCTATCCTGTTCATCCTGGTTACCAAAACCCGTCTCGGTATGCTGGTTCGAGCCGGGGCATCCAATCGCACCATGGTGGAGGCGCTTGGAGTCAACATAGATCGCCTGTTCCTGGTCGTGTTCGCGCTCGGTGCCGCGATGGCCGGGCTTGCCGGAATGTTGATCGCGCCGATAACCGAGGCCAGCATCGGCATGGGCAACGATATTATTATCGTTGCTTTCGTGGTCGTTATCGTGGGTGGAATCGGCTCGGTAAAAGGGGCCTTTTACGCGGCCCTGATCATTGGTTTGATTGATACCCTGAGCCGTTCCTATCTCGACCAGCTGTTGACGCTTACGATGCCCGGTAACTACGCTGAAACCGCGGCGCCGGCGCTGTCCGCAATGTTGATTTATATCCTCATGGCCGCGGTACTCGCGTTTCGCCCACAGGGTCTATTTCCCATTGCAGGCGTGAAATAATGTCCTGGTTGCCTGCTAACCTATCCGGCAGAAGCTATGCCTTGCTGTTGGCGATACTGGCGCTTGCGCCTTTCATACTCGAGTGGGCCAATCAGCCCTTTTATCTCGATCTTTTGAGCCGCGCATTGATTCTCGGTATCGCGGCGATCAGCCTGAACCTGATCCTCGGCTTCGGCGGCATGATCAGCCTGGGCCACGCGGCCTATATCGGTATCGGTGCCTACTGCGTCGGCATCCCGTCTTACTACGATTATTACAACGGCTGGCTGCACCTGGCACTGGCGCTGTCGGTGAGTGCCATTTTTGCGCTGATAACCGGCGCCATCAGCCTGCGCACCAAAGGGGTGTATTTCATCATGATCACCATGGCTTTCAGCCAAATGGTTTTCTTCACCTTCCTCAGCATGGAGGAATACGGTGCGGACGATGGCCTGGTTATTTACTCGCGTAGCGAGTTCCCCGAATGGTTGAGCATGGACAGCGGCGTGAGTCTTTATTACTGGGTATTCGCAATGTTACTACTGTCCCTGATGTTCACGCATCGACTGGTACACGCACGTTTTGGCCGGGTTATCGTTGGTTCCAGGTTTAACGAACAACGCATGCAGGCACTGGGCTTTAACACTTATCGTTACCGCCTGACCTGCTACGTGATTTCGGCGATGATGTGCAGCGTTGCCGGGATGTTATTCGGCAACTTCGCTGGTTTCATCAGCCCGGACATCATGGGCTGGGCGCGCTCCGGAGAACTGATTTTCATGGTGATCATCGGTGGAGTCGCCACCTTTTTCGGCCCCCTTGTGGGCACCATCGTGTTCGTCCTGCTGGAAGAATTTCTGTCTGCGATTACGGTCTACTGGCACCTGATTTTCGGCGTCATGCTGGTCGCGCTGGTGTTATTCGGCAAGGGTGGTATTCACGGCTGGTTGAGTAGCTGGGATCGCAAGGAAGCAGACCATGGCTGATCAGTTACTTGAAATTACCGGCTTAAACAAGCATTTCGGCGGCATTTTCGCCACCGAAAACGTCAATCTATCCGTTGAGCGAGGTACTATTCATGCCGTCATCGGTCCCAATGGTGCCGGTAAGACAACCCTGATTGCACAATTGTCCGGTCAGCTAAAACCGGATAGCGGCAATATCGAATTCGATGGTCGCAGCATTATCAACGACAGCGTGGCCACGCGTGCGCGTATGGGAATAGCCCGATCTTTCCAGATAACCAGTGTGGTTATGCCGATGACACTGCTGGAAAACGTCATGCTCGCGGTACAGGGTGGTAGCGGCCATTCCTTCGGTTTCTGGTCACCGGTGCATCGGGATCGCGCGATGGAAACTTCGGCAATGTCCAGCCTGGCCGAGGTTGGGCTTGAGGACCGTGCCAGGCGCACTGCCGCCAATGTTTCTCATGGCGAACAACGCCAACTCGAAGTGGCGATGGCACTTGCGATGAAACCACGCATGTTGTTGCTCGATGAACCGATGGCGGGCATGGGCAAGGAAGAGGGTGCAATGATGATTGATATCCTGAAGCGTCTCAGGGGCGACATGACCATCCTGCTGATTGAGCATGATATGGATGCGGTGTTCAGCCTGGCGGACCAGTTATCGGTGATGGTAAATGGCCATGTTATTGCCACCGATACGGTGGAAAATATCCGCGCTAACAAGGAAGTGCAAAAGGCCTACCTGGGTGATGGCCATGCTTGAACTGAACGGCGTCGAAGCTTTTTACGGCAGCATGCAGGTCTTGTTCGGTATGAACCTGCGTTGTGAAGAGGGGCAGGTTACGACACTGATTGGTCGTAATGGCATGGGCAAGACTACCACAGTGGGTTCGATCATCGGCACGTTACCCGGTCGTAATGGTGAGATTCGTTTCGATGGCGAAGTGATCGACGGCATGCCGGCCTATGAAGTTGCGCAGCTCGGTATCGGCCTGGTTCCGGAAGGCCGGCAGATATTTCCCAACCTCAGCGTACGCGAAAACTTGATTGCAACGGCCGCCAATTACAATGCAAGCGACGATCCCTGGACGCTCGAAAAGGTGCTCGAGTTTTTCCCGCTTTTGCAAAAACGCTTGCATAACCAGGGTAGCCAGCTCTCGGGTGGGGAGCAGCAAATGCTGGCAATCGGAAGGGCGCTGATGTTGAATCCGCGCCTGCTAATACTCGACGAGGCGACCGAAGGACTGGCACCACTGGTCCGCCAGGAAATCTGGGTTCGGCTCGCACAGTTGAAGCAGTCAGGGCTTACCATTTTGTTGATCGACAAGAATATAGATGAATTCGCGGATATCTCCGACCGGCATTTCATTGTCGAAAAAGGTCAGGTGGTCTGGCAGGGCGATTCGGGGGCACTGACCGGAGATGCGGCGCTGAAGGCCAGGTACCTGGGTATTTGATTTCAGCATGAAGCGGTATGGATGCTTTTCTGCAGCACTTTCCGATTAAATAATGGCGTGACGGATTTTCGCGGAGACCCATTCGCTGACGATAACTGTTGCGAGAATGACCAGCAGTATCAATGAAACCTGGGTCCAGGCCAGGGTCGAAATCGATGAGTCGAGCTGCAGGCCGATGCCACCGGCGCCAACCAGTCCCAGCACGGTCGACTCACGGATATTGATGTCCCAGCGAAACACCGAGATCCCGGCAAACGCCGGCATTATTTGCGGTACGATACCGAAGCTCAGCTGCTGGCTGCGCGCCGCGCCGGTGGCGATGACGGCCTCAACCTGGCTATGATCGATTTCCTCGATCGCCTCGTACAGTAGCTTGGCGCAAAAACCGATCGAGCGCAGGCCGATCGCGATAACGCCGGCGAGCACGCCGGGCCCGATCAAGGTCACCAGCATCAACGCCCAGATCAGCGAATTGATCGAACGTGAAGACACGATGATGAACAGCGCCACCGGACGCACGAAGTGTATGCTCGGCGTGGTGTTGCGCGCCGCGCAAAACGCAACCGGCACCGCGATCACGATCGCGATCATGGTGCCCAGCGTGGCGATGTTAATCGTATCCCACACAGGCGCCCACAGGACTTCCATGTAAGACCATTTCGGCGGCACCATGCGCTCGGCCATATCAGCGGCCTGCTTGGGTGCGTCGGTGACGAAAAACCAGATGGTCTTGTCGGAGATCAGGCGCCAGCAGTAGACGAAAATCGCAACTCCGAGTAACCAGCCGAACCAGACCGCGAATTGCGCTTTAGTCGTGCGGCGCTTCCAGATTTTCGAATCTGCCTGTTGCCTGACCGGCATTATTGCACCCACCTGCGGATATAGCCGGAAGTGTACTCAAGTACCATGACGATGCCGATGATGACCAGCAGGATCGCTGCCGCGGAATCGAACTCGTAACGATCGAAGGAGGTCAGCAGCGTTGCACCGATGCCACCGCCACCGACGATACCGACTACTGCGGACTCGCGGAAATTGATGTCGAGGCGGTAGATGCCGAGCCCGATCATGCGCGGCATGACCTGCGGCTGCACCGAATAATTCAGCCATTGCAGCCAGCCGGCACCGACCGACTTGATAGCCTCCGCCTGCACCGGATCCATATCCTCGATATCCTCGGCCAGCAGCTTGCCGTAAAAACCAATGGTGCCGACGCTGAGTGCCAGAAAACCTGCGAACGGACCGAAACCGAACAGCTTGACGAAAAAGATGGCGAGGATGATTTCGGGGAAGGTGCGCGACACGGCGAGAATACCGCGACAAAACAGGTAAACCGGCCTGTATGCCAGGTTACGGGCAGCGCCGAGCCCGACCGGTACCGACAGGATGATGCCGATCACAGTCGACGTGATCGTCATCCACAGGCTTTCGAGGATTCCGTCCTGGATCGAGTCCCAGCGCGATACGAAGTCCGGCGGAAAGAATGCAGCCAGGAAACGCTGACCGCGCGTCACGCCCTCGGCGACCCGGTCCCAGTTAACCTCCATGGTGCCGAAGGCAAATGCCAGGTAAATCGCGGCACCGACCCACAAACCCCAGCGCAGCGTTGGATTCTGGATAAATGGGGGGCGCTTCCAGCGTCGAATGGCGCCCTGGCTCATGACGGCGGGTGCACCTTGGCGATATTGAGCAGCGCGGCAGTATCGAGTTCCTCGCCTTCTTCCTTGACGTTTTCGATCGTGGCTTCCCAGTCTTCCTCGCCGTAGATTTGGGTCAACACTTCCGCATTGAGGTTCTCGGGCGGGCCGTCGTAGACGATGCTGCCGAGCTGTAGACCGACGATGCGACGGGCAAACATTTGCGCCAGTAGCACGTCGTGAATATTGATAATTGCGGCCAGCTGGCGTTCTTCGCACAACTCGCAGATCAGGCGCATGATCTGGCGCGAGGTTTTCGGATCGAGGCTGGCGGTGGGTTCGTCAACCAGCAGCAAATCCGGGTTCTGGATTAGCGCACGGCAGATGCCCACGCGTTGGCGCTGTCCGCCGGACAATTCGTCGGCGCGTTTGTCCGCCATGTGATCGAGCCCGACCCGTTCCAGCAGGTTAAAGGCTTCGTCGATATCCGGCTGCGGAAATTTGCGAAAAAAGCTACGCCAGAAACCGACGTAGCCGAGGCGCCCGGAGAGCACGTTTTCCATCACGCTGAGGCGTTCCACCAGTGCGTATTCCTGGAAAATCATCCCCATACGCGTGCGCGCGCGTCGCAGTTGGGATGAGTTCAGGTGGGCGAGCTCAAGATCACCCAGAAAAATCTTGCCCGAAGTAGGCTCCACCAATCGATTGACACAACGGATCAGCGTACTTTTACCAGCTCCGGAAGGGCCAATCAATGCCATTACCTCGCCTTTAGGGACTTCGAGAGTAACGTTCTTGATCGCGTGATCCCCGGTTTGATATCTTTTTTCCAGGTTTTCGATGCGAAGCATTATGCTGATCCGGTGTCAGTTTTGTGAGGGCATACAGGCAACTGCGCCAATCCAGCGAAACCGGGTCACGAAACTATTTTCGCGACCCGATATTTCAGTGACGCAGAATGTACCTATTTGCAGTCGTAGCTGACACCATTGGCAGTGTCGATTTTGCGAATGACATCCCAGTCGGATTTATGGTTGATGGCGATAAAGCTGCCTTCCTTTTTAAACTCCTTCTGTAAATCCGATCCTTCCCATTCGAAGGTGAAAAAGGCCTGTTTGATCTTGGCCGCCACTTCCGGATGAAGGTTGTGCGCATGGCCGTAACCGGTAGTGGGGAAGGTCGCCGATTTGTAGATCGACATTATATTGGCCGGGTCGATAACCTCGCGATCGATCATGCGAGTCATGACCGAGTTGGCCACCGCAGCAACCTCGTAGTCCTTGTTGGCGATTCCCAGTACCGAGTTGTCGTGCTTACCTGAAAACACGGTCTTGAAATCAACGTCCTTGACCAGGCCGAATTCAGATTTAAGCAGTGCCGAAGGGGCCTTGTTACCCGAGTTGGAGGTTGGCGAGGTAAATGCGAGAGTGCGCCCCTTGATGTCCGCAGGTGATTTGATATCGCTACCCGTGGGCACGATGATTTCCATTTCGTAGCCGTAGGAGCCGTCCTTCGAGGCCATCATTGCAAATGGCACCAGGCCGGCACAGGAAACCGCGACCGGGTTGCCACCGGTATTTACCCCGGCAATGTGCAGACGTCCAGAACGCATTGCTTCATACTGGGCGGCATAGGATTGTACCGGGAAAAATACCACCTTTTTGCCGGTGACCTCTGACATGTGCTTGATGAAACCATCCCATACCTTGGCATAAATCGCCGGGTCTTCGACCGGGGTGTAAGAAAAAATGATCGTATCAGGATCAATCCATTCGCCCGGGTCAAGTGGCAGGTCGGCGACGAGGTCGTGGTCGCGGTCACAGTACTGATCATCCAGGGTTCCGCGAAAGCAGTCTTCGGCTAGCACAGCGCTGGAAAAACAGAAAATTAACAGCAGTCCGGACAGCTGGGCCCAGATCGAGATTGGCTTACTCATGAAATTACTCCTCGGTTTGTTTGATTGGGCGGGCTATTATTATCGTCAAACAGTTATTAGAATTTTTCCCGCTACGGCTAGCATTATTATCCTTTGATACGGGTGATGCAACTTTTACTCGGCCAGCAGGGTGTCGGTAATGGTACAGCGTCGGAGAGAACCGGTCTGAATTATCTATTTGAAATCAATCACTTGCGTAACCGCTACTTTGCGATGCGGCATGGACACAGTATTGCCAACCAGCAGGGAATCATTGTCAGTCATCCCGACAATGGACGCGATCGGTTCGGTTTAAGCGAACTGGGGCGCGTGCAGGTAAAGCAAAGCCTGCAAAGCTTTGGTCTACTTGATGCCAATACGATTATTGTCAGCTCGGATTTCAGCCGCGCACGTGAATCGGCTGATATCACGAGTGCGCTACTTAATGGCGAAGCTTCAATCACCCTCGATTCACGCTTACGCGAGCGTAATTTTGGTGAACTGGAGTTAACCCCGGATAGTGGCTACGTGGATGTCTGGCAACAGGACGCGAAGGACCCGGACAGCCAATTGAGAGGAGTCGAAAGCGTAAACCAGGTAATGAGCCGGGTAACTTCGGTGGTCGCAGAATATGAAGACCGCTATGCCGACGCAACGATACTGTTGGTGTCTCACGGGGACGCGCTGCAGATTTTGCAAACTGCTTTTGCCAGGTTGGATGGGTCGTCACATCGACAACTGGACCATTTGCACACGGCGCAAATCAGGCAGTTGCAATTTAGCTAACCAGTTGCAGGATACGTGGGCTTTGAGGCCTGGTCGTGATAGCCATGCCGAGCAGAAAAAGCCGCTACCATCAGCGGCCTGTAGTGCGGACAATTAACCACCGAAAGTTCTTTAAGAGAGTGCTTTAATACCAAGAAAACAATGGTTTTATTACAAAACTGTTACCCAGTTCAATTAACAAACCGGGTACTTCCATGCTAAAGTTAAGTGTCCAGTCATACTTATATAGTATCAGGGACAGGTTGTGAGCTTCGACTACAAAGCAATTCGTGCAAGTCAAAATGCCAGCGGAACCCAGTGGGCTTCGTATAGCGACCTGTTTATGGTACTCGCCTTCATTTTTCTACTCATGTACATGGTGTCGAGCCTGCGCACCGGCATGATCTCGGTGACCTCCCACGCCAGATCAAGGAAGTCAAACAGGAACTCGAATTATACGAAACCACCAAGGATCAATACCTGACTGAGCGCACCAACGCACAGGAGAAAAAAATATACCAGGAAATCATCGAACAGATTGCGCTGCTCGAAGACGAGGCGACAGCAAAAAAGAAAAAACTGGCACAAGAATCACAGGAGCAGGAAGAACGCGAATCCGAGCTTAATCAGTACCAGCAGATGATTGTAACGATGATGAACGCCAACACGGTTGCCAAGGCCGAGGCAGCCAGGCAAATGTCATCGCAAAAGGAACAAAACCTGGAGCTTCAACAAACTATTGCTGAACGCAGTACGGAACTTGAGTCGCTGCAACAGAAATTGCAGCAGGAAAAGACGGAACTTGCCGAATTACAAAAGCAATTTGCTGCTGAAACCGAACAACAGGAACAAAAAATTGAATCCCTGAGGTCCAGGTTCGAACAAGATCAAGCCAAGGTTGCCGAATTAGAAGAGTTTATTCGAACCGAGGCAGAGGAACGTGAAGCCTTGAAGAAGGCGCATGCCACAGAAGCGGAAAAACTCGCCAGCAAATACGAAGAGCTAAAAGCACAAAACGAACAGGGTCAAAGCCAGGTCGCTACGTTGGAGGAAACCCTGAGCGCAGAAGCGGCGGCAAAGGAACGCCTGGAAAAACTGCATGCGCAGCAAACCGAGGCGTTAGAGCAAAAATTCGTATCATTGAAAACCGAGTTTGATCAGAGTTTGAACAACCTGGCTTCTCTAGAAGGCCAGATAGAACAGGAGACCCTGGAAAAGGCGGCTCTCGAGGATGCTTACTCGAAGCAAACCGAGGGCCTGCAAGATCAATTGAAACAGTTAGCCAGCGAGTACGGCAAGAACCAGACCAAGCTCGCGACTCTAGAGCAGCAGTTGCAACAGCGTGCTGCCGAGAAGCAGGCGCTGGAAGCAACCTTGATTACGCAAACCGAATATCTTGAGGGCAAGATATCCGAATTAGCCGCACAACGAAACCAAAGCGAGATACAACTCGCCGCGCTGGCACAAACCCTGGCCAAGGAAGCCGCCGAGAAGTCCGCCCTGGAAAGCTCGCTTGCCGCGCAAACTGAAAATCTCGAAGGCAAGATTGAAGAACTCTCGCAAAAACAGGGTCAAAGTCAAGCCGAACTGGAAGCCCTCGAAGATCAGTTGAGCCAGCAGGCTGCCGAGAAGTTCGCGTTGAAAAATGCGAGCGCTGCGGAACTGGCTGACCTGGCGGACAAGTATGAAAATTTACAGGGCGACTACGAAGACAAGCGAACTGAACTTGCGTCGTTAGAAGATAATATCGAGGCGGGCAGGGCAGAGATTGCGGGTCTCGAGGAAGAGCACCAGGGACAGCTCAAAGAACTCGAAGACAAGTTCAAGGGCCTCGAGGATGCCTATGAAGCCAACCAGGCTGAAGTTGCTCGCTTGCAGGAGGATCTGAGCGGTGCGAAAGAGAACCTGGAGGACACCGCGCAAAATCTGAGCAAGGCTGAATCCGATCTGGATACAACCTCCAAGGAGTTGCAAAAGGCTCTGGAACTGGCAAAGAGCCGCCAGGACGTTGCACAACGTATCAAGGATGATTTTGCCAAGGCGGGCATTATCGCCGAGGTTGATAAGAGTACCGGTGACGTGATCCTGGATTTCGGCAACGATTATTTCGATACCGACAGTTACAAGTTGAAGCCGGGCATGCGTAAAACAATCCGCCGGGCGATTCCGATTTACGCCAAGAGCCTGTTCGACAGCGAATCAGAAACTGCAGATATTTCTTCAGTCGAGATTATTGGATTTGCCTCCCCGACCTACGGCGGAAAGCCGGTCAATCCGAACTCCTTATCGGCAACAAATCGCAAGGCGGTTAACTACAACCTGGACCTGAGTTACGCGCGCGCCAGGTCGATATTCGAATTTGTTTTCGATACCGGCAAGATCAAGTTCAAGCACCAGGACAACATGTTACCGCTGATCAAGGTAACCGGTAGAAGCTTCTTCACCGAACAGGTGGACCCAAGTGATACCGGCAACCTTTCACGAAGAGAATTTTGCCAACTTTATAATTGCTATGAATCCCAACGCGTAATTATCAAGTTTGGACTAATTGAGAAAAGGAACACCTAATGAACGCAGCTATCGTCGATTTAATTAACGTCGTGGTGCAATATGCCACCGATTTCCTGATGCCGATTTTGCTATTCGCCTTTATTCTCGCCGTTATCATGCGCTTGCTGATCACGGTGACGATTCATCGTCAGAGACGCTTCGTTAAGGAATTTTGCAAACGCGTGCATGAAGACATCATGGCCAGGCCCGAACCCCGGGGGTCTTTTTACAGTCATGTCAAAAGGGCAATGACGCGCACCTATTTTGAAAACTTCGAGTTACGCGCACGCTATAAACGCCGTAACGAAGACCATATCATGACAGTCGGCGATCGCGTATTTTTGATTCAGGACGGCATCATTCGCCTGATCGATGATTATTTGCAGCATATCAGGTACCTGCGCAAGGAATCCGGTCACCAGCCCGATTTTCACGAAATCTCGAATAGCGTGATGGGCTCAAACCCTATATTCAACCGGGTGCTGGGGATATTCCCGTTAAGTCGAACCAATGACGTGCTCAACATCCTGCCCAGTATCTTTATCGTCGGCGGCATATTCGGAACTTTTCTCGGTATCATGAGGGCGCTGCCCGAACTGACCGCGATGGATATCACCAACGCCGAGGCCAGCAAGATTGTTATCGACAACTTCCTGATCAAGATCTCGTTCGCGCTGAGTACCTCGATTCTCGGCATCGTGTTGTCGATCATTATGAGTTTTATGAATACCCTGCTATCGCCGACCAACACCTATGTCGAAATTGTCGACGCGTTTAACTCGGCTTCAGAAATCTTGTGGAACAAGTCAGAGCATAACGACCTGAGAGGCGCTGACCCGGATGTGAGCAACCGTGAATCCGAATCATTAGACGCCTTCGATATGGCGATCGCCGGTCTTCACGCCAGGCAAACCTAGAACGACTGGAGTCGCTTTTCCTGCCAGGTTCCCTCGAGAATCGCCACCGTACTTTTCGGCGATGGGTTTCGTCAGTTGCTTGTACTCTTCGAGCTTGTCCGCGTTTTCGATCAGCGTATCGACAATCACAAATGCACACATGATTGACTCCTGTTATGTTTGCAGCGTGAAATTATGTTCTGCATGTTTCAGCGAATCGTTATACTGCGTTTGACGTAACCCGATCAAGTCTGAAATGAGTAATTTTGAGCACATCTTATTTGAAAAGCAGGGTTCGATTGCGAGGTTAGCCTTAAATCGACCCGATGCGGCCAACGGTCTCGATAGTCTGATGGCCAATGAGTTAAAGCAGGCGGCGCAGTTATGCTCCAGCGACCCCGAGCTAAAGGCAGTGATGCTAAGTGCCAGTGGACGGTTTTTCTGCGCGGGGGGTGATATCAAGGAAATGATGTCACATGGTGATGAAGTAGGGGAGGCGGTGAAATCACTGGCGGACGACCTGCATAGCGCGATTTCCACATTATCCCGAATGCAGGCGGCCTTGGTTGTTGCCGTCAACGGTGTTGCCGCCGGCGCTGGATTCAGTCTCTCGCTGATTGGAGATATCGTGTTGGCCGCGGAGTCCTCCAGCTTCACAATGGCTTACACCAGGGCCGGATTATGCCCGGATGGCAGCTCCAGTTATTTCC
>Ga0265303_10000180_pt1 | contig 32099 bp, 35 predicted proteins | sample Helome_2_FD_192494 | JGI IMG/M metagenome (GOLD analysis project Ga0265303, IMG submission 192494) | Marine sediment microbial communities from subtidal zone of North Sea - Hel_20160317 (Illumina Assembly) | ecosystem: Environmental > Aquatic > Marine > Subtidal zone > Sediment ... | reverse complement strand
GAGGATTTCCTGGTCGCAACGTCACCGCCGGCTGCTTGCAGGTCGGCGATGATTTTTGCCGTATCCCGTTCCCAGTTCTCCGGCATGGCAGCGGACATCCGCCGCTCGAACTCCTCCGCGAGCCCGGCATAGTCAAGCCGAAATGCTTCGAATTTTTCGGCCCAGGCAGCCTCGGCAAGCTGGCCGGCTTCACGCGCGTCCCAGGCTTCTTTAATGTCAGCGGGAATCACGAATGGCTCGTGCTCCCAACCCAGGTTCTTGCGTGTGGCGGCTACTTCATCTTCGCCCAAAGGCGCACCATGGGTAGCCTCGGTGCCCTGCTTGCCGGGCGAACCAAAACCAATGACCGTTCGCGTGCAAATCAGCGTCGGCCGCTCAGTCTCTGCACGGGCGGTATCGATTGCCTGCTGAATTTCTACCGGATCGTGCCCGTCCACGGCGCGTATCACCTGCCAGCCATAGGCCTCGAAGCGCGCCGGTGTGTCGTCCGTAAACCAGCCTTCGACTTCGCCATCGATTGAAATACCGTTATCGTCCCAGAAAGCGATCAACTTACCCAGGCCGAACCGTCCTGCCAGTGAACAGGCTTCGTGCGATACGCCTTCCATCAGGCAGCCATCGCCCAGGAAAACCCAGGTGTGATGATCGACAATCTCGTGTCCACCACGATTGAAACGGTTAGCCAACACTTTTTCTGCCAGCGCCATGCCAACTGCATTGGCAATTCCCTGTCCCAGCGGACCTGTCGTTGTCTCAACGCCGGGCGCTTCACCGTATTCCGGATGACCGGGAGTTTTTGAGTGCAATTGCCTGAAATTACGCAATTCTGACATCGGCAGGTCGTAGCCGCTCAAGTGCAGCAGGGAATACAAAAGCATCGAGCCGTGTCCGTTGGAAAGAACAAACCGGTCACGGTCTGACCAGCCAGGGTTGGCCGGGCTGTGCTTCAGGTAATCTCTCCACAAAACTTCGGCTATATCAGCCATGCCCATCGGCATGCCGGGGTGACCGGAATTTGCTTGCTGAACCGCATCCATGGAAAGCGCACGTATCGCATTGGCGAGTTGAATTCTGTTTGACATCATGGGTTACCGTGTTAAGTCGGGAAAGAGAACATCAGCGGAAACAGGACAACTGATAAATGTAGTTCAATTCAGGCTTCCGGAGCAAGCACCTGCGGCCTTTCTGCTGAAGATTTCTTTCCTTGATTTGACGGAGGTCAGGCGCGGTTGGCCGCCTTGCCAAATTTCTTGAGTTTCCCGCTCTTGTAATCCGCCCAGTATTCATCCAGTTCCTTCTTGACCACCGGAAGCAGGAAGTAAATTCCAAGAATGTTGGGGAAGGCCATCGCAAAGATCATCGCGTCAGAAAAATCAATCACAGATCCGAGTTGCATGGAGGAGCCCAGGATAATGAAAAACAGGAACAATAACTTGTACGCGGCGTCCGTAATTCGTGATTCACCGAACAGGTAGGTCCATGCCTTGAGGCCGTAATAGGACCAGGAAATCATCGTTGAAAAAGCGAACAGCACGACCGCGACCGTCAGAACCCAGGGAAACCAGGAAATACTGGATTCGAACGCTGCCGAGGTCAGCGCCACACCCTGGCTGGGATCCACAGAAGGATTCCACGTGCCGGTGATGATAATCACCAGCGCCGTGATGGTGCAGACAACCACAGTATCCACAAACGGCTCGTATAGCGCCACGAATCCCTCGGTGACCGGCCTGTTGGTTCGCACGGCAGCGTGAGCAATCGCTGCCGAACCAATACCCGCTTCATTGGAGAACGCGGCCCGCTTGAACCCCTGGAACAACACGCCAACCACGCCACCTGCAATGCCCTGAGCGCTGAAAGCACCGGAAATGATGGCAGCTATAGCCGACGGGACTTCAGAAATATTCATCAGGATGATGGCCATCCCGGCCGTTACATAAATGACGGCCATCAGGGGCACGATTTTAGAGGTAACCCGGGCAATACCCTGGATCCCGCCGATGACAACCAGCCCAACCAGGGCGGCCACCACAATTCCGAACAGCCAGCCTTTATCGGCCAGCCAGCCGGACTCTCCACCGGTGACTGAGACCAGTTGCGTGAAGCTCTGGTTGGCCTGGAACATGTTTCCACCGCCAAAAGACCCGCCTACGCAGAAAATCGCGAACAGCACAGCCAGCACCTTGCCCAAAACCTTCAGCTTGTCACTGCGTTCGGCCAGGCCTTTTGAGAGATAGTACATCGGGCCGCCGGAAACGGTGCCATCGGTATATTCATTGCGGTATTTCACGCCCAGCGTGCATTCGACAAACTTGGAAGACATGCCGAGCAGGCCAGCCAGAATCATCCAGAACGTCGCTCCCGGCCCACCCAGTGAGACGGCAACAGCAACACCGGCAATATTACCCAGCCCCACGGTTCCTGACAGGGCTGTGGCCAGGGCCTGAAAGTGTGTAACCTCGCCGGCGGCTAACGGGTCGCTGTAGTCACCCCGTACCAGTTGAAAGCCATGTTTGAACGCCCTGAAATTTATAAAGCGGAAATAGAACGTAAACAGGACCGCGGCGAAAATGAGCCAGACCAACACGAATGGAATTTGTACGCCTGCCACAGGAAATGACGAGAAAATAACCCCGGCAACGGCTTCAGCAAAAGGTTTTACAGCCTCATCTATACGGGCGTCTATGCCGTCATTGGCCAGCAATGGCAAAGACGTAATCAGCAATACCAACCCAAGGGCCAGTTTATGGCCCGCATCATTTTTCAGCACTCGACTCTCCAGGTCTGTTCAGTGCCTCAGGGCACTACGGTCACAGGTAGCTTTGAAACCTGGACCAGGGTGTTTGCAACACTTCCAAACACCTGCGTTTTGATTCGGGATGAACCCGTTTTTCCTATGATGATATTGGTCGCACCGAACTCTTCCGCCACCGCTGACAGGGTCTCTGCCGGGTGACCATGGCGGATTACGCCTCTTGCAAAGAGCCCCCTGGATCTTAAATCGCTAACCAGTGGATCCACGATTTCCTTGTGAGCCCGATCCAGTTCCTGTTCACGGCGCTTGTGACGTTCCTCATTTTCCTGTGGTGTGTTAAATGAGAACGGCGACCAGTCAATGACATGCACCACTACCAACTGCGCTTTTGACGACCCGGCCCGGTCGGCGGCGTATTTCAATGCGCGCTCACTGCAATCACTGCAGTCAACTCCCACAAGCACTAACTTACTCATCTGATAATTACCTCTCTAATGTCGGTGCTAATACTAACTCATTCGGCAGACTTTTCGCGCCATTTGATTGAACATCCAATGGATGGAATCTGTTCCCCCGGCCCCTGCCCGGTGGCAGCAATCTGTTGCATAGCCAGGAACAGGTCACGCTTGACATTATCCTCGTCCGCCTGGCGGCCGCTGGCATCGAGACGCCCGCGGTACTGCAATTCCAGATTGCTGTTATATCCGAAAAAATCCGGAGTACATACTGCACCAAAAGCCATTGCCACTTCCTGCGTTGAGTCAAGCAGGTAAGGAAAGGGATAAGAAAATTCCTGTGCAACACGTTGCATGTTGTCATATGAATCTTCAGCATAATCTGTCGGGTCGTTGGACATAATGGCAACGCTGTTGACGCCAAGCGTCATCAGCTCAGCTGTATCACGTACCAGCTTGTGGTTGATAGCCTTGACGTAAGGGCAGTGATTACAAATGAACATGATCAGCAGCCCTTTCGGACCGGCGCATTGTTCGAGAGTCCAGACTTTGCCATCAACGCCCAGCAATGAAAAATCCGCTGGTTTGGCTCCAAAATCGCAAACGGGGGTGTTGGTACTGACCATTTTTTTATGTGACTCTGAGCAAAAACCGCAGTATATCAGTCCTGGGACGTTATTTTACCTGCGCAAAATTCAAAAAATTTGCTATGATTAAATTACACTCTAATTAAACTTTTTGGGGTTTTAGGCCTCTAATGGTTTCCGGAGCACAAACCGGAACACAGATCGAATGGGGATTTACTAACAACATGAGCAAGAGTAGCAGCCACATCAATGCAGGCAAGGTCGCGTTACTGACCGGCATGCTGCTGTGTCTGCCAGCCGTCAGCGCCATGGCGGACCAGGCAACTGCTCCTGTATCCATTCTGTCCAACGGCACACTGAGCCTGATATCTGAGACAGCACCCGTTGAACCCGGAAATTCAACCCCGTTCCCGGTCATGATAGATGATACGGCGGGGCTCAACTTCGACCTCGGCGGCAGCGAGACGCAGAAACTGCAACTCATGCTGAACCAGCCGCTGACCCTGAGCACCGGAACCAGCACCCGCACACTCGACAATGGCGGTAATTTGCTCGGACTGGACGCAACGCTGAATGTTCCACTGTCCGACAACTTCAACGTGGCGGCGGGTATCGACAAACAGACGGGCGTGGCGCGCTTCCAGTCTTTGGGTAACATTCAGTGCATGAACGGCACTTTGCGCGCAGATTCCTACACGGCTTCAGGATGCCGGTTCGTCAACGAACCACTGGCTTCAACCGAACAGAATCGTTTTCACCTGGGTGCGGAGATGAACCGGGGCAGCACCACTACGTCCATCAACTGGTTCAAACAGGATTCTGAATTAAACCAGTCGAACGTCCGGCGCCTGGGCGGGATTGGTGGACAGGCCGTGATGGGCAATAGCCTGCTGTCCCCCAACCTGGGAAATCCGTTGCTATCTTCCAACGGCTTCGATCCACTGCAGTATCTGAACAGCGAAGCGAGCGGCGTCAACCTGAATTTCAAAGTCGGTATTGCAACCGATACGGCGGGCGATATCCAGGTTGGCCTGGCCTTTACACGTGTGCTTGAAGCTGATTACCGGGGTCTGTATTCCGGCAGCAACGATATGCTGTCCTGGACGCTGGCTGAGCCTTTTAGCATGGCAAGAATGAACCTGGACTGGAGCAAGGGCTCGTTCAGCAGCGGGATACAGGGCTTCTACCGGGACTCGGTCGACTTCCTGAACCGTGACAGCGTGGATGGACTGACGACATTCGATGTTCATTTCACCTGGCGTACGCCGTGGAATGCTAACCTCAGTGTTGGCGCCAGTAATATCATGAACGCTGGAGCCGACAGTTCAGCAAACACTGAAAATCAACCTGTCGATCCTTTCGAGTCAATTTACGGGCGTATTCCGTACGTCAGGTACAAGCAGGATCTCTGATCTCCCCGATCAACCGGAGAACATCCTCCTTCTAATGTCCGCGGAGCGGACTCCTCAACGCCGTCGAGCGCAGCCGCCTTCCGCTGCACGTGGGAGCAGGGAAGCGAGACTCCTTTCATGTTAGACTTGCGCGATTTCGCGCTTTGAAGGTTAAGAAATGAACAAGTTTTTGATTGCTTTATTATCCCTGCTGCTTGCTTCCCCCCTGTATGCCGCTGAAGGTTTTTCATCCGTTGAAGAACAAATGACCGGCAAGGAATTTACCGCGGCTGGCCTGGATAAGCTGTCGCAATCGGAACTCGATGCATTGAATGCCTGGATTCGCGCCCACTCCGTAGCGACACTGGATGCTCCAAGAGGCGGGGCCGCAGCAGCCGCTGTCACTGCAGACTCACCCGCAGACCGCCGTGGTTTGAAGTCTGGTGATGACAATGAAAGGACAACCATCACGAGCAGGCTGGTCGGTAAATTCAGAGGCTGGGACGGCCAGAACACGTTCAAGCTGGAAAACGGCATGGTCTGGGTGCAGGCTGACAGAGACAAGTTTTACATCAAGGAAGTTGAAAATCCTGTGGTTGTCATCGAACCCGGAATGTTCGGTACCTGGCGCCTGCACATTGAAGGACACAATTCCGAATGCAAGGTTAAACGAATTCAGTGAGTCAGAGATTCCTGCGTAATTCGTTACTCATTAGCCTTTTTGCGCGCATGGTTTTCCTCAGCTGACGGCAGCGAAACAGCAAGACGCGAACAACCAGATAGGCCAACGCCGCCAGGCCCATCGCGACAAACGGGCCTATGGAAGACGCCTGGCTGAAACCGTACGAATCCCACCAGTACCAGCCAAAACCTGCAATAAAAACGGTAATCACCAGGTAACTGGTCATATTCAGCCGGTAAATTCGGTCGCGTAACTTGCGGGCCTGGAAGATTTCGAGATCTTCCTCAGAGACTTCCCCAAGCTGAAACCCGCAATACCCACACAGGGCCGCCTTACTCGAAATCTGCTTATTGCATTCCGGGCAGGAAATAATACTCATGTCATTCTCCGAAAAATCTCAACTCGGCACACAAACCACCCACTCCACGATTGCTGAAGTGAATTGACCAGCCGTACAATTCGCAAAGTCTTTTGACAATAGCCAGGCCCAGACCCGCACCTTTGCCGGTAATGTTCTGCCCGCGGTAATGGCGGTCAAAAACCCGTTCAAGGTCCTCATTGGGAATACCAGGGCCGGTATCTTCTACTTTCACACGTCCGTTTCCGATGGTGATCACCACTTCGCCTTCTGAGGTGTATCTCATCGCATTGCCAATCAGGTTTCCAACCGTTACTGCAACAACCGCTTCCGGTGCAATGACGCTCACCCGGTCGTTCTCTTCAACGCGCAGTACCAGGGGCTTGTTACCCACCAGTGGTTCGTACAGGTGAACGACTTCGTTGACTATTGTTCCGATATTATGCGCCGTGCTGTCCTTGTCGATACCCTGCTCGGCACGAACCATGTGCAGCAGGGCTGTTGTAATGTCAGCAGATTGCCGCGCAGCACGCGCAATCCGCAGCAACCGCGTACGGACCTTGGGCTCAAGGTCGGGCTGAGCCAGCAAAAGCTCTGTTGCTCCGGTAATCACCGTTAAAGGCGACCGCAATTCGTGACTGACGTCAGCATTGAAATCCCGGTCACGCTCAACCAGGTGATGCAATCTTTCGGCGTAACTGTCCAGCGCATTGGCCAACTGCCCGACTTCATCATCTGCGAAATGCTGGGACAACGCCTCCGGCTTACTCTCCTCGCTCAAGGTATCGAGGCGTGCTGCAAGGTCGGTAACGGGCTTCATGACCCTGCGTGATGACCAGGCCCCCAGCATGAAAGACAAAATGGAAAACACCAGAACAACGCCAATCAGCGCTACGATCAATTGCTTCTTGATTCTCTGGTTGTCACTGATATCGTAAATGAGGAAGGCCCAGAGGTCGTCTTCCTTGCGCACCGCGGCCTTGAAAACACCTCCGGCGATTTTTACTTCGTGCACGCCCGAAGGCAGGTCGCGAACTTCGGCGCTGACGGTCTGGTTGGGGTCACCAGGCCGCGTTATGTATCCCTGGATTCGCGTATAAAAAGGCTCGACAACGGAAGGGTCGATCCTCAACTGACCGACATAGTCATCCAGTTCCCGGGCCAGGGTGGCGCCGATCAGCTGGTTTTCAAGGTAGTTCTGCAGAGCCAGTGTACTGATGGCAAAAAGTGCGCTCAGCAGAGTCCCGAGCAGCAAGAATGAAAGAACGATTCGGCTTCGAAGCCTACGACGATAAAGCATCCGGCTCCACCAGGCGGTAACCGATTCCGTGGCGGGTTTGAATCATGTTGCTGCCAAATGGCTTGTCGATTGCGCTGCGCAGGGAATGAATGTGAACCCTCAGGCTGTCGCTGTCCGGCATTTCTTCGCCCCACACTTCCATTTCCAGTTCCGCACGCGAAACCACGTTGGGAGAAGCATCCATCAGACAATGCAACAATTTCAAGCCGATGGGATTAAGGTAAATTTCCTTGTCGCCATGCCTGACATCGAGTGTATCCAGGTTGTAAATGAGGTCACCGACCTTCAGTTCCCTGCGGTTTTTCCGGCGGCCGCGTCCGGCCAAAACATTAAGGCGGGCTTCTACTTCCTGTAATTCAAACGGCTTTACCAGGTAGTCATCGGCGCCGGTCTCAAATCCTGCGAGCTTGTCTTCGAGACGGTCGCGAGCAGTCAGCATCAACACCGGCGTGTCTTTGCCGGCTTCTGAACGAAGCTTTCGACACACATCCAGACCATCCATACCAGGCAAGGCGAGATCCAGCACAATGGCGTCAAATTCATTGACTACGGCCAGGTGAAGGCCGGTTACGCCATCGCCTGCGAAATCAACTGTGTGGCCATGATCCTCCAGGTAATCGCCCAGATTAGCGGCAATATCCGGATTGTCTTCAATAATCAGTACGCGCATCGACTAGAATTTATCTCCCAGAACCTCAACGCCCTCCAGACCCTTTGCGAGGGATTCGGCGTCACCGCCTTCATCCAGCTTGATCATAAGCCTGACTTCGTTCGCTGAATCGGCATGGCGCAAGGCGTCATCGTAGGAAATTTTACCTTCTTTGTACATATTGAACATGGTCTGGTCGAAAGTGATCATGCCGTGATGACCTGAATCCCTCATCACGAGCTTCAGTTCATCGATCTCGCCCTTGCGGATAAGATCCTTGACCAGGGGTGTCGCCAGCAACACTTCAAAAGCGGCCCAGCGGCGTGAACCGTCCACTGCTGGAATCAGTTGCTGGGCAATGGTTGCCTTGAGGTTGAACGAGAGGTCCAGCAGGACCTGTTCGCGCTGATCCTCAGGGAAGAAATGGAGAATGCGGTCCATTGCCTGGTTGGCATTATTCGCATGAAGGGTGGCAAGCACCAGGTGGCCGGTCTCGGAAAACGTAATCGCATGTTCCATCGTCTCGCGGGTGCGTACCTCGCCGATCAGGATCACGTCGGGAGCCTGTCGCAGCGTATTTCTTAACGCCACTTCAAATGATTCGGTATCAATGCCCACTTCGCGCTGAGTCATCAGGCTCTTGCCATGCTGGTGAACGTACTCAATCGGATCTTCAATGGTGATAATGTGCCCGGTAACCCGCTGGTTTCGAAAGCCCACTACCGCCGCCATGGAAGTTGATTTACCGGTGCCTGTTGCACCGACGAACAGAACGATCCCGCGCTTTTCGAGCGCCAGCTCAGCCAATGAGTCCGGACAGCCCAACTCCTCGAAATTAGGGATGCGTGTTTCAATTCTGCGGCACACCATACCGGTCATGCCTTGCTGAACAAATGCGCTTACCCTGTAACGCACGTCCGGCCCAAGAGAATATGCGAACTGCAACTCCTGGGTATTCCTGAATTCTTCTTTTTGCCGTTCACGCATCAGGCTGAGAACAATTTCCCTGCATTTGTCGGCCGTCAGAAGGTCCGTTGAAATAGGCTTGATTTTTCCGTGGACCTTGATACATGGAGGCGCGTCGGACGTGATGAACAAGTCGGAACCAACCTCGTCATGCAATTGCTTCAACCAGTTGTCAATGACTTTCATCTTGTTGCCTCCTACTGGAACATCTTCTTGTCGACAGCTCTTCTCGCTGCCTCAAGGTTGTTGATAATGCCGCGCTTGACGAGGGCCTCAAGCGCCTGATCAAGCGTTTGCATTCCAACATTCTGCCCGGTCTGGATAGCGGAATACATCTGCGCTACCTTGTCTTCCCTGATCAGATTGCGGATGGCCGGTGTTGCAACCATGATTTCCCAGGCCGCGACGCGGCCACCGCCAACACGTTTCAATAACGTTTGTGTAACCACTGCCCGCAGTGATTCCGACAACATGGACCGTACCATGGATTTTTCACCGGCCGGGAACACGTCGATGATCCTGTCAACGGTCTTGGGAGCTGAACTGGTATGCAGGGTCGAAAACACGAGATGGCCCGTCTCGGCCGCAGTCAATGCGAGCCGGATGGTCTCCACATCACGCATTTCACCTACCAGGATAATGTCGGGGTCTTCACGCAGGGCAGCTCTGAGCGCCTGGTTGAAACCATGAGTATCGCGATACAGTTCACGTTGATTGATCACGCACTTTTTACTTCGGTGCACGAATTCTATTGGGTCTTCAATGGTCAGCACATGGCCTTCGACCTGATTGTTCAGATGATCGATCATGGCAGCCAGCGTGGTAGATTTACCCGAACCTGTCGGCCCCGTCATCAGGATCAACCCCCGGGGAGCGTCGATGATATCCCTGAAAATAGGTGGGGAGCCGATGTCTTCGAGCGTCCATACCGTATCGGGAATGGTTCTGAATGCGCCACCGACACCACGGTCATGATGAAAGCAATTGACACGGAAGCGTGCCAGGCCCTGAACGGCATACGAATAATCGACTTCCAGGTTGGCTTCGAAATCGCGACGATGCTTATCGCTCATCGTTGAGTAGATCAATTCCTGTAATTGGGCCGTATCCAGTGCAGGCAAAGTCAGTCGCCGAATGTCCCCATCCACGCGAATCATGGGTGGAAGCCCGGATGAAAGATGCAAGTCCGATGCGTTGTTTTTCACGGCAAAAGCCAGTAGCTCAGCAATATCCATATTCTCTCCTTGAAACTACCTGATCGCGTTACAATACATCAGCGATTCCACCAGGATACAAGTTTCCAGTCCTTGACAATTACGCGCCACATATAACCATAGAACAAGCACAGTCTTCCTGCAAGATGAATAACTTAAACCAAAATCTTAATAATATCCGTGCACGATTGGCTTGTGCCTGTGAAAAAGCCGGTCGCAACCCTGCTGAAATCGCCATTCTTGCAGTCAGCAAGAAGCATTCTGTAGACCGGATCAAGGCTCTTAACCTGATGGGACAGGCTTCTTTTGGCGAAAATTATGTGCAGGAAGCACTCTCGAAAATGGTGCAGTTCCAGGATGAGAAAATCGAGTGGCACTTCATCGGGCCTTTGCAATCGAACAAAACCCGTGAAGTCGCCAGTCATTTTCAATGGGTACAGAGCGTAGACCGGATCAAAATCCTCAATCGGCTTGCAGCCCAGCGACCGGAAAATATGCCGGACCTCAATATCTGCATACAGGTCAACATTGACCGCGAACCCCAGAAAGCAGGTGTCATGCCGGAAGACGTGATGGAGATGGCCCGGGCTGCGGCCGCATTACCGAGGCTTCGTTTGCGCGGCCTGATGACCATTCCGATGGCCACCTCTGCGCAACATGACCCGATGGATAGTTACCGGCCCATGCAGGCCCTGTACCTGGAGTTGATCAACAACGGGCTCAAACTCGATACTCTGTCCATGGGGATGTCGGGAGACCTGGAACCCGCCATAATGTGCGGCAGCACAATGATACGAATCGGCACAGACCTGTTTGGTCAAAGGCCAGAGTAAAGGTAGGCAAAAGAATGTTAATAACTTTCATCGGCGGTGGAAACATGGCCACTGCGCTGATCAGTGGCCTGGTGAATCCACCCAGGGCTCACCTCAGCATCAGGGTATGCGATCCCAACAAAAACGCCAGGGAGCACCTTGAGCGCACATTTGCTGTGCCGACTTACTCAAATGCAGCGGAAGCGATTGACGGCGCCGATGTCATTGTACTCGCCGTAAAGCCACAAACGATGCCACAGGTGCTCAATGAACTCAGAGGGAAAGTAAAAAGCACCCAGTTGATGCTTTCAATCGCTGCTGGCATCACCGTGGAAAGTATCAGCGAAACGCTGGGAGAGAAGCAGGCAGTGATTCGTTCCATGCCCAACACGCCAGCGCTCGTTGGCCATGGCATAACCGGCATCGTCGCGGGTACATTCTGTACGCAGTTGCACCACCAGCAAGCTGAAGAAATCCTCGCCGCTGCTGGAGAAGTGGTCTGGCTGGATGACGAATCGCTGATGGATGCAGTGACTGCGATTTCCGGCACCGGACCGGCCTATTTTTTTCTGCTGGCAGAAACACTCGCTGCAGCAGCCAGGAAACTGGGGTTACCTGCCGACACATCGGACCGGCTCGCTTCCATTACCTGTTTCGGTGCAGGCGCCATGCTGGCGAGCAGCCCGGGAGATGCTGAAGAATTGCGCCTGCGGGTCACTTCGCCAGGAGGAACTACGCAGGCCGCTATGGTGGTTTTGGAAGACGGCGAGTTCCGCGATCTCGTGTTTCGTGCGGCGGAGGCTGCCTGCAATCGCAGCAGGGAGTTGGCAATAAAATGAGCGGTACCGGCACCAATGCGATCTCCTACCTGGTAGGCACTCTGATTGATCTTTACATTGCGGCAGTCCTGTTGCGGCTATTACTGCAGTGGGTGCGCGCTGATTTCTATAATCCCGTGAGCCAGTTCCTGGTGAAAGTCACAAACCCGGTCATTGTCCCTTTGCGTCGCGTCATCCCCTCAATCAAGCGCCTGGACACGGCGTCAGTCGTCCTGATGTTGGTGTTGGAATTTTTCAGTGTCTGGATCGCCAGCCGGATCAGTTCCTCACCGCTGGCGCCTGAACAGCTGGTGTTATTCAGCCTTGTGAAACTGCTCTCCACACTGTTGATGACTTACTTCTTTCTCATTATCGCCTCCGTCATATTGAGCTGGATCGGCGCACAAATGCGGCACCCCGTCATACCTTTGGTGTACCAGTTGAGCGAGCCTGTTCTGAGGCCTTTCAGAAAAATCATCCCACCGATTGCCGGTATCGATTTGTCGGCATTATTTGCGCTGATCGCAATACGATTTTTGCTTCTTCTGATAGGATGGTGATCCCGGAACCGCTTGAAAAAGGATTCAGATTCATGAAAAAGTTGCTTTCCCTGTTGCTTTTGTTTGGAACCGTTTCCTATTTACTGGTCGCAGAAGCGCAGCAGTCACAGGACTTTGGAGAGTACGTCGTTCATTACAACGCATTGAACACCAACCTGATCCCTCCGCAGGTTGCGCAAAGTTACAACATCAAGCGCTCATCGAGCCGTGCCTTGTTGAACATTACCATTCTGAAGAAGGTAATGGACACGCCCGGAACCCCGGTCAAAGCCGGTGTCACAGCCAGTGGCACGAACCTGACAGGGCAGCGAAGAGACATCGAAATTCGCCAGATTACAGATCCGGAAGGCGCCATTTACTATATTGGCGAGTTACCTGTCCACAACATGGAAACGTATAACTTCATCTTGCAGGTAGCTGTTGCGGGTGAAGAGGATCCGATGGTGGTGAAATTCAGGCAGCAGTTCTACACCGAGTGACGGCTGCCGATAATCGTTATATCGAGAATTCGCCGGTGCGGGCGGCTACGGTGTTCCCATAAATAAACACCTTGCCAGGTACCCAGGGCCAGTTGGCCGTCCCTCACGGGAAGGCTCAGTTCAGAACTTGTCAGTACCGAGCGGATGTGGGCTGGCATATCGTCCGGGCCTTCTGCGCGATGCAAATATTGGGGATCGCCGTCCGGCACCAGCCGGCTGATAAAATTTTCCAGGTCGTATCGAACATCCGGGTCTGCATTTTCCGTCAGCAGGAGAGAGGCGCTGGTATGCCGCAGAAAAACGTGGAACAGCCCCGATTTCACACCGCTGAGCCTGAGAGATTGCTGCAACTCACTGCTGATCTCGCAAAATCCGCGCCCCGGCGTGGAAACCTCAATCCTGGAAGTCAGGGATTCAATCTTTGTTTCGTCCATTGGCCATTCTGCTGTGAATAAAGAAAGCGGTCATGCAGGCGAAATTCCCGCTGGGTCCAGAATTCAACCGTTTCCGGACTGAGTACGAAACCTGTCCAGTGAGGTGGGCGTGGCACTTCAGATCCCGCGTACTGGATTTCAATTTTTTTCACTCGCTGCAGCAGCGTTTCCCTGCTATCCAGAGGCTGTGACTGGAGTGATGCCCAGGCTCCAATCTGGCTGCCCCTGTCACGGGTTGAGAAATAAGCATCCGCCGCTTCGTCACTGACCTGGCTAACCGGGCCAACCAATTGCACCTGGCAACCGCTGGCTTTCCAGAGAAAGGTCGCCGCGGCCCGCGGGCACTGGCCCAGTTGCTGCCCCTTCAGGCTTTGGGTATTGGTGAAAAAAACGAAGCCGTCTTCATCGAGCGCTTTCAACAACACAGTACGCGAAGTCACCATGCCGCGTCCGTCGCTGGTGGCAAGTATCATCGCCGTGGGTTCCGGCTCACCGGAAACCCTGGCTTTCTTGAATGCCCTGTTAAACTCTTTAATAATTTCGCTGGAGAGCGCCATCAGGATTATTCCCCTGCGGCTTCAGCTATCTGGGCCCTGCGAGCCTTGGCTTGCGGTAAGGTACGCAACCAGATCAGCCAAACAACCAGTGCATCCATGATAATCAGGGCCTGCCATAAATAAAGATGGAACCACTCAAACGCCACCTGGTTCCACTGACCCAGGTAAAACAGGCTTACAATCCGCACCAGGTTTAAACCCTGGATTGCGAAAAAACCGAGTGTGAAACCGATCAGCTTGTTCTTGATAGGAGAAGGGAATGCGAAAATGGCTGCAAAAAGGATAATGACGGCTTCCACGCCATTGCAGCCCCGTTCGATGCGCACACCGAAACCTGTGGTTTTGTCCCGAATGATATTCGACATCGCCATCACGTTGTCATCAAACAACTGGATGAACCAAACGCTGACATCGGCAACGAAAGAAGTAAATGGCAGGATGACGTACTTTTCTGCCGGCTGTAGAATCTCCAGCGTGAAAAGTCCAACCAGTAACACTGTGAACAATACAAAAAATCGGATCATGAGCAGTCGCCAAGAGGCCTTTCCGGAATTCGGGCAATATTACCCAATGTCGTGTGGAGTTGCACGCTGCCAGGGTCGTCATGGATAAGCCCTTTACCAATGTTTACCTAATCGGCCCCATGGGTTCAGGTAAAACAACTATCGGGCAGCGGCTGGCTAAATTGCTGGACCTGGAATTCCTGGATAGTGACCACGAAATTCAAAAACAGACAGGGGCCAGCGCCAGCCTGATTTTCGACCTGGAAGGGGAAGAAGGATTCCGCAAGCGAGAAACAGCGATGCTGGAAAAACTGGTTGCCAGGGAAAACATCCTGCTGGCTACAGGGGGCGGCGCAATCATTCGCGAAGAAAACCGGGGGTTACTCAAACACAGCGGCCTGATCGTGTACCTGCGGACTTCGGTGCAGCAGCAAATCAGACGCTTGAGCTTCGACAAATCACGGCCATTGTTGCAATCAGGGGACCGTGAAGAGAAACTGACCCGCCTCGCAAAGGAAAGGAACCCTTTGTACGAAGAGCTGGCGGACCTGACTTTCCCTTCACAGAACAGGGGGCTGGATGCCGCCAGCCGGGCTCTTTACAACGCCATACTTTCACATCGAAGAGTTATTGCCCAACCATGAACACCATCAATGTCGAACTGGAAGCCAACGCTTATCCTGTTTACCTCGGTCATGGACTACTGACCGATTCGTCTTTATGGCAGCGCCACCTGGGTGACGGCAAGACGCTCATTGTCAGTAATGACGTTGTTGCGCCTCTTTACCTGGAAAGCTTGAAAGCGGCTCTCACAGGCCAGCAGCCCGAAACCTGTATCATTCCCGACGGCGAGCCGTTCAAAACTCCTGAGACCTGGTATGGGATCATCGACAAGCTCGTCAGTATGCAGGCCCGACGGGATGTAAACGTCATCGCGCTGGGTGGTGGAGTGGTTGGAGACATAACGGGATTTGCCGCCGCAAGCTATATGCGGGGTGTGCGCTTCATTCAGGCGCCCACAACCCTGCTTGCCCAGGTGGATGCTTCGGTCGGCGGAAAAACGGGTTTCAACCACGAAAAAGGGAAAAACCTGGTCGGTGCTTTTCACCAACCGGCTGCCGTTATCATCGATTCGGCCACGCTGGAAACCCTCAAAGAAAGAGAGTTCAGAGCAGGCCTTGCCGAAGTCGTAAAATACGGCGCAATACGTGACCAGCAGCTCTTCGAATGGCTGGAAAACAACGCCAAAAAAATCAATCAACGCGAAACACAAGCGCTTGATTACCTGATTTGTAAATCGGTTTTGAACAAAGCAGAAATAGTTGCCGCAGATGAAAAAGAGGCCGGCGTTCGCGCTTTGCTTAATTTCGGCCACAGTTTCGGCCATGCACTTGAGGCGGAAACAGCGTACTCGGAATTTCTTCACGGTGAAGCCGTGTCGATCGGAATGGTGATAGCAACCCGGCTGAGCGAATATCGCGGCCTGTGTGGAGCGGGTGCAACAGAACGAATCTCTTCATTGTTGGAGAAGTTCGGACTTCCTGTCAGCCTGCCGCAACAGACTTCCATTGACAGCATGCTCGAAGCTCTGGATCTGGACAAAAAAGCGATTGCCTCGGGCTTGAGGCTGATTTTATTAAAAGCCATAGGAAACGCGACAGTCGATACTGAAAGCCCCCGCGAAGAGATTATCCAAATAATGCAACAGAGTCTGGACCGTAATCGGGCCAGTGCCCGGGAGTAAAAAACGATGGAATTGAAAAATGACACCCTGTTACGAGCGCTGTTACGTCAGCCGGTCGACCGCACGCCTGTCTGGATCATGCGCCAGGCTGGCCGCTACCTGCCTGAATATCTTAAAACCCGGGCCGCAGCGGGCAGCTTCATGGATTTGTGCCAGACACCTGACCTGGCTTGCGAGGTCACCCTGCAGCCTCTGCGCCGATACAACCTCGACGCGGCCATCATTTTCTCCGATATTCTGACGATTCCGGACGTGATGGGTCTGAAGCTTTTTTTCGTTGCCGGCGAAGGCCCGAAATTCGAGAATCCGATCCGCACCACGGACGACATCATGAAACTGCCCACACCGGATGTAAATGAATCACTGGGTTACGTGATGGATGCGATATCGCTGACTCGCCGCGAGCTCGATGGCAAGGTCCCCCTGATCGGTTTTAGCGGCAGCCCCTGGACGCTCGCCACCTACATGATAGAGGGCGGTTCCAGTAAAACATTCAGCCGGGCCAAGAAGTTGCTCTACCAGGATCCGAAAATGGCGCATCTGCTGCTGGAAAAACTGGCTGGTACGGTGACCGACTATCTGAATGCACAAATCGAAAGCGGAGCGCAGGCGGTACAGATTTTCGATACCTGGGGCGGCGCCTTGTCCTCGCAGGCATACAAGGAGTTTTCCCTGCGTTACATGACGCAAATTGTTGCCGGCCTGAAACGAGAAAATGAAGGCAGGCAAGTTCCCGTTATCCTGTTCAGCAAAGGCTGTAATACCCAGCTTGAAGCCCTGGCGGACACCGGCTGTGATGCGTTAGGTGTTGATTGGACCATTACACTCAACGAAGCCCGTCGACGTGTGGGTGATCGGGTTGCACTCCAGGGCAACCTGGATCCTTCAGTTCTGCTCGCCAGCAAAAAAGTGATTCGCAGAGAGGCCGGTAACACGCTGAACAGTTTTGGACAGGGTGAAGGACACGTATTCAACCTGGGCCATGGAATTACCCCGGATGTTGACCCTGAACACCTGTCGGCGCTGCTCAACGCCGTGTGGGAGCTGAGTCCGGGATATCACACCTGATATTTCGGCCATGCCACTCGAAAGCCATTTCCAGTAACAGTGAGCCAATTGAGGATTCGAGAAGCGGCAATGTGACGGCTTTTCCGCCATAGCCTGAACCGTTAACAGGCACCGGCGACAGCAGCAATGTTCCGCCCTCGAGACTCGACCCATGGGAGGCTTCGCTAACCTCAACGTATAAGCATTGGTCTGAGTACTCGAGTGGATCGCAAGTCCACTCCACTCCCAGTCGATCAAGAATACTGACTGTGCATTTGAGCAGCGGTTCCCCAAGCGTCAAGCGGCATCGCATGGCATCAAAAAGCGCACAGCCGGGACGGGCGTGGCTGGCGGAAGCTGCGAGAACTTCCGGAAGTGAAATTTCAATACACGTTCCGCCGGAACCGGGGCTGGTGCAGATCAGCTGACCGGCCAAAGCGCTTACGATTCGACGGCAAATGTACAAGCCCAGACCCTGGCCATCGCGCCTGGCTCTGTCTTTAACGGACCTTCCTGTCTCATCAGTGCATGCAGGCACCCTTCGCGTTTTTCTGATTCCCGGTCCCGTGTCACTGATTCTTAAGACGAGCATTCGCTTACCGGGCCCCACCAGCACTTCGACCAGCACCTGGCCAGCCTGGGTAAATTTGATCGCGTTTCCCAGGACATTATCCAGCAACTGCCTGACCATGCAGGGATCGCAATTCCAGTATCGCGGCAATTCCGGGGCCAGCATCATGAACAGTTGGTTATTTCGGGACTGTGCTGCGGGTTTGTGGCTGGTAAGCACTTGCTCCAGCATCTGAACGCCATCGACCTGGCATAGCCTGGGTGTCAGATTTACGCCTGGCCCCTGGCCGGAAAACCGTTCAGGCTGTATCAATGCCTGCATCTGCAAGCCAGAGTGTTCAATGGCTTTAACCCACTGGCTTTGCTCTTCATTCAGTCCTGACTCGCCCAGTAGTTCAGCCATTCCAAGCAGGCCGTTCAGAACATTGCACAGCTCATGGCCCAGCAGGGCTGACTGATCATCTGGTGGATTAACCGGATAAGAACTAGCGCTTTTTTGCCCTTTCATAACAACCACATGCACACCGCAAACATACTTTCCGAGTGAAAGACGAAGGGCGCGCGGTGCCCATTGCTATCTACTGTACATCGGCAGCTAAATGCTGACAATAGCTGCCAGACCCGCCTGGACTTGATATTCTCTCATTCATGCCCGTACGCCTGCTTGTTTCCATCGCTATCGTGATTGTCGCCTTCCTGGTGCTGTTCCTGGTGCTCATCGCATCTGAGACGGCATTGACCGTCTGGCATTACCTGAAGGATGCACCTCTCTGGGTGCAAATCGGATATGCCTTCATTCTCGTTGGCATGCCCCTTTTGACGCTAATCCTGTTCTGGAACTGGTTCCGCCCTTCCAGGACAAAGAAAACAGTAGCCAAAGCAGAGTTAAGCGAGCAGGTTTTGCAGGATGATTTACTGGAATCTGCCCGCCACGGCGTCGACGTAAGCGAAGCACTCGAGGAAATCAGGGAGCAGCGCCGCCGGCTCGGAAGCGGAGAAGTTTTCATAGCAGTATACGGAGAGGTCAGCAGTGGCAAGAGCAGCCTGGTTAAGGCATTGCTGCCAGAAGCCGATGTGGAGTCTGACCCGCGAGCCGGCACGACGACTGAAATCCGCCACTATTCGTGGCAGGCCGTGTCGGGTGACCAGGTGATCATCACCGACCTGCCAGGCTTTAATCTCGAAGATGATACGCCTGCACTGGAAGAGACTCGCCGCGCACATTTAGTGATCTTTCTTTGTGATAGTGATCTGACCAGCAGCCAGGCAAATCAGCTCAAATTTCTGCTCGGTCTGGATAAACCGGTGGTGCTGGCATTAAACAAATCAGATCGGTATTCCGACCAGGAACTGGCCGGGCTGCTCAATGCGATCAGCCAAAAAACCGGGCTGGACCGGGCTGACGTCGTGGCGATCAGTACCGGTGGCAAAGAGGAAGTCATACGCCTGTTGGGCGAAGATATCGAAGAACGCAGTTCCCGCGACAGAAGCCCGGAAATCGCCGGCCTGCGCCGGGCGGTGCAACGCCACCTTGACCAGGATCGGGAATTGATGGAATCCCTGCGGGAAACAGCCGTCCTGACGCTTGCCAGCGAAAAACTGGAAGCAGCGCTTGACCGTCACCGTGAAGAAAAAGCAGAAGAGCTGGTCGGAAAGTACTCGCGGCGGGCTGTGATCGGTGCATTGGCTGCCGTGGCGCCGGGTTCCGACCTGGTGATCCAGGGTGTGCTGGCCACTCGCCTGATCAGGGAGTTGTCAAAGCTCTACGACGTGCCGGTAAAGGAAATTGAAATAGAGTCTTTCCTCAAACTGGCCGGTGGAAAAGTAAAGAATATGACAGCCTTTACACTGGCCATTGCCGGAAATGCGTTCAAGGCATTTCCGGGAATTGGGACCCTATCCGGGGGTGTCATTCACGCGGTAGCCTATGGCATGATTTTCGACAGCCTGGGTAAGGCAGCGGCCGCGACTATGGCCAGCCGCGGAGAATTGCGGCCCTATCCCGCAGCAAAAGCTTTCGAGGATCTCTTGCATGACCATCTGGAATCGGGTGCGGTCCAATTTGCGAAACTGGCTGTTTCGCGAACAGACCGGGACGGACGTAAATCCTGAACAACACCTGCTGGACGCCAATCGCAATATCAGGGAGCTGATCGAGGATACCAACGTCCCCTCGTCAGTTCGCGCCGAGCTGTCTGCTGAATTCAAGGAAATCTCCTCTATTTCCAGCAAGCTTCGCAATGGCGAAATTCACATCGCAGCGTTCGGCCGGGTGGGTGTTGGCAAATCTTCACTATTGAACGCTCTGCTTGAGCGCGAATCGTTCAGCACCAGCCCGTTGCATGGCGAAACAAAAACTGAAGACCGGGAAAATTGGCGGACCCTGCACGACGGACACGTGGTCCTGATCGACACCCCCGGAATCGACGAACTGGATGGCGAAGAGCGGGAACAGCTGGCCCGCAGCATCAGCCAGCGAGCCGACGTTACCCTGATGCTCTGCGAAGGCGACCTGACGGATTCAGAATTCCGGGCACTGCAGCAACTGTGTACATTCCAGAGAACCGTTCTGCTCGTTCTGAACAAGTCGGACCGTTATACCCGCGGGGAACTCGACATTTTGCTGGCGCGACTGGAGGATCGTTGCCGTGACCTTTTACCTGCTGAACGCATCATCAGTGCAAGCGCCGCACCACGGCCGGAAACAGTCATTCGGACGGATGAATCCGGCAATGAAATTGAATCCAGACGCGAGCCTGTGCCGGATACCGCTGTTCTGAAAGAGCGCTTATGGTCATTGCTGGAGAAAGAGGGGCAAACGCTGGCCGCGTTGAACGCAGCGATCTTTGCGAGCGAACTCGATGAAAAGGTCGCGACCAGAATTGTGGCTGCCCGTAAAGCAGTCGCCGAGAAAATCATCCGCAACTACTGCGTCGGGAAAGGCTTGCTGGTCGCGCTGAATCCGATACCCATTACTGACTTGCTGGCTGCAGCAGGTACCGATGTTGCCATGGTCATTCACCTGGGTGAAGTGTATGGATTTAAACTGTCACGCCGCGAAGCGTCCAAGTTGCTGCTGACAATTTCTGCTCAACTGGTGGCGTTGATGGGAGCTTACTGGGGCATGAACCTGGTATCGAGTGCCCTGAAAACCGCCAGCGCCGGCCTGTCGACCGCGCTGACCGCAACCGCGCAGGGAGCACTGGCATGGTACGCAACTTACCTGACCGGCAAAATGGCACAGAGCTGGTTTTCCAGGGGTAAATCCTGGGGTAATGCCGGCCCGCAGCAAACCGCGCGCAAAATTCTGGCTTCAATGGACCGGGACTCTATCCTGAAATCCGCCCGGGACGACTTGCTGGCCCGCTTGAAAGGGGGTTCGTAATTATTGGGCGCGAATCGTTATATCTCCGCTGAAGGTTTCCAGCCTGACCTGGGCGCCATTGTCTCCCTGGCGATGCCGCAACAACTCACCCGGCCCCCTTGAGACGCTGGAAGATTTTCCAAATTCCGTATTGATACCGCCACTGTAACTTTGCGCGGTGAACTCCGCCTGCTGCGCTGCAGGAAGGCGCAGTTTCACATCACCGCTCATGGAATCACAGCTTAACCGGCCACCGTCCTGGAGGGAAAGTTCCAGCACAAGATCACCGGAAACAGTCTCGAACCGCCCGCGCGTCAGTGCTCCACCTTCCAGTGTCACATCACCTGAAACAGTACTCAGGCTGACTTCACCACTTGCGCCGACAATGGCGATCTCTCCGCTAACGGTCTCAACCGTGGAACGATCAACTTTACCTGCAAATTCCACATCACCGCTGACCGACTGAAGTTCAATTCGTTGCGGTGAAGCATCTACTTCGATGTCACCACTGACCGTGTTGAGCATGATGCTCTCGCCGGTGCTGCCAGTTACCGTCATATCAGAACTGACGCCATCGGCCTCAATGCTGGCCGTTGCCGGAACCCGCAGGAACAGATCCGTGCCATCCGTGTTGCGCTTGCCTTTACGGTTATGGATACGAACCTGGACACCTTTGGCACTGGTCGTGATCTCGACTTTTTCGACAGAATCTCCGGCTTCACCCCGGATCTGCACCTCGGCTTTGTCCCAGGTCGCAAATTCGATCGTGCCTGCAAGATTTTCAACCTGCACCAAACCATCGGCCGGCATGCTGAGGGTTTCATCAATCTCCTCACCCGCAAAACCGGACAATGGGATCATCAGGGCAACAATGCCGAAAATTTTCGCCAGATTGTTAGCGGGAGGTCTGATAAGGGTATTCATATGGTCAATCTCCGGTTATTTCGGTCAAGCGTGACAAGTTGTTTGAGAAAGCCGAGTTGGCGGGCTCGCAATTCAAGCATTCTTTCGTTCAAAAACAGATCACCCGGGTTTTCCTGTAAAGCTGCGGCAAGGGCGCTTTCCATTACTCGCAAATCAACCCAGGTCATTTCAATTTTTTCTACCGTTTCAGGGTTCAGGCCACTGGGTGCGTCGTTAACATTGATGAACTCTCTGAAAGCAGCCTGGTATTCCGCATCGGCGGCCATCAGAAATCCTGGCTCAGGATTGCTTACAAGCTGCAGCGTGTCCGGCCCATTCGAAGGCACCGGGCCACCGGTCAAACTTGGTTTAAGCAGCAGCCCCACCACCAAGGCCAGCACAACGGCCGCTGCCGCGGCCAGCAACATTCGACGCTGCGGCCTGTGCACAGAACCGGCACCGGGCAGAGACTGCTCGATCCTGGCCGAAATCTCGGGCCAGGGATCGCGTCCCGGGCGGATTTCCCGCGGAAGTTCAGCCAGGTTTTTCAATAAATCCTGTTCGTTCATGCTGCTGCTCACTTGTTCAATTCTTCCCGGACCAATTTCCGGGCCCTGTGCAACTGGGCTTTGGACGAGCCCACTGCCATTCCTGCTATCTCCGCAACTTCTGCATGGCTGTACCCTTCAATGTCATACAGCACCAGTACTGTCCGGGCACGTTCCGGCAGCCTTGCTACGGCCTGCTCAAGATCCATACGCTGGCCGGCGTAAACATCCCTGGCACCGGTTGCTTTTCGCTCCACCGCCAGATCCAACTCTGTTTCGCGACCCATGCGGCGCATTCTCGAGCGCCGCTCGCTGAGCGCCACATTGGCTGACAAGCGGTGTAGCCAGGTTCCAAAACGGCTATCGCCCCTGAAACTGTCAAGCTTTTGCCAGGCCCGGATAAACGATTCCTGTAACAGGTCCTCGGCCAGGGCCGCATCGCCGCCGCACAATCGCCAGACCAGGCCATAAATCCGGTTGCGGTGCCGATGATACAGTCTTTCGAAAGCAACGCGATCTCCCTTCCTGGCGCTTTCGACCAGCCTGATATCTTCATCGTGATTCGCGGTTTTCGCTTCCCACGATGCCACTGCGCACTCCTCTCATGAATATTGGACTATCCTCCTGCCGAAAGGGTTTAAACGACAGGCCTGAAAACTCAGGACGGTATCAGTGTACCGATCACGTGATCGATATAAGCTTCAAACGCTTCACTGCTGATGCTGGGGGTCTGGTGCTGTCTTTGTAACTGGAGAAATCCAAGGTAAACCGAGTAAGTCAGTCTTGCCTGGTTACGCGCAATCGAAGCATCCATACCCAGTTCTTCGAACGCCGCACAAAGATGTGCCATACGCCGCTGGGCAACCCGTTCGAGCACCGGCGCAACCTGCGGATGCCCCGCTGCGGCACACAGTTCGCTATACACTTCGTGAGTCAGCTTCTCTTTGCCCACACGCCGGAAGAAGGATTCCAGCCGATCCCTTGGGTGGTCAATCTCACCCAGCGCCTTGTTGAGATTGCGGCTATCGTGCTCTTCCCACCGGTTCAAAGCCTGCTCCAGTAAGGCTTCACGGCTGGAAAAGTGCCAGTAAAAACTGCCCTTTGTGACACCCATCCGGCGCGCAAGAGGTTCCACGGCAACGGATTGGACTCCCTGTTCGGCCAGCAGCTCGAGCGCTTCTTTTTCCCAATCTTCTGCCGACAGGGTAGCTCGTTCAGTTTTTTTCAACGGTTTCATGCGGTTCTTTGATTTTCTGTCACGAATGCGTTGTAAGTGTACCGCTTTTTAGCTCTTTAATACGCATCTATTGACTTGTATCCCGAGGTTTACCATACTCCACCGTATGGAAAGTTTTGGAGAAGGATTATGACGTGGGTTCTGCTACTGACGCTGTTGGGAATTTCAATGGGTTGTGCTTTCTACGGCACCGGCTTGCTGGTCTGGTCTGTCGCAATGGCCGCCGGCTTCATAGTATTGGCCGCGACCGGATCAGTGCCTTTGGTCAGCCTGCTGGTGATTGGCCTGGTTTTGGCGGCCATAGCGATTCCGCTTAACGTCATTCCCTGGCGCCAGTTGTTGATCAGCGGCCCCTTTCTCAAGCAATTCCGTCGCATGCTTCCTGAAATTTCTGAAACGGAGCAGGTGGCGCTCGATGCGGGCACTGTCGGCTGGGAAGGCGAACTGTTCGCCGGCAAACCGGACTGGAAGTTACTGAAAAAACAACCCTATCTCAGTCTGACGGTTGAAGAACAGGCCTTCCTCGATGGACCGGTCGAGGAGATTTGCCACCAGCTGAACAGCTGGGAAATCACCCATATCGATGCCGATCTGAACCCGGAAACCTGGGCGTTCCTGAAGGAGCACCGGTTTTTCGGAATGATCATTCCCAAGGAGTACGGCGGCCTGGGTTTTTCGGCCATGGCTCACCGCGCAGTCCTGCAGAAACTCTCTTCAGTATGCGGCGTCACTGCCTCGACTGTAGCTGTACCAAACTCGCTAGGGCCGGGTGAACTGCTGCTGCATTACGGTACCGAAGAACAGAAAAATCATTTTTTGCCACGGCTGGCCCGTGGTGAGGAAATCCCCTGCTTTGGCCTGACCGGTCCGACCGCCGGTTCCGATGCGACCTCCATTCCGGATTACGGCATCGTTTGTAAGGATACGTACGAAGGTGAGGAGGTGCTGGGTATCCGGCTTAATTTTGATAAGCGCTACATCACGCTGGCGCCCGTTGCCACGATTATCGGTATCGCCTTTCGCATGCACGATCCTGACGGTCTGTTGGGAGATACCCAGGACCTGGGAATCAGCCTTGCCCTGATTCCGCGGGAAACCAAGGGAATGGAAATCGGCCGGCGTCACATGCCATTAAACCTTCCATTTCAGAACGGCCCCGTTCGTGGCAAAGATGTTTTCGTGCCGCTGGATGCGCTGATAGGCGGAATAGAAATGGCCGGCCAGGGCTGGCGGATGCTGGTTGAGTGCCTCTCGGTGGGCCGTGCGATTTCTCTGCCATCCACTTCTACCGGCGGAACCAAGATGGGCGCGCTGGCGTCTGGCGCCTACGCCAGAATACGCAAGCAATTCAACATGTCGATAGGACGCTTCGAGGGAATCGAGGCGGCCCTGGCCCGCATTGCCGCCAACACCTACGCGACTTCCGCGCTTTCAAGAATGACAGCAACGGCCGTCGATCTCGGTGATAAACCTTCGGTGCCTTCGGCCATTGCCAAGTATCACACCACCGAAATGGCCCGCGAAGTGATCCGCGACGCCATGGATATTCATGGTGGCAAGGGCGTTATCCTCGGGCCGAGGAATTACCTGGGCCGCAGCTGGGAAGGTATTCCCGTTTCGATTACCGTGGAAGGCGCCAACATCCTGACACGCAACCTGATGATTTTCGGCCAGGGCGCCATCCGTTGTCATCCTTTTGTGTTGAAGGAAATGGAAGCAGCACGACTGGACAATCCGACCGAGCGTCTCAACCGGTTTGACGACCTGTTGTTCTCACACATTGGGTATTCGATCAGGAACGCGGCCAGGAGCCTTTTCCTCGGGTTGAGCTTCGGTCAATTCGCCGTTGTGCCACATGACCGGAAAACCGCCCGGTTTTATAAAAAACTGACCCGCTATTCAGCATCGCTGGCGTTTATATCTGATATCGCGATGCTGACACTGGGCGGCAAACTCAAGCAGAAAGAGCATATCTCTGCACGCCTGGGCGATGTCTTGAGTCATCTTTATATCTGTTCGGCCATGCTCAAACGGTATGAATCCGAGGGCCGGCCCGTGGCCGACCAGGCCATCCTGGCCTGGGCTTTCCACAACGCCATTTATAAAATTCAGATCGCCCTGCGCCTGGTCGTGGACAACTTCCCCAATCACTACATGCGCTTCATTTTACGGTTCGTCGTATTTCCTTTCGGCCGCCGGGAAAAAGAGCCGGGCGACCGCCTGACACACAAAGTTGCCCAGTTACTGCTGGTCCCGTCAGATACGCGCAATCGCCTGACCAATGGTACCTTCAAGTCTGACACATCAACTCACCCTGTTTGCCTGATGGAACAGGCCCTGCCGCAAGTGATCCAGGCTGAACCATTGGAACGCAAACTCCTGAAAGCTCTCAAGCAGGGTGTTATCAGCGGCATTACCTGGGATGAGCAGTTGCAAGATGCGATCAAAAAATCTGTAGTAAGCAGTGAGGAAGCGGAAATCCTGCTACGGGTCAGGGATCTTGTGGCGGAAATCATCGCGGTAGACGATTTTGATGTTGAAGAACTGCGACTGGGTAAAAAACCGGCTCGCCGGCTGAGCAAAAAGCACGCAGCCTGAATCTGTTTAACGTTTCAGTGCATCCTGCCCGGCGGCGCTACGCCGCCGGCGCAACTCTGAACGCATCTTCATTGGGTGCTCCACGCGCCTCAACTTGTCAAACAGGTGTGTCAATGAACGTATTGGGTGCCTGAGCGTCATCCGTGGACCCGCAAATCTCATCACATCCCGCGCCATTTCACGCTGAGCCGGTTTATAGCAGTGGATAGGGCAATTAGCGCAGGTAGGCTTGTTTTCGCCGTAAGGGCACTTCTCAAGCCTTCTTTGCGCATACTGCATCAGGCGGGCACACTCGGGGCAGAGGTCACAGCCCCGGTGGTCATCATGGTGATGGCCACAGTAGATGCGCGTCATGCACACCAGTGTTTCATGTTCGCGTTTTAGCCGGCCGGCGAGTCTACTCATGTCTGCATAATAGTGGTATTTTCCAGTCATCTATTTGACCCGCATCAACAGGTACTGCAGAGTCAGGCATTTGATATGCTGACAAGCCATATGTCCCGCCCAAACTTTAACATTCTCAGCCTTTTCTTTTGTCTGTGCCTCGCCGCCTGCGCAGAAGAGCCTGGCGAACAACGCGCACAGTTTTACGTTTTCGGCACCCTGATGGAAGTGAGTCTGTGGGACACCCGGCCGGCCGAAGCGCGGCAGGCATTCTCTGAACTCCAGGCATTGTTCCAGGGCATGCACAACGACTGGCATACGTGGGAGCCGGGGCAACTCACCGAAATAAACCGCGCCTTCGCAGCCGGTCTGCCAGCATTGGCCAGCCCGTCCATCGTCGAGCTCACCAGGCATTCACAACGGATGGAGAAAGAAACGGGCGGCCGTTTCAATCCGGCGATCGGCAGCCTGATCAGGCTTTGGGGCTTTCATACATCCGATTATCCAATTAACGGCCCGCCACCGCGCCGCTCTCAAGTCAATCAACTGGTCAGCAAAGCCCCATCCAGTCTTGATATCGAAATTGACGGCCTGGAACTGACAGCCACCAACCCTTCGGTGCAACTCGATTTTGGCGGCATTGCCAAGGGGTATGCGATCGATATCGCCTGTGCCAGGCTGAAGAGCCTGGGTGTAGAAAACGCTATCGTGAACGCGGGCGGTGACCTGCGGGCTATGGGCAGCCACGGCACCCGGCCATGGCGAATTGCCGTGCGTAATCCGGCCGGTGGCATTATCGGAACGCTTCAGACTGCGGAGGATGAGGCCGTTTTCACTTCCGGAATTTATGAACGGTTCCGCCAGGACGAGGTGAAGCGCTATCCGCACATCCTTGATCCGCGCACGGGTTGGCCCGTTGAACACGTGGCTTCGGTAACCGTTATTAGCCATGAAGGCTGGCTGGCGGACGCCGCTGCCACCGCTCTTATCGTGGCCGGACTTGACGAATGGCAAGAAGTCGCTCGTGCGCTGGGGTTGAACCAGGTTTTACTGGTGGATGAATCCGGCAAGGCCTGGCTTACCGAGGAAATGAACAAGCGCCTTGAGTTTGTCGAAGGCGTCGAGAAAGAAGTCGTAGTCTTCTAGAACATCCCGGTTTCAAGCCGCGCAACTTCCGACATCATGTGATGATTCCACGGAGGATCGAACGTCAGTTCCACGTTGACTTGCGTGATGGTCGGCACCAACCCAAGTTTTGAGCGGACATCATCCACCAGGATGTCCCCCATTCCACATCCCGGAGCAGTCAGGGTCATATCTACATCGACCACCCGCTCTCCATCTTCAGTCATTTTCATTTCACAGCGGTAAATCAGTCCCAGGTCAACGATATTTACCGGGATTTCAGGGTCGTAGACTGTCTTCATCTGTTCCCACAGCAGACTTTCGACATCGTCGTCAGTTGCATTTTCCGGCAGGCTGGGGGGCAATACCGGCTTCTTGCCTATGGCATCGGCATCGATACCCGCGACCCGGAACAGGTTGCCATCCACGAACACAGTGAAGCTTCCGCCAAGGGCCTGGGTGATGTACCCAACCGTGCCTGCCGGGATAGTCACTTCATCGCCAATGGGAATCATCACGACTTCGCAGTCGCGCTCAAAAGTGCAGGGTTGGCTGGTCTGGGAAAACATAGATTTAAAAAATGTGGCCTGCCACCTGATAACTCAAGCGGCGGACCCCGTTTTCCTGGAATGATTCAGCCGATCTGGCTTTGCTGATAGTTTTCAATGCCAACCCGCTCAACCAGGTCAAGTTGGGTTTCCAGCCAATCCACATGTTCTTCCTCAGAATCAAGAATGCTGTCGAACAGGTCGCGGCTGACAAAATCCTGGACTTCTTCACAGTGCTGAATCGCTTCGCGCAGGTCAGGTATGGCTTCCATTTCCAGCGCGAGATCACTCTCCAGCATTTCCTTCGTGTGTTCACCGATGCGCAATTTGCCCACGTCCTGCATGTTGGGAAGACCCTCCAGGAACAGAATGCGTTCGACCAGCAGATCGGCATGTTTCATTTCATCCACAGACTCATGGAACTCATAGTCTCCCAGCGCTTTGAGGCCCCAGTCCTTGAACATTCTTGAATGCAGAAAATACTGGCTGATGGCGGTTAGTTCGTTGCGCAGAACGCGGTTAAGATATTCAATGACTTTCGGGTCACCTTTCATTAAAGATACTCCAGAGACAGGGTAAAATTGGCCATACTGGCCGAGAATAAAGAATCATTCTACAAAAGGAATCATTTCCTTGCAGGAATGAGAATCGTTCGCAGTCCGGGAAAGATTAGCCGCGTGAAACTACTTCGAGTTTCACATTGGATTTCGGAGAGCCGGCATCCAGCAGGGCCTGGTCCAGGACATCGCGTGCAAATTTGATGCAGGAACCGCATTGTGTACCGCAACCGGTTGTTGAACTGAGATCACGAAAGTTTTTGATACCTTCGCTTACCGCTTTTTTTATTGCGGCGTCGTTGACTGCTTTGCAGATACAAACATACATAGGCCAATGGTAAACAAAATCAAAGAAAGGTCATTGACCCAGATCATAAATGCTAATGAGAATCATTGTCAATTGCGGGAAAGCAGACAGGAATCAGCCAGGGGTTCAAGCAAGGTCAGTGCTTTCTGGTATACACCACGCTTGAACATGATGACATTTTCCACCGGATACCAGAAATCCACCCACTTGTAAGTGCAGAATTCGGGTTCTTCATAATCATCGAAATTGAACGCGGTCTCGTCGCCGAGAAAGCGCAGAAGAAACCAGACCTGTTTCTGCCCGATACACAATGGTTTGCTGTAGTGGCGCTGGTAGCGGCGCGGCAGGCGATAACGAAGCCAGCCCGGGGTTGAGCCGATCACCTCGACTTTGTCCGCAGCCAGACCGGTCTCTTCCCTGAGTTCACGATACATGGCCTCCACCGGCGTTTCATCGGTGTTCATGCCGCCCTGTGGAAACTGCCAGCCGTCGTTACTGGTGCGTTGTGCCCAGAACACGCGTCTGTCGTCGTTCATCAGAACTATCGCAACATTTGGTCTATAGCCGTCGGGGTCGATCATGCTTATTGCTTGTTTGCCCTCGTGGGGGCATGTAGTATTTTTGTCATCGGATTCCCAGAATATTAATCGCTTATCTTCCATGATACCAACAGCACATCGTCGACTGTTGTTTTTTATACTCGCCACTCTCTCGTTGGCGAGCATTCTGTTTGCGTCCGCAATCGGCTCGGTAACGCTGGACTGGACCCAATGGATAGCTGCCATCACTGATTCCAGTTCGGAGTATGGAGATCTGATCTGGCGACTACGGTTACCGCGGGCCGGATCTGCCTGGGCTGTTGGCGCCCTGCTTTCCCTTTCCGGCTGCCTGATGCAAGTGCTGTTGCGTAATCCTCTGGCTGACCCTTACATCCTGGGCGTCTCTGGAGGGGCTTCCTTTGCCGCACTGCTGGGCATGACGATGGGTGTAAGTGCCGCGATCGTCCCGGCACTGGCCTGGGCCGGTGCTCTGGCATCCATTTTCATCGTCTTCAGCCTGGCGCGAGGTGAAGGGCCCTGGAGCGGCACCCGGCTTTTGCTAACCGGTGTCGTAACGGCGTCAGGCTGGGCGGCGCTGATCAGTCTGCTGTTGACGCTCGGGCCGGACAGCAGTCTTCGGGGCATGTTGTTCTGGCTGATGGGCGACCTGAGTTATGCGAGCTTTCCCCCGTGGGCGCTGGCCATCCTGATACTGGTGTTCCTGGCCTGTTTCGGAATGGCACGTAGTCTGAATGTCCTGGCCATGGGAGAAACCACGGCACGACTGCTTGGTGAGCCAACCGGCAAACTGCTCTGGCTGATCTACCTGCTGGCGTCAATTCTTACTGCGACTGCGGTCTCCATTGCCGGAAATATTGGTTTTGTTGGCCTGATTGTGCCGCACCTTATGCGCTTGATTGTGGGGTCCGACCATCGTATTCTTCTCCCGGCTGCTACGCTGTTTGGCGGCTTGTTTCTGGTGCTCTCAGATACCCTTGCAAGGGCCGTCCTTGCGCCACGGCAGCTACCCGTCGGAGTGGTCACAGCCTTGCTTGGCGTACCGTTATTTCTGCTGCTGCTGAACCGTGCGAAGGTGAGGCAATGAGCATACTCAGTTGCCGCAAAGTCGATGTCAGGATCGGTAGTATCCGGATCGTTAATGGCCTGGATATTGAGCTAAGACCGGGACAGTTCTGGGGTTTGCTGGGACCCAATGGGATCGGCAAGACTACCCTGCTCAAATGCCTGGCAGGACTGGATGAACCCGCCGCAGGCCAGATTTTGCTGGAATCGCGTGTGCTGAGCGAACTGCCACACAAATTGCTGGCTCTGCATATAGGAATGCTACAGCAGCACACCGTCTACGTATTTGATTCCAGTGTCTTGCAGACGGCACTGACCGGGCGGCATCCCCATCTGGGCTACTGGGAACGCGAAGGCGCAGCAGACTTTGAAAAAGCACACGAAGCGCTCAAGGCGGTGGGATTGGACGCATTTGCAGCACGCAGCGTTACCGGGCTATCGGGCGGCGAAGCACGCCGGCTCGCTTTTGCGGCGCTGTTGGTCCAGGAACCGGAAATCATGTTGCTTGATGAGCCCACCAATCACCTGGACCTGAAGCACCAGGTTGAAATCATGCGGATGGCCGATGAGCGCGTCCGTTCAGGCACTCATTCGGCTCTTGCGGCGCTGCACGACATCAATCTTGCAGCCCGTTACTGCAGCCATGTCTTGATGCTGTTCGGGGACGGAGAATGGTGCGCCGGCCCAACCGGCGACATGCTCAACGAGCAAAGCCTGGCAAGACTGTATCACTGCCCGGTGGAACGCCTGGAAAGCTCCAGTGGACCGCGTTTTCATCCTGCGCCTGGACGGCACTAACGAAACACTCAGCCGCGCTGCTCGCCGCTGTCGTTTGTGTGCAATTGCGCCCTCATACGCGTGTAAATCCGGCCCAGGCGCCAGGCGCCAAAAGCCCACAGCCCCATCACCGGCACGTATATCCAGGCGATCTGGGCGATGGACAGGCCCGCTGATGTTAAGCCTTTGAAAATCCAGCTGGCGGTAACGTCACTACCCCGGTATACCGCGGTGTCGATGAAGTTCTT
>Ga0265303_10000177_pt1 | contig 32348 bp, 27 predicted proteins | sample Helome_2_FD_192494 | JGI IMG/M metagenome (GOLD analysis project Ga0265303, IMG submission 192494) | Marine sediment microbial communities from subtidal zone of North Sea - Hel_20160317 (Illumina Assembly) | ecosystem: Environmental > Aquatic > Marine > Subtidal zone > Sediment ... | reverse complement strand
TACCAACGGTGAGACGACCACCGAGTTCACGCATGCTCATCTTGCGCAGCCGACACTGCCACGCAATAAACCGCTGGTATTGCTCAGCGGGCTCCATGCAATCCTCAGAACAGTCCTTCGACCTGCCCCGCATCGTTCAGTCGGATGTTGTCCGCCGAGGGTACGCGCGGCAGACCGGGCATGGTCATGATGTCGCCGCAGACAACAACGATAAATTCCGCCCCGGCCGATAACCGGACTTCACGAATCGGTACATCGTGACCGGTGGGAGCGCCCATCAACGCCGGGTCGGTTGAAAAACTATACTGGGTTTTCGCCATACACACCGGGAAATGTCCATAACCATCGGCTTCAAACTTGGCGAACTGGTCCCGTACCTTCTTGTCGGCGACGATACCTTCGGCACCATAAAGGGTTCGTGCAACATGCTTGGTCTTTTCCAGCAGCCCCATATCATCATCGTACAGGGTCTGAAATTGTGCCTGCCCCGAATCGGCCACCTCAACAACATGCTGGGCAAGTTCCCGGGTGCCTTTGCTGCCTTCACCCCAGTGATTACAGTCGAATGCCTTGACACCGAATTCAGCACAAAATTCGCGCACCGCATTTAATTCATCATCGGTATCGGCCGAAAATCGGTTCATCGCGACCGTGACAGGTACGCCGAACTGCTTGAGATTCCGGATATGGCGTCCGAGGTTTTCGCAACCCTTTCTGATTGCTTCGACGTTTTCGTCGGAAAGTTGATCCTTGGCAACACCGCCATGCATTTTGAGCGCGCGCGCGGTTGAAACCAACACCACCGCATCAGGACTCAGTCCTGCCTTGCGACACTTGATGTCGAAGAATTTTTCCGCGCCGAGATCGGCACCGAATCCAGCTTCGGTTACTACATAATCGGCGAGTTTGAGCGCGGTTTTGGTCGCGATCACCGAGTTACAGCCATGCGCGATATTCGCAAACGGGCCACCGTGAATAAACGCTGGATTATTCTCCAGGGTTTGTACCAGGTTGGGCATGAAGGCGTCTCTCAACAGCACGGTCATCGCGCCGGGCGCATTGACGTCACGCGCATGTATCGGTTTTAAGTCCCGGGTGTAACCGATAACGATATTGCCGATACGACGACTCAAATCATCGAGGTCGGTGGCGAGGCAGAAAATGGCCATAATTTCAGAGGCTACGGTGATATCGAAACCACTCTCGCGCGGGATACCGTTAGCCGGACCACCAAGGGCGACGACGATGTCGCGCAGGGCACGGTCGTTCATGTCCATGACGCGCTTCCAGGTGACGCGACGCGGATCGAGACCCGATTTGTTTTCCCAATGAATATGGTTGTCGATCAACGCGGACAATAGATTATGCGCTGCACCGATGGCGTGGAAGTCACCGGTAAAATGAAGATTGATATCTTCCATCGGCACCACCTGGGCATAACCACCACCCGCAGCACCCCCCTTCATACCGAAACAGGGACCCAGGCTCGGCTCGCGCAGGCACATGACAGCATTCTTGCCAATGCTATTGAGGCCGTCACCCAGTCCAACCGTGGTCGTGGTTTTACCCTCACCCGCGGGGGTCGGGGAAATTGCGGTAACCAGGATTAACTTGCCTTCCTTTTTACCCTGCAGCGAATTGATAAATTCGCTGGTCAGTTTTGCCTTGTCGTGGCCGTAAGGCTTGAATGCTGCCGGCGGAATATCGAGCTTTTGCGCAATTTCTGTGATTGGTTTTAAGGTTGCTTCGCGAGCAATTTCGATATCACTTTTTGCCATTTTTGTCTCCAGTTCGTGGAAATCAGCGGATCAGTGCGCAATTGCACACCGGTGTACCTCGGTGCCGGAAACTCAATGGTCGGCAGGGTATAGAACCGCAGTATCATAGGGGTTGAACAAATCGGAAAGTATCGCGAAAGCGACACATAATTTAGCTTAAACACGGGTTTGCACCTTAGTCGTCGCGCCACAGGGCCCGGCGGATCGGTGCATAAATGAACTCGATCAAGCCAGCAATCGATATCAAAGCGATGCCGGTTAGCTCACGCGCCCCAAGTGGCTCGTTGGCCCAGATCGCGGCGGTAATGCCACCGACGCTGAGCTCGGTCATGAACAGTAATCCGACAACCCCGGGATTTAAATGCGGCGCGCCCCAGAAGGCAGCATAAGCGCCGGGAATCACGATAATTGCAACCGGTATGGTCCAGGGCAGGACATCGACAATAACAGACCAGTCTGGAAATTCGATCTCTCCCGCCATCGGTGAGATCGCCAGCACGATTGCCGCGATAACGCCGTAAAAAAAATAAACCGAGCAGATTTCCATGCTGCGACTGCCATCGTCCTTGCGTAACAACACCGCCGCGACAGCCCAGCCCATGGCGCCGATTATGGCCATCCAGTCACCGATGTTTTTCGGCCATGGAACACCAAGATCGACTCCGAACATCACCAGCATGCCGGCAAGGCCAAACATGATTGCCAGGACACGAGCCGTGGTTATGGATTCGCCCAGCACGATTCGAGCCAGCAGCAAAGACCACACCGGGGTCGTGTAATAGAGCACCAGCCCCCGCACGACCTCGGTATAAAGAAACGCGTTGGAGTAAAACGCGAGTGAAGCTCCGGTCGCGATGCCGATAAAATGTAACGACCAACCGCAGCGCGCGATGCGGCGCCAGTTCTTGAATATCCACGGAGAAAACAGCACCAACGGCATGCCGTAAAACAGGACCGTAGCCCAGGCGTCGGTAACACCGGCGCTGTCCATGCCCCGTAGCGGAATCCAGAACAGTCCCCAGGCGACGCCACTATAGGCGCATGCCAAACTAGCCCGTGCTTTGAGGCTGAGGCTAGCGAACATTGGCCGTTAGCAAACTAGAGCCAAAAAAGACATCAACTAGCAGTCCAGCGTGTTTTCGCGCTCCCAGCTGCTCAGATGCGTTGCATAGCTGTCCCAGGCCTGCATCTTCAGCTTGACGTAGGCATCGACCAGCTCATCGCCAAGCCCTTCGCGTATGACCTTGTTTTTATCGAGTTGCCTGATCGCATCGAGCAGGTTCAGCGGCAGCATACGCGGACTCTTAGCGCGGTGCCCTTCCTCGTACATATTAAGATGGGTCGGTTCGCCCGGATCGCGTTTGTTGGCAATACCATCAAGCACGGCAGCAAGCACTCCGGCCTGCATCAGGTAAGGATTTGCCGCACCGTCCATCAGTCGCAACTCGAAACGCCCGTCTTCGGGGACACGAATCATATGGGTACGATTATTTCCGGCGTAAGTCACCGCGTTCGGAGACCAGGTTGCACCCGACATCGTGCGTGGCGCGTTGATGCGCTTGTAGCTATTGACCGTCGGGTTGAAAATAGCGGCCAGGTCGCTGGCGCTATGCATGATCCCGCCAAGCGCCTTGTAAGCCAGCGGCGACAGCCCCAACCCACGTGGATCCCTGCGACTGGTCTCGAACAGGTTTTTCTTGCCGGCCCGGTCCCACAAAGACACGTGCGCGTGACAACCGTTGCCGGTTAGATGTGAAAACGGCTTGGGCATGAAGGTAGCGCGCATTCCGTTTTCTTCAGCGATGGTTTTTACCATGTATTTAAAGAACACGTGTTTATCTGCGGTCTTCAGCGCATCATCGTAATCCCAGTTCATTTCAAACTGGCCGTTGGCATCCTCATGGTCGTTCTGGTAAGGATTCCAGCCCAGCTTGAGCATTGCATCGCAAATTTGACCGACCACCGGGTACTGACGCATCAAGGCCAGCTGGTCGTAACAGGGTTTGGCCTGGGTATCGGCGGCATCGGCAAGTTTTGTACCATCCGGAGTGATCAGGTGATATTCACACTCTACCCCGGTCTTCATGCGATAACCCTTTCTGCTGGCCTTGGCGAGCTGGCGCTTGAGGGCTACTCGCGGTGATGCCTCGACCTCTTTACCATCCATCCATAGATCGGCGGCGACCCAACCAATCTCGGGTTTCCACGGTAGCTGGATCAGGCTGTCGGGATCAGGAATCGCAAACAGGTCGGGGTGTGCGGGCGTCATATCGAGCCAGGCTGCGAACCCGGCAAATCCAGCACCGTCTTTTTGCATGCCCTTGATGGCGCGTGCCGGCACCAGCTTGGCGCGTAACACGCCGAACAGGTCGACCCAACTCACCAGGAAATATTTTATTCTTTTGGATTTCGCAATCGCTTCGAGATCTTTAGCCACTTTTAGCCCCCTTAGGATTTTATGGTTATGTCTTGGCCCGTAATTCTAATGACAGATCAATGCTGATTCAAACTTCCCGCCATTGGCACTCCCGAGGCGTGAGACACGACCAGTGTAATTGCTCTCAGGTCCTCGGGCTCAAGGTTCTGAACATTGGTTTTACCGGTGCAACGCGCCATCATCGATGATTCCGCGGTAAACGCCTGCAGTAAGTTGGAACTGCGCTGTTCGCGCTCTGCCGCATCCAGGTTTGCATTGAACACGGGTTTGCCGTCAGAAATATCCGCCCCCAGTGCGAGCGCCATCGCGGCGCCGACGGTTACCGCGATCGCCCCGAGCGCCAGTATCTTGGCCGCGTCGGTTCCGGTACGCAAACCGCCGAAATAAACCAGGTCGATCTCTTCCTCGCGGTCGAGTTCACGTAGCCGTGCCACGGCCCGGTGCACAATCGATATATCGGGTGCCCCGGCAAGTTCTCCAGCCAGCCCGGGTAAGTCGTTGGTGGGATCGAGTAACAGGAAATCGAGATGTTGCGCCAGTCCGAAATCGACCGCCGCTTGCACGTTAGCCGCATTGACCAGCAATCCCGCGGGTTGCTCGGCGGAGGCCCGCGAAACTTCTCCGGCGGCCATGGCCTGGTCCGCGTTAAAGACAATGGCGTCTGCCGCGGGATCGACCTTTTCGGTGACAACCTGGATCCACTTACTCTGCTCACCGAGCGGGGCCACGCCGACATAGGCGGCGCCATGCCCGACGATTGATTTTGCCACCGATTCCCGAATCTCGGAAGGTGCATCGTCGAGGCCGGTTACGGTAAACGGTATATCGAGCTGGAGACCCTGGATGGCGCCAAACCGGGTCGCGGTAACGCAGCCTTCACGATACGGGTCGATAACCAGCCGTGACAGGTTGGCCGGCAGAAATACGAGGTCATCGAGGGTTGCGACATGCTCTTCGGTAAACGGGTTTTCACGATTATCGAGGCGTGACTCGAGAATACTGGTCTGCTTGTCGAGATCATTCGGATTGATGCGCGCCATCGCGAAAATGGATTCGCGGCTGCCGACCGTGTAGTCAGCGGAACCGGTCTCGGCGTCGCAGCGAAAGCAACGTGCGGCTTCCGCTTTTGCCTCGGCCTCGTTGTAGGTTGATTCGATTTCCGGGAACTCGATCGGCACCTGGCCGAGGCCATGGAACGGCTGGTGCACGCGCGGGTTTATTTCCCAGTCCGGATCATTACAGATGGCTACCCGCCGGGTTCGATACGGCGTGCGGTAAGACAGTGGTGAATCGTTACCCTCGAGATAAGCCTTCAGGTAGTAGGCCGCTCGATGGCCCTGGTACATGGCTTCGACAATCGTCGAGCCGCCAAAGGCGCCATCACCGGCGGCGAATACTCTCGGATCGGAAGTGGCCATGCCTTCGAAATTGGTTTTGACGCGATCCCAGTCCATCAGGCCCGCAGTGTCGAGTTCAGCGCACTCGGTTTTTTGCCCGACCGCGGCGATCACCATGCCGCATTCGATGTCATGCTCGGAACCTTCGAGGTTAATCGGCCGACGACGACCATCTTCATCGGGCTCGCCGAGTTCGGTGCGCACGCAGCGCAAGGCCCTGCCGTCAATTACTTCTACCGGTTGCGTGTTGTAAACAATCTCGATGCCTTCATCGATCGCACCCTGTAGTTCTTCGCGACGGGCCGGCATCGCTTCGTAGTCGCGTCGATAAATAACCTTGACGTTTTTGACGCCGGGTAGTCGCTTGGCCACGCGACAGGCATCCATGGCAACGTCACCACCACCGACCACCAGCACGGTTTCGGGCAGCGTCGGTCTTTCACCGGCATTGACTCGATAGAGAAAGCTGACACCGTCCTCGACATAGGGCGCGGCTTCACCCGGCACACCCATCGGCTTTCCGACAAACGCACCGAGGGCAAGTAACACCACTTCGTGCTTCTGCTTCAGCTCGTCGAGAGACACCTGCTCGCCAAGCGCGGTATTCAAATGAATCTTGATGCCGGGGCAATGCCCGGTAATGCGGTCGATATCCTGCTGCACCGCCGCTTGCGGCAGACGAAAGCGTGGAATTCCCCAGAACATCATGCCACCGAGTTGATCGGTAGCCTCGTAAAGATGCACTTCGTAACCCGCTTCGGCAAGATCATGCGCCGCTGTCATTCCCGCTGGCCCGGCACCGACGATGCCTATGGTTTTTTCCTGCGTCACCGCAACCGGCGGTAACGCGAAGCCCGGACCGAGAGTTTCGAGAACGTAACGCTTGAGGTTGCGGATCGCGATCGCGCCGTCGCTGTCGGCGCGCCGGCAGGCTGGTTCGCAGGGTGCATCGCAGACGCGACCACAGATTGCACTGAACGGATTGGTGGCGTTGATCGCTTCGAGTGCTTCCTCGTTTTTGCCTTCCCAGATATAGGCGATATAAGACGGTGCGTCGGTACCGATCGGACAGGCCACCTGGCATGGCGCCGGCACGTAATGGATATCCGCGGTATCGTCCTTGAGGTCGGGGCGTGCGGTAATTGAAAATTCGGATTCAATAACAGTCACGACTATCCCGCCTTGCGATCGAGAACTTCGAGACCCAGTTCGGGCTTATGCAGAGCAGGATGTTCGGAAAGCAGGGGCAGCCCGGTAATATCTGCCGCTTCCGGGGTCAGCGCGACGAGGTCGTCGCGGCTTACCTTGTGCACGTCATCGTAACCCAGCGCTTTGGTAATCGAGGCGATCTGCCAACGCAGCGATTCAAAATAGCGATGAATATTTTGCGACTGCAGGTCGATGTCGTAACGCGCCTCGTGTTCCTTGTCCTGCGTCGCGATACCGACCGGACAGGTACCGACATGACACTGCATGCAGGCGATACAGCCACCGGCAATAATCGCCGAGGTACCAACCGAGGTGCAATCCGCACCGAGTGCGAGCATCTTGACGACATCGACGCCGTCCTTGATGCCGCCCATCATGACGAGATCCATGTCATCACCCGCATCGATTTCCTCTAGTCCGTCGATCGCTTCCTGCACCGCAGACAGGGTTGGAATGCCGACGTTTTCCAGCACCTCGGTACTGGCAGCACCGGTAGAACCCTGCAGGCCATCGAGTTCAACGAAGTCGAAGCCATCCTTGTAGGCAATCTTGATATCGTCATTGACGCGCCCTGCACCCATCTTGATGCCAAGCGGCACCTTGTGCAGGGTGGCTTCGCGAAACTCCTGAACCTTGATGACCAGGTCATCGGCCCCGAGCACGTCGGGGTGACGCGAGGGCGAACGCAGATCGATGCCCTCGGGAATACCGCGGATCGCGGCAAGTTCCGGCGTTACTTTCTTCGCCATCAGCTGACCACCAAGACCCGGCTTGGCGCCCTGCGAAATATAGATTTCAATTGCATCGGCGCGCTGCATGTCCTTGACGTTCCAGCCGAGGCGACCCGACAGGCACTGGAAGATCAACTGGTCGGCTTCGGCGCGCTGTTCATCGAGCATGCCGCCTTCACCGGTATTTTCTGAAATACCGGACAGGCGCGAGGCACGCGCCAGCGCGATTTTAACCGAGCGGCTGAGCGCCCCGAAACTCATCGGTGCAATCATGACCGGCATCGACAGGCTTAAAGGTTTAGCGCCATAACGACCACCCACCGTGGTTTTTAAATTGATATCCTTGAGTTCTTCGGGCTTGTACTGGTGAGACGCGACATCTTTTACGAAGGCGATATCGTTCAAATGCGGAACCGGTTTGGAAGCGCCATAGCCGCGGATTCGATAACGCCCTACTTCACCCTTGATCCAGATATCTTCCTGCACCTTGGGGTTCCAGTAGTTACTCGAACTCGAAGACACGAAGAAAGGTTGCGGTCGTGCACGCGGCTCCTGGTTGGCGTAACGCAGCTTCTTGCCGGCATTGATGATCTTGGTGAAGTCACCCTTGTAGTTCAACTTGTAGCGCTCGAGAAATTCCATGATTTCATCGCGCTCGGCGGCTTCCATGTCGACAATCATGGTGTCGTTACCCAGGCTTTCGATGTTGCCGCCGACGAATATTTCACCGGCGCTCATATCCTGCCCAACCTTGGCCGCGGCATCGCCGAGAATGATAATGCGCCCGCCATACATCATGTAACCCGCCATGAAGGCGGCGTTGCCGCCGCAACACAGCGTTCCCGCTTTCATCACCTGTCCCGCACGGCTACCCATATTGCCGCGCACCACGATTTCCGCGCCGCGAATGGCGACACCGGCTATGGCGCCCGCATTACCGCCGACCACGACCGAGCCGGAGTAGATATTGTCACCCACGGCCCAGCCGGCGTTGTGCTCGATTTCGTAGTGCGCGCTGTCTGACAGCCCGCCGCAAAAGTAACCGGCAGAACCCCTGACGCGCACCTTTATCGGGTCAACCAGGCCAACCCCGATATTGTGTCGCGCATCCGGGTTGATGATTTCGACATCCTGGCCCGACTGACCGCAGTCACGAATCTGGTTATTGGCGTCGGTAATATCAGTCTGGCTTAAGTCGATCGTGACCATGTCTGAAAAGTCCCCGGAGCAGGTTCGGTTGAATTGATGGATTGCCCTGGAAACAGCCGGTTGAGGCTGACTTCTTCGGACGCGATGGCGATCATGTCGTCGGTCTCGTACAACACCATCGGTTTGGCGGCCAGGTTGTCCTTGGCGTAGCCGATTTCGTTGGGCGTTGACACCAGGAAAGAGAAAGTTCCATCCAGGTCTGCGATCGCGGTTTCGAGCACGCTGTCGAGGGTCTTACCCTGTTCCAGCTTGTCGGCGAGATAAACCGCGACCAGCTCGCTGTCGTTATCGGTATGAAAGGTAAAGCCGCGGCGCTCCAGGCGACGGCGCATCTTCCAGTAATTGGTGATCTGGCCATTGTGCACGATCGCGATATCTTCGAAACCGGTGGCCCAGAACGGGTGCGCCGCCTCGGGACGAACCGCGGACTCGGTGGCGAGGCGTACATGGCCGATACCGTGGGTACCCCTGACATCGCCAACATGGTAAACCTCGTCGAGTTCGTGCGCGGTGCCGTCATCCTTGATGATGTCCAGCGTATGCCCGACCGAAACCAGCTTGGCATGTTCCTCGATATGCTTGGTGAAATCGAGCAGGTCACCCTCGAAATTAACCGCAATTTGGTAGGAACAGCCAACTGACTGTTCGGATTCAATGGTGGCATCATGACGCGCCAGCAGCGCCGCAATGTTGTCCGTCGCTTTCTTTCTGGCACTCGCTTCAGTCGGCACGATAAAACGCAACTGCAGCTGGTCCTTGTCTTCGCCATAGAGCGCGAAACCGGTGCTATCCGGGCCCCGGTGCTGGCAACCGTCGAGCATATCGATCAGTGTTCTACCAATTTCGTGGGTGCCGGCCTGCTTGTATAAAACACCTGCGATTCCGCACATGTCAGTTACCTCTCCGATAGAGATTTATCAACCGGTCGAGCTTACTGAAGCGCGCTTTAGCTGTCAACTGAAGTGAAATTTTGTTTCCTTACAGGAAACAATCTATGAGGTTGTTGCCTCTGAAATGATGATCGAAAGGTAACGACAGGGCAGTTTTTGTATCTCGTCCGGGCCATGCGAGGCCTCGGCATCGAAGAAAAGGGTGTCACCCGGCTCCAGGGTATAGGTTTTGTTTGCGTGTCGGTAAGTCACGCGTCCTTCCAACATATAAATCAGCTCGGTACCCGCATGTTGAAACACAGGAAACACTTCGGACTGATCGTCGATCGTGATCAGGTAGGGTTCGATATTATACGGCTTGCCAATGGTGTGCCCGAGTAACTGGTATTGATGCCCGGCACCCGAACCACGGCGCTCGATCGGCAACCCCTCGCCCGCCTTGATATAGGTGACGTCACGTTGTTCCTCGTAGCCTCGAAAAAACGAGGTCACCGGAACCTGCAATGCGTTTGCGAGCGAGGTTAGCGTTGCCAGTGACGGCGAGGTCTGACCGTTCTCGATTTTCGACAACATCCCGGTCGACAACTGCGCCTGCTTGGCAAGCGCGGCGACGGTTAGATTCAGGCGTTTGCGCGAGGTACGCACCTGCTTGCCAATTGCGATTTCGAGCGCCTCAACGCTATGCTGTTGGGACATCAATGCGTCATCGTCTGGCTGCTTATCAGGATCGGGCATCGGCACTTGCTGCGGTTTTTGACTGGTGGCCTATCAAACATCAGCGCGCTTTCGATTGCAAATCTGCTGTAACCGAAAACCGCTAAAAATAAATACTGATTCCGGGCCATGTGGTTGACCATCGCGGTGATATTCCCTAACCTTGACGGCTCACAAATAAAACCGTTTCCAAATAAAAATACCGATCAAAATCAGTCAGTTGGAGGATTAGATGAGCAAGCGTGTTGCAGTTATCGGAGCCGGCCCCAGCGGCCTGGCGCAATTAAGAGCCTTCCAGTCGGCAAAAGAAAAAGGGGCCGACATTCCCGATATCGTCTGTTTCGAGAAGCAGGACAACTGGGGTGGGCTATGGAATTACACCTGGCGTACCGGCCTCGACCAGTACGGTGAGCCGGTTCACGGCAGCATGTACCGCTACCTCTGGTCTAACGGTCCGAAAGAAGGCCTGGAATTTGCAGATTACTCTTTCGAGGAACATTTCGGCCGTCCCATTGCCTCTTACCCACCGCGTGCGGTGCTATTCGATTATATCGAGGGACGCGTGAAGAAAGCCGGGGTGCGGGACTGGATACGATTTAACTCGCCGGTGCGTCATGTAGCCTACGACGAGCATGAAGGCATATTTCACGTTACCGTCCAGGACGAAAAAAAGGACGTCGAGTACACCGAGGAATTCGATAACGTAATAGTTGCTTCGGGTCACTTCTCAACCCCGAACGTGCCCGAGTTTCCGGGGTTCGACGGCTTTAACGGGCGGGTACTGCATGCGCATGACTTCCGCGATGCGATGGAATTCAAGGATAAGGACATTCTCATTATCGGCACCTCCTACTCGGCCGAGGACATCGGTTCGCAGTGCTGGAAATATGGTTGCAAATCGGTCACGGTGTCGCATCGTACCGCGCCGATGGGGTACAAGTGGCCCGATAACTGGCAGGAAGTGCCGTTACTGGAAAAGGTCGAAAAGAATACCGCAACCTTCAAGGACGGTAGCACCGCAGAGGTCGACGCGATCATTCTGTGCACCGGTTACCTGCATCACTTCCCGTTCATGGCAGAGAATCTGAAGCTAAAGACCAATAATCGTCTGTACCCGGTCAACCTCTATAACGGCGTTGTGTGGGAGCACAACCCCAAGTTGATGTACCTGGGGATGCAGGACCAGTGGTATACCTTCAACATGTTCGACGCGCAGGCCTGGTATGCACGAGACATCATCATGGGGCGTATCGATCTGCCGTCGCAGGCCGAGATGCATGCCGATATCGATAACTGGCGCGAGACCGAGGATAACCTGGCGGACGATTACGCCTGCATCGAGTTCCAGGGCAAATACACCATGGACCTGATGGCGCTGACCGACTATCCGGAGTTTGATTGTGCCGGTGCGAATGAAGCTTTCTTCCAGTGGAAAAAACACAAGAAGGAAAACATCATGACCTTCCGCAACAACGGCTACAAATCGGCGCTAACCGGCACCATGGCGCCTGCGCATCACACGCCCTGGAAGGACGCGCTCGACGATTCGCTGGAAGCTTACCTAAAGACCTAACGACATTCTTTGAGCGGTCGAGTAAAACCAAAGCGTGGTCCAAAAGGGCCACGCTTTTTCATATCCCGGGACACTAGAAAACCATGTTAGATACCAGCCTACGAAAAATCATCAGCATCCGAGATGATGACTTCAAGCCCTATGACCGTTACGGCGAGCCGATTCCGGGCATGTCGTGGATTACCTTGAGTGGCGATCTGTCAAATGGCGTATTCGAGTGTTTTTTGTTACGCATGGAAGCTGGATCGCAATCGAGGCCACACGAGCATATGGGCTTCGAAGAATTCCTGGTCATGGCGGGAGAATTGATCGACTGCGATGGTACCAGCTACCGAAGCGGAGACTTCGTGCGCCTGCTACCGGGTTCAAAACATAGCTCACATACTCCGAATGGCTGCACCCTGTTGGTAATGTTGCGCGGCAATAACCGCGCCCTCTCTGAAGACGAATTTACAACCTGACGTCAGATCCAGGTAACCGGGATTTCGAAAAAACAGCGGTCCGTCGTATCGGACTCTCACGACGAAACCATCATTTCACATTGCCGGCTCCGCGGCCGGTTATCGTCGTTCTATTCCGGAACATCGACACCATTCAGTCGACAGGCCTGCTGTAGCGTATTGTGCAACAGACACGCGATCGTCATCGGGCCGACCCCGCCCGGAACTGGAGTGATCGCAGCGGCGACTTCGGCTGCGCTCTCAAATTCGACATCACCTACCAGGCGGGTAGTACCATCTTCGTTTTCGATTCGATTGATACCAACGTCTATGACCGTGGCGCCTGGTTTTATCCAGTCACCCTTAACCATTTCGGGTCGTCCTACCGCGGCCACCAGGATATCTGCCTGGCGACACTCTCCCGGCAGATCCCGGGTGCGCGAATGCGCAATCGTGACGGTGCAGCTTTCCTTTAACAGCAGCGCCGCCATCGGCTTACCGACGATATTCGAGCGCCCGACTACTATCGCCTTCATTCCAGACAGGTCGCCCAGATGATCCTTGAGCATCATCATTGACCCCAACGGCGTACAGGGCACGATACCCTCGGCACCGATCGATAGTCGACCAACGTTTGACAGGTGAAAACCGTCGACGTCCTTATCGGCCGAAACCGAGTTGATCACCGCTTCCTCATCGATATGGTCAGGTAGTGGCAGCTGCACCAGGATACCGTGAACATCCGGATCATTATTCAATTGATCGATCAACGTCAGCAGATCTTGTTGGCTGGTGCTCGCGTCGAGCTTGTGCTCATAGGAATTCATCCCGGCTTCCTGCGTTTGCTTACCCTTGCTGCGCACGTAGACCTGGCTCGCCGGGTCTTCACCGACCAGCACTACGGCCAATCCCGGAGTAATCGAATGATTCTCTTTTACCAACGCAACCTTGCGCGCGATCTCGCCGCGCAGGTTCGCTGAAAAAGCTTTACCGTCAATTATTGTAGTCACTTATTAATCTCCAACTAAGTTATACACCGCCAGATCTGATAAAAAAGGCTCCACCTGTCACCAGGTAGAGCCTTAAGCAGTAACAGTTAACCCCCGCTTGCGTTATCTTTCGACGCCGTGGGTGCTGTCGCTATCGTCACTTCTGAACTTGTGCTGATTTTCGTGATGATTTTCGGTTCGCAACGCAAAGTACAGTGGCACGATGCAGCATATGACCGCAATCCAGAACCAGAAATCGGTCATGCCCGAACCGGCAAAGGAGTAAATAACGCCCACGCCGTCCCAACTATCGATTGGACTTGAATTAAACATATTGATACTCCTCAATTAGTCTTGATGTCTTCAGGATAAGCCATGGCTTCGACCTCGACGTCCATGCCAACCTCCTGTACGCCATCGCTGGCGCGCAGTATTCCGAGCACCTTGAACAGCCAGCCGAAGGCAAAACCGGGCACGAAGCCGAGCAAGAACATTACGATCATACCCTTGAACTGGCCACCGAAGGTTATTGTCGGAATGCTGTCCGAAAACTGCGGGTACCCGCCAAGGAAGATTCCGGCAAACAGCACGCCGAGAATACCGCAGGTGCCATGTACCGAAACCGCGCCAACCGCGTCGTCGATGCCCATCTTTTCGAAAAACTGGGCCGAAATTGGACCGACAATACCACCGACGAATGCCAGAACGAAGGTCAGACCCGGATAATACAGATCCATACCCGAAGCCACCGAGATAATGCCGCAAAGTGCGCCGGACATCATCCAGAACGGATCGCGGGTCTTCATGTAAGCGCCGATCATACCGCCAGCCACGCCCATCAACGTATTGAAACAAATCGTCGATAGCGTTGTCGGCATGCCGTAAATATTGGCCCATTCGGTTGCATACCAGCTCACGCTGGTTCCCGGAAAGATAAGACAGCCGCCGAGGAAGCCAAAGAAGCCAACAACAATCAGCATCAGGCCGACCATCGTCATCGGCAGACTGTGCCCGCGAATCACGTTGGCCGAACCATCCGCATTAAACTTGCCGATCCGCGGCCCGAGATGAATTAGTACGCCGAGTGCAAAAAAGCCGGAGACCATATGTACCAACCCGGAGGCGCCAAAATCATGGTAACCCCATTCGGTAACCATCCAACCGGCATAATGCCAACTCCAAGAAGCGGCCAGAATCCAAACTACTGAACCCAGAATCACGGCGAGAATAATAAACGCGGTCATGCGAATGCGCTCGATTACCGCACCGGACATGATCGACGCCGTGGTGCAGGCAAACAGCGTGAATGCGCCCCAGAATACGCCGGACGCGTTATCCTGCATGTTCGGTCCCATATTTTCGCCCCAGGGTACACCGGCGGCACCCGCTTCGAAATCGGGAACAAAGCCGTTGGTCATCGCCAGGTAAATCCACCATCCGAACATCCAGAAGGTAGGAATCATATAGGCGAATGCGAGGATATTTTTGGTTCCGGCCGCAAGCGTATGCTTGACTCGTGAAGCCCCCATTTCATACATCATGAAGCCTGCATGAATCAGGATCATAACAGCCGTACACCAATAGTAATAAACCTCGAGGTTTATCTCATTGGCCGCTGCAATCGCAGCTTGTAGTTCTTCAGGTGACATTATTGTCCTCCCCCTTTTAATGGAAATTTAGTTCGTTAATTGCTCCATTAGTACCTCCAGCAACATCCCTGTGACCGCTTTATTTTTCCTTAATTTAGACTCCCGTGGGACCGGCAAAGCCGAATATTCCTTACAAACTATTAGTATTATCGAATTTCTCTCGCTAACCGAGAAGCCCCACGCAATCATAACCAATCTCTAAAACGATAGCTATGGTCTTGTTTTATATGACTTAACATGCACCTGGTGCTTAAAATCAATAATGACTACCTTTTTTCAATCATCTGCCGTCCGGTTTGCTTCGACAGGTAACCGGCTCAGGCGAATTTTTCGTAAGCTTTGCGCAGATCAACCATCGGGTGACCACTTGCCATCTGGAATTTCACCAATAGTTCACGGGCGATCATGTCCCGGTCCTGCTGGTTATCCGGCAACTCGATATCGTCGGGAATAGTGACCCAGCCATTGATATTGCGATCGAACACCGCCGGATTGCCTTCTTCGTAGCCCATGTGCACATCTTCGAGCCAGTTCAGATCGGTCCAGCCCATGACCTCCATGTACTTGTGCAGAAACGGTGTACAACGCTCCATGTCCGGCACCAGGTTCACGTCATAGCGATAGCCAATATGTTGACCGATGATTTTCTCACGCTCGGTATCAACGCCGTCGCCTTCGAGGAACTGGTTAATATCTTGTTCAGCCATTACTGATTTCTCCTAGAAACGTGTCATGTCGGGACGACCGACAGTGTGTTGAGTACCCGCCATCGGTACCTGCGCGCAGGCCGAGGCTTCCATCGTCAATGCCGCCAGGTCTTCCGGCTCCAGCGAATGGATGTTGGTCTTGCCACAGGCACGCGCGAACAACTGCGCCTCAATAGTGAGCGTATGCAGAAAGTTGTAAACCCGCTCCGCGGCCGAATCAGGATCGAGTCGCTGGCGCAAAATCGGATCCTGGGTCGCAACACCCACCGGGCAGCGACCGGTATGACAGTGGTAGCAATAACCCGGATCGACGCCCATTTCATTGGGGAAATCGGCTTCCGGAATATCCTTGTTACAGTTCAACGCGATCAGCGCGGAGTGGCCGATTGCAACCGCGTCTGCACCCAGCGCAATCGCTTTTGCCAGGTCGGCACCGTTACGGATTCCGCCCGCGTAAACCAGGGTAATTTCACCCGACATGCCGACATCATCGAGCGCCTGGCGCGCCTGGCGAATCGCCGCGATTCCGGGAACACCGGTATCTTCGGTCGCAAGGTGGGGACCGGCACCGGTACCACCTTCCATACCGTCGATGTAAATCGAATCGGGACCGGTCTTGGCGGCCATGCGCACATCGTCATAGACACGTGCCGCACCCAGCTTCAACTGAATCGGAATCTGCCCATCGGTGGCTTCGCGAACTTCCTGGATTTTCAGCGCCAGGTCATCCGGCCCCATCCAGTCCGGATGACGTGCCGGTGAACGTTGGTCGATACCGGCCGGTAACGAACGCATTTCAGCTACCTGGTCGGTTACTTTCTGACCCATCAGGTGGCCACCGAGGCCTACCTTACAGCCCTGGCCGATGAAGAATTCTACGGCATCAGCAAGGCGCAGGTGGTTTGGATTAAAGCCGTAGCGCGACTGGATACACTGGTAAAACCACTTGGACGAGTAGCGACGTTCGTCCGGAATCATGCCGCCTTCACCGGAACAGGTTGCAGTTCCTGCCATGGTGGCGCCACGCGCGAGTGCTGTCTTGGCTTCATAGCTCAAGGCGCCGAAAGACATACCGGTGATATATACCGGAATATCAAGCTCCAGCGGAACCTTGGCATTGGGGCCGATGACGGTTTTGGTAAGACATTTTTCACGGTAACCCTCGATAACGAAACGCGTCAGGGTACCCGGCATGAAGGTCAGGTCGTCCCAGGTCGGAATCTTCTTGAACAGCGAGAAACCGCGCATGCGGTAGCGACCGAGCTCCGCCTTGATGTGAATATCGTTCATCACCTCGGGTGGGAAGATGAAACTGTTCCCCAGGTGGTATGGATCTATTTTTTTATCAGACATCTAAATTCTCCAAGATAAAGCTCGTGCCTAGAGCACCAGTTTCTTCTCTGTAGGTTCGAGGTTATCGTAGTTCCACAATTGCTTGCCGGAAGTCAGCTTGATCATGCTGTCGATGCCGTTTGGCGCCGACATATCGTACTGGGACAACTTACCTTCGAGGTAACGCTTGTCGAGATCGGTCATTTCGGTTTCGACACAGTCGACACCGAGGCTGGCAATCTTGCCGCCCACGTAAATGGTACCGTCATACATCGAATCGCCGAGATTATCGCCAGCGTCGCCGAGAATAATCATGCGACCCCGTTGCATCATGAAGCCGGTAAAGGCACCGACACTGTCACCCACAATAATGGTGCCACCCTTCTGGTCGATACCGACACGCGCACCCGCCTGCCCCTTGCAAACCAGGTCGCCACCTCGAATCGCGGCGCCGAACAGCGAACCCGCGTTCTTTTCGATCACCACCTTGCCTGCCATCATGTTTTCTGCACATGACCAGCCGACCCGGCCACTGATGTGAATATTGGGACCATCGATCAGACCACAGCCAAAGTAGCCGAGGCTACCTTCGAAATTCAGCTTCAGTCGATTCAGAATCCCTACCCCGAGCGAGTGCTTGGCGCGCGGATTTTTCACGGTAATCGTACCGTGCCCCGATTTCATCAAGTCACGAATCGCGATATTGATATCGGCGATTTCCATATCTGCGGCGTCGAACTCCGCCGCTTTTTCAAAATCGACCTCGTAGGCCCATGGATAGGTGAAATTCTCTTCCTCGGTAGCTGAAAAAAAACGCTGCTGGGTTCGACCTGCGAGCTGCTCTTCGTGCAGCCCCATGTCATGGGATGTGGTTACGCTGCCCATACTTTGACCTCCCCTTGATAAGGATCCCAGGTGTCAATCTCACGCGGGAAAATACTGCGGATGGCGACTTCTTCCGAGGCCAGTCCAACAAATTCATCGCTCTCGTAGAGCACCATCGGTTTGGCACCCATCACATCCTTGGCCATACCGAGCTGGTTACCGGTTGCCACCAGGTAGGTGAACACGCCGTCGATGACATCGATGGTCCTCTGCATCGCACCCTCGAGTTCATCACCGCGGTCGATTCGATCGGCGATATAAACCGCGATCAGTTCCGAGTCACAGTTAGACATGAAACGGTGGCCGCGACGCTCGAGATCGCGGCGCATGGTCCAGTAATTGGTCAACTGGCCATTGTGAACTACCGAGACATCGTTGAACGGGTACGCCCAGTAGGGATGTGCGGAGCGAATATCGACGTCCGACTCGGTTGCCATGCGCGTATGACCGATCGCATGGGTACCGACAAAGCCTTTCAAGCCGTACTGGTCGGAAACCACGGTCGCATCGCCGAGGTCCTTGATCAATTCCAGCGCCTTTCCGACGGACAGGATTTCAACACCATCGAGGTCTTCGATGAAATCGATCAGGCGTTTCAAATCACCGTCGAATTTAAAATGGTAACGAAACGCATACTCGGTAGCATCTTCTGTTTCGATGACCTCGGCGCCCATTTCCGCCAGGCGGGCATCAACCGCGGCCTTGCGTTCGACCACCAGGCGATGAATATCGAAACCCGTTTTCATTTCTTCCTGCTCGGCAACTTTAAAGCGCAACACGTGCACGCCTTCAGTAGCTTTGCCATAAAGCGCAAAACCGGTAGAGTCCGGCCCACGGTGCTTCAACGCCTGAAGCATCTGGGTCATCTCGCTACCGATATCGCTGGTGACACCACCTTTCCAGATAAGTCCAGCAATACCACACATAAGATTATCCTCTTGAATTTAAAACCAGCTGCCGCAGCAGCAGAAATTTGTGCCGAAGCCCGGCGCGGACAATGCCGACGCCGGGCTGGAACAAGCCTTATCAGGGCAGGCAGTCGAGATAGGTTTCGACGTCCCAATCAGTAACGGTGTGATTAAATCGCTCCCACTCGTCGCGCTTGTAATGCTCGAAAACTTTGAACATCTCACCCGGCATGGCCGACTTGATAACTTCATCGGCACGCAGCTCATCGAGTGCTTCGCCCAGGGACATCGGTAACTTCTTGACATCCTTACCGGCATCGATCGCTTCGTAAATATTGCGTTCTTCGGCTTCGCCCGGATCGAGGTTGTTGTCGATACCATCATCGAAAGCCTTCAATAGCGCTGCACCCATCAGGTAAGGATTCACCATCGAATCGACCGAACGATATTCAAACCGACCCGGTGCCGATACACGCAGCGCACAGGTCCGGTTCTGGTAACCCCAGTCGGCGAAAATCGGCGCCCAGAAACCGGTATCCCACAAGCGGCGGTAAGAGTTAACCGTGGACGATCCGATCGAGGTTAACGCCCCGAGATGCTTGATAACGCCACCAATCGATTGCAGTCCAATCGGGCCCGGAGCTCGCTCGTCAATAGAAGGATCAGGCATGAAAGTATTTTCACCACCGACCCGGTAGCTGAAAGCGCCGTCCATACCGGCCAGGGATTCCATACCAAGTTTATTAACCACGTCTTCACCACCGCGCCACAGCGACATGTTGTGGTGACAACCTGAGGCTGATACGCCCATGAACGGCTTGGACATGAAGCAGGCGATGAGGTTGTCTTCGCGTGCGACCTGGGCGCAGATCTGGCGATAGGTAGTCAAACGGTCCGCGTTACGCAGTACATCGTCGAACTGGGTATTCAGTTCGAGCTGACCGGGTGCGTCCTCGTGGTCACCCTGGATGATATCGAGACCCATTTGAATGGAGTACTCGATAACTTTCATGAATGAAGGGCGCAGTTCTTCGAACTGATCGATGTGATAGCAGTTTGGTTTGGTAACGCCACCGCTCATCTTGCCGTCTTCACCACGCTTCAACCACATCATTTCCGGCTCGGTGCCGCAGCGCATGTCGAGGCCGTGCTTGTCCTGGAATTCATTGTGGATACGACGCAGGTTACCGCGGCAATCCGAGGTTAATGCGCCACCCGGATTCTCGCGTTCTTCGCGGTTACGGAACAGGGTGCAGAATACGCGACCGATACGCTTGTCCCAGGGCAATTGGCAGAAAGTCTCAGGATCGGGGATGCCGACCAGTTCCGATGATTCAGGGCCGTAACCAATGTAATCACCGTGTCGGTCGACAAACAAGTTAGCCGTCGAACCGTATACCAACTGGAAACCTTTCTCGGCGAGGCGTTCCCAGTGCATGGCTGGAATACCCTTACCGACAATACGCCCGGTTACAGAAATAAACTGGTAGTAAATGTAGTCGACACCAGTTTCCTTGATTTTTTCGCTTACCTGCTTTACCAGTTCAGCGCGTCCCGGCGCTTCCACGTGTGCTTGTAAATCGGTCATATTACCCTCCAACGGTTAAAGACTTAAACGCTTCAATTCTTCGCTTCTACTGATGAATTCAGCCGAATTTTTTAACTATGTTTTTCATCGGAAAACGCATCGTAGCGTTGCCCAGCCTGCAATTTGGGCGCAACAAACAGGCCGTCATGTTATACCTATCAGGTTGCACAAGACAAGACCTAAAACGCGTTTTTTTGGACAATTCCTGTAAAAAATAGCGGAATGAATGGACCAATTTAATTGGATAGGTCTAAACCGGTAATAAAAACCAGTTCTTCAAACCGCGCTTGGCGATCTAATTTTTTATTTATTCTATTGATTAATTTTAGTCATTTCAATTAGTTATAAAGACTTTTCATTACGAGTTATGGCATATTGTGTATCGCTTCAAACGCCAATGGGACTTATCATGTTTGAGGCCAATTTTGTCGCGCCAGATCCCGATATGATCAATTCAAAGCTCAAATAGCGCTTGATTTAGGCCCTAATTTGGAGCATTATTGTACCAATTTAGAGTACCATAATATTACTGGGCCCTGAGGAGCCGCGGGACGTGAAATCGGTCGACAGCAGCATGCAAATCGCAACGGATCTCGATTCCGGGCCATCCCGTAAAATGGGTAGCAATCGCGTTGGTGTTACCACCAGCGGTGTCGCCGCCCAGCTTCGACGCCGCATTCTCGAGGGCGAATTTGCTTACGAAGAGCGTCTGCCAGCAGAACGGAACCTGGCCGAGGAATTTGGCGTGTCACGCGGCACGATTCGCTCGGTCCTGAAAATACTCGAAGATCAGCACCTGGTCACGCGCCAGATCGGCAGCGGAACCTATGTATCGCATAAGGAAACCACCAATCAGCAGGAAATCTCCAAGTTAACCAGCCCCGTGGAGATGAACGAAGTTCGGATTGCAATCGAGCCACAGATGGTCAGGCTGGCAATTGCCAACGCCAGTTCCCAGGACCTCGAGCAATTACGCAATGCGCTGCGACTTTGCGAAGACTGCGGTGGAGACCCGGAGAAATTTGCACGTGCGGATACTGCGTTTCACATGGCGTTGGCGCATTGCTCCAGGAACAAGCTGATGTATTGGCTTTACGAGCGGATCAGCGAGGTACGACAAAATTCGCAATGGCGCACGATGAAGGCGAAACTGTTAACCCCCGATCGCATTAATTACTATAACAACCAGCATCGCCTCCTGTACGAAGCGATCGCGGCGCGCGATACCCCCGGGGCGACAAAACTCATCAAGCAACATCTATACGGCGTCCACGACGACCTGCTCGCAACTGATTAAGGTTTAATCTATGAACGCACCTTCATTCGTCTCCCCGGTTCGCGTTCTGGAACCCGGGTTGAATACCCTGCCCCCTGATACCGAACGCTACGTTGTCAGGGCGGGGGGCATCACCGCCCTCGAACTATTCGGCGGCGACCGCATCGAGGTGGTCAATCCCGAGGGTATGCAGATTGGCGAGATTACGGTCTTCGACGCACGCGGAAACAGCGATACGCAGTTGATCGGTGCGCAAGCCGATGGCAAGGCTGAAGGTTTCAAGACTATCCTGGGCGGTAGCGATGCAAGTGCAATCAAACTCGCCCGCACCCTGAAGTTTCGCGGTATCTCGCTCGACGGCGCGCACAGCACCAGCATTTTCAGCAAGGAGTCACGCGCGGGTGATTCGATCAGCTTCACAGCGAACGAAGCCGTGACCTGTATCGTCGCCGCACCCGGTGAACCGATGCTGGTCGACCAACAAGACACCATTACCGACTTGACCATATTCGTTCACCGCCAGGCACTCGATTCCGCGGAACGCCGGGTCCACCTGCCGGATCCGCTTGCCGATCCATTGCAGGATCAACGCATCGAGGCCCGCACCGCGTACGCCTACGAAGTCAAGGCGGGTCAATATATCCAGATCATTGACGTCGAGGGTCGCGAGTGTTCCGATTTTCAGTGTTTCGATATCGCCGCGTTGGACAAGGGACTCGAGCGTTGCATCGACGCCACCAGTACCCGTCATGTGGTCGGCGCATCTTACCCGGCACCGGGATTGCTGGCCAAGTTTTACACCCAGGATTTTGAACCGATGATTGAACTGGTGCGTGATACCTGCGGGCGTCACGACAGTTTCGGTACCGCCTGTACTGCAAAGTACTACGAAGATCTCGGCTACCCCGGACATGTCAATTGCTCGGACAACTTCAACCGCGGGCTCGCACCATTCGGCATTCAGCCGCGGCCCGGCTGGATGGCGATCAACCTGTTTTTTAACACCAACATCGATGACACCAACCAGATGTATTTCGATGAACCCTGGTCACGTCCCGGTGACTACGTTCTAATGCGCGCGCTCAAGGATATGATATGCGTAACATCCGCCTGTCCCTGCGATGTCGATCCCGCCAACGGTTGGAACCCGACCGATATCCACATGCGCATTTACCCGGAAACAAATACATTTACCAAAGCGATGGCTTACAGAATGACTACTGACGCAGAAAAACAACTCACCAAGGAAACCGGGTTTCATTCACGAACCCTGGAACATACCCGCAATTTCACCGAGTATGCGGGCTACTGGCTCGCCAACAGTTACACAAAGTATGGCGCCATCGACGAATACTGGGCCTGCCGCGAGGGCGCGGTGATCATTGACCTGTCGCCGTTGCGCAAATACGAGGTACTCGGACCCGACGCCGAGCTGCTGATGCAAACCTGCGTCACCCGCAACATCCGCCGCCTCGCGGTCGGACAGGTGGTTTACACCGCCATGTGTTACGAAAACGGCGGCATGATCGATGACGGCACCGTGTTCCGCCTCGGCCAGGATAATTTCCGCTGGATCGGTGGCAGCGACGAGAGCGGCCTCTGGTTGCGCGAACAGGCGCAGAAACTCGGCCTTGAAGCCTGGGTGCGTAACTCGACCGATCAGCTGCATAACCTGCAGGTACAGGGGCCCAAGAGCCGCGATATTTTAAAACAGATTATCTGGACCCGACCGGACCAGGCCACGCTCGAAGAGCTCGAATGGTTTCGCTTCTCGATTGCGCGCATTGGCGATGAACACGGCATTCCGCTCGTGGTTTCGCGCACCGGGTATACCGGGGAGCTCGGCTACGAAGTGTTTTGCCATCCGAAGGATGCGCCTGCCGTATGGGACGCGATCTGGGAAGCAGGTAAAACCCATGACCTGACGCCGCTCGGGCTTGAAGCCCTCGACATGCTGCGCGTGGAAGCGGGGCTCATTTTTGCCGGTTATGAATTCAGCGATCAGACCGATCCGTTTGAAGCCGGAATTCCCTTTACCGTGCCGCTGAAAACCAAGCAAGACGATTTCATCGGCAAGGCATCGCTAATCAAGCGCAAGGAAAATCCCCAGCGTGTGCTGGTCGGGCTTGAGCTCAGCGGCGATGAACTGGCAGCCAATGGGGATTGCGTCAACATCGGGCGTAACCAGGTTGGCGAAATAACCAGCGCGGTGCGTTCACCGATCCTGCGTAAAAACTTCGCCTTGTGTCGAATGCAGGTGGAACATAGCGAGCTCGGCACCGAGGTCGAAGTCGGCAAGCTCGATGGTAAGCAGAAGCGTTTGCCTGCAAAGGTGGTTGGCTTTCCGTTCTATGATCCGACCAAATCCAGGGTGCGCGACGTCCCACCCCCTGAATAACCCAGAAGTAGGTTCTCGAAAAGACGCTAAGGCATTTTACCTGTCATCCCGCGATATTCTAGTTTGTCATCCCGCGGTATTCTAGTTTGTCATCCCGCGGCTTGACCGCGGGACCCATTGTGAAAAATTGATATCAATTAACTCTGGATCCCGTGGTCAAGCCACGGGATGACAGTCTGTTAACGAGGTGACAGTCTGTTAACGGGAGGACAGTCTGTAATCGGGAGGACAGTCTGTCACCAGGACGTAATTACCTGATAACCAGGCAGTTGACGTCGGTAAGATCCAGTAATTTTCGTGATACGCTACCCATCGAAGCGGCCTTTATTTTGCTGAGTCCACGGGTGCCGACAACGATTAAATCGACATTGCGACGCCTGGCAAATCCGGCCACGCTGGTGGCCGGGTCACCGCTGCCAATGGCGGTTTGAATGTTTTTCGCGCCATCCTTTTTAGCTTTTTGTTTTGCATTCTTGAGGATTCGATCCGCCGCCTGTCGCATCAGGTCATCGCGAGCATTGAGAAAGTCTTCGAACTCGGGTGCTTCCTTGAGTTCTTCCGGTAATTGCATATCGCGAATCACGTTCAAAATCAACATTTCTGCTTCGTGTTGTACCGATAATCGGGCGGCGAAACTGACCGCGCGACTCGACGCCGCGGACGCGTCAGTAGCAACCAGAATCTTCTTAATCATGTATGAAAGGCACCACGTTAGCCCTGAAAGGTGCGTATTAAGCCTACAACTTATGCATTTCGCAAGCATTTGTAACACCCCTGTAATAAATCTTCAGTCCTTGACTCTCCAGTGTGAAAAGCTCTAACTTGGAGCCTTTCCGGATTCAGCAGTTACCAGCCCACAACGATGACAGCAGGATATCGAATTCCGATCACCGCGATCACCGTGTTCGGCGCCAGCAGCCTGCTTGCGCTGAGCGTGGGTATCGTGCTCTATCTCGGCTTCAGCCAGGCCGCAGAAAGCACTCGTCAACTGTGGGCCGACCAGGGTAAAACGCTGATCGACACGATGGAGCAAACCCTGGACCAACGCCTTAAGCCGATTGCCGACCAGGCGCGCTGGGTGGCCCGTGACGTCAAGGATCTGCAGGATCTGTCTTCCTTCGATGACTATATTTACGGTTCGCTCGCGGCAACACCGCAGGTGGCGGGAGTTGCACTTATCACGGCCAATGGTCATGGACGACGCTGGCATCGCGAGGAGCGGGTCGCGATAACCGGAGACTGGTCGCAAAAGCCCTGGTTCCTGGATTACCTGAGCCAGGTAAAAGCGGCAGGTGCGGCTGCCTGGAGAGAACCGATCTTTACCGATACGGTTGACTCATCGACCCTGCTGCACGATATTCCCCTGTATAACGTCGATGGCGAATTCATCGGTGTTTTTGCACAGATCGTTACCGTGCAGGAACTATCCGCTTTTCTCGCGCGGGATCATACCGATACCGGCGTAACCCCGTTCGTTTTGTACAATCGTGACTACGTTCTCGCTCATCCAGCTATTATTAGCGGCAGTGAGCAACAACCGCTGCCACACCTCGAAGAATTGGGCGACCTGATATTAAAACGCATCTGGTCGCCCGATGAGGAAGCGTCATTTATCTCGGCCGCGCTCGAGGACACCGAGGCCAGCGGCATATTCTGGGGCGATGCTTTCATTCTTTATCTTTATCGCGATATCAAGCGTTACGGCCCCGCCCCCTGGACCATCGGCGTCTACCTGAACACCAGCCTGCGCTCCGGCGAGCAGAGAACTAATATACTCAGGTCGCTGGCTGCCGGCCTCGCGGTTCTGCTGCTCGCGATCATTGCATCGATCATTGTCGGGCGCCAGGTCAGCAGGCCGGTCAAGGAAATCGTAAGCGCCGCGAATACAGTCGATGCGGGCGATCTCGAAGATGTCGAGCCCTTGGGCGGCAGCTATATTCGGGAACTCGACGATGCCAGCAAGGCCTTCAACAACATGGTCAACGGGTTACGCGAGCGCCAGGTGATTCGCGATACGCTGGGACGTTTCGTGCCGGAAAAGGTGGCCAGTTCGCTATTGGCCGGCGGTGGCGCGATTCCGGTGCAGCAAACCGAGGCCACTATCCTGTTTTGCGATATCGAGTCCTTCACCCAGCTCACCGAAACGCTGGGACCGGTTAAAATAGTCGATGTTCTCAACGCTTATTTTTCGGCCATGGTCGAAATACTCGAGCAAAAGGGAGGTGTGGTCACCCAGTTCCAGGGTGATGCGATCCTGGCGACATTCAATGTTCCGATCGCCGACGCCAACCATGCCCATAATGCCATCCACGCCGCGCTGGAAATGTTGAACACGGTAGCCACCAACGAGTATGAAGGCGAAAAACTGAACATTCGTATCGGCATCAATACCGGCCAGGTGGTTGCCGGGGCCATCGGCGCCAGGGGACGACTGAACTACACGGTTCACGGCGATGCGGTTAACCTCGCAGCCCGTCTCGAGGCGTTGAACAAGGAATACGGAACCCGTTTGATGATCTCGGAATCGAGCGCCACCTCGATCGATGATGTCGAGCTGTCCAGGATCGGTGAAGCCACGGCGCGGGGCCAGACCCAATCGATCGACCTGTACACCATCGACTCAGCCACCACTAAAATATAATCCAGGTCGCAGCCATGAGTAACCAGTCACCCAGGATGAAATCCATGTTCGGCGGTACTCCGAGCGGTGGTTTTTTTGATCTGCCGTTGGCAAGCACCGGCGACACCCGGGATGCCAACATCGTCCTGTTGGGCGCACCTGCCGCAACTCCTTATGCAAGTGTCGGCAATTACTGCGCCGAGGCTGCGGATGCGATTCGCGGCGCCTTCGGCTGGCCAGGTGTGCTGGGACATCATGATTTTGACATCGACGGTTATCTGCTGCCTGAGGGTATCAGGGCTATCGACTGGGGCAATCTCGACTATAGCGAAACTGACTTCGCCGCTAATCGCGCTATGATTCGTGATTGCGTCAGCAAGATTCTGGTCGCAAAGGCGATACCACTGGTTCTGGGTGGCGACGATTCGGTTCCGATTCCGGTGCTCGAGGCATACTGCGAACACGGCCCGCTGACCATTTTGCAGCTCGATGCGCATATCGACTGGCGGAATGATGTCAACGGTGAAACCATGGGGCTATCGAGTAATATGCGCCGCGCCTCCGAGATGGGCTGGATCGAGAATATCATCCAGGTCGGCGCACGCGGCATCGGTAGCGCTCGCCCGCAGGATCGGCAGGACGCGCTCGACTGGGGGGTACATTTTTTCCCGATGCGCGACGTGGTACAGAACGGAATCGACCCCATCATCGATTCGATTCCTGAAAAATCGAATCTCTATATCGCACTCGATATCGATGTTATGGATCCCGCGGTAGTGCCTGCGGTAATTGGTCCCGCGCCAGGGGGATTTTCATACTGGCAAATTCTCGAAATTTTTGAGGCCGTAACAAAACGCGCACGGATTGCAGGCTTTAACCTGGTCGAATTGATGCCGAGCGCCGATGTCGGCGGTCGTGGCGCACTGGTCGCGGCACGCCTGGTCGCCATGATCATGGGCCTGGCGGCGCGGCAAATCCATCACCGCGATTACTGAATAGCCAAATTCAGCAACCGTGACCAATCTGTTGGGTTGATCCGGCCTACCAGATAGAAACCGTCGTTGCCGTCTGGCCGGAATACGACCCCCTCGCCCTCAGCGGGATATACCGGCGTCGATGCTTGCGCGACATTGCCATGCGCCACGATGATACGGTTAGTGCCGGGCCTGGGTGACGTAGCAAGCAGCGTACGCGCCGTTGCGACAATGGCCGCGCGGCCACCGAAATATTCGGCAGCGCGAAGATTCATTACCGCAGTCGAAGTAGTGACCTCGCCGAGCTCCATTAAACGCGCGGTTTCAACGGTGCGGCAATAGGGACTCGCTAATACTTCGCTGACAGGAATACCGAGCTTACGAATGGCACTACCGATCGCGACAGCATCGGCGCGCCCGCTGTCGGAGAGTTGCCGCATTCGTGTCGACTCACAGTTCAACCAGTCGTCAACCTGGCGCAAGTCGTCGGATTGTGACCAGTCGGTCGAGACATGTCGAAAGTAGATATTGTATCCCCCGCTGCGCAGGGCATCGACCAGCGCAAGATCGTTTAACAGGGTCGGAGTCGTGGCCGCGGCAGAATTGGTGACTAATAATAGTATGCCGGGCAGCAGTGCAAGCCAATAGTGCAGTGTTCTGCCTACCAATGCCTGGGAATTTCGGTGCATGATAGCCTACGTAAGCTCCTGTTGGTGTGCTTTGACGAATTCAGCCATGCTGTTGAATTCCCACTCGATCGTGTATTCCCCCTCGGGTGGCGCTGTTGCACCGTAACCCTCTGTATCATGGCGACGGTTGATCCAGACCTTGGTCATGCCCATGCTGGTAGCGGGCACCATGTCGTGGGTCAGCGATTGTGCAACGTGCAGGATCTGGTGTGGCAGAATTCCGAGATCGCGCCTGGCCTGTTCAAACATATAATCGAAGTTACGCAGGTTGGGCTTGTAACAGCCGACATCCTGTGCGGTGTAAATTGCATCCCATTCGATTTCTAATCGTGCATTACTGCCCATGTAACTGATGCGATCGCAATTGGTCAAGGTCGCCATCAGGTAATGCTGACGTAAATAATTCAGACTTGCAGCCGAATCTTCAAATTCGGGCCAGTACTTTACCGAACGACCAAAAGTCACGGCTTCTTCATCGCTGATCTTGATCTGCCATTTTTTTGCGATCGCGCGGCTCACCTCATCGAGCACCGAACTGTAAACCTGGGTCGGGTTACTGGCTTGCTGCTGCATTTCGCTCTCTGCAAACAGTTCCAGCACTTCATCACGACTCAACTTGAGCGGCAATTTATCGAGCAGGGGCTCGAGCGCATTGTAAATTCCGCTTTCCCAGTCGATCAAGGTACCGTAGGTATCGAAAGTCAGCATCTTAAAATCGGATAACTTCATGGTCGCTCCATTTTTCTCGCAGGTCTCACTTGATTCAGCGGTAAAATTTCTTTCACATAAAACAGCGACTATGTTAAATAATATGCTCCCGATCGGCTAGCGGTACAGGTAAATAATCCTTGAGCGATACGCTTCCAAAAATACGGGCCTTTCTCGAACAGGCCGGCTACCCATTCGAGGTCTTGCCCTGCGCTCCGGAGCTTGCCGATACGGCCGTGTTTTGCGACCACTACGGCGTGGCACTTGAAAATTCCGCCAATGCCATCCTGGTGCGCTCCAAAACAGGAGATAAAAAATTCGTGGTTTGCGTACTGCTCGCCACCGATCGCTTGAACACCAATCACACGGTGCGTAAAAAAATGGGCGCGCGCAAGGTGTCCTTTGCCTCGGCCGACGAAACCCGCGAGATTACCGGTATGGAAATCGGCGGTGTAACCCCGTTATGCCTCCCCGACGACCTGCCCATCTGGATAGATGAGGCTGTCATGCAATGTGAATATGTCGTGCTTGGTGGTGGCAACCGCAGTTCGAAACTCAAGGTCGATCCGCAGGTTATGCTGCTGCAATCGTCGGCCGGAGTAGTCGCAGCGCTCGCAAGGCGGGATTCATTCAAGCCGGCGGAAGATGCCTCCTAGCAAAAAATATACAACCCGAATCAGGGGCCTGCCATAAGCTTCGGTTATACTTTCGACATTTTATAAGCTGCTACTGAATTGATGTCCGGGCCATTTCAAATCCTCATTAACCGGTTACTCAAGGTTGAGCCCGAAGAAATCCGTTCGGCGGCGCTGTCGTTCCTGTTTGTTTTCATGTTAATGACTGCTTACTACGTGCTGAGGCCAGTACGAGACGCGATGTCGAGCGACTGGACCGACGCCGAGTTGAGCTGGCTGTGGACGCTGAACTTTTTCATTAGCGCCGGTGCCGTGCTTTTATATGGATTTGTCGTATCAAGGATTAACCTGAAGCGGCTGGTACCCGGTGTTTACATCTTTTTCGCCGGATCTTTCCTGCTGTTCTATCTCGGTACCCGATGGTTTGATGACACTGGAACAATCGATAAAGCCTTCTACATATGGGTCAGTTTTTTCGCCCTGTTTCATGTCTCGGTATTCTGGAGTTTCATGTCCGATATCTACTCCAGGTCGCAATCGAAAAGGCTGTTCGGTTTTTTCGGCGCGGGTGCGAGTATTGGCGCGGTAGCGGGTCCCTCTATTCCCGTTCTGCTGGGTAATATCGTTGGCGTTTATAACCTGTTATTCATCGCCGCACTGATACTATTGCTGATAGTTCCAATCATTCTGTTACTTGATAAATCGAGGCACACAGAACATCGCAATACGGCCTTTGATACTGTCCCGGTTAAGTCAATCGGTGAAGATTTCCTGGGTGGCTTCGTCGATTTCCTCAACCATCGCTTTTTGCTCGGGATCGGGCTGTTTATCCTGCTCTATACGATGATGAGTAGTTTCGTCTACTTCGAGTTGAAGAACGTCATGGTTGAGTACGATCGCGCAACCCGCTCTCAGTACTGGGGGATGATGGATTTGATCGTCAACTCGTTGGCGATATTTACCGCCCTGTTGGCCACCAACCGCCTGGCGACGAGGTTCGGACTGGCGGTAACCCTGGCGCTGGTACCGGTTATCATGATTTTTGGCTGGATCGCGGTTGCAATTGCCCCGGGACTGGCATTATTAATCGGCTTGCAGATCATTCGCCGCGCCGGTAACTACTCTATTACGCGACCGGGGAGGGAAATGTTATTCACCGGGGTAGAACGCGAAACCCGCTTTAAAACCAAGCCGGTGATTGATATCGTGGTCTACCGGGGCGGTGACGTGCTGGCCGGCTGGACTTATACCGCACTCGCCCAGGGTATCGGGCTTGGGCTCGGCGCGATCGCATGGGTTGCCGCCCTGATAGCGATGTGCTGGACCCTGGTTGCCATCTTTCTCGGTAACCGTTTTGAAAGTAAAGGTAACAGCGCGGAGCCTTCGGACACAGTGCTTGTGGAGACATCAAATGAGTAAAATGAAACACGGCTTAACACGCCGCCATTTTCTAAAATCAACCGGCGCTGCTTCGCTGCTGTGCTCGCTCGTACCCGGATACCTCGTTGCCGCGGATTCCGGGGTTATCAAGAAACCAATCCCTTCCACTGGTGAACGTTTGTCGGTGATCGGCCTGGGGACGTCGCGCACCTTTGACGTTGACAGCACGACAGCTGCAAAATCGCCCCTGCTCGAAGTCATGCAGGCATTTTTTGATAACGACGGGCAATTGATCGATTCATCACCGATGTATGGCAGTGCCGAGGCGGTAACCGGCACATTGTTAGAGCGGATAAGCAATAAGCAGAACCTGTTCAGCGCGACCAAGGTATGGACTAGTGGTAAACGCGAGGGCATCGACCAGATGGAGCAGTCGATGCGGCGGCTGGGCGTCGATAGAATTGACCTGATGCAGATACACAACCTGCTCGACTGGCAAACCCACATCGACACCCTGGTTGAATGGAAAGCCGAGGGGAAAATCCGCTACATCGGTATTACGACCTCCCATGGCCGTTACCACGGCGAGTTAGAAAAAATACTGCAGCAGCTACCGCTCGATTTTGTCCAGTTCAGTTACAACATACTGGATCGAGATGTCGAACAACGCCTGCTGCCAATTGCGGGCGAACAGGGCATTGCAACCCTGATCAACCGTCCCTATCAACGCGGCAGCCTGTTTCGCAAGGTCCGGGGTAAGTCACTGCCTCCCTGGGCTGCCGAATTGGACTGCACCAGCTGGGGACAGTTTTTCCTGAAATTTATCGTCTCACACCCTGACGTTACCTGCGTTATCCCGGCCACCTCAAAGCTCAAGCACATGGTCGACAATATGGCTGCGGGATACGGGCGCCTGCCTGACGAGGCGACAAGAAGGCGCATGATAAAAACTATCGAATCGTTTTGATTGTTGTGACAAAGAACAGTTCGATGCTGTGGTCACGTTTAACCTCGTCTAGCGAACGATGTGCAATGGCAGCGGGTTATTTGCGCAGGGTAATCGGCGTATTAGCCCAGACCACCACGGTCTCCTCGGAATCGGAAGGATTGGCATAGCGATGTTGCAGATTGCTTTTGAAGGAGAAGCTGCGACTGCAGAAAAATATCATGCAGCCCGGGCGCATGTTGTCAAAAACTGGAATGATCTCAACCACGAAGACATCGGCATTATC
>Ga0265303_10000176_pt1 | contig 32425 bp, 31 predicted proteins | sample Helome_2_FD_192494 | JGI IMG/M metagenome (GOLD analysis project Ga0265303, IMG submission 192494) | Marine sediment microbial communities from subtidal zone of North Sea - Hel_20160317 (Illumina Assembly) | ecosystem: Environmental > Aquatic > Marine > Subtidal zone > Sediment ... | reverse complement strand
TGACGACATCTGGGTGTCATTAGCCATTCGTGGCGGCGAGACAATCAATGACACCTCCTTGCGCATCGGAGAATATGAGGCTTTGATAGAGGCCGCCCTGGATCCCTATATCATGATCCGCAACGCTTATGTCCAGAATCGCAACAAGCTGATAGCAGAGTAGCAGCGGGCATCTGTTGAATTCGGATTTCGGAACGCAGATTTCGGGATGTAGTTGTAGGCGCAAAGCCAATGATCCTATTCCATTTATGCCGTGAGATAATATCCTTGCGCCTTGAGATATACCCTAACCTATACTATTGACCTTTTACCCTGAGCCCTGAGCCCTGTGCCTTGCACCTTGAGCCGATTTTACCAGCGACCAGAGACCGGTGTAACAGTTCAAATCCTGTCAGAGTAATTCCACAGCAGATCTAATTTTTCAACATTTAATCCGTCCCGGTTGTTGATATGATCAAATAAGCGAATGAAAAAATAGATAAGGCCCGGTTTCCATCTCAACATAAGCTGCATGTCGTTATAGCAATTCTCAAATTTAGAAAAAAACGTAGAGACCTTTGAAAAATGCTCATTTTTGTTCAAGTTCAAGGAAGGCTCATATTTTAGCCACAGACATACATTGAGTATTTCGAGGATTAAAATTTGATCCTGACGCCGAAATTGGACAAAAAGGGGCGTTTTTCAAAGGTCTCGAGGAGGTGTCACATGTCATCTGTAGGCATAGGTCTAATGGGCTTTGGCAGGATCGGAAGAAACCTTTTCCGTATTCTTTACCAGAGCGAGGATATCCGGCTGCGGGCCATCAGCGATATTGCTGATCATAAAGCGCTGGAGTATTTACTTCGGTTCGACACGATTTTGGGCCAGTTTCCGGATGAAGTCAGTATTAAAGAAGGCCACCTGTATGTGGCCGGGCGCCAGGTCCCCATGCTGTCCGAAGCCGAGCCCGGAGATGTCCCCTGGGGAGATTTAGGCGTAGATGTCGTTATTGAAGCCACGGCCCGCAAGTGGACGCGTGAACAACTCGAACGGCATTTTGAGCGCGGTGCCAAAAAAGTAATCCTGTGCGCACCGCCCCAGAATCCGCCCGATATCACGGTGGTGATGGGGGTCAATGACAACCAGCTGAAACCGGAGCACCGGATTGTCTCCAATGGATCGTGCACCGCTCATTGTGCGGCACCGATTATCAAAATTCTGCACGGCGCCTTTGGTGTAAAGAGAGTTTTTTTAAGTACCGTGCACGCCTACACTAACCAGCAGCGTCTGGCGGACGTTCCCTCCGAAGACAAACGTCGAGGTCGGGCGGCCGCTGAAAATATTATCCCCCAGCAAACCGATGCGGCCGGGATGGTTACCAGGCTGATACCGGAAATGGCAGGGCGCATCAGCGGCGGATCCATGAACGTGCCCGTGCCCAACGGGTCGGTGGTGGATCTTGTCTGCTGGCATGAAAAACCGGTAACAGCCGTGGCGATCAACGAAGTCGTGCGCACCGCGGCATCTATCGATGCCTGGCGTGAAATCATTGATTTCGAGGATGAACCCATTGTTTCCAGCGACATTATTCGCAGTCCCTATTCGACCACTTTTGACTCGCTGGCGACCATGGTGATGGGAGAAAATGTATCCAAAACCCTGGCCTGGTATGACAACGGCTGGGGCTATGCGCATCGTGTGGTGGATCTCATCAACACCTTCACGGCGGTGGAAAAGGAGGCGGCATAATGGCTACCCAGATAGGAATAAACGGCTTCGGCCGCATCGGCCGCAGCGTCTTTCGCATTTTAAGTGAACGCGACGATATCAATGTCGTGTGCATCAATGACCTTTTTGAAAACGAACAGCTGGCCTACCTCCTCAAATACGATACGGTGATGGGAATTTTTCAGAAAGAGGTCAAAGCCACCGGAGATGCTCTTTATGTCGACGATCAAAAGATAGAGATGACCGAGTATCGCGATCCGGCCGCCATACCCTGGAAGGATTTAGGCGTGGATGTCGTCATTGAATCCACCGGGGTGTTTCGTGAAAGAGCAGGGTTGGAAAAACATTTGGCAGCCGGGGCCCGGAAAATTCTTCTTACGGTGCCTGCTAAAGACGAAATCGATGCCACCATTGTCCTGGGGGTCAACGACGATGAGCTTAAAGCCGAACACTGTATCGTCTCCAATGCCTCTTGCACCACCAACTGCCTGGCGCCGATTGCCAAGATACTGGATGAATCTTTCGGCATCGAGGAAGGGTTCATCACCACAGTGCACGCTTATACAAACGATCAGCGTCTGGCCGATGTCCCGCACAAGGATTTTAGGCGCAGTCGGGCGGCCGGTGAAAATATCATTCCCACAACAACGGGTGCGGCCCGGGCGGTCGGCAAAGTGCTTCCCCAGCTGAAGGGGAAACTGGATGGTCTGGCCATGCGGGTTCCCGTACCCGATGGCTCCATTGTCGATCTGGTCGCCCGGTTGAGAAGCAAGCCATCTGCAGAAGATGTAAATGACGCTGTTCGTGCGGCAGCCGATGGACCGATGAAGCAGGTGCTCGAATACAGCGAAGCACCGCTGGTTTCCAGCGACATCATTGGCAACCCTCATTCCAGTATTTTCGATGCCATGTCCACCAGTTCGCTGCAGGACGGCTACCTAAGGGTTGTCTCCTGGTATGACAACGAGTGGGGCTATTCGAACCGGGTGGTGGATTTGATCGATAGGATGGCGGCGTTTTGATTTCGGATTTGGGCCTGCCCTGGCGCGACGGCTTCAGCCATTCGGCACCAAATGGGGGAACGCCTGACGTAGTTGCAGCATAAACAGACGACCCACGTATAATAGGTCTGGGCCAGGGATTTCGGATTGTTGAAAAGCAGAGGGTAACACTTAGAGGAAAAGCGACGTAATTCTGTGAGTAGCTTCTCACGGCTTTTGCCAGATATCTCTGATCTGTCCTCTGTTTTTTGTCTTCTGAATCAGAACTGAAAGGAAAACCATGACACACCAGGCTGATCAAGTGGAATCGATGCGGCAACATGCCCGTGCCGTTTTTACGGCTGCCCTTAAGGCGGTGGACCCGGTAGAAGCTGTTCTTCGTTATGTAAAGCGGGTGGATGATGGATTGCAAGTCGGGGAACACAGATTTGCCTTCAATGATTACGACCGTATCCTGGTAGTTGGGGCAGGCAAAGCCGGTGCGCCTATGGCCAGGGCGCTGGAAGACCTGCTGGGTGATCGCATTTCAGACGGCGTGATAGTGGTCAAGGAGGGGCATGGGCTGCCTCTGGCGCATGTACGGATCCATGAAGCCAGCCATCCGGTACCGGATGAACGTGGAATAAAAGGCGCCGAAGAAATCTTAGCGCTGGTAAAGGATGCCGGTGAACGGGATCTGGTGCTCTGCCTTATATCCGGCGGCGGTTCGGCCCTTCTGGTCGCTCCGGCCGAGGGTGTCACCCTGGCAGACAAGCAGGCGGTCACCCGGTTGCTATTGGCCTGCGGTGCGGATATACATGAAATCAATACCATCCGCAAGCATTTGTCCCGGGCCAAAGGAGGTGGGTTGGCACGCTTCGCCTATCCGGCTACGGTGGTCAGTTTGATACTTTCGGATGTCATTGGAGACGATTTGAACGTGATTGCCTCCGGACCCGCCGTCCCGGATACCTCGACCTTTGCAGATACCCGACAAGTTTTGGAAAAGTATGACATCTGGGACCGGGTGCCCGCCGCTGTGCAAAGCCGGATTGATCAGGGGTTGAAAGGAGTCATCGAAGACACCCCCAAGGCAGGAGACGCGGTCTTCCAGCGATGTTTTTCAGAACTGGTGGGCACCAACATCCAGGCTTTGAAGGCCGCCGGCTTAAAGGCGTTGGAATTGGGTTACCGGACGCTGATTCTTACTTCCACCGTTGAGGGGGAAGCACGGGAAGTGGTCAAGGTGCTGACCGCCATCGCTAAAGAAGTTCGGGGTTCGGGAAATCCGTTGTCAGCACCGGCCTGCATCCTGTGCGGGGGAGAAACTACGGTGACTATCCGGGGAGACGGCAAAGGCGGCCGCAATCAGGAATTCGCCTTGGCTTCCGCCCTGGCGCTCGACGGGATGGAAAACGTCGTGGTATTGGCGGGTGGAACGGATGGTAATGACGGGCCGACCAATGCGGCCGGTGCGATAGCTGATGGCAGCACCCTGGCACGCGCCCGGGCCAAAGATCTTGATCCTCTATACTACCTCAAGCGCAACGACTCTTATCATTTCTTTCAAGCCTTGGAGGACCTGGTGATCACCGGACCGACCCGCACGAATGTGATGGATGTGTATTTGATATTGGTTGCTTGATGAGCGATACTCGATACTCTATGTAAGCTCGCAGTTCAAGCCATTAAAGTAAGGTAGAGGGTATAAGGCTCGGGTGCAAGGCATAGGGCAAAGCGCATAGCGCATGGCGCGATGATCGGACAAACTGCCCATCCTTCAACGCTCTGCGCTATGCCCTATGCGCATAAAATCCGCAATCGCTACTTGATCGGTTTTGTTTTGGAGAGCCACATTTCGGCCTGTTGAGTGCCGATGCGTTGGAAACCGAAGCCGAAACTGGAGTATTCCGCACTGATCAGAAAATGGTAGGTGCGTCCCTTTTCAAAGGGTACTGTTAAGGTTGGTTTGGATACCCCCAGGGAGTGAAAACCGGGTTTAACAAAAAACGTGATGTATTCCCCCGAGCGCAGACGCGCGATAATGGAATCATCCAGCGCTACTTTTAAAGACATCCCCCATCCCATGAGATTATTATCTCGAATGACGAAAACTTCAGCAGCATCGGATTGATTTTCAACAGTCGGGAAGTGCTCAGTTTTACCGTGAGCGCAGGAGATGATAAGTACTGCGAGTGCGGCAAGGGTTACAATTTTTTTCATACCAGGCCCTTTACTAGTAGGAGCGGCTTCCGGCCGCGAAATTAAATAGTAAAACCACTATTTTGATCGCGGCTGGAAGCCGCTCCCACCGGTTATCTTTACTTTGATCTATATTAGCTCTTGTGGTGCAGTTTTACAACTTATATTTACTGCTGATATTGTCTACCGTGCTGCTTTTTGCATCACATCCAGATAATTATCCAGTTCTGTAATGCTCGCGAAAACCTTCAGGGTCGGTATGGCCTGGAGGATTTCAAATACTTTTTTGATTTGCGGCTGCAAATTCATGAATACCATTTTGCCGTTGGTTTTTTGCAAGGTCTTTTTGGTTTTCAACAACACCCGGATCCCTGTACTGCTGATATAATCGGCGAATTCCATGTCGAATATGATGACATCCGGCGATTCTTTCAGGGCATCCTCGACCTTATTCTCGAGGATGGTATAGGTGCTTGCATCAATGGCGCCGATGGGGGATATCGCCATAACGCCCGGTCGTTTTGGAGTAACAGTAACTTTTAGCGGCATAGGGCCTCCTATAGTATACAGATGAGTTAATTCTTTATTCTTTAATAACGTTGAGGCGGTGGTATCCGAATGTCGTAATCACCCCAAAAGCTGATAGCTGATAGTTCATAGCTGATAGTCTGAAGGATTAAAATTCTTTTTACTATGAGCTATGAGCTCCCGTCAGGTTGACCCGAACCATTTCTTGAATAGCCCCCGCAGCGAGAGATGCTCTTCGGACTCTTCTGCCCCGGGTATCTTTATCTCTTTACCTTCCGGCCACCATTCCACCGCATCAAACCGGCAGGGAAGTATTTTTTCAAGGGCCGGAATCATGGTGCCTTCCACCAGAGTCTTTTCCTGACCGGCAACAGAACGGAAATATACGTTTATTTCCTCAACATACCAGCCTTTGACTTCCTCCAGTAAATCCAGATCGACTTTAACCATCCGCTCGAAGTCTTTGCCCAGCAACGGTTTGAGGGCGTCCTCGGTCAGATTGGCGCTGACTTGTTCAAGCTGTTTTAGAAGTTTATCATCCTGCTCTCTATCCAAAATAAAGGTAAGGGTCAGATAGCCTCCGCCATAGGCGCGCTGAAAGGATGAAATTTTAACAACCCCTTCTTTCTTTTCGTCGTTTTCTTCCGGGCTAATAACAAAGCCCACATAGGCGATCATCTTTTCATTGGCTTTAACAGCCAGATAACTTTTTTTGGGATCAAATTCCCTGGTCATAACACTTTTCCTGACGTAACCCCTAGTTTAAAAATCAGGCACATGAAACAAGCTGCGAACTTCCTCGGCCGGCGGGTATTCCACTTTTTCCGGAGTTAGCATATTGCCCCAGTTGGTCCTGTCCTCCATTTCTTCTTTGAGGCTTGCCGGTATAAAATCCTGGCCTGCCCGGATTTCCCAGCCGCCGCCCAGGGCCCTGTACATGGATACCAGATTCAAATCCACGGATCCGGCGGTAGATACCAGGCTATCCTGTTGTACGCTTAAATCGCGCTGGGTATCCAGGACCCGTTGATAGTCCGTCAGCCCTTCCCGGTACTGGATCATGGATAGATCCACCGACCGTTTGAGGGCCTTGACCGCATCGGCCAGGAAAACAACCGCATTCTGGGACTGTAGAAAACCGACCATGGCGTCCTCTACCTCCTGGGCGGCGCGGATGACCGTGTCTTCGTAGTTGACTGCCAGTTCCTGGAACCGGGCGTCTTCAACCCGAACCTGGTTGGTAATCCGGCCGTAATTTAAAACATCCCAGTTAAAACCGGCACCGGCGGAGTAAAAAACGCTGTCTTGATCAAACAGATCGCTGGTTTTGGAATTATTGGAACGGGAATCCGTATAATCGGCGGTTTGAAAACCCAGCGAGCCGAACAGCGAAAAATGCGGGAAAAGATCCGCCTTGGCAAATCCGATCTGGGCACTCTGGGCGGCCAGCTGACGCTCGGCAAACCGGATATCGGGCCTGCGGCGCAGCAGTTCCGTGGGGATGCCCACGGCCACCTCTGCCGGTACTGCCGGTATGAGACCGGGACCGCCCAGCACGGCATCGATTTCCCCGGGAAGTTTACCCAGCAAAATGGCCAGGGCATTTTTGGCCTGCCGAATATCGGTTTCAAAACCGGGAATTGTCGCCTCGGTGCCTCTCAAAAGCGCCCGGGCCTGGGTGACGTCGAGTTCGGTGACCGCACCGGCGTTGAACCTGACCTCAGCGATTTCCAGAGATCTTTTCTGTATCTTAACATTCTGGCGTGCAACTTCCAGGCGTTCCTCGGAGGTGCGCAACACGATATACGTCCTTGCCACTTCAGAGGTTAACGACACCAGAATATCGTCGTAATCGGCAATATTCGCTTCCAGGCTGGCCACGCTGGTTTGCACCGCCCGGCGAAATTTGCCCCAGACATCCAATTCCCAGGCCGCATCCAATCCTATATCGTAATTTGAATAGTATCTATCAGCGGCAGCCACGTTGGGCCCATTTTTGCTGAGCTGGTTGAGAGACGCGGAGCCTAAGCCCTGTTGGGTTTGGGGGTACTGAAAACCGAAGGCGATTCCAAGTTGTGCCCGGGCCTCATATATTCGTAAACCGGCAATTTGCAGCGGCAGATTCTGCTGGTAGGCGGCCTGAACCAGTTCATTTAGCACCGGATCATTAAAAACGGTCCACCATTCTTTGAACTCGGCCTTTTGGCTTTCAATTTTGGGATCGCTGCTTTCCAGCCATTTTTCAGGTTCTGGAGGCGTCGGCTTGACGTAATCCGGGCCCACCATGGCGCAGCCGCCCAGCCAGAGCATCATGCCGACCATTACGATAAAACACAGGATGGCTGATGGTTTACGGAGACGAACAGACCGTGTCGGAAAGTTTTTTTTGATGTTTGAAATCGATGGCATACTGTACCCCTTGAGTGTTCGTTTAACGTGACAAAGGCTGAAACATTTAAATCGGTAGGGAAGGGAAAAATATTAAATCCGTGCATCATCATTTTGACGAAAGGCGGAAATACCTGCGCTCGAGAACAGTTCATTCATTAATTCAATGCGTTGCAGATTGCAACAAAATTTTTTGGTATCTGATCATCAGGGATATCGTTTTAACAGGTGCCGATGGTTTTTGCGGGGCAAAAATAATCAAGCTGGCTTCTCACATTCTTAAATTTTTTCTACCTTCACCGGCACAACTTTCAGGGCCGGCATTCTGGCTTTGGGGTCGATGGGCACGGCAGTCATCAAAGAGTTAAAATTGGGTTCACTGAAGTGAATCGGCGCGAATAGATAGCCGCGCTGCATGCTGGCCTTGGCCTTCAGCGGCAATTTGACCGTTCCATGAGGATAGGTAGATTTTTAAAAAAGGTAACCAATTTCAATCATGTGCAAATTTAAGCCCGGGTTCGAGTCATAGAAAACGAGATTGGACATGTGCTGGAACCGATAACCAATCGCGAAAGGCCGGACAAAATAAAAATCTATACCGATATGGGAGGTAAACTGGAAGGGCCCTCCGAGGTCTTCATCCCCGAAATTGTGCTTGCTGATAACTGTCGGATTGATGCCCATAAAAATGCTGATTTTGTCTCTGAGCCCGGTAAAATATATGCCGGGTCCGATCGAGCCTACGAAGGCCGATTCTCCGCCGCCTTTCAACAAACCGGCGTTGGCTTCTATGTATGTGGTTAGCGACCAGTCAGAAGCCAAATGCCATGACCATGGCAGGTTCCAGGTTGCAAAGCCCTCGTACTGTGTGAAATCCTCATCATTGCGATTATCCGAGATTCCACCCCGAAGGCCAAGCATTTGCCAGTCTAAAGCCAAGACGACTGAGGAGAAAACACTCCAGACAAGCAGCGCCGTCACTGTGGGTGCCCAGAATAAAGTTCGCAACATGCCAACCTCATACAAATTTTCACGCAGTTTTGCAAGTGCCAAAGATAATTATCCCTCACAAGTCCGCCGGCCACTGCCGGTTCATCGCGGGGATGACCCTTGGCAGTCATAACCCTTAAATTTCTTCCGGCTGACGAATTGATTCAGCTGAAGCCATTTTCCCTTTAGCTGTTTTCATGATTTTTGGTTTTTTCTCAACGATTTTCTTTAATCACCTGGCCTCGTGAAAGGAAAGATATTCCCTGGCCCGAATGGGTGCCGATCATGACGGCCTCAATAATGGGCGGATTTACTTTCTGTTCCGATTTCCAGACGACGATAAAGTTGGCACCTGACCCGCCGGCTTTATCGTCCTCCGTTATGATATAGCGGGTTGATCCCAGAGCATTTAATTGCAGCGGTTTTTTTAAATAATCTTCAACCAGTTTGCCATTGGAATCATAATATTTTACAGAAACCAGGGTGAGGGAATTTTGGGGGCTTGTATTGCGAATGCTCAGGGTTGCCGCCAGGTCAAAGGGCCGGCCTTTGACGCCGCTGTAAATGTGAGAATAGATCGGAACGTAAACTGTCTGGCCCTTTAATAGTTTGATGTCTTCAGCCCAACCGGCCACCGGCGAGGTTAATCCTACCAGAACAAACAGCAGACATAAACAGATCCCAATGGATATCTTTCTTCTCTTCTTCATGACTTAAACCTCCTGTGCCTCAATCACCATCTATTTGAAAATCATCTCCCATAGCCTGGCAGATATGCTCGGCAAATCCGAAGCCGGCTTGAGCGTATATGTTATAGGCAGCTTGTGCGCCGGCCTGCTTTAATTCTTCGACTTCGTCATCAAACATAGCCATGGCAGCGATTTGGCCTTTAAATTGTCTTTGCGTCAATTCGTTTAGGGCATTCATATTGGCGTTGTGCTTGGGCATGGAAAGAATAACCATACGGATCTTTCCACGACTGCCGGTCATACCCCTTTCCCAGAAATCTATATCAGTGGCATCGCCGGCAATGACGTTGCGACCGGCTCGGCGATGTTTTTCGACAACCTCGTAATCGAAATCAACACCGATAACAATCTCACCGTATCTCTGGCGCATGTCATCGTAGGCCGCGGTTCCGACCCTGCCGATCCCGAAAACAGCGATTTCAGCATCGCCGGGCTCGAGCGGCTGGTCATCGGGGTGTCGGCTTTTGGTTTCAAAGGGCTTCAAGCGTTTTGCCCAGTGTTCGTAAAGGCGATGGGCGGCCGAATTCAACGGCGAGGCCAAAATGAATGAAATGGATAAGGCAATGGCAATCGTGATGAGCCACTCGGGACCAATCCAGCCGTTTTTTACACCGATGGTCGCGACTAAAAGACCGAATTCACTGTAGTTGGCAAGACTCAGCGTGGCCAGCAGCGAGGTGCGTGCCCGCAGCTTGAAGCGCGACAGAAGTAAAAAAAATAACCCAACTTTAAAAACGACCGCCACCGTCAACAGGGCAGCGATTCCAAAAGACTGAGGGGTCGGTGCGCCGGCCAGGCCGATGGTTAGAAAAAATCCGACCAGAAATAAATCTTTGATACTCAACAGGGCATCTGACATCTCTTCTGCTTTGGGGTGACCCGCGATCAGGATTCCCATGAATAAAGCCCCCAGGTCCGGTTTCAATTTTACAAAATCAAATCCGGCGGCTCCCAATCCCAGGGCCAGAAATATGCTGAACAGCAGGAGCAGTTCCCTGTGACCGACCCGGTTTAACATGGCTATCAAAAGTGGTCTGGCCGCGACAAGGCCGCCCACCAGCGCAATAGCCCAGGGTGAGGGTATTTTTCCGGTTGAAAAGGTTAGAAAAAGAACGGCAAAGATATCCTGGATTATCAGGATGCCAATGGAAACGCGGCCGTGCAGCGAGGCCATCTCCCCCCTGTCTTCCAGGGCCTTGACTGCAAAGACGGTGCTGGAAAAACTCAATGCAAAGGCCACCAACAAGGACAGCTTGAAATCCAGTCCGGCGAACGCCGAAAACCCCGCCATACCCAGGGCGAAGATCGCAGCCCCGAATACTATCACGGTGACCAGCATATGGATGGAGGCCCCGGCCCAAATTTCCGGGTGCGCCAGGGTCTTAATCTTCAGTTTCAAACCAATGGTGAACAACAGCAGCATGACACCCATGTCGGCGATGGTTTCAAGGTTTTCGCCACCCTGTATTCCTATAGCCTGGAGCACAAATCCTGCTATCAGATATCCGACCAGCGGCGGCAATCCGACGCGGTAAACCGCAAAACCAAATACAAAGGCGATCAGGATTAAGAGAGGATCCATGCAGTTCTCCTTTCGGATTAGCACACCATGGATTATGCCGGTCAAAAGCTGCGGGCGCATGAAAAATCAACGGCATTAGGTGCCTACGAGACGATTGGATGGTACCCGTTATGAAAATTGGAATATGGCGATAATATAATTCCTCGAAGGATAAGAATCAACAGGATTCTGTTGACTTAATTTGGAGCTTGTCTTAAATTACTATAAAACCGTTACAGAAGTCTTTTGCCCTTTTACTAAAGAAGTAATATGCTAACTACGCAAACCCTGAACTGTCTATTTAAGAGCCAATCTTACGGAGGTGCTGCATGAATAAATTTTTTTTTTTGAGTGCGCTATTTATTTCATTAATATTGGTTGGATGCGCCGGAGAACAGATTTACCAGAGTAACCCCTCAATGCAAACCGTGAGCACCCAGCATTATGAGGTTAAGCTGGAACCGATGCGTGCCGAAGGTTTTAACTATTACAATAAATTCCGTTATTCAATTACCAATAAGACCAACGGGGACCTTGTCCTTGACTGGTCGGAAACCTATTATCTGCAAAACGGCAAAAGGTACGGCAATTTCGGATGGGTAGGTCTAACTTTCGAGGAGTTACGGGGTATAAAAGAAGAGCCGGACATTACCCTTGGCCCTGGCCAAACTGACTCGGCCGTACTTTTTCCACTAAAATTGGTCGGTTGGAGGGAGGAGGGTGTCAGGATGAAAGCGACGACACCCGAAGCGGGCTTCACCAACGGTGTCATACCGGCCGGTGAAAACGGCATGAGCATTGCGGTAATGCAAGACGGGAAAGTATTACGAAAAAGAATCCTGGTGACGATTACACAGGAATGAGGGGTCAAAGGTTCAGGGTTCCCCGTTCAGGGTTTTTTCTTATAAAAGCTACCGGGGGAGACTTTTCAACCTCTGAACCCAGAACCTTGAACCTCTGGACACTGAGACCTAAAACCTGACACCTTTATTTCTCTACTTGCCGAACAGTCTCTTAAAGAATCCGCCGGATTTTTTTTCTTTTTTACTCTCTTTATCCAACGCCTGATCCCCCTTCTTTCCGTCGGCGGCCGGCTGGCTAGTTTGCGATACTGCCTCAAGTGCCAGAGGACACGGGTCCTGCTTACCCACCGAAACATCTGCGAAGAAGGCGCCCAGGCCGACCGGCCCCAGGGCCAGAGCGCCGGCCAGTTTCCCCAGCGTCAGGGCCGTCCGGCCGGGGTCGATGGCGAGGGAGGGTTTTGCCAGGGTGCCGCCCAGTCGAAAAGGCCGGGACAGTTCTTTCAAACTGAAACTGACACTGCCAACACCGCTGAGGCCGTGCCCTTTTTTGGGTGTAGGCTTTATTCCCAGGTTCAATTGCTCTGTCCGCAGGTTGACATCACCGAGTCCAATAATGCTCGTCTGGTCGGTGTCGAGCAAGAGTTTGACATCCGCCATTCCGTCTTTGATCTGGAGATTGTTGACGAAGCAGTTAACAGGGGCGAATTCCCTCTTAGCCTCGAATGGATTCAACAGTCTTAAGGCATTTGAACCCACATATTTTTGAATCAGATCAAGGTACTTGCTGGCCACGCGACCGTCGCTCATCGTCATTATAATACTGCCATTGAGACCTGCCATTAACGCCGCCACTGAATTGCCCCGGCCGGTGAGATTGATTCTGGTATCAAGGATCCCCTCTAAGGATCTTTGATAGCCCAGGTCATCGAGCATGGGGCCAACATCGAGCTGATCGATTACTTTTACCAGGACCAGGGTGGGGGGATTATCCTGTAGCCGCAGATCGAACTGGACGTCTGCTTTGCCCCCGCCAACGGTGAAGCTGAAGGGATTTAATTTTAGATTCCCATTGTCCAGCGCAATATTGATGGTGCCGTCATTGAGCGCCAGTGCAGTTAACAGGACTTGCTTGCCGCGGAATTTAATGTCGGCGTCAATTTCCTTCAACGCTTCCAGCTCAAACGGTTCGGTGGAAAAAAATTTGTCTCCTTTGCGAACGGGTCCGGGAGCCGGCGCCCCGGCCGGGCTTTTTGCAGGCGGTTTTTCAAAAAGGGGTCGCAAATCCAACTTTTGCGAGGACAGCTCGGCACTCAGGTGGGGCCTATCTTTAGACAGATCCAGCGCGATCCACCCCTTGCTGTCGTTATCTCCCCAGGCCGCATCCAGGGAAGGGATTTTATAATTTTTGGGCGCCGGATCGACAAAGCGGCCGGAAACATTAAAGGCTCCCGGAAAGGGCAGGGCGGGTCCTCCGAGGGTAGAAATGCTGTCCAGATCCTTGCCTCGCAACGAGAAGTCAAGTTCGATCCCGCTTACGGCTCGCAGATCATCTATTTTCCCTTTCAGGCTAACTGCGATCAACTGTTCGCTGCCGATAGTTAAATTCAAATTTTGGAGAGCTATCTTGTCGCCGCTGCCGTAAAGATTGGCAGCCAGGTTGAGCGGTCCCAGATCCTCGATGCGGGTCAGTGGTTCGATTGCAGATATGGTCGCCGGTTGGAGTGTGAACTTCGGAGTCGATAGGTTGGTAGCCAATGTGAACTGTTTAGCGTTTAAATTCAAATCTATCACCCCGGTGATATTGTTTCCCCCCAACTTGAGCCTAAAGTCACTGATTTGATATTTTTTTTTGGCACGTTCGGACAACTTGCCGGACAGGCCATAGGCCCCCTTGAAGGGTATGGAGTGGCCGGTTATTTGTGAAAGATTGGCCACTTCATTGCCCCGAATCGAAAAATTCAGACCGATGCCATTTTGCTCTGTAAGATTCTTGATCGAACCTTTAACCTCGACCGCAGCCAGCTGCTCGCTGCCGGCTTGCAGGTCCAGGTGCCTGAGCGACAGGTGATCGCCTTCGACAATGACCTTCGATTGTATTTTTAACGGTCCCAGATTATCAATTTTATTGAGGCTGGCATAGGCAGCTTCTTTGGGAATTGGAAACGGTTTCAGGTTAAATTTTGGACCGCTTATGTTTACCTCGTAAACCGGTGATTGACCGGTAAGATCAAAGTCCAGTTGGCCGATCAGTGTTGTATCGGCCAGCACGAGTTTAAAATCCTCTACCTTAAATACGTTGGCGGTCGAATTACGGACGTGGCCGGATAGGGCATAGGCTCCTTGACCCGGCACCGGGGCGAAAATGTATGGTTGTGCGATGATTTCCTTGAGTTTTTTCAACTCATTGCCTCGCAGGGAGAATTTAAGATCGATGCCGCGCTGGACATGCAGATTTTCAACCGACCCGGTCAGACGCAATTCGGCTGATTTCGACGTGCCTGCTTGCAGGTCGATTTTTTTAACCGCAATTTCCCGGGCAAAACCTGCCAGCTTGGCCTCCAGTTTAACAGGTCGAACCTGGCTCAAACCCTTGGCCCAACTCTCTTTGGCAAGCTTCGGCAGAAGAACACTTGGCAGGTCCAGTTTCGGCGATGACAATTTTGCTCCCAACAGCAGCTGGTCACCGCTTAAATCCAGGTTCAAGGATCCAAAGATATTGTTTTTGCCGGCGGTAATCTTCAGATCGGGAATCTGGAGTTTTTTATGGACCGGTATGAGAACCTTACCGATGGCGTTAAAGGCACCGCGAACCGGGAGTGGCTGGCCGGTTAACTTTTCTAAATTGGCCAGATCCTTGCCGCCGGCCTGAACGTTGATTTTGACCCCCTGCAATTTAACCAGGTCATCAACCGTACCATTTAAGCGAATCTCGACCAGATCCGAGGTGCCGAGTTTGAAATCTATCTTTTTGATGGCCGGTTTTTCAACCGGACCGGTCATTGTAAAATCCAGATTGAATGGGCCAAATCCAAATTTTTGGGATGTCAGTTTTGCCGTTAATAAAGGGACTTTCTCTTCCAGGTTTAAATCTAACTGCCCATTCACCTCATTTTCACCCAGGACAACCCTTAGATCGTTTGCTGTAAAGACGTTAACCTCTGGATCCGCGATTTGGGCCGTGACCCGGTAAGCCCCCCGCAGGGGTAATGCGGGTAGACCGAATTGGTTTAATTGGGCTGAATCCTGCCCATGAGCGCTAAAATTCAGGTTGACTCCCTGCAGGGCAATTACATCTTTTAAACTGCCGTCAATCGATATAGCAGCAAGCTCCTGGCTTCCGATCTGAATACCCACTTTTTCAACCGCCAGTTTGCCTGCCGAATCGTTTACATTGGCTGTCAGGTTAAAGGCGCCCAGTTTCGGCACACCTGGTAGTCCTGCCAGCCTGGCGATTTCAGCAACCGATGATCCCCGGGCTGTTATATCGAAGGCCAGTTCTTTAATATTAATGGGATCACGGAGTTCGCCCGTGATCGTAGCGGTGGCACCACCAGCTGTTGCGGTGAGGTTGGCCGGCAATGCGTACCCCGGCTCCACCCAGGCCCAGATTGGGCCGACGGTGCCCTTAAGGGCTAAAGGAATTTCATTAAAGGCACCCTTAAAATCCAGGTGTAAGGGCCTGTCAAATGCTTCTATCTCGCCCTCGAGGCGGTCGATGCGAACGGAGAACCGGAGATCCGATTGCCGATCTTTAAAAATAAAATTGCCTTTTTCTATTAGAATATCGCTAAATATCAGCGGCGGTACGGGAATTTTTTCGGATGATTCTTCATCACTCAAGGTGTCAAAGGCAAAATTGGAGGTTCCCTGGCTGTCAAATTCAACGATGACCTCCGGTTCGACCAGAACCAGCTGCGCAAAATCAAGTTTTCCCCGGATTAAAGGCAGGAACGCCAGTTGTGCTTCCAGGCGTTTGACCCGGGCCAGATCCGGTTGCGATCCCCAGCTTGCGTTTTCAAAACCCACGTCTTCAGCGACCAGTGTCGGACGTATACCCATGGCAATATCGATATTGCCCCCGATTGTCAGTTTACGACCGGTGGCGTCGAAGACCAGCTGTGCAATTTGTGGTTTATAGCGGTTAAAATCCAGGTTTAGCAGGACCACATAAATCGTCGCAATCAATACGACCAGCAACAGCACAGCAGTGATGAGGATCTTTTTCCAACACATATAATTGAAACCTCGTTGTATGCGATTTGACGGTTTTGGATTTTAATTGTTTGGATTAAGAACGTTAAGTGTCACCGTTTCATATTGATTAAGCGTATCAGCATCTCCGGGTTTGATTTTCATTTCCTGATTCCTGGCATTTTAGGGTCAATTATCAACCCCGAAGATATTTATAGAATGTGAAAATGTCAACGGGATTGACTTTTACGGCGAGGTGACACCCGGTGGTGGGGTGGCACGTGATGCAGCTATCCACTCTCAGGGGAAATAATGCTGAAATTCACAATGGGCCGTATTTTAGATGAGAAGCAGGGTAGCAAGGATCAGGAAAAAGTACAGAATTAAAATGGCGTAGGCCGGCAACCACTGTCGTTCTGACTTAAGCAGACCGGTGCCCGGCAGAACATAGCCTGAAATGTCTTCCGAACGGGTTGACCGATCCAACCGGGCGAAGAGAAAACACACGCCCGTTACCACCAGAAATCCGAAAAGGTTCCACCACATCCAATAGATGCCCGGTGCTGTCAGCCACAATAGCAGGTTAAAGCCCACCCCGCTTAAAATTCCGGCCGTGACGCTTGGAGTGGTTGCTGTCCGGGATAATACGCCGACGATAAATACTGCCAGTATGGGGCCGTAGAAGGCGGAACCGATTTTGTTAATGGATTCAATTACGGTTTCAGAGATACCACCGACCAGAAATGCAAAACCGGTGATCACAACGCCCCAGCCGACGGTGGTCAATTTACTGAACAGCAGAATGCGAGAGGAATCCCTGAGGCACGGGGCGATAAAATCCTGTATGGTGGCTGCAGACAGCGAGTTCAACGCGGAATCCAGGCTCGACATGGCAGCGGACAGCAGGGACGCAAAAATGATGCCCCGCAGTCCCTGGGGGAGATAGAGCAGAATAAACTGCGGCACCAGATAGTCCGGCTTGTCGCAGGGGATCGTGGAATTTAATTCGGGCGATTGTTCATAAACGGCCAGCATAACCATGCCGAGCAAGACATAAAGGATCGTAAGGGGAAAGCGCGCAAATCCGTTGAGAAGCAGCGACTTTTTGGTGTCCGCGGTGGTGGCCGCCGACAGTTCGCGCTGCACCTGGCTCTGATCGGTGCCATAATAGGAGGTGTAAAGAAAGATACCGCCGAATAAAAAGGGCCAGAACGGAACGGATGCGCCGGCATCCGACAGACCCGCCGAAGGGTCGATGGCGACGCGCCTGGCGTCTGGAAAAGCGGCCCAGACATCATCCAGGCCGCCCACCATATCCGCCGCATACACAATACACAGGACAATCCCGCTGATCAAAATGATCATCTGGATAACATCGGAATACACAACGGCCGTTATGCCGCCGATGGTGTCGTAAATAACGGTCACCGCACCGATTAACAGAATGGTTGACCAGAGCGGGATGTCCAGACAAACCGCCAGCACGATGGCGCTGGCATAAACACCGACGCCGGTGGCCAGTCCCCGGCTGACAAGAAAAACGCCACTTACCAGATAGCGCACCGATGGTCCGAAACGCCATTCGAGATATTCGTAAACGCTGACCAGTTTAAGCCTGCGGAAAAAAGGGATTAAAAATACCATGACCAGGATGATGGCCAGCGGTACGGCCAATTCATACTGCAGCCAGGTCAGCCCGCCCCCTTCTTTGAGGGCCACAAAAGCGGGTATGGAGATGAAACTGATGGTGGAAGTCTGGGTGGCCATGGTAGACAGGCCCACGGACCACCATGACAGTTTCCGTCCCCCCACAAAGTAATCTTCTTCGTTGGTTTGGTTTCGGCCGAGATAGATGCTAACGCCGATCATCCCGCCCAGATAGATAATAATAATAGACCAATCCAGGGCATTCATTGCATCTTTTTCATCAAATCGTCAACGAGGACAACCAACTCGGACAGCCCTTCACCACCGCATGCTCGGCGATGCCGACCCGGTTGAGAACACTGGTGGCGGCTTTATTGGAAGATTTTCGTATCATGCGCGTCATTTCCTGACGAAGATTGTCATCCAGCACCAGTTTCCCACGTTCGATCTGGACCAAGGCTCCCAGTAAAATGGCAATTTTGGGTAGGCTGGCGGCATACAACATCAGGTCGCCTGCGAAGCGATGCTGTCAAATATCGAAGCCCGGTTCATCTTCTTCGGGCAGTTCGCTCTTGCTGCGTTCGAACTCGGCGATAACCTGGGCGCCCAGCAATAGGATGATCACGGCAATCTCAATACTCAGCAGGGCAACCACTGCGGTTGCCAGGGAACCATAGATCACATTGACAAGGGAAATTGTCGAATAGTACCAGACAAGTATGTGCCGGATGATCTCCCAGAGTATGGTGGCAGTGATGCCACCGGCGAGGGCATACCGAAAAGCGATTCGTCCGACCGGCATCACCAGGTATAAGGAAGTCAGCATCATGATCATGCCGAACATCCCCGAGAAGTAAAGAGCGAATCGGGAGGTCGCCGCCAGGCTCAGGTCATAACCAAATAAAATGATGTGCTGGTCAGCCAGGGTACCCAATGCGCCGGCGACTAAGGTTACCAGCAGCAACCCGATTCCCAGCAAAAAAATGTAGGCATAGGGGATAATGGCCGAAATGAGGAAATGACGGCGGTGCTTTCTGACCCGGTGAGAGAATATAATTGCCATGGCGCTTTCAAGCACAGTGAAGGCCATGGAACTGAAGAACAGCATTACTAGGATCCCAACGACCCCGACCAACTGGCGCCGGTCAAGAAAGCCCCACACCTGGCCGGCCACTCTTTCAGCATGGGCCGGAATGACAAGTTTTAAATTGGTCAGGATCGTGTTATACAGCTGCTGCTCTTCAATGAAATGCGAAAGCCCGACCAGGATCAGTGCCAGCATGGGTATGACCGACAGAAGGGTGTAATAGGCAACCGCCCCGGCCAGCAACAATCCCTGATTGCGCTTAAAACCTGTTAATACCCTCAGAAGGAATTTTCCCGGACGGCGCAGAATTTCCGATGCATGTCGTTTGTTGCTATCCATGTTAGAAATTATTTTTTTACCCGTAGCTCAGTTATTGATTTCGCTTTAATCTTTTTCCAGCTTCAAATTTTTTAGAACGGCAAATTTACCGTTCGGAGGTGAATGATCGCAAGCGCATTCCTCGGTATTTAAATCAGCACCGCATTTGGGGCACAAGCCCTTGCAGTCCGGCTTGCATATCGTTCTAAGCGGAAATGCCAATACCACCTGCTCCTGGATTTCATTTTTTAAATTGATTTCTTCGCCCTGGTAGTAGATCAATCCCATGTCTTCGGCTGTTAACTCAAGTTCTTCCTTGTTGGAGCCACTCTGTTCTAAAGCCGGCTTGTTTTGGCTGTAAGCCAGAGCAAAGCTGGACACTAAAGGCATCTCAAATGATTGCAGGCAGCGCCCGCAATTCATACGGACCACTGTGGAGATGTTGCCCTCTATCTCGACTATATCACCGGCCCTTTGTGCTCTCAAGGCAGCCTTTAGGGGGGCCAGAAATTCGCAGACACCGCTGTCGACCATCTCTGTAAGGACCGGAAAGGACTCCGGAGGTTCTTCAAATGTCAGCCGAAGCCCCCCCTCCGTTAATTCTTCTAAACGAATGTGCATGGTTTTTGGAGTTCCTTATTATTGATTGATACCTGAACAATGCGGTATACCCGTCTGGGGTTTTCTCCAAATTGGCCCTCGGCTCGCAGGGCCTGCGTCCCGGAGGGAATGCTGGAATATGATCGCGTTACGTGTTCCGATGTGGGCGTTATAATTAAGATTATTCCTTGGCCAGCTCGCAACCAAAATCTCACCAATCTATCTTCGGATATGATAATGCAATTTTTCAGAAAAGGAAACAATTCTGCAAAAGAACTGTTGCCCCCAGGCTTTAATTTTGTGTATTGTTTCTCTGTTACCGGTTAAGGCCTATCCAAGTCAACTGTTGTTACTTTAGTCTTAGAAAGTCCAAACCATGATTGAACAAGCCCAGGCCATTCTTAAAAGCGTTTTCGGATACGATAAATTCAGGCCGCTTCAGTCCGATATTATAGCCAGTATTCTGGCCAAAAATGATGCGCTGGTGGTCATGCCCACCGGAGGCGGTAAATCCCTGTGCTATCAAATTCCGGCTTTGATATTCGGGGGTCTGACTATCGTCATTTCGCCCTTGATTTCATTGATGAAAGATCAAGTGGCTCAGTTGACGCAATCTGGAGTAGCGGCGGCGGTTTTAAACAGTTCGCTGTCATCGGATGCTTATCGCCGCAACGTCCAATTAGTGAAACAGAAAAAAGTCAAATTACTCTACCTGGCCCCGGAAGCTTTGCTGAAATCAAATATGCTGGAGTTGCTGTCTGCCGCCAATATCGATTGTCTGGCCATTGATGAGGCCCACTGTATTTCTCAATGGGGCCATGATTTTCGACCGGAATACCGCCGGTTGGCAGAGGCCCGTGATGATTTCACCGATGCCGTCTGTGTGGCCCTGACGGCCACGGCCACCCCCAGAGTTCGCGAGGATATAAAAACCAGTCTTCACATGGACCGCGACCGGGAATTTATGGCCAGCTTTAACCGGGAGAACCTGTTTATCCGAATGCTACCAAAAGACAGCCCGGTGGACCAAACGATTGAATTCATCCGCAAATTTCCCGATCAATCCGGGATCATCTACTGTTATTCGCGCAAACAGGTAGAGGATCTCAGTGCGATACTGGAAAATGAAGGATTTTCCGTAAAACCCTACCATGCAGGCCTTTCAGACATGGATCGGCACCGCAACCAGGAAGCATTTATTCGTGATGATGTACTAATTATCGTCGCGACCATTGCATTCGGGATGGGGATCGACAAACCCAATGTCAGGTTTGTGGTCCATTTTGATTTGCCTCAAAATATTGAAAGCTATTACCAGGAAATCGGGCGGGCCGGCCGGGATGGATTAAAAGCCCATTGCCTGTTGCTGTTCAGCTACGGCGATGTTCAAAAGATCAAATACTTCATCGATCAGAAAAATGATCACGAAAAGCGGGTGGCCAACATCCACCTCAGCTCCCTGATACGACTGGCAGAGACTGAGGTATGCCGCCGGATCCCACTGCTTCATTATTTCGGAGAAGACTATACGGTTGACAAATGTAACATGTGCGACAACTGTTTGTCGGAAGAAAAAGACCTGGTGGACATAACCGTAGATGCCCAGAAATTTCTTTCTTGTGTTAAAAGAACCGGTGAAAAATTCGGCAGCAACCATCTTATCGATGTGCTTCGCGGTTCACAGGCCAAAAAGGTGCTGCAGTTTGGTCACCATAAATTGTCAACCTATGGCATCGGCGAAAGTTATTCAAAAAAACAGTGGCTGCAGCTGTCGCGTCAGTTTCTTCACAAGGAACTGATGGTTCAGGACATGGAGTTTGGCAGTTTGAAATTGACCGCTAAAGGGTGGGATGTTCTCAAGGGTGATTTGAAGATTTGGGGGGTGCTGGCACAAAAAGCGGCTATTCCCCCGCCCGCTCGGGAAACGGACAAACTGGATGATTTGGACTATGATCGGCAATTGTTTGATATCTTGCGCATAACCCGTAAAGAGCTGGCCGATGAATCCGGTGTCCCTCCGTTTGTCATTTTTGCGGACAAAACCCTGGTGGAAATGGCCACATTTTTTCCGCAGTCCAGCGAGAATTTTTTGGATATACACGGTATCGGAACGGTCAAAGCTAAAAAGTTCGGTGCCCTTTTCATGCAGGTGATTGGCTCTTACTGCCGGGAAAAACAGATTCGGGAACGGCCTAAAAGACCCAACAAATTCTTATCCAGCAAAGAGAACAAAAATGCTGCGGCAAAATCCATCAAACCCCGGCACATCCATGTCGGCGATATTTTTAATAGCGGCCGATCCATCGCGGAGATTATGGACATCTTCGATATTAAACAAACCACGGTCATAGAACATTTAAATAAATACGTGATGGCAGGGAATGCGCTGCGCTGCGATGAGATTCTTGCTCTTTCTACCCTGCCGGCGGATCAAAAAATTGTCACCCTGAAAGCCTTTGATCAATGCGGCAGCGAATATCTAAAACCGACCTTTGACTTTTTAAACGGCGAAGTGGATTATGATGAGTTAAAAATTTTGCGTCTTTATCACTTAAGTAAAAAAAATGGATTTTGATAAGAAAAACGGGCAACACCTTGAAAACCAATCGATTCCTGAATCCGACACGACTCAGAACACCTGTTTGCGTTGCGGAACATGCTGTGAGAAAGGAGGTCCCTGTTTTCATCAGGAAGATCGGCGGCTGATTGAAAAGGGGCAGATTCCTTCTAAATATCTTTATACCATTCGCAAAGGTGAATACGCTTACGATAATGTTAAAGGCTGTCTGGTGCCGGCTTCGTCGGACATCATTAAAATCAAAGGTCAAAAAGGCAGCTGGACCTGCCTTTTCTTTGATGCCGGGGAAAAGGCCTGCTCCATTTACAATGACCGTCCCCTGGAATGCCGGACGCTTAAATGCTGGGATACCGATGCGCTTGAGCAAATTTACACCCGCAACCGGCTGACACGCGAAGATTTCATGTCACAGGTAAAAGGGCTCTGGGATTTGGTAGCTTTCCATCAGGGACGCTGCGATTATGAGAGAATTAAAAAACTGATCAGCGACCTCGATGGCCCTCAAAAGGGCAGGGCGCGCAAAAAACTACTGGAGATCATCCAATATGATGCTGAAATCCGTAAACTGGCGGTGGCCCAGGGGGGGCTGGATCCGGCGATGCTCGATTTTATTTTTGGACGGCCGCTGACAGAAACGCTCCCGGGCTATGGAATTAAAGTCCGGCAGGAGGGTAAAAAAACAATTCATCCTCGCTGATCGATTCGATGTCTTCCGAATGGGTATTTTACGGTTTCGAGTCTGATTCCGACTCAGCAAATGCGGATTCATCTCCTGCCTTCCCCCAGACGGACTGTCCATATTTAAGATAGCCCAGCACATTATTGAGCCGTGGATCCGGGCCGGAGTCAATGGGGAGAATATTCCCCGTTATTTGGGGCTGGAGGTATTGGGCCAGTTCTCTGCAGCCGCCGCCGGTTAATATGATGGCATCAATGTCCCAGTCATCCGCCCACAACCGATCGATGTGATTGGCGATGGAAGCGGCCAGCTGAGAGTAGACCTGATCTCTGATTTTAGCAATATTGACCCCCTTGCCCCGCATTTTGATAGAGCCTGCTTCGGCTGGGTTATACAGACGGTATAGCTCAACATTGGCACCGCACTTTTCTCTCAGCTTGTTGGCGATGACACTAAATCCCTTGGAAATTCCGGTTTCCATGGTCCTGCTTCCGCGATCGATATAACGCAGATGATCAAGAATTGTAAAATCCGTCGTCCGAAACCCGATGTCAACGACGCCCACCTTTTGATTGGCGAGATCCTTATTGGTTATTTTACCATTGTCGTCCATGAGTAGATTTAAGACGCTGCCCAAAGGTTGCGGCAGCATGCGTACCTTATTGATATGCAGTTCTTTGGTGGTTTCCTGGCCATCGTGGGAGTGATAGGTGATCCTGTGATGACCAGTCAGCAGTTCGTTGAAGCGTTCGTGATTATGCTTGAAAAATCCAATCGGAAGACCCGATACCACATTGACCGGGACATTGATTGGTCCGCCTTTATTCCTAAACATACCCGCCACGGTCAATGTCAGAATTTTGACAAAATCGGTAATTAATTTTTCCTGATCCAGGGTAAAGTACAAGACACTAGATTGCTGCTCGGCAAGGTCTCCAATGAAATAGGATTTGCCGTCTATGGTAACATGAATGTGGTCTGTGGGGGTATCCTTGCCAAAGTCGGCCCAGAATTGTATATCGGCGTCTTCGCCGAAGATAGATTTGAAAATGAACGTTTCTTTTCCGTTGGTCGCTTTGGTAAATCCGAAACCGATATCGATGCCGAGAACTTGCATGGTATTTTCCTCCGTATCAGGTGCTAAGAATTGTGATCATTCTATAGCCTTACCATAGAAAAGTCAAAACAACATTGTCCGTGTTGCGAGTCTTTCGATTTGGGATTTGGGATTGCGAATTTTGGATTTCAGGTAATTAGAAATTCCGGCTTCAAATACCTCTGTCATCTGACCTAATTCTTTAGTTAATTGCCTGCCTCGTCGAAACCGTTCGCCGAAGACAGGTTTGTAAATCCGAAATCCCAAATCCGAATTCCAAAATAAATTACATCTGTCATATGAAATCTTGCTTACAGAACTCGAATTATATAAAATGATGGGGTATGACATCCAAGGACAAACCTGCGGAGGATAGAACTATGAAAGCTATCGTCGTTAAATTGGAAAATAAAATACCCCGGTTGGTATGGGAAGAAGTTGCGGATATTGTGCCCGGGCCGGAGCAGGTGTTGGTGGACATTAAGGCCACGGCGGTCAACCGGGCCGATTTGCTGCAGGCGATGGGATTGTATCCACCGCCGCCCGGCGAATCCGAGATTCTCGGTCTTGAAATGGCCGGTGTGATTTCTTCCATGGGTGACCAGGTCAAGGGGCGTAATATCGGTGATCGGGTGGTCGGGTTGTTGGCCGGCGGCGGTTACGCCCAGCAGTGCGTCATCCATCCCGAATTGCTTCTCAGGCTACCGGACAGCTGGTCGTTTTCTCAGGGAGCTGCTATCCCGGAAGTCTGGTTGACTGCTTTTAGTAATCTTTTTTTAGAGGCTGGACTTGAATCCGGCCAAAAGGTAATGATCCATGCCGGTGGTAGCGGGGTGGGCACCGCCGGCATTCAAATGGCCCGGGAGGCCGGGGCCGTCGTTTATGTGACTGCCGGAACAGCGGCCAAGCTGGATCGATGTTGTGAATTGGGTGCCGTTTTGGGCATCAATTATAAGGAACAGGATTTTGTCAAGGAGGTCATGGCGGCAACCCAAGGTCGAGGGGTTGAAATAATTCTGGATCCAGTCGGCGGTGCCTACCTGAATCAAAACCTGGATATTTTGAAAGAAAATGGACGATTGGTAAATATCGGATTGCTCGGTGGCAGCACTGCTGAAATAGACCTGGGCACCTTGTTGGGTAAAAGCCTGCGGATCATCGGCACCCGTCTGCGCAGCCGATCGCTGGCCCAGAAAATAGAGATTACCCGGATATTTGCCGACCGATTCTGGCCGATGCTCGAGGCCGGAAGGTTGCAGCCGGTTATTGATACCGTCTTTCCCATAGAAGAGGCCCGGGCCGCCCATGATTATGTAAAACAAAATAAAAATACCGGCAAAGTCATTCTGGATGTGGGGGCTTCTGGTTGAATTACCCCTGATGTTGTTTGCCCTCCGGCTTTTGCAGCGTTAGGGGTACCTGGCGCGTGTTTGACCAAAAAGCCGGGTGCGGGTTAATAGGCTTCAGACCTTACGCTTTCTCCGGTTATGCTAGCGTCCATTCAATTTGGTATGTATCTTGAGTGATGGAGGCGAGGTGTTGGTCAAAATAGAAATGTTCGATCAGCCATTCCCGGTCTGTATAGCGGATTTGTATATGTCGATCATCGATGACTCGGGTAACCTGGCATTTCAAAAGGTCTTTTAGCCCTGACCCGGAAGTCTTTACCAGGGCTTCTTTGGATGTCCAGTATCGGAAGAAGGTTATCAACGGATTTTTTCCCGGATCAGCCAGGGCCCATTCCCGGTCACTGGCGGTTTTTGCAAATAGACCCCGGGAACATTTGCGGATTCGCTCGATGTCGATGCCGATGGGTGTCGGCGCAACCACTGCGCCAACGTACTGCCTTTTGTGGGTGATAGACCAGTAAATGTCATTACAGGGCAGGGGGGCACCGTTTTCAGTCTGTTTTAATTCACCAAGCAGCATATTGCTCTTTTGGGCGGATAGTTTAAGTGCCAGCCGGGCATGCCGGCTGAGAAATTTGACCCGCTCCCTGGGTTTAAAATCCCCCACTTCTGCGGGCACTGCTAATATTACGGGGTAGATGGTTAGATTTGAGATTTGGGATTTGGGCCCGCCCTGGCGCGATGGCTTCAGCCATTCGGCACCAAATGGGGGAACGCCTGATGTAGTTGCAGCATAAACAGACGACCCTCGTTTAATAGGTCTGGGCCAGGGATCTCGGATTCTATTGGATGGCATGTATCCTCGTAATTATTTCAGCTGTTGTAAGCGCGCTGCCCCTTTTCAATAAATTGTAATACCCAATGTTACCCTCTAACTCCTGTGCCCATTTCCGCATTCTATTTTTTGTCACCTGTCCTCTGTCTTCTGCCTGCCGCGGCGAAGCCTTCAGGCGAAGACGGGTCCTCAGTCATCTGTCCTCTGATTTTCAGTGCTTCCTGGTATACCTTGTTTTTAGGAAGATCGTATTTTTGTGAAATTTTTTTGGCCAGCTTAGAAACGGGTTCTTTATACGATTTTATTTGATCCTGGATTTCGCCCTTTACCGCCTCCCAATCGACCGGGCGGCTCTTATCCCGTCCGGTTACCAGTAATGTGCACTCCCCTTTGGTCCCGGAGCGCGCCTCCAGGGTTTCCCGTATTTCCGACAGCTGACCCCTTACAAATTCTTCGTGGAGTTTTGTCATTTCTCTGGCCAATACTCCATAGCGATCTCCCATGGTGTCTATGATTTCACTAATCAGCGTCAGGACTCGATTCGGAGATTCGTAAAATATCAGCGTCCGGGGCTCTTGGGCAAGTTCATCCAATTGCTTCAACCGTTTCCCCTTTTTTTTGGGCAAAAACCCCGCAAAGGTGAACGCATCGGTCGGCAGCCCGGCAACGCTTAGTGCCGAGGCAGCAGCCGAGACACCCGGCACCGGAACAATGGTCACGCCTTTTTGGGCGGCCGATTTGATCAGGCGATAGCCGGGATCCGACACGGTTGGCGTTCCGGCATTGGACACCAGAGCGATGGACGCCCCGTTTTGTAATTTGGTAAGAATTTGCGGGGTTCGCTCATTTTCATTGTGCTCATGATATGAAATGAAGCTGCCGTTGATACCGTGCAGTTCTAAAAATCTTCGCGTTTTGCGTGTATCTTCGGCGGCAATCAGATCGACCTGGCCCAATGTGTTAAGCGCCCTCAATGTGATGTCATCCCGGTGGCCGATGGGAGTGGCGACGACGTACAGCGTACCCGGCCTAATAAGCTCACCGGATTCATTTATAGGCGAGTTCGAAGGCATTTTTTACAATTTCTATTTGAGGTTCGTCCCGATTGGAAGTAACGGCGACGACATCGAATCTGGCCCTGGCATTCATTAGCCGGGTCGATTTTAAGTATTGCAGGGCGACCATGGAAATCTTGCGTTGTTTTTGAGGCGTCACGGCCCATTTCGGATTCCCATAGCGAAACGATTGACGTGATTTTACCTCCACAAAAACAATTGTTTTTTTCTCTTTCGCAATGATATCAATTTCGCCCAACGGTGTGCGATAATTTTGTTCTAAAATTTTATAGCCGCTTTTTTTCAAATACCATGCAGCCAGTGATTCGCCCTTCTGTCCGAATTTCTGTCTTTTGTTCTGCATCGTGACTCTCCGTCGTTCCGCCGGAGGTGGATTTGCTGCCCGTTTCAAATGACCTTAGCATGTTGAAATAAAAGACAACAAGCTTTTTCATGGGTCATAGGGTGCATATTGACGGCTTAAAATTAGACCTAATCTGAGTGATTTATAGGCACCACCATCAAACAGATTGAACATTCAACATCGAACCACGCCTTGGCGTGGTCGAACATCCAATAATGATGTCGCTGCGCTTAGCAATTTAGTCCGTCGGACAAGGGGTTAATTCCCCGCCCCTTGGGGCGATAGTAAATATTCTGATTGGATACCCCGTTGCTTGTTGTAGCGAAGTGGGAATCCCGCTACTCGGGGCGGCGGGGTAGTTCATTTTCAGCTGTTTACCACTTCTGTACCTCTTCAGTCCTTTTGATGTTCCTCACAAATATCAGATTTGTTTCGGTTCGCTTCTTCAAGATGATACGCTTGCTTGGTCATCTTTTTTCTCACTCGACGTTCGATGTTGAACGTTCGATGTTCGATGTTCATTTTTTACAGGTATTCTTTGACCCCTTTAAAACTGCGGCGGTGAATCGGGCTGAAACCAAATTTCCGAATGGCTTCTTTGTGGGCCTTAGTCGGGTATCCTTTGTGTTTGGGAAAATCGAACTGAGGATAGTATTGATGGTAATTTTTCATCAGGCCATCCCGGGAAACTTTGGCAACAATTGATGCCGCGGCTATGGAAATACTTAGAGCGTCGCCCTTTGGTATCGGTTGCTGAGACAGCTCAGAGGGTATCGCGAAGGTGCCGTCGATCAGAAGGTGATCCGGTTGTGGATCCAGATTTTGGACCGCCATGGCCATGGACAGCAGCGAGGCCTGCAAAATATTGATTCGATCAATTTCTACCGGATCCACAATGCCGATACCGACCGCAACCGCTCGGTCATAAATTTTTATAAATAGGCGCTTCCGTTTTTTGGGAGACAATTTTTTGGAGTCAGTTATCTCAGGATCATGGAAGGAGGTCGGTAGAATTACGGCGGCCGAAACTACCGGGCCGGCCAGGGGACCCCGACCGGCCTCATCGATACCTGCAATATCTTTGCAACCTTTTTGGATGGCTTCTTTTTCGAAATACCACAAGTCCATATCAGAATTCGGAATGTGGAAGTTGGAAAGTAAAAGGGGGAATACATAATGGGGAATTGCGTTGCTACCCTGCATTCCTAAATCCCTTTACTCTGTGCTTAAGACTCTTGGATTGTCAGTCGGCATCTATAGTGCCTACCACTCAACTCAGTCAACCAATTAACTTAAACAACTAATCCTTTAATTAAACCGCTTTTCTTTGATTCTGGCGGCTTTTCCTCTGAGTTTGCGCAGATAGTAAATTTTAGCACGCCGAACGCGGCCCCGGGAAATGACCTCGATTTTGTCAATAATCGGGGAATGCATCGGGAATATACGTTCAACGCCTATACCGTAAGACACTTTGCGTACCGTAAAGGTCGCATTGGTGGTGCCTTTGCGCTTGCTGATGACCACACCCTGAAAGGCCTGGATACGCTCTTTCTCACCTTCTTTTATTTTTACGTTGACTTTAACCGTGTCTCCCGGCCCAAAGTTAGGCAGATCCAGGCGTAGATTTTCTCTTTCAATTTGTTTTATCTTGTTCATACTACCTCCAAAAAAAGTTATTTATTATTGATTATTCGTTAATTAAATAACTGCCAACGGATAATCAACAACTTGATTTTATTCTAAAACCCCAGAATCCGATCCAGAATGATACCGGCGGCGGTCCGGACCGATAGGTGATTGTAATCTGTGGAACCCATTATTGGTTCCAATATATAATCCGCTTCAGCGATAAACGATTCCGCCAGCCCCCAGGCCGTGCCAAAAATCAGCAGATAGGATCTGCCGGTTTCCAAAATGGTGCGAAACTTCTTGTAACCGATATTCGACGGATACCTGCGGGCACAGGTTACGACTGTTTTCGGATATTGGTTTTCAATACGCCTGATGTCTTCAACAACATCTGTAATCGAATCGACGACCTTGATCGTTTCAAGAGCACGGCGTCTGGCAGGATTGTAAACGGCTCCGGCACCGTCGATCCAATGAGCAATAATCCTTTGTGCCAATACTCGTTGATCTTCCAGCGGGGTAACCACGTAAAAAATTTTTACCCCGTATGTTTTTGCTGCCCGTGATATATCGTGCAAATCCAGGTTGGTGACGGCTGAAGTGATGATGTCGCCGCTCTTATTTACCACCGGATAGTGGGTTAACGCCACGTAAATATTGGGCATGTTATATACTACTTTTCTATTTGCTTCTACGAAACTAATATTCAATTTGCTTTGGATTTCGTAGAAGATACAGCTTCCTATGATTTCGGATTTTGGAATTCGGAATTCGGATTTGTCGCAATGGATAAAAATCGATTCTAATTTCTAATCTTTTACCGCAATCCGTGGTACCCCAATATCATTTCAATCACACTGTGCCACTTTCTTAAAATTTCAATTTCCTGCCGGTCCAGGTCCTTTTTTTGCAGCATATCTGATCGTTTCAATAGCGTCCGCAGCAGAGAAGATTCAAGTCGCCACTTTTCAATCTCCCGGTGGTGACCGGACAGCAAAACCTCAGGGACCTCACTGCCTTCAAAAATTCGAGGCCGTGTATAGTGTGCATGCTCCAGCAGGCCGTTGGCAAAAGAATCTTTTTCGGCTGCCTGTTCGCCGCCGAGCGCGCCGGGTATCAGCCGGGTGACGGCATCAATGATAATCATGGCCGCCAGTTCCCCGCCGGTGAGCACATAGTCACCGGTTGATATTTCATAATCAATGAGATCGTGGCAAACGCGTTCGTCGACCCCTTCGTAACGACCGCATACCAGAATCAGTCCGTCAAATGATGCCAATTTCTGGGCCATGCTTTGATTGAAGACTTTTCCCTGGGGCGTCAGCAATACGGTTTTGGCTTCCGCTACCGTCCGGGTGGCAGCCCGAATGGCACCCGCCAGGGGCTCAGGTTTCATTACCATCCCGCTGCCGCCGCCATAGGGCCTGTCATCGGTGACCTGGTGTCGATCTGCAGCGTAATCTCTGATGTTAATCGCCGAAGTGAAAATCTTTTGATCTTCAATTGCCTTGCGAATAATTCCGTGAGCCCAGAACGGGCCAAACATCTCCGGGAAAATCGTCAGCACTACAAATTTCATCATTTTAAATTAAATAGTTAATTAGTTGATTGGTTGATTGGTGATTGGATCAAACCATTTATGCTTAATCAACTATTCAACCAATTAACCAATCAACTAAATCAAGCCCTCAGGTAAATCGACCCGCATACGTTTATGCTCTATGTCGATGTCGATCACAACAGATTCAAGCGCCGGAACCATAACTTCTTTTCTCTGGTCTTTTACGACGTAGACATCGTTACTTCCGGTCGGGAAGATTGATGCGATTCGACCGAGATATTCATCTTCTGTGGTATAAACCTCAATTCCTATCAATTCAAACCAGTAATAGGTATCTTCACCCAACTCAGGCAATTCTGTTTCCGGGATGAACAATTCAGCACCGATCAATGCTTCAGCCTGGTCGTGATCGGTTACACCTTTAAATGATATCAGCGGTGTTCTGGTGTGAGATTTGACCCAATTTAATTCAACCCTTGCTTCCCGGTTCCGATTGTCGCGAATAAGTATCGACCGGCCGGGATGGAACACAGACAGGGATTCCGCATACGACTTGAACTTGTTTGTGCCCTTAATGCCATGGACGCCAACGATCTTCCCGATGAGTACATAGCCTTCTTTTTCTACAGAATTATTCAACAATCTCCAGGATAGTGCGTTTTTCCATCTTGGCAGAAGAGGCACTGAGAATGGTTCGCATCGCCCTGGCCGTTCTGCCCTGTTTGCCGATTACTTTTCCTATGTCTTCTTTGGCCACCCTCAGCTCCAAAACCGTGGTCTGATCCCCCTCTACCTCGGTCACGGTGACTTGCTCCGGATGGTCCACCAGAGCTTGAGCAAGGTAATTGATCAAATCTTTCATGGTGCCATCTCCTTAGCTGCAAGGGGCGATGAAGCAAGAAATTAATTAGTTGGCTGGGCTGAAAAAACCTTCCTTTTTTAATAGGTTTCGTACCGTATCGGAGGGCTTGGCGCCCTGGTCCATCCAGTATTTAATTCTCTCCGATTTCAAGGTTACCTGTGCCGAATCCAGCAAGGGATTATAGGTGCCGACGTTTTCCAGGTATTTACCGTCGCGCGGGCTTTCGCCGTCCGCGACAACAATTCGATAGAATGGTTTTTTCTTTGCGCCATGTCTGGCCAATCTGATTTTAACTGCCATAGTTACGTTTCTCCCTAAAACGGCAACATTCCCCGCTGCATTCCGTTCATGCCGCCTTTGTTGAATTTTTTTAGCATTTTCAGTAATTGGGTGTAATTTTTAATCAGCTGATTGACATCCTGTACCCGGGTTCCGCTTCCTTTCGCAATTCTTTTGCGGCGGCTGCCGTTGATGATCGTGTGCTGCTGTCGTTCCCGGGGCGTCATCGAATTGATGATGGCCTCAATCCTGACAAATTCATTTTCATCTACATCCAGATTTTTCATCTGTTTGAGTTTGCCCATGCCCGGAATCATTTTCATGATATCGCCCAGGGAACCCATTTTTCGGATTTGAACCATCTGATCGCGAAAATCCAAAAAATGG
>Ga0265303_10000175_pt1 | contig 32555 bp, 31 predicted proteins | sample Helome_2_FD_192494 | JGI IMG/M metagenome (GOLD analysis project Ga0265303, IMG submission 192494) | Marine sediment microbial communities from subtidal zone of North Sea - Hel_20160317 (Illumina Assembly) | ecosystem: Environmental > Aquatic > Marine > Subtidal zone > Sediment ... | reverse complement strand
CATATAAGGCCCGGCGGTCAGCGGGCGGCCCTGGCCATAGGCCAGCACATTTTTTCTCGAGTGCCACACCGCAGATGCAAAGCCCTTTGAGAACAGAATTCGGCGATAATCCCAAAAATTGTTAAATCGCATAGATGTTTATCCCTAATTCCAAATTAGTTGGATCTGTGTTCATGATCTGCGCTGGTTTCGGTCAAACTTTTACAAAATTGCATAGAGTGATCTAAAGCCTGAAGTGCTTAAAATGAACCAGAGCATTTGTCCTCTCGCAAAGGCGCAAAGACGCCAAGGCTTTATTAATATTTAAATTATCTTTCTTTGCGGCTTAGCGGCTTTGCGTGAGCAATAATACTAAAATGGATGGTTTCCGTTTTCAACTTTTGCGCACTTGTTTTGTTAGATTTTTGCAACAGTTTCAAGATAATACCCTCAACCGCGTATCGCAATAGCAGATTTCAATATCCGGTTATGTATTACCTTGAATTTTGCATAAGTCCTCCAGAGGCGGACAAGTCGGAGGCTATCATATTCTCATTAATTTTCATGCTAGGTTTAGGTATTGATTTTGTGTACAACAACCAGATTCTGATCGCGCTCAACCTGCTGGGCAAAATCGTACACATCCCGTTGCAGACACAAAACAGGGTCCGCGGCCGGAAAATGGGGATTGTCAGCGCGCAAAAACCGCTGTGCGGTTTCATTCGACAAGATTTCGTGCATGGCCGCATTGTGATCGTAGTCCCCGGCATCCAAAAGATGCGCAATATAGCGCGCACAGCATTCATCTTCCGGGGCCCGCTCTTTGAGCTCCCAGCCCATGGCGACCAGGCTCACCAGCGCCGGTTGTTTTGAGAGAATATAATCGGCGGTCGCCCGGGCAACGGTATAGCCCGCAATCAGGACCGCTTCGGCACCTTCCATGGCCGCCAGAGCACCCTGGACGCCGGCCGATGTTCGTTGGACAATGGTCCGCTCCTTAAAAAATGAGGGTTCCTGTCGCAGAATCTCGCTGGGCGAATTTCCCAGATCAAACCCTTCAATCGGCATACCGCCGGTTTCGCCAACCAGCAGGACATCCTTCAAATCTTGTTTGAGCGCAAAAGCCTCCTGCGGCGTGCCAACCAGAATTGATTTTTGAATACCCAACGAAAATAGCAGCGGCGTGCAGGTAAACGCACGAAAGACATCGATGATTACCGCAGTTCCCCTGGCCGACTTTGCGCCCGCTAAAAAGCTATGATAACGGATTTGCATGCTGCATTTGCTATCATCTATTCTGGCAGGAGGCAACGGTTGATCTGAAGCAGGCCCATAAAACGGCGCCAATCAGCCGGAAGACGAATTCATTACGACCAAAACTGAACTTTCCGTTTTAATGATGGATGACTGCGTATTCCAGTGACTTCTATTCTAAAATGTGGCCGTGACTTTAAGTTAAACAAAATTTTCGCCCCCAATAGGTGCACTTATCTTTTAAAAAGCAGACTCACGGCTTTAAAAACGTATCTCCATTGGTATGAGCCAATCCACCGATAGAACGTATTCTTGACATCAACAGACGCGCTCTTAGTTTAAAGACTGAAAGCATATATTCAATCGATTCTTTGTTTTGACCGCATACGCGCCAAATCATTCTGGACCTGTTGATAATCGGAGATCGCCCTTGTGGCACGCGACAATTTGTTAAGCAAATAAAATGATTATCTGTTTGGTCTGGCTCCACCGCTTTAGAATTTGGATCTCATTTCTATCAAGCATCCGACCATGACGAATTCTTCGGGCTTATCATCGCAACAACGATTCTTGCCTTAATCAGCTGGTTTGCAGCCTGTTCCTTGCCAAAAAGCTTTCCGGGCGATCCTAAAGACCTATCTAACAAAAGGAGGTGTGCGATGAAAGCAGGCATTTTTTTTACGGGAACAGGGCCCATTTTAATTTTGACCACCTATGCCTCACTGGACGATTCGAAATTAATAGAGAAGCTGACCCAAAAAGGTATCAAGAAATACATCGCATATGAAGTTTCCGAGGAACTGGTCAAACAACGTTATGGAAAACACTTTAACGTGATTTTGGGCGATCTCAAACAAACTGACGACCTGCGGGTACTGGATTACGATGGGCATCATGTCTTTTATAACTTCTCCCTGGATGAAATTGGTCAGCCGGTTTACCACCAAGCGTAAGGCCAGAACGTTTGAATACCGGAACGTTTTTTTGAAAACCACTATAAAACCGTTCGGCTTTAGAAAGGAAAAAGAGCATGTATCTTAAACAAAAAGATCCGGTCCATAGTCTTCTTCTATACAAGCGCCTTGCTGAAATATTGGGCAATCGCTTGCTCCAGAGCTATACGATCATATCTTCCGTATCGCCAACTGAAGATTACCCTTCTTACGGTACCGGACAGGTCATGGCTTCACCGGAAACTGAGCCCGAATAAATATTATCTCAACTTCTCATTAGGTTTCATGCAAGATTGGGGTATGAGCTTATTTCTGAAAAGGTGGAGGCAAAAAAAATGTTTAAAAATATTGTTTTAGCCTTTGACGGATCCGAGTATAGCCTTAAAGCGTTGCGGTATGCGAAGGCTGTAGCTGAAAAGTTTGAAGCGACATTATGGCTGGTGCATGTCTTTCGCAATCCCTCTGATTTATTGGGCTATGCTGATTATGAGAAACTGTTTTCAAAGCGGAAAAGTGCGGCTCAAGCTGTCCTTGATGATGCGTTACAGGAATTGGGCCATATAACCTTCACCGTGCAGGAGGAATTGCAGGAAGGTCTTGAAGCGGAATCGATACTTAAGGTAGCCGAGAGTTGTAAGGCTGATCTAATCGTGATGGGTACGCGTGGCTTGGGTGCCGTCAAAGGCTTTCTGGTGGGTAGTGTCAGTCGTAAAGTGATTCACTATGCTGAGTGCCCGGTCATGGCCGTCCACTAGAACCTATCGCAAAAATGCATCTAACGCCCAATGGCAGTGTTAAAAACCGATTCAAAATGCTCGAATACTGTCGTGTATGCTCCACTTTTGAATCGGTTTTCGCCTTGCCCTTGGGCGTGATCTACTGTTTTTGAGATAGGTTCTAAATACCTAAATAATTTTCATGCAAGATTCAGGTGGTACCTGGATTTTGCGCAAGTCGGAGGCTTTCAAATGCAAGGCACTTCAGGGTGAAGCTATAGTCATCTATGCTTCGCGCTGAATAACGCAGCAGATGGAAGCCTCCGGCTTGCCCAAAGGGTGAAAATAGGTGAGAAATAAAAAGATTATTATCCGATTTAGACATTAAAAAAATTTCTCATCTATTTTCATGCAAGATTCAGGTGGTCATATCTGCCGGATAACTGCCCAGATACTTCATCCATTTGGTCAGGTCCTCCATTTCTTTCAGAACCGCGGCGACTTTTTCATGTTTGTCTGATCCTTCAAAATCAAGGAAGAAGCTGTAGTTGCCCGGATCCGAGCGCAGCGGCATTGAAGCGATCCGCGTCAAATTGACCTTTGCATCTGCGAACAGCTTGAGCACCGCATATAGCCGGCCGGCTTCGTGAGGTACGGCAAAGATGATGGACGTCTTATCACCGTATTTGGTATGCGCCTCCCGGGCCAACAGCAAAAGCCGCGTGGAATTGGAAGGACCATCCTCAACACCCGCTTTAATGATCTCAAGGTCATACAATTCAGCGCACAAAGAACTTGCAATGGCCGCCGCTGCGGGACTTAAGGTGGCCAAATACGGTAACTGGGCGCTTTCCAGGCAGTGTGGCAGCGCTGATGTGCTCATCAGCCTCGGCGTAAATCTGGACATCAATTTTGCCGATGTTGAAAAATGCATCCAGGATATCGGGATTGGTTTTTTATATGCACCGCTTTTTCACGGCGCCATGAAAGCAGTGGCGGCACCCAGGCAGCAGATTGGGTTGCGGTCTATTTTTAACTTGCTTGGGCCTCTGGCAAACCCTGCCGGAGCGACCGCCCAGGTGCTGGGAGTCTATGATGTTCATCAAACTGAAAAGATGGCAAAGGTTCTTCAAAAACTCGGTACCCGGCAGGCATTTGTGGTGTGTGGCGAAAAGACAATAGACGAGATCAGCATCTGCGGCCCCACCCGGGTGTCACAACTTAAAGACGGAGCGATAAACACTTTTGAAATGACCCCCGAAGCATACGGTTTCAAACGGGCAGCGCCTGAAGCCATTAAGGGCGGAGATGCGCTCGAGAATGCCGTCATCATCCGTAAGATATTAGATGGACAAAAAGGGCCGCAAAGAGACGTGGTGCTGTTAAATGCCGCCGCAGCTTTCGTATCAGCTGACCTTGACAGCGATTTCAAAGAAGGCATCCAGCGCGCCAGGGAAGCGGTTGATTCCGGCTGTGCCGCGGAAAAACTTGATTTTCTGATTGATTTTACCCGGCAATGCGATGTTTTTGTGCGCCGGGTGATGTAAACCGATCGGCAAGAAGAATGTGAATGGCCGGGTGCAGGGGCTGTTTGCTCCCACCACAATACCTAACTGCTGATATTGATACCGGGGCTTAAGAGGTTCATTTATTGGCGACGGTCTCTACGTTTTGGCCTTTTTCGGCGCTCCCGGCCAATTCTGCGATCGATCGCATTTCGGCGTTCTGTGCCGGATCTTCTTTCGTATATTCGTTTGAAGGTAACGCCAATTCCGCGCCGGCTTGAGTGCACCATCCAGCCCTGTACCCGTTTACTTTTATCAATTTTGTTGTTGGGGATTATCAGCTCTATGGATTGACCAAAGAGAAACTTGGCTCTGGTTTCGATAAAGGCTCCGCCGCGACTTATATTTTTGATGACACCTTTGTATTTTTGATCGTGATAATCGAAAAATACTGATTTTAAGAAAGGTTTGCGCGAATAGCGCCTTGGATCGTGGTTGTTTTTAACACTGCCGGCGTTCACATTTTGCTCCGCGAAATTTATTTGAGCATATTGTTTTACGATAGAGTTCATAACCTTATTCTGCTCGGTCGACCACTTTCACACCTTCTTAATCGCTAATTTCAGGATTTCATTTCAGCGCAGCTGCTGTGTTTCTTTGCGGTTTCGTCGAAAAATCGCTCTAAATCGGAGACCGTCCACCTCCGGTATAAAGAATTTTAGATTGTAAGTCAAATATTTCGAACCATTTTTTAATAAATGAAAGACATTTTAAATTGTGAGGTAAACTTCAATAAATTGGTAAATATTTTTCATACTTAAGGTGACTGCGCGCGGGCTTTTTTTTTAACTATTTGTTATTTATAGCAAAAAATTTTTTTTACAAACTTGCAATTTCGCATAAATTTTGCATTAATCATTATTACTTAACATTTCAGCGGATTGTGCCGATAAGAATTAAGGTATAACTGAATGTAACTATTTAATTTATTAATAACCAACGATATAAAAAAATGCTGGAAAAATTAATACCCCAACTTCGATTGCAGGTGGCCAAGGCGCATAAAATACTGCCGGAGGAGATCGCCGACTCCGTAGAAAAAGTCTATAATGACATTTTACTGATGCGCGATTTTACGATGAACGAATTTGAAAGAATTCAGAGCGATAGGAATTTAAACGCGAATGATAGAAACATTGCGCGACGTCAGGTTCTGGAGAAAGCCATCACCAAACTTGAAATGTTGAAGTCACGCAGAAGTGCCACGGATTTAATTGAAAGACTGGAAGCCAAATTATCGGAAGATCCCGACGCCGGCAATGATCGTCTCCTCAAATTCTTAAAAGAGCTTGAGATTCGTGACCGGCTGGCCGGCATGACGGAATCGCAGATACTATCCCATTTTGAAAAATCGCTTTTGGATGGCAGCAACCAGGCACTGCTGGATGCCATTTTAAACGCCCCTCCCGGATTTGAAATGTTGTCACCAAAACTTTTGAAAAAACTCAAAAGGGTCCGGGGAAAGCATTATTATCCCGAAGTCGTGGCCCAACTCGAATCCATGCAGGAAATGAACGCCATCATCGTCAAGATGTTCACCATCGTTAGAGCTGAGTTAGACAAGCTAAGAAGAAAATATCTTCCGATTTATATTGTCGAGAAATCAGCATAATGTGAATCCTTTAACGCGATACTGCGACATGGAAGAAAACCCTGAAAAAAGAGATAACGCGCGCATTGATCATCAATGCTTGGTTTCGATTGAAAATTTAAAGGCGGGCACGATAAATAAGGCCAAAATGCTCAATTTCAGTGCCACGGGTTTATATTTTGAGGCCGATAATTTACTGCAGCCCGGCGAAGAAATTTTCGTTGGGATCGATAACTCACCTTTTGCATCCGTACAGGGCATTTACGAATGCTATCGTGTTGAAGTCGTTTGGCGCAAGAAATTGAAAAAATCTGTTTACTATTACGGATATGGGGCCAAACACACTATTGATTACCGTAAAGTCAATTTACAAAATGGCGAATCCAAAAAATGGGAAGATATCCGTAAGCATCAGCGCAAGCCTTATGCCAAATCTGTCCAGTTTTCTGCCGACGATCGCATTTTCAATGGGTTAATAAAAAACATCAGCCCTGCCGGCGGTTTTATCGAAGCCGACCAGCATATCTCGGCCGGGCAGATCATCACCTTTGTGCTGCCTTTAAAAAACCGCAGAAAGGCCGTCGTCAACGGCAAAGTTGTCTGGTCCGGTCCTGATGGATTTGGTCTTAAATTTTTAAATATTGATAAGCAAGAATCGGCCTAGAAGGAAAAAAAACCGACCTTATGGATCGTCCCGATCCCTTTTCCATTGCAGCAATATAATCGATGCAATCACCAGCATGCCGCCTATCATCTGCAGTGGGCTGAGCATTTCACCCAAAAAGACCGCTGAAATGACACCGGCGGTGATGGGCTCCAGTGTGGCGGTAATACTGGCATGAGTGGAGCGAATGCGGTTGATGCCTTCGAAATAAAGCCCAAAAGGCAGGATTGTGCCGCAGATGGCAATAAATAAAATCCAGATCCATTCAGCCGGGGCGTAGAATCGCAAAAGCGCTTCAAGGGGTGGATGCAGGACATTCCAGGCCAGGGTCGCAAACAGCAGACCATAGAGCAGGATCGTCCATGGGCTGTATTTTTGCATGCCGTATTCACTCAAAAGGGTATAGGTGGCAAAGGCCACCGCTGCCAGAAGGCCGCCGACAATACCGCTGCGATTCATTGATAACAGATCCAGATTGTAAGCACCGACCACCAGAAAGCAGCCCGCTACGGTTCCCCAAAGCGCCAGCAAAATGTTGCGGGACAGCTTCTGATGCCGGAAAATGGCCGCATAAAGAGCTACAAAAATAGGCCCGGTGTAGTGCAGTAAAATGGCTGCTGCCACCTTGATCTTGCTGATGGCAAACAGGTAGAAAAACTGGGCGGCACCGATACCCAGGATACCCAGCAGCATAAAATAAAAAAGATCTTTGGCGGCGATTTTTAAAAGCTGCCGGTCGCGCCCCGCCAGCCAGATCAGCAGGCCGAAAAAAGCCAGCGTGACACGCAGCTGAATCAGCTGATAGGGCGTCATGCCGCGGTTGAATAAGAATTTGGCCGCGCTGCCGGCGGTCGCCCACAGCACGGCTGCCAGGCTGACATATAGATAGCCAAGTTTAGAGGAGATCAAATGATTCATGCTTGTAAGGAATAGTCTTATGCGAATTTGCGAATTAAGGCGAGCAATAATAAGTTTTAGGGCCAAAAGCAAGAAGCACAAGTGCTGAAAGAATCAATTCCTGCCATCCGGTTTGCGCCAAAATAATCCATTGACAACCGGTTTCAACATGTTAACTAATCAATGCTTCCAACATGTCATACCCGGTATTCAAATCAAAGGAGAATGTTATGAAATACCGTTATCTTGGAAACTCCGGCCTTTTGGCGTCCCGGCTGTCTCTGGGGACCATGACCTTTGGCGCTCCGGATTGGGGATGCGATGAAAAAGAATCCCATGCGATCATTAAAAATTACATCGAAGGGGGGGGAAATTTTTTAGACACCGCCGATATTTACGCCGGAGGACGATCCGAGGCGATTGTTGGAACCCTTATGCCCGAATTGAACCGCGACGGGCTCATTATCGCAAGTAAGTTTTCGTTGCCTTCGGGTCCCGCAATCACGCAGTTCGGTGCCAATTGCAAACAAATCCTTTCATCATGCGAAAAGACTCTCAAGCGCCTTAAAACCGATTATATCGACCTTTACCACATCCACGTTCCTGATCCCATAACGCCCTATGAGGAAACCCTGCGGGCCATGGATGATCTCGTGCGCCAGGGTAAAGTTCGGTATACGGGTGCCAGCATGTTTTTTGGATGGCAGCTGGCCAAGGCGCAGGGCGTATCCGCCGCGTACAACCTGGAAAAAATGGTGGCCGGTCAATACATTTACAGCCTGATTCACAGGGAGCTGGAAAGGGAAGCCATGCCGGCCGCAATAGACGCAGGGATAGGAATCACCTGTTTCAGCCTGCTGGGCGGCGGACTGCTGGCGGGAAAATACAAGGGACAGACAGAACCGGTAAAGGGGTCCCGGGCATCATTTCGGACCGAAGTGGACGGTCCGCGGTTCTGGCATCCCACAGGCTATAAAACCGCCGAAATAGTGGAGGATGTCTCCAAGAAATCCGGTATACCCATGAGCAAGCTCGCCATCGCCTGGCCGCTGGGGCGGAAGTTCGTCACATCCGTGATCATCGGTACCAGAAACCTCAACCAGCTTGAAGAGAACATGGAACCCGCCGACTGGGATATGCCGGAAGATGTATGGAATGAATTAGAAGAACGGACCCGCCCCCAGGAGGAATATCTGACCTGGTACAATAAATTCAACTACGATCGCTTTTTCAATGCAAGCGAGTTTCACAAACCGGAAGTTGAGCTGATTTAAATCCGTATTACCCTAATTGAGCGATAAACGCTCAATTATCCCTTCTGGCCTGAGCCCGTTGCATCCAAGCAGCGGGTTCAGGATTCCTTTTTTCAATCCGTTTTCAGTTGCCGAACCACCTTGATTAGGGCATTGTCATCACCGACATTGCCCGGGAAAACGATATACGCCAGATCCGGAAAACGGCTTTCAGCGCCCAGTCTCCAGACCGGTACCCCCGGCAGGATCTGGCCGAGTACCATGGCTTTTTTGACATTCAGTGCCCGGGTGGCGATGTCACTGGCAGTAATCCCGCCTTTTGCCAGAATGTAACGCGGCGCGGTTTGAATGCGCTGCACGATGCCGATCAGTCCCTGTGAGATCTTTTGCCCGATCCGAAGGCTGCTTTTTGAATCTTTGCCGGCGACCAGCCGGCGGCCGCTGAACATCAGCATGTCATTTCCCCGATTTAGTGCCCGTTCCGTTTCTTTGACCACGCGCATGATCTCATCGTCACACAAGCGATCATCCAGCAGAGCGCTGACGTTTATTTCGGCCCGGGAAATATCTGTTGTGGCCAGCAGCGAATTGACCTGCTCGGTGCTGCGCGGCACATGGGAGCCGACCACAATCAGGCCGCCACCAACGGGCGGCAATTGCAGATCTGATTGGGTAAGGAGTGCACGCGGGGAGATGCCGGCCCGGATCTGCACAAACGAAGCTGCTGTTCGGAACAAAAACCGTTTACCGCGGGCTTCGGCAGCTAACAATCCCTGAACAAAGACCTCCAGATCGCGGTAGCCGGCGGCATTTACGGCACAGCATTGACCGCCGCGCAATGTCATCAGCAAGGCGGTAACAGATTCCGGCCCCCCGCGGCGAAGGTCTGCGATCGTAACAGCGGCCACCTCTCTGGCCGCAGTTCGCCCGCCGGTCTTTTCAGCGACCCAGTCACGCAAATTTGATGATGCATATCCAAATGTGCGATCACGGGCAAATTGGGTTTGGGCAGCGGGTACCAGCACACCACCCTCATCCACATAATGCACGTCATTGACGGTATAGCGGCCGCCTTCCAGGAAAAATGGATTGATAATCCACCCGTCAAAGACCTGGTCCAGGGCGTCCGACAGCGCTGCGACCTCACCGGGAAAATGTCCGCGCAGGGTTGAATCACTGCGGCTGATGACCGCAAACTCACGCCGGGTTTGTGCGGCGGCGGCTGTGAGGTTGTAACCCATTTCGGCGGCTATTTTTTGCGCAGCCGGCAGGGTCAAACTTCTGGAATTGGTCAGGATGTAAAATGCGGGCAGATCATTTTGAAGCTCGGCCGCAAGGCTGCCCACCGACCACTCGGTGAGCACCGGCAGGCCATGGACCGTCTGGGTTCCGGTGGGGTCATCGTCTAAAACAACAACCTTGCGACCATCGGCATTGATTTGTTTTTGAATGGCCGGTCTCAGATCCTGCGGCCATTCCGGCGGCAGGCTATTGAGCAGCCGGTCTTTAGGGATTCGTTGATCGTCCAAAATTCAGGAAATATTTAATCCTTGTATATCGGTATGCCAAGCGCTTCGGCGTTTACGATGCTGGGAGCCGCCTGGGGTGCTTTGCCTTCCAGAAACATTGAAATATCAGGCCGTTGCCAGGCGGGATAGCCCTGCAAAATGGCCGCCACATTGCTGGCGGCCAGCGTGGCCATGCCCTGGCGGGTCCAGCTGGTGGCTGAAGCAATGTGCGGCACGATGACGACATTGTCCAGTTCCACCAGGCCCGGTTTCATCTCCGGCTCATCTTCAAATACATCCAGGCCGGCTTTAAAATCCGGGTGTTTCTGGCAATGGGCAACCAGCGCGGCCTCATCTATGACCGGCCCGCGACTGGTATTGACGATGATGGCATCCGCTTTCATCAGCGCCAGCCGTTCGGCATTGATCAGGTGGCGGGTGGTCTCATCCAGGATCGTATGGATGCTGACACAGTCGGCTACCCGCAGCAATTCTTCAATGGTTTCTGCACGTTTGCAGGATACCGGTGCCCGGTCCTGCGACTTTAAAAATTTGCCGTACCGGGCCACATGCTTTTCCAGGGCGTCATTCTTGTGCGGGTCGTAATAGATCAGATTCATCTTGTGGCCTTCGACCATCATGTGCGCATAGGCGGACCCGATACGTCCGGCGCCGATGATCCCCAGTGTCTTGCGCCATAAAAGATTACCCATAAAAAGGGTGGGCAGCCAGCCGTTGTATTTCCCATCTCTTAAAAATCGTTCGGCTTCACCGACGCGGCGGGCGGCTGCAAAGGTCAATGCCACCGCCATCTGCGCAGTGGTTTCGGTCAACACCCCCGGCGTGTTGCCCACCGGGATACCGTGTCGGGTGGCGGCCTCCACGTCCACATTGTTAAAGCCCACGGCATAGTTGCTGTAGGCGCTGCCGCCAGCGGCTTTAAGGGCTGCATACAGCTCATCACCCCATGGTTCGGTCAACTGACCGATGGCGCCGTCACACGCAGCCCCGATGGCCGCTATGATCTCAGCGCTGTTGAGCACATCGGGTGACGTGCAGATTTCGATTTTACAATCGGCGGCAGTCAGAATGTCGAGCCAGCGATCGCCGGGCAACTCTTTGGTCACAATCACACGCCAGGTGCCGGAAGGGTTATGAATCCGCCATTCTTTTGAACCCATGATGACAACCTCCTTTGAGATCAATTTACAAGTATTATTTACCACACAAAGCACTTAAATCCAACTGTCACTATTTTTAAGATATCCTCTAGGTGCGCTGTACGCTCCGGGGTAAATTTATAGCCTTACTTGCGCTCGATGACCTCTTCCACCGCGGCGGCGATGTGTTTGGCAGAAAGACCGTATTTTTCGAGCAAATCCAGATAGGGGCCGGACTCGGCAAAGGTATCCCGCACCCCGATGCGTTTCATCGGAATGGGATTGTTTTCGACGAGGACCTCGGCAACCGCACTGCCCAACCCCCCGTAGAACACATTGTTTTCAGCGGTAACGATGGCACCGGTCTCGGCGGCGGCGGCCAGTACCACTTCCGCATCCAGGGGCTTGAGGGTGTGACAATCTATTACCCGGACGTTGAGTCCTTTAGCGGCTAAATGTTCGGCTGCGATCAACGCCTGGACGACCAGATCCCGGTTGGCAATGATGGATGCATCGCTTCCATCGCGCACCGTGACGGCCCTGCCGATTTTAAAAGGATAATTGAGATCAAAGATAGCCGGCACCGGATCTCGCGTAAAACTCAGATAAACCGGGCCGTCATATTCGGCGGCCGCCCAGACGGCCAGTTTGGTGGTCGCCGGGTCGGCCGGCGCGATGATGGTGGAATTGGCTATTGCGCGTATGATGGACAGATCTTCCTGCCCCTGGTGGGTGACCCCGTCGGGTCCCGGAGTGATGCCGCCGTGGCTGGCAGCGATCTTGACATTCAGTTTCGGGTAGTGGATGCTGTTGCGCACCATGTCCAGCGCCCGCATACTGGCAAAAACGGCATAGGTCGTGGCATAGGGAATCAGACCGGTGGTCGCCATGCCGGCGGCTGCGGCCATCATGTTCTGCTCAGCGATGCCGAAGTTAAACGAACGATCCGGGAACTTATCGGCGAATTCGTTGGTTTTGATCGACTTGGACACATCCGCATCGAGCACCACGACTTTGGGGTTTTTCTCACCCAGCTCCAGCATGGCCTCGGCGTAGGAATAGCGCGTCGGCTGCTGCTCAGCTTTGGCAAACAATTCATCTGATGCCAGCAGTGAATATATTTCGGGACGAAGATAATGGTAATGATTAATGGTCACGTTTTTTACCTCCTGAGCTCTTCTAAGGCCTGATCGGCCTCATCCTGGCAGGGCGCCTTGCCGTGCCATTCACATACATTTTCCATATAGGAGACCCCTTTGCCTTTAACCGTGTTGGCAACAATTATGGTGGGCGCGCCCTGGTGTGACCTGGCTTCCTCCAGCGCCTGCACCACCTGCACCATATCGTGACCGTCGATGTCGATAACGTTCCAGCCAAAGGCCTGCCATTTATCAATCACCGGATGAATGGGCATGATATCATCCACGCTGTCGTCGTTTTGCAGGTGATTGTAATCCAAAATGGCGGTCAGATTGTCCAGCTTAAATCGGGGAGCCGCCATGGAGGCTTCCCAGATGGATCCTTCCTGGGACTCGCCGTCACCGATGACCACAAAGACATGGTAATCTTTTTGCTGCAGCTTGGCGCTCAGCGCCATACCCAGCCCGGCCGACAGCCCGTGGCCTAAAGAGCCGGTGGTCATATCGATACCGGGGGTTTTGCGCATGTCCGGATGGCCCTGCAGAATGCTGCCCATCTGGCGCAGGGTTTTCAGATGCGATTTGTCAAAATAGCCGCGCTCGGCCAGGGCGGCATACCAGACCGGACAGGCATGGCCTTTGGAAAGAATAAAGCGATCGCGGTCCGGCCAGTCCGGATTTTCGGGGTCGATGCGCATTATCCGAAAGTAAAGTGCTGTGACCACATCTGTTGCCGAAAGCGAGCCGCCCGGATGGCCGGCCGCCGCGGTGCAGATCATGTCGATGATGTCGCAGCGGATGATCACCGCCATTTTCTCAAGTTCTTCTACGCTCATGGGTTTTGACGACATTTTGATCTAAACTCCTTTGCTTTTATTTTAACGAAAAGATGTTGGCCTCAATAAATTTCCATGTTTGCAGATAATCGCCCCCGGTAATCAACCCCTCAAATTCGTCCAGGTCGATCTTTCCGAGCAGATTCCAGATTTTGTTGGACATGCGGCTGTTGGCTTCGAAGGTGCCTTTGATATCCCAGCGGGTGGGTGATGTGTCTGAAGTCAGGTAGTCGTTGTAGTCATATTTTTTTAGATAATAGAGAAACTCGACATACTCTAAAAAATGCTTGGTCCCGCAAAAATAATCCCAATCCCAGCGGCCGTCATTGTCATTGACGTGAATGTAGTATCGGTAGGGGCTTTGCGCCAGAAGTGATACCGCTTCGGCCGGGTTTTCGTTACCGTACATGGAATGTCCGAAATCCAGCGTGACGCCCATGTCTTTGCACTGAATATCATTGAGCAGACACAGCGTTTTGGCAGCATTGTCAACAAAACAGCGGCCGCGGGTTTCACTGGGTTTATATTCGATGCAAAGCGGAATTTCCGTTCTGTAATTGCCGGCTTCGCCAAAGGTTTCGATTAAATATTTCCACGTGGTGGCATAATCATACTGGAACGAAAATTCATATCCATCTCCTAAAGGGCAGCAGGTCACCTTGTCAGCGCCGACGTCAGCGGCAAAATCTTTGGCTTCTTTGATAAAGCGCACGGCTTTGTCCCGCACGCCTTTGTCATGGGAGGTCAAACCACCGTTGCGAAACTCGGGCTCGGCCTTGACATTCACATTTACGGCGGCGACATTGAGGCGGTGTTTGTTTAAAATTTCTTTGGTTGTTTTCGGGTCGCTGACCTCGTAGGGATAAACGATCTCCACGCCGTCATAGCCCTCGATCTGGGTCATCAGCTTAAACTTTTGATCCAGATCCAGCGGTTTGTTATATTCATGAAAGCGGTCTTTGGTCTGCGACAAAAACCCGGTGATGATACCCATCTTTAGCATCAGATCCTCCTTAGCAGGACACCTGTCCGGCATTCAAAAATTGTAAAATATGATATTGGAGCGCCGCAACGATCATCGAATCATCCCTCCTCGGGACCATCGATATCAACATCGACCTCGCAAGATTTGCGGCGAAATACTTTATCCATCAGTTTATTTTTAAAATTGCGGTAAGTCGGAAACTGGCTGACCACGGTCCAGACAATGACCAGAAAAAGGATCAACGATACCGGTCGGGTAAAAATCGGCAAAAAACTACCCTGAGAGACCATCAGAGCCCGTCTGAGGTTCTCGTCGGCCATGGGCCCCAGGATCACACCGATGACCAGCGGGGCAATTGGATAGCCCATTTCGATCAGAAAATAGCTGATTATTCCCACCGGCAGCATCAAATACAGATTCCAGATATTGATTCCCAGCGAGTAGGAACCGATGATGCACAAAATTCCGATTATAGGCATAAAAAGCTGGACCGGTATCCGCAGTACCTTAACGACCTGTTTGGCCAACAGCATACCCACCACCCACATGCTTAACGAAGCCAGCAGCAGGATGGCCGCCACCTCCATAATAAAAGTGGGGTGCTCGAAGGTAATCATGGGCCCGGGTGTAACCCCATGCAGCATTAACGCCCCCAACAGCATGGCTGCCGGAGGGCTTCCAGGAATGCCCAGATTGAGCAGGGGAATCATGGCACCGCCCACGCAGGCATTGTTGGCCACTTCGGTGGACAATACGGCCGTAATTTCCCCTTTGCCGAAGCGCTCGGGGTGCTTGGATGTGTTTTTGGCTGTGCCGTAGGATACCCAGGCAGCAATGTCTTCACCAATGCCTGGGACCGATCCAATCCCCACACCGATGAGGGCGGATCGGATAATTCTGGGTATATTTCTGATAATGGTCCCGAATTCGGGCAGGATACGCTGAAATTTCTGGGTCTCACCGATCTGGAAACGGTCTTTCAGGACCTGAATGATCTGGGGGATACCGAAGGCGCCGATCAACACGGGTACGACCTCGACGCCGGAGTCCAGTTCGGGAATGCCGAAGGTATAACGGGGGAAAAACTGCAGCTGATCCCGGCCGACACAGGCCAAAAAAAGCCCCAGAAAACCCGCTATCCAGCCTTTGATGACCAGGTCCGGGCTGGTCAGGGTCCCGCTGATCAAAATGCCGAAAAATGCCAGCAGAAAAAACTCAAAGGAAGTAAACTGCAGCGCAAAAAAAGATATTAACGGCGAAATGCTGACCAGAAACAGCATGCTGATGATCGTACCGATGGCAGATGCGGTGGTGGTCAGGCCGATGGCACGACCGCCCTCGCCTTTGCATGCCAGCGGGTAGCCGTCCAGGGCGGTGGCGGCGGAAGCGGCGGTGCCGGGAATGTTGATCAAAATCGATGCATACGAGCCGCCGTAGGTCCCGCCGACATAAATGGAGAGCAGGCAGAGCATGGCGGTGGGCGTATCCATGCCGTAGGTCAGGGCCGTTAAAAGCGCCACACCCAGGGTGGACGTCAGGCCCGGCATGGCGCCAAATATGATACCCATCAGAACAGAGCTAAAGAGAATCAATATATTGAACGGGTCCGCTGCCAGATGAAACACCATCTGAAAATAGGTCCCGATTCTGTCCAAAATCATCATGGAGAAACGCTTCCCTCAAAGCCGAAAATTAAAATTCGAAGTACCAGATCGCATCCAGCAGCGCGACGACCATGCCCTCGGCCGGCATGGGTACCAGCAGAAAATATTTAAAAAACAAGCCCACGACCAAAGGCGCCGCAACGGCGACAATCAGCCCGGTTCGAAATTTCTTGCGTAATAGCGGGTTGCAGCGGATCTGTTTCCATGCATACAGACAGTACGCGAGGATAAAACCCAGGGCCAGAATGTCTTTTGCAAACGGCAGGACCGGGCCGAGCAACCCGTCTAATCTGCCTGCAAAGTAAATGATAAAAAAAACGGTTCCCGCCAGATAGAAAAAAAAGAGCTTTTTTAGCAGCTCGGCCTCATCGAAGTAGAACATCGTAATAAAAACGCTTAAAAACAAAACCGCGCTCAGAAAAAAATCAATTCGCGGGATATACAGGTAAACCAGTGACAGAAAAAGGACGGCAATCGCATAAAACCGCAAAACGGACACGGTGTTTAAAAACTGCAGCAGGTCTCTGCTGAACAACCATTGCAGGGTGTCACCGAAGGCTTTAAAGCCGATGGCCTTCAGCGCGGTTCTGACGAGTAATAAACCCAGCAGCATGATCATGGCGCCAACAAATAGCGGGAAAAGGGCCGGGGAAACGAACCAGACATTTTGCACCCCGCCCCAGCTGTCTTTCATCGGCATTTTAGACGCCTGCCAGGCAACCCAGGCGCCGAATAAAAAAATGACGATGCCCGAATACACATCCGCCTTTCTAAGCTTTTCTTTTTCCAGCATGATGGAAGGCCTTTAATTATTCGCTGACGATGGAATGGATTTATCGATATAATGCGCCTGTCCGGCCTAAATGCAAATCTGTGAGAGACAGGCATCTTTGGACACCTATCTCTCACATCCTGAATGTTTATGGTTTGGGAATGCCGAGGCTTGCCGGGTCTACTTTAGCGGCTTTCAGCTCCCACAGCGTCCAGGCAAAATTGGACTGCAGCGCGTCAAAAACCTTTTTTGACTCCGCGCCGGTTTTGCCCGACAGCAGGTAGTAGTTGTCTTTGGCCCAGCTTTTGACCTTGTCGGTGGCCATTGCTTTCTTAAACGCATCCACCAGAACGGCTTTACGCTCTTTCGGGACGTCGGCCGGAACCGCAAATCCGATGGCCTGGGAAATCGGCAGGTACTTGGACAATCCGGGATATGAATCAAAAGATGAGGGGATTGCTCCCAATCCTTCGACTTCAAATGACTGCGGAATCAACATGGCCAGGGCTCTTAATTTGCCGCCGCGCAGCAGTTGCTGTTGCTCGGCCAAAGAAGTGACCACCACCGATACTTCACCGGCCATGGCCGCGTTCTGGCTGGGTGCGGAGCCCTTGTAGGGAATGAAGTTGAAATCGGCGCCGGAGCCGTTTTCCACTGCCAGCAGATTCAAATGATGGATGGAGCCGGCACCACTGGCCGCGGCTTTAATGCTGCCGGGGCTTTTTTTGGCTGCTTCGACCAGGTCTTTAAGGGTTTTGTATGGCGTATCCGGGGTGACCGAAATGACATCCGGTGAGCCGCCGACGATAAAGACATCCCAGACATTAAAATTTTTATCCCAGCCGCCCTGCACACCGGCGGTGACATTGGATTCGGACAGGCCGGTTAAGGTGTAGCCGTCATGGGGTCTCGAAAATCCATACATCATGCCGACAGAACCGGCGACACCACCGGTTTTGTTGATCACATTGATGTTGACCCCCAAAAATTTCTGCATTTCAGCGGCGATAATCCGGTTGCAGGTATCGGTTCCTCCACCCGCGCCCCAGACGACCACCGAGGTGATATTGCGTTTGGGGAAATCAGCGGCATAAACACCGGTTACCATCGCTAAAAGCAAAACCAGTCCAATAAGCAGAATTTTTCTCATTACCTAACCCTCCTTCTTTTTGTTTGTGCTGGTTAGTCATTTTATGGGCGCTCAAGACCCATCCAGTATGGTCAGTCTTTTATTCAACCGAAAAACGATCATCATCAGAAGCAGTTTTCGCCATTGCTGTTGTGGATTCGAATTCATTTTCAGACTGAACCAAACCCCTCCTAGATCTGTTCTTTTATCACCCTCCTTTCTTCCGGATGCCGGTGGATTTTTTACCGAGTCCGGCTCTAGTTGGTTTTGTGTATTGAAAACTCAAATTAAGATCGCTTTCGATTCGGTCGCAATATCGCGTCTTTTCAGCGTTCATTCGCGCCAGCCGGCCGTGTTGAAATGATCCGACACAAATACCCCCGGCTTTACCAGCTGATCGCAAAACGCCAGATCGCCGTCATCCAGCTTGAGGTCAGCTGCTGAAAGCAAATCTTTTAGATGCGCCAGCGTTCGCGGGCCGATAATCGATGCCGTTACCCCCGGCCGATGGAGCACCCAGGCCACCGCCAGTTGGGGAAGGCTGCATCCCTTTTGCTCCGCCCTTTTGGCCAGTTTTTGCGCCACTTCAATGCCCGGCTGGGTGATCCGTTCGGCATAAATCGCTTTAAAGGCACCCCGGCTCCCGTGCGGAATGTCGTGGGCATTCTGGTACCGGCCGGCCAGAACCCCCTGGGCCAGCGGCGACCAGGAAATGATGCCCATATCATAAGCCTTGCACATCGGCACGATCTCATGCTCAACCCGGCGATCGAGCAAATTATAGGGCGGTTGTTCGCAAATAAATTTGGGATAACGGTGTTTATCGGCGATCCACCATGCTTCGACCACCCGCCAGGGTGGATGGGTTGAGCACCCGATGTAGCGTACCTTTCCCTGCTGCACCAGCAAATCCATGGCCGCCAGCGATTCTTCCTGGGGTACTCTGAAGTCGGTGCGGTGTAAAAAATAAATATCAATCCAGTCAGTTTTGAGGCGTTTCAAGCTGTTTTCACAGGCGGCTAAAATATGATGCTTAGAATTTCCCGAATCGTTAGGTCCTTCGCCGGTGGGTAGAAATACCTTCGAGGTGACAAACACGGCTTTTCTTTTGCCGTTTTCAGCAAGGGCTTCGCCGATGATGCGTTCACTATCGCCATCTGCATAAACATCGGCACCGTCAACGATATTGATGCCGGCATCCAGGGCCGCATTGATTATTTTAAAAGATGCGGCCTTATCGGTTGGATTACCGAAATTCATGGTGCCCAGGGCCAGTTTGGAGATATTTAGACCGGATCGTCCCAACCGACGGTATTCCATTTCTATATCCTCCAGGGCGTGGGTTTCGGATCAAAATGATGGCCGGATAATTTTGCGCTGTCATTCCGTTGCTTTTCCTTTTCAATATCCCGTTTGAGATGCGCAATAGTTTTACTTAAATGCCGGCGCATCAGTTTCTCGGCTGCATCCGGGTCTCTGTCGCCGATGGCTTCTATGACCGCCAGATGCTCCTGGAAAGTCTCATTGGGCGGTCTGACCAATCCTTCAGTAGACAGGTATTGATAACTGGCAGTAATAATATTGCAGGTGTGCAAAATGCTCTTTAAAAATTCCTGGGCACCGATTTCGGCAATGAAGTTGTGAAAGCGGCGGTCTTCTTTTGCATAGGCTCTAAAATCGGTAATGTTTATAGACCCTGCAAAGGATCTGAAAAACCCCTTCAGGATGTCGATTTCTTTGTCGGTGATGTTAGTCGCCGCCCTTTTGGCTGCCAGACCCTCCAGCACTTCTCGCAATTCGAATATGCTGACCATTTCATGTTTAGAAAATAAACGCACGAAATAGCCGCGGCGGGGTTTGGATTCCACTAATTTTTCATGTTCTAAAAATTTAAGGGCACTGATCAGGGGGGTGCGGCTGATACCGAGCTCCTGGGCGAGTTTTTCCTGGGGAATTTTTTCGCCGGGCAGAATCTGGCGCTCGGTGATCATGTTTTTGAGGATTTCATAGGCCTTTTGATCTAAATTTTCGTGCTCTGCACCCAGATTTTTCATTAGTCAATCCTTTCACAGGCCTGGGCAAATACAAGCTAATAGACTAAGAAGGTTGAAGATGGATAATCGGTCAAGGGGTTGTTGCATGCATCGTAAACTCAAGTTTTGTATTTTGCATTTTGTATTCAAAATTCAATACAAGCATGGGACTTCATTGTCAAGAAATATATTTTTTTAAATATCATAAATAATTTTAAATATATAAAAGATGATAGCACTGAAATCGGATTTTTATTAATTGCAAATATTATCAAATGCTTTGATCGATATGAAAATTCGGTTCTGCAGACTATGATGGATTTTTTTTATTGGTAAGATAGAATGCTTCTGAATATGTATTGACAGGCAGTCGATTTCCAATCTACAAAATTTTAAAATTTTTAAACAACACCACATCTGACCAGGAAATGATTCGATGAAAGATCACAAACCCCGAAAAATTATCGTTGCCGTTGCTCCGACCGGCAAAAAAATCGAACCGCCGTCTGTCAATCCCCTGACTCCGGAAGATGTCGCCCACCAGGTGATCGCCTGTGAAAAGGCCGGCGCCGGCATGGTCCATTTGCATGTGCGCGACAAGCAAGGAGAACAAACCGAAGATTTATCGGATTTCTCAACAACCCTCGATCTTATCAGGCAATCTTCGGACATTGTCATTCAGGGCTCCACCGGCGGTCTTACAGATTTGACCCTGGAGCAGCGGTGTGTGGCATTAGATGATGCCAGAATCGAAACGGCATCATTAAACATGGGCTCCATCAATTTCGGTGAAGATGTTTATATCAACCGGTTGCCGGATATTCGTTACTGGGCCAATCGCATGGAAGAATCCCGTGTCCTCCCGGAACTGGAGATATTTGCCGCCGGCATGCTGCCTGCCTATATGAAACTGGTGGAGGAAGGGGCACTCAAACCGCCCTATTCGATTGGCTTTTGCCTGGGGGTGCGCTGGGCTTTGCCGGCGAATCCCGAAACACTGTTTTTTATGAAAACCCTGTTGCCCGAAAAAAACGTGCCCTGGGGGGTGATTCATGCCGGCATGCATGATTTCGCATTGCTGGCCACTGCCATCGGCATGGGGGCCTCGGTGATACGCGTGGGTTTTGAAGACAGCCCTTATTTTGCGCCGGGCAAGGCCGCCGAAACAAACGCCGAGCTGGTAGAAAGAATTGTTTCGTTGATTCATCAGATGGGATACAAAGTGGCGACCTGTGATGAAGCCAGAGAAATACTAGGGATAAATTAAAGAAGGAGTGCCGATTGTATAGTATATAAAGGACACAGCACTTAAAATGAACCAAAGCAATATAAAGAAGGGCTTGAAGATCGCGCTGATTCCGGGAGACGGCATCGGCCGGGAAGTGGTCCCCGAAGGTGTGCGGGTGCTGAAGGCCCTGGCGGCACGGTATGGTTTTGAAGTCAAATTCGATACGTTTCCTTACAGCTGTGAATACTATCTGAAGCACGGCGTCATGATGCCTGAGGAGGGCCTTGAGCAACTGAGTGCTTTTGACGTCATTTTGCTGGGGGCGGTGGGGAACCCCGGCGTGCCGGATCACGTATCCCTGTGGGGGTTGTTGATCCCCATTCGCCGTCGTTTTAAGCAATATGTCAATTTGCGCCCAGTGCGCTTGTTGCCCGGCATCCGTTCTCCGCTGGTCGACCGCAAACCGCAGGATATTGATTTTTACATTGTCCGGGAAAACAACGAGGGCGAATATTCCCAAATCGGCGGGCGGCTCTATCAGGGGACCGATCAGGAAATGGCGGTCCAGGAGTCGGTCTTTACCCGTCAGGGGGTGGATCGAATCCTGCGCTATGCCTTTAAACTGGCGCAAAAGCGGGAGAAAAAGCACCTGACCTCGGCCACCAAATCAAACGGCATTATTCACACCATGCCCTTCTGGGACGAGCGCTTTAAGGCGCTTGCCGAAGAATTTCCGGATGTCAAAACCGATCAATATCATATCGATATTTTATGCGCCCATTTCGTTCAGCACCCGGACTGGTTCGATGTGGTTGTGGCCAGCAATTTTTTTGGCGATATTCTATCTGATCTGGGGCCGGCCGTGGCCGGCGGCATCGGGATTGCACCCTCGGCCAATCTCAATCCGGAACGAGCCCACCCGTCCATGTTCGAGCCGGTGCACGGCTCGGCGCCGGACATCGCCGGCAAGGGGATTGCAAACCCCATTGCCATATTGTGGTCGGTGGTGATGATGCTGGAATTTTTTGCTCAGAACGATGCTGCTGCAGATTTGATGGGTGCCATCGAAGCGGTTACCACAGAGGGGCGGGCATTGACGCCGGATCTCGGCGGGCAGGCAGGGACAGTAGAATTTACGGATGCCGTGCTGGAAAAGATGGCACTGCCTTAACAGATTTATTCAGCTTTGTTTTCCTTCAGACTATCAAGCCGTTTGACGAGCTCCTGGTAGGTGTCTTCGTCGAACTGGTCGATTTCTGCGGCGTGCACTTTCCAGCTCTGCAGGCACATTTTGGCATCATGCGGGCTGTTCTGCTCGATATAAAATTCGAAGCATTTTAAAGAGTCATTGACCGATTTTTCATACAGCTGCCGTTTGAATTCTTCGTATTTTTGCGGGTCAAATTTACCGGCATCCATGGCCGCCGCCCGCCAGACATTCAGCCTGACGCGGCCGCTGTAAAATCCTTCCTTTTCCAATGCCCGTTTTAGTCGCCAGAGGGCATTGGCGGCCTCCAGGTTCAGCATGCGCTGTCGCGCTTTTTCCGCTTTGGTCTGCTCGGCCCATACCAAAGGCACGGCACTGTGTGCCAGGATAAGGGCGCCATAAAGGCAGAGAGCGATGACCCATAATCTTTTATACTTGCTTAGTTGATCCATAACTGAAGTTCATGCTGTTTATTAATTCGAGATCGATGAGGGATCTGTTCAACCATAAACTATTATTCTAACGTAAAATTAAGAATAGGTCAAAACCCATGGCCGTGTGGCTGCGGTGGCGGGAAACATCAAAAGAGGTTGATCCGAATCCGCCTAAAAGTTATAACAACACATCAATTTATGAGGGATACCCTATCGGTGTATCCCTCTGGTTCAAAGGTTCTGCGTTAATGGGTTCAAAGGTTAAAGAAATTGAAAGCGGCCAGATATTAGAATACACAAAGCAGCGGCTAAAAAACGAATGCTTGAACTGAAACTTCCGAATCCTGAACCTGACACCTATTGCTTCAGCTGAAGATAATTTTTGTGGCTAATAGAAAACGACCCAGACGATAAAATATGGAACCGGTGAAAGCGATGACGCAATATCCCTCCAGGGTGGTAATCGAAGAGCAGGGCCTGCGCGACGGTCTGCAGAGTGAGAAGACCATTGTGCCAACCGCCAAAAAATTAGAGCTTATCGACGCTTTGGTTGATGCCGGTGTCCGGCGCGTTCAGGTGGCTTCTTTTGTGAACCCCGGGCTGATTCCGCAAATGGCCGATGCCGAAGAGCTGTGCGCCGGTCTGAAAGAGCAGCCCGGCGTCATTTTTAGCGCCCTGGTGCTCAATGCCAGGGGCATCGAGCGAGCGGCTGCCGCCGGTCTGAAGCACGTATCGGCCTCGATTAGCGCCAGTGATACCCACAGCCGCAAGAATGCCAATGTTTCGCTTGTTGAAGCCCGCAGCCGGTTTGCTGATATGATTAAAATCGGCAAAAAGCGCGGATTAACCATTGGTGGCGGGCTGCAATGTGTATTCGGCTGTCGGTTCGAGGGGGCCATTGATCCTGAAGTCGTCTTTGATATTGTTAAAGAGCAGCTCGATCAGGGCGTTGATGAAATTACACTGGCGGACTCCACCGGGATGGCCAGTCCGCATTCGGTCCAGGAGATCTGTGCTCGGGTTGTCGAACTGGCAAATGGTACCACCGTCGTGTTGCACCTGCATGATACCGAGGGCAAAGGACTTGCCAATGTGCTGGCGGCTCTCCCGGCAGGGGTGAATCATTTCGACACAACCTTCGGCGGCATGGGCGGCTGCCCCTTCATCAAAGGTGCCTCCGGCAACATCGCCACCGAAGATCTCGTCTGGATGCTCTCTCAGATGGGGATTGACACGGGCGTCGATGCCGTTAAGGTTGCTGCCATCAGCCGCGCGTTAGAGTCCTTTTTCAACAAGCAATTTTCAGGCAAGATGCACCGCCTGTTGGCAAGAGACGACATTCAGTTTTTGCGGCGATAGCCTGTTGCTGCCCTTGAAAATTAAGTTCCTGACAGTTATCTTAAGCTGTAGCCTGAATCTTGCGTGAAAATTAATGAGATAAAATGATTTTCATCCTTTAAACGTGATCGATGATTTAGTTTGTTTGCAGCAATTCGGAAAATACTGTGAGTGATTTTGGCAATCATAAATTAATCCTCTGGGACCAGGCGACCAAGAAAGCCACGGGGCAGAGTCTTGTCGGGGAAGAGCCGCTTTCGATCCGTCTGGAGGGCAAACCCTACTCGGTGATCATGCGCACACCGGGAGATGAAATGGCGCATGCGGCCGGATTTTGCCTGGGGGAAGGTATCATTGACGCAATGGGTGATGTCACCGCGATTGCATTCTGTGATGGCGAAGATACCAATGTAATTGCGGTGACCTTAACCCCCGCCAGAAGAAAAAAAATTTCTGAGACACTTGATCGGCGCGGTTATATCAGTCAGACCAGCTGCGGCATATGTGGTAAAGAACTGGTTGAGGAACTGTATCAGATCATTCAGCCCGTCCCGGATAATTCGTCCATAGATGCCGAACAGGCTTGCGCGTGCCTTAAAAATCTTACCGCCCAGCAATCCCTGCGCCGGCAAACAAAAGCATCACATGCTGCTGTTCTTTACAATTCAAGCTATGAGTTGTTGTCGGTGGCGGAAGATGTCGGGCGGCATAATGCCCTGGATAAGGCTATCGGCAAAGCCCTGTTGGAAAAAAAGCTCGCGAGCGCCGCGCTGGTTATTTTGTCTTCCCGCATCAGCTATGAGCTGGTTCAAAAAGCGGCACGTGCCCGCATCCCGGTCATTTTTGCACTGTCAAGACCCACAGCGCTGGCCGTTGATCTGGCATCTCAACTCAACATGACCCTGGCAACGCTGGTTGACGACGAGGGTTTATATGTTTTTTGCGGCGCCCACCGGCTGAAAGTGAAAAAAGCTGATTAACCCGATCTGTTTATCCTTGCGCTGTAATTTTTTCACAAAGGGAATATCTGCCGGCGCAAAATTATATTCAGTCAGCTGCTCGGGTGACACCCATCTATAATCCGCATGGTCATTTAACGCGATCTTGCCGGATTCCCAGCGTGCCTGATAGGCCATAAGTCGTATGGCGCCATGATCGTAATGATAGATGCTTTCACCAAGGAATCGACCAACCGCAACGGTAATGCCGAATTCTTCCTGCATCTCCCGTTGCAGGCATACCTGCGGTGTCTCATCCGCTTCAACCGTGCCGCCGGGAAATTCCCACTTACCGGCCTGGCGGTCATCGGCCTTACGCCGGGCAATCAGGATTTTTCCATCCTTCACTAGAATCGCTGCTGTCACCGTTTTCATGTTTTATCGTCTTAGTTGTAATATTATGGTCCAAGGGATCTTATTCAGCCGGGGAGCCATCTATCTATTCAGCTAGGTGTCAGGTGTCATGTGTCAGTTTTCAGACGACAGTCGAAATATGAAAATAATGCAAGATGAAAAGATCTTTCTGTCATTTGTTCTTTGTATTTTCCTGACACCTGAATCCGCCTTCGGCGGAACACCCGACACCTTATTTTTGCTTGGCTTGTTCTCTCTCTTCGGTTACGCAGTAGATTCCCTCCCCTTTGATTGCCGGTCGAAAGCACATATTATCTGATACACAGGCTGCTTTGGTCAGATCCCCGGCTTTCCAGCGGTTGATTAAATGAGGCTCACGAATTAACGGTCGGCTCATGGAGATATAGTCAGCCACGCCCTCGGCAACAAGGCGTTCAGCCACATGAAAGGAGCGGTTTCCGCCCACCAGAATGATGGGAGTATTTGTTTGTTTTTTAAGCGCTCTGGCTTCTTCCTGAAAATAAGCTTCTTTTTCTTCCTTGTTGATGCCTAACTGGCTGGGGCGGGTTTTGGGACTGACGGGAAGACCACCGCTAACCTCAATCGCATCGATACCGTCATCCGCCAGCATCTTACCAATCTGAATAAAATCTTCAGCCACCAGTCCATTATCCGTAAACTCATTGCAGTTCATTTTGATCAAGACCGGGTAATCGGCTCCGACAGCCTCGCGAATAACCTGCAGTACTGCCAGCGGCAGTCTGGCGCGATTTTCGATGGAGCCGCCGTATTCATCTGTGCGGTGATTGAACATGGGCGAGATAAATTCACTGAGGAGATAGCCATGGGCGCCATGGATCTGAACACCGTCAAAGCCGGCGATTTTGGCCCTGTGGGCAGCCGCCGCAAATGCCGCCACAACGCTCTGGATATCTTTGGCCGTCATCTCCTTGCGCAGACCTTCTGCGATACCATCTATCGCCGAGGGCGCGATCGGGGTTTGTCCGGATAATTGGGCATTTCCGAAAAAACCGGCGTGGGCCAGCTGGCAGATGATTTTGCCGTTCTGGTCGTGGACTGCAGCGGTCATCTCTTTAAGCCCCGGGATCATATCATCATTATGGATGCCCAGTTGACCGCCGCTGGCTTGCCCGACTTTTTGGACATAGGCATGGCTGCTGATGATCAATCCGACACCGCCTTTGGCCAGCGTGACCATCAGGTCAACGAGTCGAGGTGTACAACTCCCGTCAACAGCAGCCAATCCTTCCCAGGTTGCCGAGCGCACAAATCGATTTTGCAATTTCATGTCGTTAATTTCAGAGGGTTCAAACAGGGTTTTCATTTTGATCTCCTTTTTATCAAAATTTTGTATGAAAATAGATGAGAATATTTTAATTATTTCAATGGATGATTCCCTGGCGCACGATATAGTACCATTCATCGATCAGATTTTGCTGGTTTTCACGGATCCACTGCTCGCCATTCAATTGAACCAGTTCCGTAATCCGGATGGACAGAATTTCGAGCTCTTTTGGGGAACCCGGTATGTTCTGGGTTCCCAAAAGCTTAAATACGATATCAAGCTTCAACGGCTTCATATAAGCCTTTTTAGTGGGTGTCAAAAAAACGTTCCGTATTCAGGTTTCACAATCCCTTATACCGCATAAACGCAAAACCCTGTCTTTCTCTCAGAAAAACAGGGTTGTGTTTGCTCGGTTCATGACATTCCCTTAAAAGGGGTGCACATTTGTGGAAATCCAATTGCTAAATACCATGGGATCTTTGTCACGGTCAAGGTTTTTAGGATGCTGCCCGAAGTGTTGTCTGAATCGGTGGATACGGTCTGCCGGGCGTCGAATACGCCGACTGAGAAACAGAGCAGCGCATTTCTCGATAGTCAATACTGATATAATAACGGTTTGCTATTCAGCATCCAATGGTGCTACGTTGATTTCAACTAAAAATTTATGAAGGACAGGAGAAAGCCAATCGGTTTTCTGAGGGGCTATAAAAAATCAATTTTCAGGCCGGAGCAAAATCCGGGATTTGAATCGCTGCACTGCACCGCTGACCTGGAGCAAGATATCTCTGCTGTGTTGCCTTATCTGAATACCCTTCTGGGCGGATTTGAATATTTAAAAGATCCGCCGGCCTTAATTCTAAAATCCCGGGGACGCCTGATTACACTGCATCCGCGCCAGATAGCCATTAATGCCCTTAAGGATGACGAAGAAGCGGAAAAGATTTTGCATTGGCTGATGGCAGAGATCAATGCGGCCTGGGAGGCGCGTGACGGGATTCAACCGAGCTTTGAAGGATTGCCGCGACCCGGCATCCTTGAGATTCTCCGGCGGCTGCCGAAAACCAACTGCCGGAAATGTGGCCAACCCACCTGCCTGGTCTTTGCCACCCGCCTGGCGGAAGGGGTCCAAACCGCAGCGGACTGCCCCGAGCTGTCAAAGGAAGCCCGGCGTGGGCTTGAAGATTATCTGAGTGGTTTTCATTTTGAAGATAGATTCTAAATTTGACGTTTCTGACGCAATTCATCCTGGATCCACGATTTTCGATGGCAATATGCGTGTATCACCTTACCTAATTGAGATGCGCCTTGGGCGGCGATTTTGCCATCCCATAGTTTTCTATTTAAATTCTTATGTAGAAATATAGGAAACTACATAATACAAAGTGTCCTAACTATTTATAATACTTGACTTTCTTATCTGCTTCGAGTATCCATGTTTATTTGCCTGTATAGGGGTTGTCAAAAAAGCGTTGCGGTATTCAAACGTTTTTTTCTACAACCCCTTATGCCGCACTTCCGTATTCCGGAACATTATTATGGAAAATGGTATAATTCGGCCAATTCATTTCGGCTTTTGTATATTTTTTGATAATCCATAGGCGCTTTTGGACAAAGGCTTTATCATGAATACTGCCGCCGCAAAAAAACAAAAGTTTACCCGAATTCAATCAATAAAATTTGAAGATTTTCTGAGCACCTACCCGCCGGGAGAAGTACAAGCCATTGGCAATCTGGGCGTCATTAGAAGTCCTAGCTCTACTCCCATTTTAATCAAACCGCGCTTAAAACTGTATTGCCCCAACAGCGTTTGCAGCGGCGTCCGGTTTTTTGATTCCTACCAGACCAAAAAAGTAACCTTAAGCGAAAAATGGTCCCGAATTTTTCTTCATTATTCCTGCGCCAACTGCAGGACGCACTCCAAAATATTTGCCATTATGGCACGCTGGAATACGGATATCGATGAAGGTGAAGCCATCAAAGTCGGTGAATGGCCGCCGTTTGGTCCCAAAGTTTCAGCGCGGGTAATTTCTATTCTGGGTGAAAATAAAGATCTGTTTTTGATGGGCCGCCGGGCTGAAATTCAAGGTCTGGGTATCGGTGCTCTGGCCTATTATCGAAAGGTTATTGAAAATCAAAAAGATCATATTATTGATGAACTCCTGCGGGTTGTGCGCAGAACGGGCTCACCCGAGCCTTATATTGAAAAACTAAAATCAGCGAAAATGGAAAAAAGGTTTAAAGAAGCCGTTGAATTGATCAGCGACGCATTGCCGCAGGCGCTTCTAATAAATGGTTACAATCCTCTGGCGCTGCTGGATCAGGCGATCAGCAAAGGATCATATGCCCACAACGATACGGATGCGCTGAAACTGGCCACGGCGCTCAGAAGAATTTTAAGTGAACTGGCCGACCGTGTGGTCAGGGCACTGGAGGATCAAACCGATTTAGATGAGGCGGTTAACTTTATCCTGCAACACGACTGAGCACATAGAAATTTGACCTGCGGTTATTTACAAGGTGCCGCAAAGCCTACATTGACTTTTCCTGCCACAATAAATTGAATATCCCCTAATTGACAAGGAGACGTGATTACGATATTTCTCGTCTGGTAACCCCGGGTTCCTTCATCCGAATTCAAACTGCATAACCTTATAAAAGGAGGGCATCCCTATGAAATGCCCGCAATGTCAGTTTGAGAATCGTGAGGGGGCAAAGTTTTGTAAAGAATGCGGAACTAAATTAGACCTAACCTGTCCCCAGTGCGGGAACATACTTCTACCCGACAGCAGATTTTGTGACGAATGCGGTTCTCAGTTGATCCCATCTTCCAAATGGGCCCCTAAAGAGCTCTCATTTGATGAAAAACTGACTAAAATTCAAAAGTATCTGCCCAAAGGCCTGACTGAAAAAATCCTTTCCCAAAGAGATCGAATTGAAGGCGAGCGCAAACCGGTTACGGTGATGTTTTGCGATATGGCGGGATTTACGCCCCTGTCAGAACAAGTAGGTCCTGAAGAAGCCTATTCGATTATGGACAAAGTCTACGAAATCCTAATTCACAAAGTCCACGATTATGAGGGTACCGTCAACGAGATGACCGGGGACGGTATTATGGCGCTTTTTGGCGCTCCAATTGCCCTGGAGGATGCGCCACAGCGTGCGGTTCGATCAAGCCTTGCGATTCATCGTGAAATGGTAAAATTCAGTAACAAATTGAAGCAGGAAAGAAAAGATATCCCGTCACTTAAAATGCGAATAGGAGTCCATACGGGCCCTGTGGTTGTCGGCACATTAGGAAATGACTTGCGCGTAGAGTTTAAAGCGGTCGGGGATACGGTGAACTTGGCCTCGAGGCTTGAGGGGCTGGCAAAGGCCGGAACGACCTGGGTATCAGAGGAGACATTCAAACGAACAGAGGGATTCTTTAGTTTTGAAGCTTTGGGTAAGAGAAAAATCAAAGGGAAGCAGGAATCGGTCAATGTGTACCAGATTATCGCCTCCAGTACCCGAAGGACCAGGTTTGACGTCAGTACGGCCATGGGGCTGACGCCCTTTGTGGGCCGGGAGCGCGTATTAGAAATTTTGATCGACAGCTTTACACGCGTCAAGACGGGCCGGGGCCAGGCCGTCTCCATTATTGCTGAAGCCGGCGTAGGCAAATCAAGGCTTTTGTATGAGTTCAGAAAGGCTGTGAGCAGTGAAGACGCGACTTTTTTAGAGGGACGCTGTCTCTCTTACAGCAAAGGCGTTGCTTATCATTTGCATGCCGATATCCTGAAAGCCAACTTTGATATCCAGGAAAGCGACAGGGATTCGGAAATCAGGCAAAAGGTACAGAGCGGGTTGCAAATATTGGGAGTGGATGAAGCTTCAAATTTGCCCTATTTATTGGAGCTATTGGGAATAAAAGATAGTGGAATCGACCACATTCAAATGAGCCTGGAGTCGAGAAAAGATCGCATCATTGAGACGCTAAAGCGAATTGCCCTTAAGGGTTCTGAAAGCCGTCCCCTTATACTGGCTTATGAGGATCTTCACTGGATGGATCAGAATTCAGAGGACGTATTGAAGTCTGTTTTAGAAAGCATACCGGGTGCCAGGATTTTATTGATATTTACTTACCGACCGGAATTTGTGCACACCTGGGGCGGCAAGTCCTTTCACAGTCAGGTAAATTTAAATCGGCTCTCCAACAGGGAGAGCATAAGGATGGTATCTTACCTTTTGGGCACAGTGGACATCAGCACGGAACTTGAGGAACTGGTTCTGGAAAAAACAGAAGGCGTTCCTTTTTTCATCGAAGAGTTTATAAAGTCCCTTAAAGACCTGAAGGTCATTCAGAGAAAAGAAAATAAATATGGATTGGCGCAAGCGATAAATGCGGTAACTATTCCTTCCACCATCCAGGATGTGATCATGGCCCGGGTCGACTCACTTCCAGAGGGTGCCAAAGAAGTGCTTCAGAATGGCGCGCTAATCGAGAGGGAGTTCGGCTACGCGTTAATTAAACAGGTAACGGGTCATCCGGAACCCGAATTGCTGACGCACCTTTCAGTTCTTAAGGATGCGGAGCTTCTCTATGAGCGAGGAATATATCCTCAATCCACCTATATCTTTAAGCATGCCCTGACCCAGGAGGTGGTGCATGATTCCATTTTAACCCAGAGAAAAAAGAAGCTTCATGAAGTGATCGGAAATGCGATTGAAGAATTGTACAAAGACAATATTGGCGAGTACTATGAGGTGTTAGCCGAGCATTTTATTGAAAGTGAAAATTTTGAGAAAGCCGCTGAACATTCGAAATTGGCCGGTAAAAAGGCCCAGAAAGCCGCCTCATTTAAAGATGCGATTGAATACGCCCGGAAAGCAATTTATTGTCTTGAGAGATTACCTCAATCAAATGCGACTCAAAAAAAAATAATTGATGCCCGAACACGTCTGGCGGGCTACTATCTGAGCTTAGACCACTATGTTGACGCCAAAGAGGCGGTCGCCCCCATTGCCGATTTAGCGCTGGAGCTGAATTATCAAAAGAGGCTCCCGATTATTTATACGGTTATGGGCACGTTTAGCCAATGGGTCGAGGAGGATTATTCACAGGCCTTTCGATATTTAGAGCAAGCATTTAAGATCTCCCAAAAAGTGAACGACGATACGTCTTTATGGTTTGCCAGCTTTTTTTTAGGAATTGCCCGATCGTTAAATTGCGAGTTTGAGAAGGGTCTTGAATATTTTCGCAAATCACTGGATTTAGGCCTGGAAGCCAATAATCCGATTATGATCGTTTTTGCAAAGGGCCTCATGAGCACCTTTAACTATATTTTTTACGGAAAGGCCGATCTGGCCTGTCAAATGAGCCAAGAGTCGTTACAGATGGCACAAGAGAGTGAAGATATATATCTAAAAGGCATGGCGTACTCGAGTTGGGGGATGGCGTGTTATTGCAAGGGATTATTTGATGAAGCAGAAAATAGTCTATTACAAGCACTGCCGTTATGTAAAAAAACGGCTCTGCTGGGCTGGGAAACCTGGGGAACGGGTTTTTTGGGCCATGCGTATGCGGATAGGGGAAATTACCAAAAAGCCCTCGAT
>Ga0265303_10000173_pt1 | contig 32582 bp, 34 predicted proteins | sample Helome_2_FD_192494 | JGI IMG/M metagenome (GOLD analysis project Ga0265303, IMG submission 192494) | Marine sediment microbial communities from subtidal zone of North Sea - Hel_20160317 (Illumina Assembly) | ecosystem: Environmental > Aquatic > Marine > Subtidal zone > Sediment ... | reverse complement strand
AATTTACGGCGCGGGTTGCCTGATCACTGAAGGCGTGCGCGGAGAAGGTGGATTCCTGACCAATTCAGAGGGTGAGCGTTTCATGGAGCGCTACGCACCAAACGCCAAGGATCTTGCTTCCCGCGATGTGGTCAGTCGCTCAATGACCATGGAAATCCGCGAGGGCAGGGGTGTCGGTCCGAAGAAAGATCACATTTATCTCAACCTTCAGCATCTGGGTGCGGAGGTCATTAACGAAAGGCTGCCCGGTATCTCAGAGAGTGCGAAGATTTTTGCCGGAGTAGATACCACCAAAGAACCCATTCCAGTGCTGCCTACCGTGCATTACAACATGGGTGGAATTCCTACCAATTACATGGGTGAAGTCGTGACGCTGCGCGATGATGACCCTGATACGGTAGTTCCTGGATTATTCGCTATTGGTGAGGCGGCATGCGTCTCCGTCCACGGTGCTAATCGCCTGGGTTCAAATTCATTGCTTGATCTGATCGTATTCGGACGGGCGGTAGCTCAGAAATGCTCGGAAGTCATAGAGCCGGGGGCGCGTCATCCTGAATTACCACAGGCAACGATAGACGCCTTGCTCGGTGACTTCGATAGCCTGCGCAACGCAGATGGCCCGAACAGCACTGCAGAAATCCGCAACGAAATGCAGGCAGTGATGCAGAATAACGCGGCTGTCTTCAGAACGGGTGAAGTGCTTGAAGAAGGCAGCCGGTTGATCAGCGATGTCTATCGTAACTTCATCGATGTGGGTGTAAGCGACAGGTCACTGATCTGGAACTCCGACCTGGTCGAAACGCTTGAGCTGAGAAACCTGTTGGGTTGCGCTGTCGCCACCATGAAATCGGCAGAAAACCGCAAGGAAAGCCGGGGTGCACATGCCCGCGAAGACTATCCTGACAGGGACGATGAAAACTGGCACAAGCACACGCTTTCCTGGCTGGACCCGACAGGTAACGTAACGCTGGATTACCGGCCGGTGCACATGTATACGCTAACGGACGATGTTGAAGTCGTTCCGCCCAAGGCGAGGGTTTATTGACATGGCTGAATTACAACTACCCAAGCATTCGCGAATCGGGAAGGGCAAAACGTTCAAGGCCCCGCCCGACGCCAAAAACATCAAGGTTTTTCGCGTTTATCGCTGGAGCCCGGATGACGACAGTAATCCAACGATAGACCGGTTCGAAGTCGATCTGGATAGCTGCGGCCCGATGGTACTCGACGCAATTATCAAGATTAAGAATGAAATCGACCCGACACTGACTTTCAGGCGCTCCTGCCGCGAGGGTATTTGTGGTTCCTGCGCAATGAACATTGATGGCACCAATACGCTGGCCTGCACCATGCCCATTGCTGAGATCAAAGGTGATGTGAAAGTGAATCCTTTGCCGCACCTGCCCGTGGTCAAGGACATTGTTCCTGACCTGTCGCATTTTTACGCCCAGTACGCAACCATTCGGCCCTGGATTCGTACGCAAAGCACAACTCCGCCAGATCGTGAGCGCCTGCAATCAAAAGAAGATCGTGAAAAGCTGGATGGCCTGTATGAGTGCATCCTGTGTGCCTGCTGTTCAACCTCTTGTCCCAGCTATTGGTGGAATGGCGACCGTTACCTGGGACCGGCCGTCTTGTTGCAGGCCTACCGCTGGCTGGCGGATTCCCGCGACGAGGCAACCGGTGAACGCCTCGATGATCTGGAAGATCCATTCCGCCTTTATCGTTGCCACACCATCATGAACTGCACAAAAACCTGCCCCAAGGGCCTCAATCCGGCCAAAGCAATTGCAGAAACGAAAAAATTGCTGATGACCCGCAGAGGTATCTGAGTCGCGCAAGGATATGGCAGCTACCGAACGGGTCAGGAAGTTGAAATGGCTTTGCCGGCGCGGCATGAAGGAACTGGATATCCTGCTGGAGCGTTTCGTGATCGAAAATGAAGTGTTACTGGCACAAGGCGCCTGGCCAGAACTCGAATCCATGCTGGAAACTGAAGACGATATCCTGTGGGACTGGTTTCAGAATCCAGACGCGCCCTCTACCGGGCCTTATGGGGACCTGTTGAAAAAGATAAGCCGTGGCCCGGGCTGATTACCTGGAAGTTCGCTTTGGCCCCGCTGGCTGGATGAAGTGGGTTCACGTTTTGATTTCACTACTCGGTATACTTGCCGTGATGCTCTCGCCCGCAGCGTGGACATGGAAACTGTTGCTTGCATCATTGCTGGTCTGCGCATTTATCCTGATTTTAAGGAACATTGGCGCCACCCGGAGCAGCGGAGTCATCCGGCTGTTCCTGGACGGCACAGCAGTTTTTACAACGCGCTCGGAAAGGCGGCTGTTCTGCACGCTTGGAAATCATCACTGGGTAAGTCGCTGGTTTTGCTCTATTGGAATATATCTTGCCAGGGGGGGGAGAAAGCGGTTCCTGCTGATCTGCGCAGCGAATAATGACCCGCCTGAATACCGGCGGCTGTTGAAATTCTTACGGATGCGAACGACCACTCCGGAAGCACAGAGGATGATCTGGTGACACTGGCAAAAACCGGTAATTCAAGTACCCCATTTGAGGCTTTGCTGGAAGCAGCAGTCGATGCCATCGTCATCATTGATGAAGCCGGGTTGATCAGGCGATTTAACCGGGCTGCAGAAGAAATGTTCGATTTCTCGGAAGCCGAGGTGCTGGGGTGTAATGTCAACATGCTGATGCCTGAGCCTCATCGCAGCAATCACGACAGGTACCTGAAGCGTTATTCCAAGACCGGGCAGGCCTCCATCATAGGAGCTGGCAGGGAAGTAACCGGGCTGAAAAAGAATGGAGACATTTTTCCCATGTTTTTGTCCGTAGGAGAAATCAAGAGAAAAGGGGAAGGGCGATATGTCGGGATTATCCGTGACCTGAGCGAGGTACAGGCCGGCAGGGAACAGGTGCGTCAGCTGGAAGAGCAGCTGTTACACGCAGATCGCCTGGTTATCCTCGGCGAACTGACAGCGGGTATTGCGCACGAAATCAACCAGCCATTGACAGCGATTGCCGCCTATGCCGATGCTGGAAAAACGATGATGGAGCGCAATGCTGAAGTTCCAGGAGCCGATATCAACTCAATTTTTGAAAAAATTGCCGTGCAGTCCCGCAGAGCGGCCTCCGTGGTGCAAAAATTACGCAAGCTGGTGCGTAGTGGTTCCGTAAGCAAAGCTCAACACGATATAAATCAAATTATAAGGAACACGTTATTACTATTTGAATATGAAATAAAAAATGAAAATATTGATTTAAGATTCCACCCCATGAACTCACTCGAAGAACTGTATGTAGACGAGATCCACATTCAACAGATCATGGTCAACCTGGTCAAGAACAGTATCGATGCCATTTCACAATCCGGGGCCTCGCAGGGCCGGATTGATATCCGCATCAAAAAAGTTGCGTCCGAGGTGCTTGTTTCCGTCACTGATAACGGTCCAGGTGTACCTGAGAACAACCGCCAGCAGCTGTTTGAATCCTTTTTCACGACCAAACCCAAGGGGGTTGGTTTGGGTTTATCGATCTGCAAGACCATAGCCGCTGCCCATGGCGGCACCCTCAAGTACTCCGATGACATGCAAGGCGGCAGTACGTTTACGCTATCATTGCCCCTTGAGCTAATTGGCTGAGAACAAATCCATGCAAGATCCAATCGTCTGTATCGTTGATGACGACGAAGCCATCAGGGAATCGTTGCGGATTCTGCTGTATGCCGAAGGTTTGCAGAGCATCGTGTTCGAGTCTGCTGACGCCTTACTGATGGAAGACAAGCTGCCATCCTGCGACTGCATGTTGCTTGACATCCGGATGCCCGGGACCGATGGCCTGGAACTGTTCACAATATTGAATAAAAAGCACCTGCCTTTTCCCGTGATATTCATCACCGGCCACGGAGACATTCCCCTGGCTGTCTTGGCCATCAAGCGGGGCGCCTATGATTTCCTGACCAAGCCTTTCCATGAAGGTGAATTGCTGAGCAAAGTCAAATCCGCAATCTCCTATTACAAGGCAAGCCGTCAGCAGCTTGACCAACTCAGGGAACTCCAGACACGGGTCGAATCGTGCACGCCGCGGGAGCGGGACGTGATGCGGCTGCTTGTAAAAGGCCTGCCCAACAAGGGCATCGCGGAAACGCTCGGGATCAGCCCAAGAACCGTCGAAATCCATCGCGCGCACGTCATGGAGAAAATGAATGCCGAGTCTCTGCCTGCCCTCGTGCGAATGATTACAAGCCTCGAATCCTGAATAATTTGTGCCTGCTTGACTCAGGACATTTGATAAATACGTATTTTCCCTGATGGTATGACTTGGCGTTGCCGTTAGCATTTCGCATGCGCCTGGTTGGCATTTGCCGGTTGTGGACTCACCAGGGGACCGAGGCATTAACAAAGAAAACAACAAACATATTGTGGTTCTGATAGAACCGGATGGCTCTGTGAGAGATGCCCTGACAGTTTTGCTCGAAGGCGAAGGCTGGCAGGTCAAATGCCTGTCCGGGTGTCGGGAACTCGACAAATTTATAGGGCAGAGTGAAATTATTGCCGTTGTCAGTGAGTCAAGTTTGCCCGGCTGTGCACCGCAGGAAATACTGGAGCGGTGCTCACGTAATGAATTACCGGTGATATTTACCGGTCACGAGCTGTCTTTGCAGGGAGCAGTGGATTTGATCCGGCAGGGTGCCCTGGATTTCCTTGACAAGCCGTTTCCGCAATCAAGGTTATTGGATTTGCTCCAGAGACTGATATAAAGGCAAAATGGACGACTTATTCTAAGGTGCTTAATCCTGCACTGCTCCCGGAGGTAAATGTGAACAACGAAAAACTGATTAATCGTCGTAATTTCCTGAAGCTTGGCGTCAAGGCCAGCGGTGGCGCCCTGGCGCTTTCAGCCATTCCAATCCAATTATTGGCAGGTGATGAAGTCGCAGCTGATGAACCATTGGCCCAGGCCATGGGCTATGTCCTGGATGCAACAACCGTCGATACAGCAAAATTCCCCAAGCGAGCCGGTGAGGCTGGCGCAACCCAGTTTTGCAACAACTGTGCCTTGTACGCTGGCAAAGTCGACGATGAAACCGCTCCCTGCAGCATCTTCCAGAACCGTCCGGTACAAGGATTGGGCTGGTGTAATGCCTGGGTGGCAAAATCCTGATTTATTGATACCCGGCCCTGGCGGCCGGGTTTTATTTACAGCGCTCTGAGTTTATGACTGAACTACTGGAAAATTGATATGACCTATAACGATAAAGTGGTGCGGCAGTTTGTCGTCATGACTGTGATCTGGGGCATAGTGGGCATGCTGGTTGGCGTAATTATCGCCGCCCAGCTTTGGTTGCCTGTGTTGAATTTCGATATTCCCTGGTTGTCTTACGGCAGGCTTCGCCCACTGCACACCAACGCGGTGATCTTCGCTTTCGGTGGGTCAGCCCTGATCGGAACCTCGTTATACGTGGTGCAGCGAACCTGCCACGTCAGGCTGTTTGCCGGTGCTCTCGCGTCTTTCGTCTTCTGGGGCTGGCAGCTGGTGATTGTTGCGGCAGCCATTTCACTGCCCATGGGGTGGACCCAGGGTAAGGAATATGCCGAGCTTGAATGGCCAATCGACATCCTGATCACGGTTGTCTGGGTGGCTTACGCGGTGGTCTTTTTTGGCACCGTCATTAAGCGGCGGGTCAGTCATATCTATGTAGCCAACTGGTTTTACGCCGCGTTTATCATCACCGTCGCATTGCTGCACATCGTTAACAATCTGTCGCTGCCGGTCGAGATGACCAAATCGTATGGAGTTTATACCGGCTCAGTAGATGCCATGGTTCAATGGTGGTACGGGCATAATGCTGTTGGGTTCTTCCTGACCGCCGGCTTCCTTGCCATGATGTATTACTTTGTGCCGAAACAGGCCGAAGGGCCGGTCTATTCCTACCGCCTGTCGATCGTCCATTTCTGGGCACTGATTGCGATATATATGTGGGCAGGACCGCACCATCTGCATTACACAGCCCTGCCTGACTGGGTTCAGTCACTTGGTATGGTTTTCTCACTGATTCTGCTGGCGCCCAGCTGGGGCGGCATGATTAACGGTGTCATGACGCTGTCGGGACATTGGCATAAATTGCGCACAGACCCGGTTCTCAAATTCATGATTGTGGCACTGAGTTTCTACGGCATGTCTACATTTGAAGGCCCGATGATGTCGATCAAGACGGTCAACGCACTCAGTCACTACACCGACTGGACCATTGGACACGTTCACTCCGGCGCATTGGGGTGGGTTGCCATGATGACTATCGGGTCGTTATACAGCCTGACTCCGCGATTGATGGGGAAGAAAGTGATGTTCAGCGTGAAAGCCGTGGACGCTCATTTCTGGATCGCAACCATCGGCATCGTGTTGTACATCGCCTCGATGTGGATTGCCGGTGTCATGCAGGGTTTGATGTGGCGCGCTTTCAATGATGACGGCACGTTGACCTACACCTTCATCGAAACGATTGCTGCAACCAAGCCTTACTATGTGATTCGCCTGCTGGGCGGTACCCTGTTCCTGTCCGGTATGTTCATCATGGCCTGGAATACCTTCAAGACACTGGGGCAGTCAAAGGCACCTGAATTCAAAGCTGCAGAACCAGCGCTATGGGGAGAGCACGCATGAGCCGAGGACATAAGAGGCTAGAAAAAAACATCATCCTGATGTCAGTTTTCATCGTGGTCGCAGTCAGTCTTGGCGGCCTGGTTGAAATTCTGCCCTTGATATTCCAGGACCAGGTGAGAACGCCTGCGGAGGGAATAAAGCCTTACCCGCCGCTGCAACTTGCAGGGCGTGACATTTATGTCCGGGAAGGATGTTACAACTGCCACTCACAAATGATCCGGCCGTTTCGCAGTGAAACCGAGCGCTATGGCAAATTTTCTGTTGCCGGCGAATCGGTATATGACCGGCCTTTCCAGTGGGGCTCCAAGCGCACAGGTCCGGACCTGGCGCGAGTTGGCGGCCGCTATAGCGACGAATGGCATGTTATTCACCTCATCAATCCGCGTGACGTTGTGCCTGAGTCCAACATGCCGGGATATCCCTGGTTGCTGGAAAGCACGGTGGATGGCGAACTGATTCAACGCAAACTGAGTGTGCTGCAGACATTGGGCGACCCGTACAGTGATGAAGACATCGCAACTGCTGCGGATGCAGTAGTCGGCAAGACCGAGATGCAAGCCTTGATCGCTTACCTGCAGGGTCTGGGCCTTGCTCGAAGCGGCCGGTGAGCAGGTAAATCACGATGTTGGACTTATTAGACTCAAACCTGATCAGAGGAGTGGTGCTGATCCTGATGATCCTCGCTTTCACCGGTATCTGGGCATGGGCCTGGAGCAAGAACCGCAAAGATGCGTTTGATCATGCAAGCATGCTGCCACTTGAAGAAGACGATGGCCAGGTGCCACAAAACGACAGCAAAAAAGAAAGGACCAAGGAGTAATCCATGCTGAATTCATTCTGGAACTGGTTCGTAATCATCATCTCCGTAGGCAGCATCCTGGCCTGCTGGTGGTTATTGCATTGGACCAAAGGTGTCTCAGACCGCTCGGATGACGATGACGGTTCAACTGGCCACGTTTGGGATGAAAATATCAGGGAATTGAATACGCCTTTGCCTCGTTGGTGGCTTCACCTGTTCAACATCACCATCGTATTTGCACTCGTTTACCTGGCGCTTTTTCCGGGGCTGGGGAATTTCAACGGGTTCCTGGGCTGGACACAAATCGGCCAGTACGATGCGGAAATGACCAGTGCGGCGAGCACCCAGGAGGCAGTGTACGCGCGTTTCCGTGAGATGGATGGCGCAGCCCTGATGGCGGACCACGAGGCGAATGAGATTGGCGGAAGGTTATTCGCTAATAATTGTGCCATGTGCCATGGTTCTGATGGACGCGGCGCCAAGGGTTTTCCCAACCTGGCTGACGATGATTGGCTGTGGGGTGATTCATACGAAGCAGTGATGACGAGCATTAGCAATGGCCGGATCGGTGCGATGCCGCCCTTGGGCGCAGCCCTGGGTGATGATGGTGTCCTTGAAGTGGTTGCTTACGTACAGCAACTCTCCGGTCAAAAGGCGGATTCAGAGCTTGCGCAAGCAGGCGAGGCCCGTTTCCAGATGATTTGCATGGCCTGCCACGGCATGGACGGAAAGGGTAACCAGGCCCTGGGAGCACCCAACCTGACGGATGAAATATGGCTTTATGGAGGCAACCCTGCCGATATCGAGGCAGGTATCCTGGGCGGCCGTAACGGCAATATGCCTGCACACACAAACCTGCTGAATGAAGACCGCCGGCGGCTGCTCGCGGCATATGTGAAAGGCCTGTCGGACAACTGACAAGGCGCAATAGTGGCGGTCGAAAACCAGCAATTACCCGGACGCTGGAGTCAGCGTAAGCGGGATATTGGCACGGTCATCTGGATATCCTTCCTTGCGGCCTGTGTCGGCACTTTCGTCATATTCGCAGTAATGGACCCGGACGCGTTGAATGACGCCTGGGTTCTGCCGTGGGAAATGGGCAGAAAACTCGCCTATAGCCTTGGCTTCCTGTTTCTCTTTGTGGTCAGCCTGATTGCCAGTGGCCTCACCGTTTTCATGATTCGAACCGGACCGGACAGCGGCCATGCATCAGGAAGAGGTCGTCGGCCGCCGCCTGCAATCCGCTCACCCGGCAAAAACAACCCGGATCTCGATTTTGAGGACTGGAAATGAGCAAGGAAGACCAGGCAGGATCGTCGGCGGCAGGGGAATCGCTGTATCGCAAGGAACCCAAAATCTATCCCCGCCAGGTGACCGGGAGATTTGCGCGGCTTCGCGTGCTCACTGTTTGGGTTTTGCTCGGACTGTATTACCTGCTGCCGTGGATCAACGTTGCCGGCAAGCAGTCGGTCCTGTTCGACCTCCCAGCGCGGAAATTCTACATTTTAGGCCTGACGTTCTGGCCGCAGGACTTTGTCTACCTGGCCCTGCTGATGATCACTGCGGGACTGACCCTTTTCTTCTTCACTGCTCTTGCCGGGCGGCTGTGGTGCGGCTTCGCCTGCCCGCAAACGGTGTGGACAGAGGTCTTCATATGGATTGAGCAGTGGGTAGAAGGCGACCGCGCCAAGCGGATCAAGCTGGATAAATCGCCCTGGAATTCAAACAAGATTTTACGCAAGTCAGCCACGCAGTTCCTGTGGGTGGTGTTTGCCGCCTGGACCGGTTTTACTTTCGTCGGTTTCTTTTCTCCCATACGGGATTTGGGTGCGAACATCATGAGCCTCTCGCTGGGCCCGTGGGAGACTTTCTGGATTATATTTTATAGTGTTGCGACTTACGGGAATGCCGGCTTCCTGAGGGAGCAGGTGTGCAAATACATGTGCCCTTATGCACGCTTTCAGAGCGCAATGTTCGACAAGGACACATTGATTATCTCTTACGACACCCAGCGCGGCGATCCGCGCGGTGGCCGTCGTAAAAACGACGACCCCAAGGAAAAGGGGCTGGGTGACTGCATCAACTGCACCTTGTGCGTGCAGGTCTGTCCAACCGGTATCGATATTAGGGACGGCCTGCAATATGAATGCATTGCCTGTGCCGCCTGTGTAGATGTCTGCGACCAGGTGATGGATAAAATGGACTACCCGCGCGGGTTGGTCCGCTACACAACCGAGCACGCGCTCATGCACGATGAGGGTCATGTCATACGGCCCCGGATCATGGTCTATGGGCTGCTGCTGCTGGTCATTGTTTCCGGCACTCTCTGGTCGATGACCCACCGGGTTCCGTTGCGAGCTGACCTGATCCGCGATCGAAATGCACTATACCGCGAACTTCCCGGTGATCTGATCGAAAACGTTTATACTCTGAAAATCACCAACATGGATGACGCGCCGCATCAGTACGACGTGAAGGTCCTGAATAACGATGCCGTTGAAATCGACATGTCCAGGCCACTATTGCTGCAGGCAGAAGAGGTGCTCGGAGTATCGGTACGCCTGAGAATTCCCAGGTCGGCGGGGCAGGGCGTGCAGGCACTGGACATCCAGTTCCAGGCCCAGGATGATCCATCGATTAAAATACAGATAAAGGCCAAGGCCCTGTTGCCCATGGATTTCGGAAACTAAACATGACAGACAAACAGAGTAAGCAAGAATCCAATAATCCGCCGGACTTACGGCCCTGGTACCGCGAGCCATGGCCGTGGGTAGCAATAGCCATACCTGCAGCTGCGGTGATCATGGGTTTTACGACGCTGTACCTGGCACTCGCCAATCCGGATTACCTGGTCGTCGACGACCAGGAATATAACGAAATCAAGTCTGAAATGCGTGCCCAGACTCCTCCCGAATCCGGGCAACCCGAACCGGATAACTCTCGGGACCAGGATGATGGAGCGCACTGACAGCGCCTGTTTCCACTGCGGCGAATCCATCCCCGAAGGTGTAGCACTGTTCGTACTGCGTGACGGGCAGGAAAAACCCGTCTGCTGTGCAGGCTGCCGTGCAGTCGCAGAACTGATCTTCAGTTCCGGTCTTGGCCGCTACTATCAGTTCAGGCAGGACCTGGGTCGCAAAGCCGAAGAAGATCTCGAAAACGATATTAAGGCATGGCGGGGCTGTGATGACCGGGAGTCACTGTGGGGGGCGGAACTGGCTGAAGGCCGGCGGGATTTGCTGCTGCAGACCGAAGGCATCCGCTGTGCAGCCTGCGCCTGGTTGATTCGCAGCCACGTTGAGAACAAACCCGGCGTGGATTCTGTACAAGTCGATACAGCGACCGGCTACACACGCATTATCTGGAGCCCTGAGAAGAATCGCCTCAGCAACCTCGCTGCGGCGCTGATGGAACTGGGTTATAAACCCCACTTGCCGTTGGCCAGTGCCGAAGAGCAGGGCCGGCAGGAAGAGCGCCGCAACTCCATGAAACGGCTCGGTGTTGCTGGCCTGGGAATGATGCAGGTGATGATGTATGCCGTGGGGCTATACGCGGGTGATGCTTTTGGCATGGCGGTTGCCGAGCGCAGTTTCCTCGAGTGGGTGAGCCTGATGGTCACTCTTCCGGTGCTGATTTACTCGGGAAGAATTTTCTTCGAAGGCGCATTTCGCAGTATCCGGGCCGGAAGTCCAGGCATGGATGTGCCTGTCGCCCTGGCCATCAGCCTGGCCTTCATTGCCAGTTGCTATAACTTTTTCCTTGGTAAGGGAGAAGTGTGGTTCGATTCGGTTGTGATGTTCATATTCTTTCTCTCTCTGGGCCGGCATATCGAAATGATGCTGCGGCACCGGAATTTGCAAGCCGGCGCCGCCCTGGCGCGGCTGCTACCGGAGTGGGCCGAACGTATCACCCCTGACGGGCGCGAAACCATACCAGCCAGCGACCTGGTGGATAGCGACAGGGTGCTGGTTCGCCAGGGAGAAAGCTTTCCAGCGGATGGCGAAATACTTGAGGGTGCAACAGACGTTGACGAAGCGCTGCTGACCGGTGAATCCCATCCCGTCAGCCGGCAAACCGGTGACAAAGTAATCGCAGGCACGATCAACCTTTCCCAGCCGGTAGAAATGACGGTTACTGCCAGTGGACAGGAAACCACGATCTCGGCACTGGGGCGCTTGCTATTACTGGCCCAGACCAGGAGGCCCGCCAGCAACGTCATTCCTGCCTGGCTGGTTCCCGTGTTCATTATCGCTGTATTGATCATTGCCGCTGCCACCTGGCTGGGCTGGCAAATAATAGATCCCGGGCGGGCTTTTTCGGCCATGTTGTCGGTGCTGGTAGCCAGCTGCCCCTGTGCCCTGTCCCTGGCTTTGCCTGTGGTCTATGCCGCTGCCAGCCGGCGGCTGCTGGACGATGGCATCCTGTTGACACGTGGTGAAGCCCTTCCGGCACTGACCACCGTGGACACTGTTGTTTTCGACAAGACCGGAACCCTGACCAGCGGACTCCCGGAAATCTCTGCCATTGAAATGAACCCGGCACGCGGCGAAACCGAAAAACAGCAGGCCTTGCGCATGGCAGCGGCACTGGAGTCCTGTTCGGCTCACCCGATTGCCAGGGCTTTTGAGTTGAGCGACGAATCCAATGATGGCGGACGGATGAGTGCTGAAAATGTAACCGTTCATGCGGCCAGTGGAATAGCAGGGGACATCAATGGTACTCGCTGGAAGATTGGCAAGCCGGAATTTGTCCTGGATCAATTACAGGCAGAAAGTGACGACAGTATCTGGCTGGCGGATGATAACGGCTGGCTAGCCCGTTTTTACCTGCAGGATAGCTTGCGCCAGGGGGCTGAACAGACCGTGGCCGGCCTGCAACAACAGGGGCTGGAAGTCGCAGTTCTTTCCGGCGACAACAGCGCAGCGGTCAATCGCATCGCAGACCGATTGCAGATCAAAAACCGGGCGGCGCGCCAGTCCCCGGAAATGAAACTGGCCCGAATTGAACAACTGCGGCAAGCCGGAAACCGGGTATTGATGATTGGTGACGGCGTGAATGACGCACCGGTGCTCGCTGCGGCAGATGTATCCATGACCGTCAAGGGGGGTGCCGAATTGGCTAACAGCGCAGCTGACATGATCCTGACCTCCGAGTCATTGGTGCTGGTAGGCAAAGCCATGAAAACCGCGCGACGCGCCCGCCAACTGGTTCGCCAGAACCTGAGTTGGGCGATACTGTACAACGCTTCGGTCATGCCTTTAGCGGTCTCTGGCATGCTCAAACCCTGGATGGCTGCGGTGGGCATGTCGCTGAGCTCTCTGCTGGTGGTGGCGAACGCATCCCGGCTGGTCAGAAGGCAAATGGAGAAAGAACACCTATGAACATGTTGTACGTATTGATCCCGCTTGCATTGATGCTATTGGCGGTTGCGGTATGGGCGATGGTCTGGGCCATTCGTTCAGGTCAATTCGATGATCTGGAATCCCATGGATGGAGCGTGGTCCTGGACGACGATCAAAAACCACCGCCGCACCCTGACGACGAAGCCGAATACGAAGTCGAATACGAAGACGAATACGAAGACGAGGAAAAACAGTCATGAATCCAGAGATGATCTGGCTGGATCCGGCAGTACTGACCACGGCTTTCCTGGCCGGATTGCTTGGCAGTGGGCACTGTTTTGGCATGTGCGGCGGCATCGCTGCCGGTCTTGGCGCCATGTCCAGGGGCAGGGCTCTGGTTCCGGCATTGCAATTCAACCTGTCCCGCCTGGTCAGTTATGCGGTGTTAGGGCTTGTTGCTGCGGCGGTTCTCAGTGGGGTTTCTGGCCTGCTGCCGTTAAGTCGCTGGTTACGCGTATTGACCGCTCTTATGATCCTGTTGATTGGCCTGAAGTTTCTATTCAATTTTCGGGGCATCGAATTTATCGAACGGGGCGGGGCCGGGCTATGGAAAAAAATCCTGCCGTTCGCGATGAAAGCGGGAAATCGACAGGATGCGCTCGGCCGAATATTGCTCGGAGCCTGCTGGGGCCTTATTCCCTGTGGGCTGGTCTATTCGGTGCTGATGACGGCAGCTTCTACCGCAAAACCTGTGAGTGGGGCCTTGACCATGTTGGCTTTCGGGGCAGGAACCCTGCCTGCCATGCTGGGCCTCACGGCTGCTGCACCGGCCCTGGCGGTGTTCCTCGAAGACCGGACGGTCAGGCGCCTGATCGGATTTGCATTGATTGTGCTGGCTGTCTGGACCCTGCTGATGATGTGGGGTTCCATGACCCAGGGCAGCATGGACCACGCGCATCATTAAATGATATAAAATGCGAACCCTGTCAACCTTACCCTGCAGGAACAAAATGAAAAAATTGCTTGCCCTTGGTTTCATCACCCTGGCGCTGTCTGCTGCTTCAAGTGCAGTCATGGCACAGGATTACCATCCCTATCTTTCCGACAACTTCACCGTTTCCCTGGGTGCGATGAGGTCGAGTAATTCTTTCAAACTGGAATCTGATCTCGGCGATGATATCGGGGATGAAATCGATTTCGATGACACGCTCGACGTTTCAGACCACAGCACTTTTTTCAATGGACAGGTGAAGTGGAAGTTCGGCAGCACCAGAAAATGGTCAGTGGCCGCGCAGTATTTCAGCAACAATGCCAAGGGCAGCACTGAACTTACTGAAGACATCGAGTGGGACGGATTGACCTTTCGGGAAGGCAGCTTTGTTAGTTCCGGCGTGAAACTGAGCGTTGCGCGGCTGTTTTTCGGTTACAGTCTTTTCAAAAACGAGCGTAACGATTTCGGAATCGGAGCCGGTATTCACAACCTGAAAATTAAGGCGTTTATCGAAGGCGAAGTATTAATTGATGACGACACAACAGAGTTCCAGGATGCGCAAGTGGACGCAAGCCAGATCCTCCCCAATATCGGCGCCTGGTATGGCTTTTCGCCCGCCAAGGATTGGCTGCTTCATGCACGTGCGGATTGGATTGGCGCCAGCATTGGCGACTATGACGGACACATGTGGAACGCCAACATCGGCGTTAATTGGCAGGCATTTGAGCACGTCGGGTTCGACCTGTCCTGGCAGTACTTCAACCTGAACGTCAATGTCGACAGCGATGACTGGACCGGCGGCGCGGATATGACCTATAGCGGTCCCGTTCTTTCGGTTACCGGTAACTGGTAACAAAACCTGACATTTCTCCGGGTATTTGATGAGACATCTACCCGGAACCGTCTGGCGACTGATGATCGCCTACTCGCTGATGATGGCCGGCACGTCCCTGATGGTGCTGCTGGCAGGCATCATCGGCACTGAATTTGCACCATCCACCGATCTTGCCACCTTACCGATCGCGCTGGTCGTGGTTGGCGTCGCGTCTTCTACACTGCCAACGGGAAAACTGCTGCAACATTTTGGCCGCCGGCGCGTCTTTATTTCTTACGGATTCATCGCAATCACCGCCGCGTTGATTGCAATGCAGAGTCTTGTCAGCAATTCCTTCGGCGCCTTTTGTGTGGCCGCATTCCTGATGGGCTGGGCGGGTGCGGCGGGGCACCAGTATCGTTTCGCCGCACTGGAGTCAGTAGCGCCGGAGCAAGCCGCAAAAGCCACCTCTTTCCTGCTTCTGGGAGGCATCCTCGCCGCCTTTATCGGCCCGGAAATCGCGGTGAGGGGCAGGGCGCTGCTGGGTACTGAATACGCCGGCTCGTTCCTGTTATTGAGTGGTAGTTATGTTGCGGGCCTGATAATCATCAGTTTTTACAAAGACGCCGAGGTAGTCAGATCAGAGCACGCTGTTGCAGGACGCGCGCTGGCCGAGATACTACGCTCACCCGTTATCATTGTGGCCATCAGTGCTGCGGCGCTGGGCTACGGAATCATGAGCTTCCTGATGACGGCGACCCCTATCAGCATGCATGTGCATGCCGGCCACAGTCTGGAGTCGACCAAGTTCGTGATCCAGTCGCATATTGCCGCGATGTACCTGCCTTCGCTGGTCTTTGCCTGGCTATTTGGCAAACTGGGGGCCAGGGGTATGCTCTGGACAGGAGTGGCCGTCTACGTTATCTGCCTGGTGATCGCGGCGCTGAACACGGATTTCCTTAATTACTGGCTGGCGCTGATGTTGCTGGGCATCGGCTGGAATTTTCTGTTTCTGACCGGTACCAACCTGTTGCCACGGGGCTATCGGCGGGAAGAACGTTTTCGGGTCCAGTCGATGAATGATTTCCTGGTGTTTTCGATCCAGGCAGTGGCTTCACTAAGTTCCGGATGGTTCCTTTATCACTGGCAATGGCCCGGCGTGTTGTATGCCTGTATACCACTGGTGCTAGGTTTCTCAACCCTGTTGTGGTTTATTCGCGATATGTCGGGCGTCCGGGTGGAACTATCGCAGCAGTCGTGATTGAATGATAGCCACCAGCATTCACCAGGAGAGACCAGACTGTGTCGAATCAAAATACTGCGGCGGCAGATTCCGCTTTCATCAAAAATTCACTCGCGGCAGCTTTCCAGATCGGCCTGCTGTTCCTGATGGCATGGTGGTGCATCAAAATCGTATCGCCGTTCATTGGCATCATCGCCTGGGCTGCCATTATTGCGATCGCTGTTTACCCTTTACACTGCAAACTGGCTGGTTTGTTAGGCGGAAGAAACAAGTCATCAGCTGCCGTCATTGTGCTGATAGGTCTTTCAATCCTGCTGGCTCCCACCTGGACACTCACAGGTTCCACTATCGAGACCGCAAAAACGCTGGCGACGTCACTGGAAGAGGGGAAAGTGACAATAACTCCGCCCGCTGACAAAGTCGCAGAGTGGCCAGTCATTGGAAAGAGAGTACATAAGGTCTGGAGCGAAGCAGCAACAAACCTGGAAGGCGTTATTGATCAACATCATGACCAACTAAAGGCCTTTAGTTCCTGGCTTCTGAAAGCCGCAGCGGGAACTGTGATGGGTCTCCTGGGTTTCGCAATTTCGATCATCATCTCCGGTGTTCTGATGGTGTCCGCCGACTCCAGTTACCAGGCATTCCGCAGGGTAGGGCACCGGATCCATGGAGAGCGGGGCGCTGATTTCACCGATTTGTCGATCGCCACAATCCGCAGTGTTGCAAAAGGTGTATTGGGTGTCGCACTGATTCAGACCCTTCTTGCTGCCATTGGCCTGATCGTGATGGGTGTACCCGGGGCAGGTATCTGGGCTGCGATCATTTTGGTGCTGGCGATTATGCAACTACCGCCATTGCTGGTGCTGGGACCCATCGCCATCTGGGTGTTTTCCGTCGCAGAGCCCGTTCCTGCAACGATTTTCCTGGTCTATGCCCTGATCGTGAGTTTCAGTGACAGCTTTCTCAAACCCCTGTTTCTCGGCAGGGGCGTCGATGTGCCCATGCTGGTCATTCTTCTCGGTGCCATTGGCGGTATGATCACGTCGGGAATTATTGGCTTATTCATCGGCGCAGTTATTCTCGCTCTGGGTTACCAGCTGTTTCGCTTCTGGTTAGACGGGGAAAATGAACAGCCTGTCGAAGTTAGTGAGTCTTAATACATATATATCAATAATGTAAAGAGTATTTCAATGAAATTACATTACCTTTGTGCAACGACCATTGCCACAATTATACTGATCAGCCCGGCGTTTATTCAGGCCCAGGAGGAACAACCGGGGACTGCTGCTGTAACGGCACCCGTAGCGGTAGACAAGGGCCCTGAAGACGTGCTTGGCCGCGGCAACCCACATGACAGCATCGTAGGTTACCTGGCAGCTGCTAATGCCTTCAACTGGGAAAAAGCAGCGGAATACCTGGATTTGCGAAATGTTCCCGAAGAGGTGGGAGAATTGGGCGGCCCCGAACTGGCACGGCAGTTCAACCACGTATTGTCCCGTGCAGTCTGGTTCGATGATTACAGCGTCTCAAGCGCTGCTGGCGGTGTTCAGGGGGACGGATTGCCCGCATACCGTGATGAACTTGTGACGATCAATACGTCAGAGGGACCCGTACCCATCTGGCTACAGCAGGTACCTCGTGGTGATGGTGAGGAAATCTGGAAACTCTCCAACCGAAGTGTTGCCCTTATTCCAGATCTTTATGATGAATTCAGTTATAACCCTGTTGTGGAGCGTATTCGTGGATGGTTTCCCGAAGACGCGGCTTTCCTGGGTATTGAGGCATTCAAGTGGTTCATCGTCATTGCCGTTGCTTTGCTTTCCTGGCCAGTCTTCTACCTGATCGGCCTTGCTTTAAGCAGGATCTTCAGTTCTCCTGAGCGGGAAATTTATCCGCTCATTAAAAATGTTTTCACCGGGCCGCTGGTCCTGATCAGCATACTCATCCTGACCCAAGAAGTGATCGTCAAACTCGGCGCCGGAGCCTATGCCCAGGAAGCCATGAAAGCACAGACACTCAATACCATTGCCGTGGTGTGGGTCGTCTGGGCAATTCTCAATCTGTTCAAGAAATATCAACAAACAAAGCTCGAGGCCATCGGGCGCCCTGGTGCTGCCAAGTTAATGCAACCGCTTACGACACTGTTCAAGATACTTACCCTGGTGTTTGGGCTGCTGTTCTGGCTGAACAATATCGGCATCAACATCACGACCGTTTTAGCCGGCCTGGGCGTTGGCGGCCTGGCCGTAGCGCTGGCGCTGCAAAAACCACTCGAGGACATGATGGGCGCTTTAACCATTTTTACTCAAGCGCCAATCCGGGTAGGGGACTTCGTTCGCTACGGTGCAGAAATGGGAACGGTTGAGGACATCGGCCTCAGAACCACCCGACTGCGAACGCTGACCAACACCGTTGTGTCTATCCCCAATGCGCGTATTGCCTCGGTGGAAACGGAGAATCTATCCTATCGCACAAAAATCCGTTACTGGCCGACTCTGCGGCTTCGTTATGACACGTCACCAGAACAGATCAAAGCTGTTCTGAACGGCGTTCGCGAATCATTGGAGCAACACGAACAGGTATATGACGATCCCGTGCGTGTTCGTTTCACTGAATTCGACGATGACGCCATCCTGATCAAAGTCAATTCCTTTGTCAGAACGACTGACTTTTCAGAGTTTCTGGAGGTGGCTGAGGAACTTAATTTTCAGATCATGCAAGTCGTGCGGTCATCCGGAGCTGCTTTTGCGCTTCCCGGCAAGTCTATTTACCTGGAAGGTGAGGCGGCCGCTGTTAATCTATAATTGCGTATAATGTATATTATGTTAAATAGAGTGTCAAAAAAACCATATCAGTGATATTTGTCGGCCACCATAGACCATGATCTTTCTCAATTGCGTTATGCTTGTAATCAGAACTCTCCCGCAAGGAATTGAACCCATGAAGCGTTCCTTAATTCTTCAGCCACGCTACGCTCTTGTTCCCATTCTTGTATTGCTACTAGCTGCCTGCTCGTCTACGCCCTACAGCCACGAGTCGTTGAGCAACTTTCAGGTTGAACAACGTGCATTGACCCAGGAACAAGGCCCGTTTCGTGTCCGTGCCTCAGTTCCCAGCCGCGAAGAGGCAGAAAAAATTTTTGGTATTCCAATCTATAAACGCGGAATTCAACCGGTTTGGCTGGAAGTAACCAACAATAGCCCCGGGCGCGCACGTTTTGTGTTGAGCAGTGTTGATAAAGATTATTTTTCTCCGTTTGAAGTTGCGTACATGCACAAAAAGCTATTCTCCAGGCAAGGCTGGATGGACATGGAGGAATATTTCTATCGCACCGCCATGCCGCGCCAGATTGCTGCTGGTGAAACCGTTTCGGGATTCGTGTTTACCCATGCAACAGATGGCACAAAGAATTTCAACGTCGATCTTTTTCATGAATCCAGTAAAGAGAACGGATACGAAGAATTCACCTTCTTTGTTCAGGTTCCGGGGTTCGTCCCGGATCACGCCACTGTTAACTTTAAGAGTCTTTACGGCGCCGGTTCAGTTCAGGACCTTGATCCGGACGGGTTGCGTAACGCGTTACTCGAATCACCCTGCTGTACAACAAACCGGGATGGCAGTGGTCAGGGTCCGCCCGTCAACCTGGTACTGGTTGCCAATGGCCTGGAGGTATTGCAGTCATTGCTACGTGCAGACTGGTCAGAAACTAGTTACGAAAAGGACGATAAATATCTGAATAAAGTGAACTATTTATATGGAAGGCCGCCCGATGCGGTATTCCGTAAAAGCAGGGGAAAATCAGCAGGCGATAGAAATGAGTTGAGCCTGTGGCTGGCACCGCTACGTGCCGATGGCAAGGCAGTATGGGTGGGGCAGATTAAGCATGCCATTGGACAGAGATATAAAATCAATGAGATCTTTTTCGGCGCCGCGCAAGATCCGGATGTAGACGACGGTCGCAATTTCCTGCTGCAAAACCTCTGGTATTCACAGTCAATATCCACCGTGGCATACACCCAGACCGGAAAAGTGGTTCCGATGGAAAATCCGCAGCTTGACTTCAATAACAACCCATTCTTCTCCGACGGACTGCGAATCGTCATGTGGTTATCCGGGGAGCCTGTCGCATTGCAGGAAGCACGTAACCTGCAATGGAGCGAACCGTCGGGAACGAGGTGATCTAATGAGAATTTCAAGCAAGGCACGCATGTCCCTTCCCCTGTTGGCAGGTACCCTGCTCTTCGTGGCTGCCTGCTCATCAACACCCAGCACGCAGGGTTACTCAGTCCCGGAAGGCGATTGGAAAGCCAGGATAACCAGCCAGGAAAAAGACGGCATAAAAGTTTCGGCGGCGGTTCCCAGCGCAAAAGAGTCCCGGGAAATCTTCGGTAAGCCCCTGTATAAGCAGGGTATCCAGCCGGTCTGGCTGGAAATCAGCAACAACCGGGAAAGAAGAGTCAGTTTCCTGCCGGTCGGTCTGGACCCGCAGTATTTTACGCCGCTTGAAGTCGCCAACAACGAACTGAAAGACAAGGACAAGGCGGACCCGGCATCTCTGGTTGACGAATTTTTCCTCAACCAGAGCATGGGCGCATTGGAGGTACTCCCCGGCCAAACCCGACACGGGTTCATTTTCTCAAAGCTCGATGAGGGTACCAAGGCGTTTAACGTAGATATTATCGGTGCTGCCGGGGAATCTGGTATTACTGATTTTGAGACGTATACGTTTTTCATTCCCGTGCCCGGCTTGAATATCGATCATTACAACGTCGACTGGAAAAATCTTTATGCCGACGACGAATGGGTTGACCTCGATAAAGACCAACTTATTGAAATTGTTGAGAAAGTAACCTGCTGCGTGACCGACAAGAAGGGCGAAGGCAGCGGAGATCCGTTAAATCTCGTGGTTATTGGCCATCCAACTGACATCTATACGGCCTTTATTCGCGCCGGATGGGATGAAACCGAGACCGTGACAAAAACCTCTACCCTGAAAACCATAGGTTCATTTTTGAGTGGCGGCGAATACCGCTACTCACCGGTCAGCGGGCTTTACGTGTTTGGGCGCCCGCAAGATGTCGCTTTTCAAAAAGCCAGGGAGAATATCCACGAACGCAACCATTTACGCTTGTGGATGTCACGCGCGAAATTAAATGGAGTCCCGGTTTTCATGGGGCAGATCAGCCGTGATATTGGTGTGCGATTCACCTCGAAAACCATCACCACACATAAGATTGATCCAAACGTGGACGAGACCCGCGAAGGTCTGCTTGAAAACCTGGCATTCTCGCAGTCCCTGGCGAAATTCGCTTACGTCGGCGGCGTCGGCGAGGTGCCCATGGACCAGCCCAGGGGTAATCTGACAGGTGACCCCTGGTTCACTGACGGCTACCGCATCGTTCTGTGGGTCAGTTCACAGCCGGTCTCAATCGATGACGTCGATTTTCTTGAATGGCGCATGCCACATTAACGCACGGGATTTTTGCTGAGTGAAACCTGAAAAAGGCATTAGGGTCAGGATCATCGGTGTGCCACTTGACCTCGGCGCCAGCCGGCGTGGCACCGACATGGGTCCATCGGCCCTGCGCATCGCCGGACTTGGCAATGCACTGCGACGCATGGGCTACACAGTTGACCGCGAAGAGGACATCCCTGCCCCGGCAATGGAAACCGGCACCCCGGAGGACCGCAAGGCCCGTTTTAAACCGCAGATACTCGAAGTCTGCACAAACCTGGCAGAGCGCGTCGCAACCATTCTTGATGATGGAGATTTTCCGCTGGTGCTGGGAGGCGATCACTCCATTGCGATGGGGACGTTTGCCGGCACCGCCAGTCACTACCGCAAGCAAAATCAGAATGTTGGTCTGATCTGGTTTGACGCGCATGGCGATATGAACATTCCCGGGGTTTCACCCTCCGGAAACATCCATGGCATGCCGCTGGCTCACCTGCTGGGAAAAGGTGACGAAGACCTGAAGAACATCCTGGGATTCAGCCCCAAGGTCAACCCTGAAAATGTTGCGCTGATTGGCATCAGGGACATTGATGCGGGCGAGCGCAAGATCATTAATGACTCGGGTATTCACGCCTTCACCATGCGGGAAATCGATGAACATGGCATGGCGGCGGTTTCCCGGCGTGCCCTTGAAGTCGTCAACGATGGCACGGCAGGCTTCCATATGAGTTTCGACGTGGATGGCTGTGACCCGACCGTCATCCCCGGTTCCGGCACGCTGGTCCCGGGTGGTGTGAACTTCCGTGAGGCTCACTTGTTGATGGAGTACTGCGCTGACGATGGCAACCTGCTGTCGATGGAGATTGTCGAATTGAATCCATTCATGGATGAAGGTAATGTCAGCGCGGAGCGGGCCATGGAGTTGCTGCTCAGTGCAATGGGAAAAAGCATTCTTTAACGTGTCTTCTCTGCTCTCTTCATTCCTGACTGTTCGAACAAGGACCATTGATCTTTGCCGTTCGCTGCACACTGAGGATTATGTCATCCAAAGCATGCCGGATGTCAGCCCAACCAAGTGGCACCTGGCGCATACCACCTGGTTTTTTGAGCAATTCGTGCTGCTTCCCATTCAACCCGGCTATGCTGCATTCAACCCGCACTATCATTACCTGTTCAACTCCTACTATCAAACGGCAGGACAAATGCATCCGCGGCCGCAGCGCGGGATGCTTTCCCGGCCGCTGGTCAGGGAAATCATGGACTATCGAAGTCATGTTGATGAGGCCATGAGCCGACTCCTTGAAACGGGTATGGCCAGTGAAGAGTTACAGCAACGGGTGATCCTGGGGCTCAATCACGAACAGCAGCACCAGGAACTCCTGCTGACCGATATCAAGCACGTTTTTTCCATCCACCCCGGCCAGCCCGCGGTTCGGCCTGACCTGGCAATGCCTGCAACGACGCCTGCCCCTGATTTGGCTTTCAATACGCGGGACGGCGGCCTGGCCGAAATTGGCGTAAATGGTGATGACTTTTGTTTCGACAATGAAACACCCCAGCACCAGTCCTTGATTCAGGCGCACTCCATCGGATCGCGCTTGATCACCAACGGCGAATACCGTGAATTCATCGATGATGAGGGATATAAGTCCCCTGCCCTCTGGCTTTCCGACGGCTGGGCTGCCATCCAGCAACATGACTGGAACAGGCCGCTGTATTGGAGCGAGGATCTGCAATGTGAATTCACGCTTGGCGGCCCGAGAAGCCTTGACCTGAACGCGCCGGTCGCACATGTCAGCTATTTCGAGGCGGACGCCTTCGCACGCTGGGCAGGCGCCCGTTTACCGACCGAGGCTGAGTGGGAATTGGCCGCCCGGGAAAAACCGGTCTCCGGCAACCTGATGGATTCTGACTTGTGGCATCCTGCTGTTACTGATGGCAGCTCACAACAGTTTTTTGGCGACACCTGGGAATGGACCGCTTCCCCCTACATGCCCTACCCCGGTTTCAAACCTCTCGCCGGTTCATTGGGCGAATACAATGGAAAGTTCATGTGCAACCAGATGACCGTCCGCGGTGGATCATGTGTTACCGCGAACGATCACATACGAGCCAGCTACCGCAGCTTTTTTTATCCTGAAGCGCGCTGGCAATTTCTTGGCATACGTTTAGCAAAGGATGGCACTGCAGACCTGTGAATTCAGTCAACAGTCAAAGGGATGAAGAAATCGAAGAACTGCTGCTTGGCCTGAACCAGGCCCGCAAGACCATTTCACCCAAGTACTTTTACGATGAACGTGGTTCCCTGCTGTTCGAGCGTATTTGCCAGTTACCGGAATACTACCTGACCCGAACTGAGCTTGGCATCATGCGCGATTACATCGGAGAAATCGCCACAGCAATCGGTCCAAATGCCAGCGTTATCGAATTCGGCAGTGGTGCTGGCGTCAAGACCCGGTTGCTGCTGGATAAACTTCGTCGTCCCGTGGCTTATATCCCCGTCGATATTTCTTCTGCACATTTGCAGGACACCGCCGCCGCCATGCAGGAGGATTTCCCTGATATTGAAATCTTGCCGGTGACGGCAGATTTTACCCGCCCCTTTCCCCTGCCCCGCCCTGCTACCAGGCCAGCAAGAAATCTTATTTACTTTCCAGGTTCAACCATAGGAAATTTCGAACCGGAAAGTGCTGTAGAACTGCTGCAGGTCATGTACCAGGAGGCAGGTTCAGGTGGGGCACTGCTCATCGGAGTGGACCTCAAAAAAGAGACGCACCTGATTGAAAAAGCCTATAACGACAGCGAAGGGGTCACAGCAGAATTCAACCTCAATGTACTGCGCAGGCTCAACCGGGAATACGGTGCAGATTTCGACCTGGAGGCATTCCAACACCAGGCAATTTACAACGAATCAGCCGGCCGGATCGAAATCCATCTGGTTGGCCAGCGCGAACAGGAAGTTTCACTGGGTGGCCACCGTTTAGTTTTTGCCCGGGGTGAGAAAATCCTGACCGAATATTGCCATAAATTCAGCGAAGAGCAGTTTAAGGCGCTGGCCAAACAAGCAGGCTTTCACCATCGAAAAACATGGTCAGACAGCAAACGATGGTTCAGCATACAACTTTTTGATCGTTGAGCTATCGGGCCAGGGAACGGCACTCGCTAAAAGGCAAGGATAGTATTTTATTGGTTCGGCGGTGGCGACAGATGCATTGATCGGTGTCGGGTATTATTTTGCATAGCTTGTCGATGTCGGCTACCTGTTGTTGCTGAGGCCCTGACCGTTCCGATTGAATTTTTTCATAGGTCCAGAGTGCCAGTTCATAGGTGAGCACCACTACAATGATGACCGACAGCCAGCGAAATCCTTTACGTATTATCATCTCGTCCACAGAAAGTTAGTTGCCCAAAGCATAGCAAAAACACCCGGGAATATTAATGGGCGGGACAAATGCTCGAATAAATGCAGAGAGTTTCAGGCTTTTTTCAGCGGAGTTTTTTTCAACACCTGTTCGAGATCATTGGCAATCATGCGGAGATTTTCAACCGACTGGTCTACTTGATACAAATTCCGCAATTGACTCACTTCCTGGGCAATGCGCCGGATTCTGTCAGGGTAGGATTCTGATCTCAATTTCATTGTTTTTCTCCGCAAGCGATTTTTTGTCCTGTAATCGAATAGACAAGAGGCACATCGTGACCCTGATGAGTGATGTAGTATCGTCCGGGTTCGCGCTCCGTCATGCCTTTAAAGCACTGGTATGGACTGTACGAAAATTCATTAATGCGCCTAATTACGATTCCAGCGCCTATCAGGGCATTCATTACCCGGCTCATTGGATGGGACCAAACTGCCACTGGAGTTTTCAAGTCGCCGCTGTTTTCTGTATAAGATTCTTCTTCCTCAACATCAGGCTCCTCAGTCCCAAAATAGGCATAGCCTGCCAAGAGGTCGTAAATCGGGTGGAACTCCGCCATGTAGAAGGTTCCGCCCATCGCGAGATTTGACGACACAATCTCCGCCCACTTGTCCAGATGGGGCAGCCAGCAGGTTGTCCCGTAAGAAGTGAATACGATGTCGAACGGATCAACATCACCGCGCAAGTAGCTGTAGACGTCGGTACACTCAAATTTTGCGTTGAGCTGGGCCTTCTCATTAAGTTGCCGTGCTTTTTCTATCGCAACGGGAGATATATCGACTCCGGTACATTCCGCGCCAAGCCTTGCCCAGGAAAGCGTGTCCAGGCCGAAATGACACTGCAGATGCAACAGCCTGCGACCGTTTACCTGGGTAAGTTCAGCAAATTCGATCTCGCGCAGGGATGTATTACCGGAAAGGAAACCATCAACGTCGTAAAACCTGGATTTGAAGTGCACCTCAGCACGCTGATCCCACGACTCACGATTCATTTCAAAGTAATCCATTTTCACTCTCCAGGAAAAGTATGGTGCGGAGTATAGAAAAGCCTATCAGAACCTGGCGGAAACTTATGCAGCATCCAAGCCGCTTGGTTCGGCCAGGAGGAAAATTGGTTTGATTCATGTGGCCCGCGGTCAGCTATGAAAAATCCCGCCGGAGCGGGATTTTTCGTCCCCCCCATCGAACGCTCATTCAGTCGTCGTAATCGAATGCGCAGACATCGTCCTCGTCGAGCACCACGGAGGCGGCGATGCAGCCGGTCGAGCCGGTCGACTCGTCGTACTGGTTCTTCTCCCAGGTATTCAGGCAGATGTCATCTGGGTGAGGATAAACGTCATCCCCAGACGCTACTTCCCAGTAGCCCTCGAACAGGTCGTTGGCGTCATTGCTTACGGCAACGTTAGACCGGACCGTATTGCCGTGGGGCACATCCTGCCACGGGACGCCGTCCCAGGCGAAGCCGGCGATCGAAATCCCGTCAAACCAGTTGTACGAGGCGAAATTGCCGCGCACCAGGTTGTCGTTGCTTCCCGGCGCGAGTGTGATACCGACGACATTGCTCCAGGTCCGGTTACACAGGATCCGGGAGTCGGTATCGTCACTCATCCAGATGCCCCACAAATTGTCCGTCGAAGTATTGTGCTTGAACAGGTTGCCGCTGCTGTCCCAGGAGGCGATGCCCGCGTCCTCGTTACCGAAGGTGTGGTTGTGCATGAACACGTTATTCTGGCTAAGCCACATCGAGATACCCGTCCCGGAGACCCCTTCCCACAGGATGTTGCCCCACGATGTCACCTTCCATACCTTCGAGTCCTCGGTGTAGGCGAGGAAAACGCCGTCTGCGCAGCCTGTCACCTCACCGTTCTTGATCGTGACTTTCCGAAGCAGCGCACCCGGAGCGCCCCAGACCGAAACGCCGCCAATCCGCAGACCGTTATCGGCGCAGGAAATGGTGTGGCCCCTGAGGTCCAGCGTCACGTCAGAGCTCAGAATAACAACGCCGTCACCCGGGCAGTCCAAGAGGTCATTGACGAGCCGGTATTTGCCAGGCTGAGTGATGATCTTTCCACACTCCGACACCGCCTGGGGCGGCCCAGCGAGCACGGAGCCTGCCACCAGCAGCAGGGCCGGCAGGAATAGCCATTGATGGTTATTGCGAAGTTTCATTTCTTTCCTCCTTCTCATCGATTTGTCCATGGGGTGATGAGAATATTCATCTGAAATGGCCAGACTCCATCCGGGTGCATACCCTGACTTTTCTGGACATTGCTCTTCCCCATGAAGCAGAACCTGTTTGATACAGGACAGCAAACGTGGCCATGACCGCCACGGGATCGGGAGGTTATTCGTTTGTTGGTCGCCGATTGTGTGAAGTTATTGGAATAATCTGGCGATGACATAGCGGTTGAAGCCGCACAGTTAAGTATAGGCGATTCACCGAAATTTGCAGGCTGGCAAGGTGCGGTAATAGGCGTTAGAAGCCATCAGTAACGTCGACTAACCAAGCTCTGGCGACCCTTCTTCAAAAGTAACGACTCCGTCTGGAATGACTTCCCAAGATGCTTTGGAGTCTACAAAAATGTGCCTGCCAATCTCGATGTCCGGATCTCCATTTGTACAGCCAAGCGTCACACCGTGAACGGTTCCCTCAAATACGCCGCAGAGTGTTGAGCCACACTTGCTACAGAACTGAAGTCCGAAGCCATGCCCGGTCATGTAGGACGTTAGTTGGTCTTCGCCAGTGAGCCATCTGAATTCGTCTGGATTGACCAGGGCGTATGCTGATGCCTGAGAACTGAATGCTTTCCGGCAGCGAGAACAGTGGCACGATCTTGCATCGCGAAGTTTCCCAGAAATTTCGTAGGTCACATCCCCGCAAAAACATTCACCCGATATTGTCATGGGAATTTACTCCAGAGCATACTTGACGGCGGGCCGCCTTGGGTCATTTACCGCCGTTCAAGACTGTATCACACCAATTTCCGGAAAGGATCGCCAGACCGTCATCAGTCGATCCATGGAGCGCTTCGACGACCATGCTGAAGTATTCAGCCGTGTTGTATACAGGTACGATTACCGAAATCATGGTCTGCCGAAACTCGATGCCCGTGGAAATGAAGCGCCTTAAAAAAAGCTTGTTGAGAAGCAAAATATCGCATGCGGCCCTGCTTGCCTACCTGTCGGTGTCGGCCATCCCGCTGCGCCGGCGCCTGATTCGCCATGACAAGCCGTCGAACTGGCAGCGGAAAACGTACCTGGAGAAAGTACGGTGGCGCTGTAAAAATCCGGATCCTTCATTGGATTATTCTGTTCTTGTCGACAAGCTGAGGGTGCGGGAATATGTCAGTCCGGATCTGAACGTACCGAAGCAGTTTGGCAACGTGCGGGACCCCGCCGACATCAATGCCGATTCACTTCCCGACTCGTTCGTGATGAAAGCGACCCATGGCTGGAACATGTACGTCTGGGTCAAGGACGGACTTATCCAACGGCACAGCCGCAGTTGTGACGATGCTGACCTGGGCAGGTCAGCTACCAGTGAAATTCTCCAGGAAATTGCCTCCGGGTGGCTGGATTCGCCAGAGTATTTGCTGTTGCAAGCCAGGGAATGCCAGTACCGGGGAATCGGACCAGGCATCATGTTCGAAGAGTACCTTCAGTTCGAGTACGAGCTGGAGATGTTTCTCTTCAACGGCGTTTGCCAAATCACCATGGTCCATTTGCGCAAGTATGACGACGGTGCTCCAGTGAGCGACGGGTATCGACTTTACGATCGGGAATGGCTGCGTCTCGAACCAGGATTGCATGCCGGATCTGAGCTCTACAACCATTCTTCGCCAGACGTTCCGCCACCGGACGGGGAATTTCTCAGGAAGCTGGAAAAGTTGTGTGGGCATATCGATCACGTCAGGGCTGATTTCCTGGTAAGGGACGGCGTGTCATACCTCAACGAACTGACTTTTACCCACAACGCGGGTAAGCCGAGCCTGCTGGGACCGCACGAAGCGGAGCTTGGAAGATTCTGGAACTGAGTCCGCTCAGTCGCGGCGCCAGCGAAACGGACACATCAGCAGACGGTCGATCCTGGAATCCTTTCGATCGCGAAAATACTCGAGCCCAATTTCCATGTTCTCGTGATCTTTGAACGGCTGGCGTGTATGGGTGCCGAACAGATAATCGAACCATGGGAATGCGATGGAATAGTTACTGTCGGTGTATTTCCGGTTACTTGAATGGTGCATGCGGTGAAAGTCGGGCGTGACAATCACGTACCTCAGTACGCGATCCACGGCGGGCGGAAGATAAATGTTGCTGTGACAAAAAGTGATCAGGCAAATCCGGACGATCAGGTAGAGGACCAGCGAAGCCACGGGAAGGCCGAGCATGAGGATCAGGGGCCCGGTAACAGGCAGCAGGACCATGGTCTCCACGGGATGTGCTCTCAGAGTAGTTGTGAAGTCGAGTTCGGTGTCGCTGTGGTGCACCGCGTGGATTCTCCATAGCCAGGGGACCGAATGGAACAGGCGGTGAAGAAAGTAGCCGAATAATTCCAGCAGAAGAGTCGTGACTACAAATCCGGACCATAGGCCGAAAGGCACCGAGCCAGAAAGCCAGCCTTCACTGCTGCTTAGTGAGGAAATCAGCGTTGTGGTAAGTAGAATGACAAGTGCAGTGAAGACAACTTGATTGACCACGGCCAGGGCCAGATTGTTAGCCCAGCGGAAGGCCAGGCCGTCTGATGCGGCTCTCCTGGGGAAGAAACCTTCCGCAATAGCCGCGAATACCAATGCGCCCAGATAAAACGACTGGAGCAGCATATCCTCATTGCTGGCAAGAAAGTCTTCCACGATGCTCAATCATAAATTAAAAATCGCCGCAAGATTGCGGCGATTTGAATAGCTATTTTGACAGCAGCGCTGCCAGGGTCTTGTCTTACTGATTGCGGGCCTTGTTGTGCTGAACGCGCAGGGTCATTACGACCAGAAGAGAGCCGATTAATCCAAGGACAACAGCGGAAGTTACGTCTAATCTGGTAGGGGCCATGTGAAGCGTGATCAATGGAGCAGAAAAAGCAGAGCTGCTGGCTACAAGAGCAAGCATTCCGCCAAGCATGGTTAATTTTTTCATTAGACTGCCTCTATTAATTGTGTGAATGAAGAATACATCTCAATATTGCTCTGTGGGCAATGCTCCAGGCTGGCGGAGCAAAACGCGGCACAAGCTTATGATTTGCAAGCACATGAGTCAAGTTTCCTGCCTGCCACATAAATTTGGGGACGGATCCTAAGCCTCATTAACCAAACAATGATAAACCGATCGAGAGGTATGAACAGTGCGAAGATTTTCGATACTGGTACTCGTGACCGGATTTCTTCTCGACATTCTGTTTGGCGTATGGATCGGTGCTGCGATAGGTGAAGAGCTCTTCTTCAGTGGTGGGAAAAAACCTGTTTTATACTCCCTCACTCTAGAAGAAGAATAAAAAGAAAACACTCAGTCTTCTGCCCCGAGCAGCAAACACCACCAGTGTCGTCAATTTGGCTGCCTTTTTCATTACCCAGCAAAAAGCCCCAACAAGGGAAGACTAGGGCCACAGTGCAAAAGTAGTCTCAGAAGTGTAACTGATGAAAAATTTGGCACCCTCTCCTATAGTCAGTATTGCCTCCTGCATTCTGTTGGGGGGGGATAAAAAGGGAGGAGTTTCCATGAAACTTGTACAAGTAATTTTTGCAATCACGTTTTTGCTATTCACCGTGACCGGTTTTGCCGCAAAAAAGGAAAAGATTCTCATCTGCCACGTAGGCACTGAACTGGGCCCAAATGGCGAGGAATATGACCCTGCCTGTGTACCTGACGAATTCAACGGCTACTGTAGCGCAGACGCGGGCAAGATTGACTTAATCATAGTGCCCGAAAACGCCAAGCACCTCGGAAACCCGTCTCACGAATATGATGGCCTTTCCGATTATGAACCGAGTGAAGTGGGTGCCAGCGGTGAGGGTACTGAAGACAGCAATGGTGACGGTATTGATGACGGTTGCGAACCGGCGGAAGACTGCCCGTGCTGGGATGCAGCAGAGTTACTGTCCGTAACGGCGGATAATTATTTAACAAATGGTAGTTGCTCCACCACTTCAGCCTTGCCTATTGCCGCTCTTATCCAAAACGATGGCACCACACCGGGTGTCGAGGGTGGATTTGCTGCAATAAATAGTGAACCCGACAAATTTTGCCAGACTCGGGACTTTGAACTTGAGCTAGAAACAACAGCCGAAGAAGCTGCTGCCTGCATCGCCCAGATTGCTGCTCGATGTGCGGCTATAGGTGATCCGCTTTCACCTCCCCCATAGCGGAAGTTATTTTGAAGGTGTTTTTTAATCTTCTTGTTCCGAGTTCGGCTGTGATTTCAATCGGTCGATGCAACACCTATGTCTCTAATTGTAGAGAGGAGGATGTTGCCGATGAGGAAGAGAGTGGCCCTGTGTACAGGCGAAGTAAGCCGCCTGTCGGTCTGCACCAAAAAAAAGCCGGCTCCGTCGGGAGCCGGCTTCCGGTTTCGGATTTTACCTGCTTACGGCTCGATGATATCGATGTCGAGGATTGAGCCCTTCACCGCCCTGACTTGCTGCACGGTCATCATGTAGCTGCCGATAAAAGCGTTGGCAAATGCGCTTCCGCTGACTTCGCCGCCCGCGATAACAGACATCTCATCGATGGCGACCGTGACGTCCGCGGATGTCAGGAAATAGGCCGTTATGTCGTACTCGCCCTGGTCCATGTCGGGTAACACGAAATTGAAATGGTGCGACGCCAGCGTGTCCTGCATCAGCCCGATCTCTTCATCGGAAACCTCACACTCGGTTTTTACATCGATCACACCGTCGTCGTTCAGATCATCACAGGACTCTATGACGCCGCCCAGCGTGGCGTGCAGTTCCTGGACTCTTCTCGAAAGAGTCACCGGACCGGGTTTTGCACAAGCTTCGACATCTGAGGTGCCCGTATGCAGGGCGCAAATCATCACATATGCTCCCGCATCAGCGATCGCCCTTGCCGAGCCGCCGTTCTTGCCCTTGATAGACGTATCCGTGGTCAGTCCGACCTCCGCGGAAAGGCCAATCAGCAGTTCTTTTTGCTGAGGCACCTTGATCCTGGCAAAGGTAAAACCGGCATTTGAATCGGAGTCCACGGTATTTTCGGTCGCATCCTCGATGACCGCCGTTGACACGACGTAGGGTCCGTCATTTCCGTATACGGCGGCAAATTTGGCCGATGGGCCAGCGAATGCACTTGCTGACAACATTACGGATGCCAGTACGACACTAATTAAGAAACGTTTCATGATTGCTCATACTCCATATTTCAAAAAGGTCCCGATGTTGGAAGGTATTACCCGGAGTGCGAGACTCCCCCTGTGTAGACCCCTTACAACATAGAAGGGACGAAAAAGGCCAGCTCAAGAAACCTATCCTTGGCTGACCGTCCACCGATAATCCTACTCTAATCAAGCTGTTTGTACAATTTCCTGGCTCGATGCCGATTCCAGAAGTTCGCCAATGGCTGCTGTGGGTCGATCTCGGAGATTGTAGGCAGTCAGAGGCTCAGTTCCGCCATGAAACGATTACCGGAACCTATTCAGCATCCAGTTTCACGGGCGATTAGTTCTCAGTACGGCCGAGGGTGTGTGAAAACCATTTTTTTCATCGGTGGGGCGGCCCTTCATTGAAGGCACTGTTAATCCATGGATTAACCACTGATGCCCATTATTTACCCTATAAATGACGTGAACTGACTTCAATTTACTACTTGGAATTTCAGATTTTGAGTTATCACACAGCCTC
>Ga0265303_10000172_pt1 | contig 32685 bp, 34 predicted proteins | sample Helome_2_FD_192494 | JGI IMG/M metagenome (GOLD analysis project Ga0265303, IMG submission 192494) | Marine sediment microbial communities from subtidal zone of North Sea - Hel_20160317 (Illumina Assembly) | ecosystem: Environmental > Aquatic > Marine > Subtidal zone > Sediment ... | reverse complement strand
CAGCCAAATGATTGTTGTCGTCCTGGCGGTGCTGACGGCGATTGGCGCTGCCGGTGTACCCGGTGGCTCGCTGCCGCTGATGATGCTGGTCATGGCGACCGTTGGCGTGCCGCCAGAAGGTATCGCAATCATTCTCGGTGTCGATCGCATTCTTGATATGAGCCGCACCACGCTGAATGTTTGTGGTGATATTTCAGCCAGCGTTTATGTCGATCGCGTGGATCGGGAAATGGAAGGGCTGGACCCCGCCAGGCCGTTGATCCTGCGAGAAAAGAAAACAACTTCTGCATAGAGCATGGGTAAGAACCTTAACCAGCTCTGCTGACTTCACAGCTTTTTGTTCAGCAGGGCGAGCATCACGCTGTCTGCCCATTTGTCATGCAGCCACCAGCGCTCGCGAAACAAACCTTCGCGCTGGAAACCAAATTTTTCCAGCAGTGCCAGGCTGGGATGGTTTTCCGGATCCGTATCAGCTTCAATCCGGTGAAGCTTGAGTTCGTTGAAGGCATAATCAATAACACGCTTCAATGCCTCGGACATGTAACCCTTGCCCCAGTACGGGTAACCCAGAATGTAGCCGATTTCGGCACGGCTGTTTTGCTCACTGAATTGAAACAGTGTGACCTTGCCGATGGCGACGTTCGATTCAGCCAGTGCTATACCCCAGGTTATATTGCTGCCGGATTCAAACCAATCCAGTTCCTGCTGCAGCAGTGACTCCGCTTCAACAAGGCTTTCAACAGGCTCTCTCGACCAGTATCGCATCACCCTGGCGTCGGAGAAAATTTCGAACCAGGCTGAACTGTCGCTCAAATGCAGCGGGCGAAGTACCAGCCTTTGGGTCTTGAGCTCAGGGATGAATGAAACGATTTTCATTTTTACTGCCGCATCGGATTGAGTTGAACACCCAGGTCTGAATTGACAGCAATAAAGTGGTTGCTGGGAATTCGTGTCCAGTCCTGTTCGAAGTCGTTCAGTTTTTCCGACACGATCAGCACGGACCTGACTTCCGGGCCATCCTGCACCATGCGGCTGTCGCCGTTTACCGTTTCAAAACGATTACCGGCAGAATAATATAGCGTTCGTGACTGTTTTTCGGGCATGGAGCTGTAGCGCGTGCCAAAAATTCTATGGCCATCGGTGACCATCATGTTGAAGGTTGAGACCTCATCGCCGATTCCGGCTTCTTGCTTGAGTTGCTGGACGGTGTCGAAGGTGCTTTGAAAGCACGCCTGGATTTGCTCTACCGACAGGGGCGGGCCATCACCCCTCATTTCATAGATTTTCTGAATCAACAGGGCAAAAATATGTTCGGAATCGGTCTGTCCCTGGATCCAAAGAAATAATTCATCGCTTAACAGAGACAACAGCTTGCGCTTGATCCGCCTGAATTCCGGCACCACGCCGTTGTGCATCATCAGGTATTGGTCGTAATGAAACGGGTGAGAGTTGTTTTCTGAAATACTGCCTTCCGATGCAGCCCTGATATGTGCGAACAGGCAATCTGTGCGGATTAGCGAGGAATTGTAAATCAGGTTGTGGTTATTCCAGGCGGGAGTAATGGAACGAAACAGTCCAGGCCGCTCGCTCAGGTCATGAACGTACCAGCCCAGGCCAAAGCCATCGCCATTGAGTGGTTCTGACATTTCCTCTGCACCGTAGCTTTGGTGCACCAGTGAGTTTTCAGGCTTTATGAGTAGCTCATCAACGATGATGGGCTGGCCGAGGTAAGCGATAAAGCGACACATAACAAATACCTCCCTAATGAATCAAGGCTTCACTTCGAATCACCATGCCGGGACCGAAGCGCAGCTGTGATTTCAGATAATTGCGTTCCGCTGGCCCTGAGCAACACCAGCAGGTGATAAAGCAGATCTGCAGATTCGTTAACCAGTTCTTCCCGGTCGCCGGCGACTGCTGCCAGCGCAGTCTCAACACCTTCTTCACCAACTTTTTGGGCGATCCGTTTCACGCCGGCTTCGAACAGCCGGGTGGTGTAACTATCCTCTGGACGCTTCATTTCACGCTCGGCAATCAGGCGCTCCAGTGCCGCCAGGAAGCTGAGCTCCGGCGCGATTGTAAGGTCATTGTCAAAACAGGTGTCGGTATTGCGGTGACAGGCAGGTCCGGCCGGTATTGCCATCACCAGCAGGCAGTCGCCGTCGCAATCCGCGTGCACCGCAACCAGTTTCAGGGTATTGCCGGAAGTCTCACCCTTGGTCCAGAGCTGTTGCCTGCTGCGGCTCCAGAACGTGACGCTGCCGCTGTCCAGGCTGCGAGCCAGCGCAGCAGGGTTCATGTAGGCCTGCATCAGCACCCTGCCGTCGAAAGCGTCCTGCACGACAGCCGGCAGTAAGTCATCCATTTTCTGCCACTCAAGCAGGTCAATGTCCTGGGTGTTTTGAATCAACATGGGCGAACCTCTATGCCGGCTGCGGCCAGCGACTGTTTAAGGCCGGGGATCGGAATCTGGCCGGAATGAAACACCGTGGCGGCCAGCGCTGCGTCCACATCGGCCTGTTCAAATACCGAGACGAAGTGCTCCACGCTGCCCGCGCCGCCGGAAGCGACCAGCGGGATCGGCAGTACATTCCTGGCCTTGCTCAATTGGCCGATGTCGTAACCTGCCCGGGTGCCGTCTGCGGACATGCAGTTGAGCACCACTTCCCCGGCGCCACGGTCAACCACTTCACTCAACCAGTGAAGGGTTTCCCTGCCGGGCGTTTTCATGGCATCAGGCGTTCCTGTGTGGGAGCGTACGGTGTAGCTGTTACCATCGGCAATGGAGTCCACCCCGATTACCACACACTGGCTGCCGAAGGCTTTTACAAGTTCATTGACCAGGTCCGGCCGCTCGAGCGCCGGCGTATTGATCGAAATCTTGTCGGCGCCCTGAGACAGCACCAGGCCGGCATTTTCCACACTGCGGATGCCCCCCGCCACGCAAAAGGGGATGTCGATGGTTTCAGAAACCCGCCGTACCCAGTCAACGTCAACACTGCGGCCTTCCGGGCTGGCCGTGATGTCGTAAAAAACCAGTTCATCGGCGCCTTCGTCGCGGTAACGGGCAGCCAGTTCGATGATGTCGCCCATGACGCGATGGTCCCGGAACTGCACGCCTTTGACCACTTGTCCATCGCGGACATCCAGACAGGGAATGATCCTGCGGGCTACCGTTGTTATCACCTCACCGTTCACCGCAACGCCTGCAGCGCTTCGGCGACCGTGAAACAGCCCTCCAGCAGCGCTTTTCCGGTGATTGCCGAATGGGCGCCGGTCTGGTCGAGTCTGTGCAGGTCGGGCAAACCACTGACACCGCCCGAAGCCTGCACCAGCAGCTGCGGGTAGCGCGATGTGATTTCCGAATAAAGGTCGAGGTTGGGTCCGGCCATGGCGCCGTCCTTTGAAATGTCTGTGCACAGCAGGTGCTTCAGCCCTTTGTCCGAGTAGAAATCAAGCAGCGACCAAAGCGATTGTTCGGACCCCCGGGTCCAGCCATGGGTGCGTGGCCAGGGAATGCCTTGTTCATCAATGCGGACATCAAGCGCGGCGACCAGGCGATCCGCGCCAAACAGCGCAAGCCAGCGGGCAAAAGTTTCAGGCTCATTGACAGACAAACTGCCAACCACGACGCGGTCCGCTCCATGCTCAAGGCGCTTTCGGATATCCGCCTCGGCACGAACCCCGCCCCCGGTCTGAACGGATTGTTGCGCATCTTCCAGCAGTCTCAGCAAGGGTCTGATATCGGCGTCGTCGCCATCCCGGGATGCAGCAAGGTCGACCACGTGCAACCATTCGGCGCCTTCGTTCGCATAGACCGATGCGAGCCTCACGGCATCGAGTTCGTAAACTTTGCATTTCTCGAAATCGCCGTGCAGCAGGCGGACACAACTGCCATCCAGCAGATCAATGGCAGGTATGATTTGAATTTTCATTGCAAAGGGATCTCCAGGAATCCGCGCAATAATTCGGCGCCGGCCCGGGCAGAGCGTTCCGGGTGAAACTGGGCGCCGTAGAAGTTGTCTTTCCGGACGATTGCGCTGAAAGAGCGGCCATGTGTGCTGGTGGACAGGCTCCATTCACTGACCGGCGCTGCGAAAGAATGTACGAAATAGAACCATTTGTGATTCAGCGAATCCGTTAACGAATCTGGCTTTTGATTAGTGATTGCGTTCCAGCCCATGTGTGGAACCCTCAGGCCTGCCGTTTCTTGCAGCCGCTGCAGCCGCCCCGGAATGATACCCAGCAAATTGGCGGCATCTTCCTCTGAGGATTCAAACAACAACTGCATCCCCAGGCAAATGCCCAGCACCGGCTGAGTCAGGCCGCGCAGGGTTTCAACCAGTGCATGTTCATTCAGTACTTCCATGGCACGGCCTGCGGCGCCCACACCCGGCAAAATTACCCGGTCCGCAGCCCGGATTGTGGCGGCGTCATCGGTGAACACGGGTTCTTCCCCCAGCCGGTGCAATGCATGCAGAACCGAGGAAATATTGGCGCCACCGCTATTGACTACGGCTATCGACATCAGAGCATTCCCTTGGTGCTCGGCAATTGATTGCCTTGCCTGGCCAGCGCCGGCTTCAGCGCGCGTCCGGCGCCTTTGAACAGGGCTTCGATCATATGATGAGTGTTTTCACCACGGACTTGTAAATGAATGGCTGCCCCCAGCGATTGGCTGAGTGAGGCAAAAAAGTGCCGCACCATCTCGGTGGAAAACGTGCCCACGCTGTCGCGAGGAAATTGTGCATCGAACACCAGCGCCGGGCGGCCTGAAAGGTCAATGGCCACCTGTGCCAGCGACTCGTCCATTGGCAACAGAAAGCCGTAACGGCCGATACCGCGCCGGTCCTCCAGGGCAGAGTTCAACGCCTGGCCGAGGGCCAGTGCACAATCTTCGACGGTGTGATGTTCATCAATTTCCAGGTCACCGCTGCAACTCAGTTCCAGCCTGAAACCGCCGTGGCTGGCGAGTTGGTCCAGCATGTGATCAAAAAAGCCGATACCGGTTTCCACATTGCTGCTGCCACCGGCGTCGAGATCGATAAATACGCGTATGTCTGTCTCGTTGGTCTTGCGCTGCACACTGGCCTGGCGGGGACGATTGATCAACTTGTGGGTAATCGACCCCCAATCCTCGTGACCCTCGCCGATGCGCAGGCCGCCGATACCCATGTTCCCGGCCAGCACCAGGTCGGTTTCACGATCGCCAATGACCCAACTATCGGTGAGGTCGAGTTCACCTGATTTCAGGTAGTCCAGCACCATGCCGATGCCAGGTTTCCGGGTCGGCGCATTTTCGTGCTCGAAATGAGGGTCGATCAGCACGTCCGTGAAGTGAACGCCCTGTGAGGAAAAGATATCCAGCATTTTTTGCTGAGGGATTTCGTAATCCGGCGTTGGAAAGGAATCGGTACCCAGGCCATCCTGGTTGCTGACGATCACCAGTTCATAGCCGGCTTCGACGAGCTTGAGCAAGGCGGGTATCACCCCCGGCATCAGGTCGAGTTTCTGCAGCGAGTCAATCTGTTCGTCGGCCGGTTCCATGATCAGGGTGCCGTCGCGATCTACGAAGAGAACGCGCCGTTTCTTTGTGCTCATTTGCTGTTCTCCCACTCGTCGAATATGTTCAGCAAAGCCGCCAGGTCATCTTCTGAGCCGATCGAGATGCGGATGCAATCAGCCAGCAGCGGGTCTGCCGGAAACCCCCGGATGATAACGCCGCGGGTGGCACAAAACGTAAGAATTTCGTCTGGATTATCGACGCGGATCAGGACAAAATTGGCCTCACCGGGGATGATTTCATCAATGAACGACAGCTTGTTCAATGAATTGAGCAGGAATTGCTTATTGTTTTTTAACCGGGCCAGCGACTGTTTTTGTTTCTCAAGCACTGGATCTTCCAGCATACGCAAAGCCAGTTCTACGACCGGGCTGGGTAGTGGGTAGGGTGCAATCACGCGTCGCAGCAGGTCAATGATGGAAGGTTGAGCAAGAACCGCACCACAGCGCAGGCCTGCTGATGCCCAGGCTTTGGACAAGGTCCGCAACACGACCAGGTGTTCGAACTCGCTGATCAGCGAGGCCGCGGACGGATGGTCGCAAAATTCCGCGTAGGCTTCATCCAGCACAACGATGGCCCTGTCGCTGGCCGCCTGCAGTAACTGCCGCAGGAACCCTGAATCAATGACGTCCCCCGTCGGGTTATTTGGGGAGGTCAGAAAAATCAGCTTTATTTTTTCGTTTTCACCCAGTGTTTTCAGTACAGCTTGCTCATCAAGTTTGAATCCATCCTGCAGCTTGCGGCTTACCGAGATGATTTCCGCGCCCTGGGTCTGTGCGGCAATCCGGTACATGCCAAAAGTGGGCGGGCATTGCAGGATTGCGTCCTGGCCGGCCCGGCAGAATACCCGGGTTAACAGATCAATTCCTTCGTCGCTTCCGCGGGTCACCAGCAGCGTTTCTTGCGGTACGGAATACAGCTGTGCAAGGCGGGATAATAGCCTGGCAGGTTGCGGGTCCGGGTACCGGTTCAGCGAACCGGATTCTTCGATCAATGGCCAGGGCGATTCGTTGGCGTTGAGCAATATACCCTCGCCAGGCGCTTCTTTCCGTGCCGAGGAGTAAGGCTGCATTGCCAGGATTTCAGGCCGCGCCAGCGCTTCTATGCCCATCAGGCGCCGCTCCTGCCGTCCAGCCTGGCTCGAACCGCCATCCGGTGAGCATCAAGCCCTTCGGTTTCCGCCAGGATTTCGGCGGTGGGGCCAACCAGGGCGAGAGCTTCGCGGCTGGCCTGTTGCAGCGTCATGCGGCGCATGAAATCACCCAATCCCAGTGCACCGTGTGATCGGGCCCAGCCGTAGGTGGGCAAGACGTGGTTGGTGCCGGAACAGTAATCGCCCAGGGATTCGGGGGTCCAGGGGCCTATGAACACCGAACCTGCGTTTCTTACACGGTCCGCCATGGTGTTCGCATTTGCCGTATTCAGAATCAGGTGTTCAGGTGCATAAAGGTTTGACAGCGCAATGGCGGTTTCCATGTCACTAACCAGGATAATTCGCGCTTCCGCCAGCGACATTTCCAGGATGCCGGCACGGGGTGAGGCGGGCCCCAGCACATTGAGTCTTGCAATGACGGCATCAGCCAGTTGCATGCTGTCAGTCAGTAACACGACCTGTGAATCGGGGCCATGTTCGGCCTGGGAGAGCAGATCCCAGGCAATGAACTCCGGATCGGCGTTGGCGTCGGCGATGACCAGCACCTCTGACGGGCCGGCTGGAAGATCGATTGCGGCGCCTTTCGGGTCCTGTGAAACCTGTTGCTTGGCTTCAGTTACCCAGGCGTTGCCCGGTCCGAAAATCTTGCTGCACTGTGGAATGGTCTCAGTTCCATAAGCCATTGCGGCGATGGCCTGCGCGCCACCTGCACAAAATACACTTGAGATTCCGCAAAGCCGCGCTGCGGCCAGGATCTGGGTCGGGACTTTTCCGTCCCTGCCCGGGGGGGAGCACATCACGATTTTTTCGCATCCGGCAAGAACAGCCGGAATCGCCAGCATCAGGACTGTGGAAACCAGCGGCGCGCTGCCGCCGGGGATGTACAGGCCAACCGGTGACAAGGCGGGGTAGCGAACCTCGCAGGTCAACCCGGGCGCCGTTTCAACCGTTCTAGGCTGGGGCATGTCGGCCGCATGAAACACCCTGATTCGTTCACTGGCATCGCCAATGGCGTCAACCAGCGCCGGATCAGCTGATTCCAGCGCGGCTTCGAGCGCGTCCTGACTGATTGTGAAGGCCTGGGGCTCAACGCCGTCAAGTTCCAGCGTGAGTGCGGCAAGCGCGGCATCGCCACCGCTGCGGACGCGCTCCAGAATGCGGCTTACGGATTTGCCAACGCCATCGTTATTGAATACCGGGCGCTGCAGCAATTGCTGTTGTTCGTCCGGTCTTTGATCCGACCAGCGGATGGGTTTTAGATTTAACATGATGCTGAAGACCTTTTGTCGCACTTGCCCGTGTCAGGCGAGCATCTTCTCCACCGGTAGCACCAGGATTGCCGAAGCACCCTCGGCCTTCAGGGCTTCGAGATGCTCCCAGAACACCGCCTCACCACAGACTGCGTGAATGGCGATGCGGTCCGAACCCTCCAGTGGCATGATCGAGGGATGCTCCACACCGGGTAAAAGTTCAGTAATCCTTTGCAAGGCTTCGCGCGGTGCGTGCAGCATCACGTATTTGCTCTCCCTGGCCTGCATCACGCCTTCCAGCCTGGCCAGCAGGCGCTCGAGCAACGCCTGTTTTTCCTCGGAGATGTCGTTCACACGGCCATACAGGGCAGCCTGGCTCTGATATAGCTCCTGGAGTTCACGCAGATGATTGGCCCTGAGGGTTGTGCCGGTAGACACCAGGTCTGAAATGGCGTCGGCCGTACCGAGTCCCGGAGCGATTTCAACCGAGCCGGACAGTTCGACGATTTGGGTTGTCACTCCCTGCTTTTCCAGCAGGTAGCGGGTCAGCGCCGGGTAACTGGTGGCAATGCGTGCGTTTTCCAGTTCGCTGATGGTGTTGATTTCCATTTCTTCCGGCACAGCAAGCGATAGCCTGCAGTGACCGAAGCCCAGTTTTCGGAGGCGTTTCAGTTCGGTTTCACTTTCCCGCTCCAGCATGACCTCGCTGGCGATGTTTTCGCCGACAATGCCCAGTTCGCAGACTCCGTCCAGTAACATGCGCGGGATGTCGTCATCCCTCACCAGCAGTACATCGACCGGGAAGTCCCTGCCATACCAGAAAAGCTTGTCTTTACTGCGAGCGAAACTCAAACCACAGCTTTTCAGAATTTCGAGAGATTTTTCCGACAGCCGGCCGGATTTTTGAATGGCAACGCGTAAACGACTCATGTCTGATTTTTCTCCAGGCGATCCAGGGCAGCACGGTAACCTCCCGTGCCGTGTTCCATAAAACGTGCCACGCGGCCAATGGTGGTCACACTGACTTCGGTCATTTCCCTGATCTCACGATAGGAATAACCCTGTTCAACCAGTTGCGCCACCCGCCAACGATCCACCATCGCTTCAACTTCGGCGGGGGTGCACAAGTCTTCCAGAAACTGCTTTACTTCCTTCGCTGTTTGCAGCGACAGCAGGGCCTCGGACAAGGAGCGTGCAGCGGTCTTTAATTCGCTTTTTTGTGACAGGTCGTGTTGTTTCATGTTTGTTCTAATGTACTAATGCATTAATACACTGGAAGAATACTTCATTCCGCGGCCGGGGGCAAACTAATTACACGTGTTTAAACCCTATGCATGCTGGTAGCATCAAAGACAGTGAGAGCTAAAATTTAAACCTGGAACAGGAGCAAGGTTCATGAAAGCAGGTGCCATTGCCGGTGCAGCGCTGTTGTTTGTTTCAACAGCAATGAATGCGGCCGTGAAAGAAACAGAAGAAATGACCTTTGATGTCGCTGCAGGCGCACGCCTCAGCCTGGAGAACATTAATGGTGACATCACCATTACCAGCGGTTCAGGCGACAAAGTCTACCTGGTGGCCTATAAAAAAGCAGGAAAGCAGGAGTACCTGGACGAACTGAAAGTGGTCGTAGACGCCGATGAGGACTATATAAGGATCGAGACCAGGCATCCGAAGAGCGAAGGCGGCTGGTTCAAATGGGGTAACGACAGCAGTGGCAGCGTGGCCTATGAGCTTGAAGTGCCCGCGGACATCAATCTCGATACCGTTTCCACCGTGAACGGCGATGTGATTATCAGCGCGGTCAACGGGCTGGTGAAGGCGGAAACCGTCAATGGTTCCCTGACTGCCTCCGGACTGGTTGGGGACGCCAACCTTGAGACGGTCAATGGCAGCATCAAGGCAGAATTTGACAAACTGGCTGAAGATCAGCGCGTATCGGCTGAAGCAGTCAATGGAAAAATTGTACTGATGATCCCGGCGGATGCCAGTGCGCGGGTAAATGCTGAAACCGTGAATGGCAGCATCGATGCTGACGATTTTGGACTGGAACCTGAAAAAGGATTTGTAGGGCGTGATCTGTCGGGCGAGATCGGCGGTGGTGACGCACGGATTTCATTGGATACGGTAAATGGATCGATTCGAATTTCCAGGAAATGACGCTTCTTTCTGACTTGTAGACGACCCGGCTTAACGGCCGGGTTTTTTTATCTCCCGCACTGATATATCATCGACCGACTGCCCCATCCAAATTGGAAGCAAACAGATGACCCAGGTGCAATGGCAAGGTGTCTTTCCTGCCTTGACGACAAAATTTACCGCCGCGGACGAAATCGACTGGGAATCGATGGAACGCCATCTCGAATTTCAACTGGATGCGGGTGTTCATGGACTGATTATCCTGGGTTCGCTGGGTGAGAACTCAACATTGAGCGCAGCAGAGAAGCTGGCGATGGTGAAGTTCTTCGCCAGGGCAGAGCGGCGGGGCTTGCCGTTGATTACCACTATTGCTGAGTCCTCAACACGAGATGCCCGCGAGTTCGCGGTTGCCGCGGAGGAAGCGGGTACCGATGGTTTCATGCTGTTGCCGCCCATGCGTTACCCGAGCGATCGCCGTGAAACGCTGACTTTTTTGCACGATGTTGCCGCGGTGACCTCACGGCCCATCATGCTGTACAACAATCCCATTGCATACGGAACCGACCTGACACCGGATGACTTTGCCCGGCTGGCCGACAACCCCCGGTTTGAGGCCATCAAAGAATCTGCGGCCGATACCCGCCGGTTTCCGGAAATACGCCGGCGGGTCGGTGACCGCTTTGCCCTGTTTTGTGGTGTGGATGATATCGCTCTGGAGTGTTTCGCTGTTGGCGCCGTGGGCTGGGTGGCAGGACTGGTCGTGGCGTTCCCGCGTGAAACCGTGCGGATATGGGAACTCTGCCAGGCAGGCCGGATCGTCGAAGCCCGTGAGTTATACGACTGGTTTCTGCCCCTGTTGCATCTCGATATCGGGCCCAAATTCGTACAACAGATCAAGCTGGTCGAAGCGTTAATGGGCGTTGGCAGTGCCAAAGTTCGTGCGCCGCGGTTGCAGCTGACCGAAGCTGAGGCTACCCGCGTTGAGAAGATTCTTGCAGATGCGCTTGAGCAGAGGCCGGTAGTCTGATGAACTCCAATAGCAATCCTGTCCTCAGCCTGGCAGAACAGGCATACCAACTGCTTGAAGAGAAGCTGGTAACGCTGGTGTTACCGCCGGGAAGCCAGGTTTCCGAGGGACAATTGATAGACATGACAGGCTTCGGCCGCACGCCGGTCCGTGAAGCCATTCAACGTCTGGCGCAGCAGGAAATGTTCACGGTTTTGCCCCGCAAAGGACTGGTTGTCACACCCGTGAGCCGCGCCAGCATGGTGCACATTCTGGAAGCCCGGAAGCCGCTTGAACGCGTGGTTGTCACCCGTGCAGCCCTCAATGCGGTCGACTCCCAAAGAAGTGAAATTGCGGCAGTGGCCAGGACATTGACGATATCACACGACAGTTTTGAAGATTTTCTGAAACTGGACAAGGAGCTCGACGATTTGCTGGATGTCTGTGCGGGTAACCCGTATGTCAGTGCTGCAGTCTCCCCGCTGAGAAGCCACTGCCGGCGATTCTGGTATCACCACCGGCACCAGATGCAGCTGTCAGATGCGATCTCCGCACATTCGAAAATGGCTCGACTGGTCGCGCGCAGGGAATACAACGGCGCCCAGAAGGCGTCGGATGGCGTTATTGCTGTCATGGAACGCCTGGTCGCCGGAATTCAGCACTGACAGCTGATGGCGGTTAAACACACGTTTCATTGTATCGATGCCCATACCTGCGGCAACCCGGTGCGCCTGGTTTACAGCGGCGGCCCGGAGCTTGAAGGCGAGAGTATGCTTGACCGGCAGCAGCATTTCATCGCTGAATTTGACTGGATTCGCACTTCATTGATGCACGAGCCCCGCGGTCACGCCATGATGTCGGGCAGTATTCTTTACCCGAGCAGCCGGGACGATTGCGATGTAGGAGTGCTGTTCATCGAGACATCCGGTTGCCTGCCGATGTGTGGCCATGGAACGATCGGCACGGTTACCATCGCGATCGAGAACGGCCTGGTCACTCCACGGACACCTGGAAAGGTCAATCTTGAAACACCTGCCGGCAAGGTTGAGGTCTCATATTCCCAGGAAGGCCGGAAAGTGCATTCAGTCAAGTTGACCAATGTACCGTCTTTTCTGCATTCCAGCGGGCTCGAAGTGCAATGCCCGGAATTGGGCGGGAACCTGAAATTTGACATGGCCTACGGGGGAAATTTCTACGCCATTATCGAGCCACAGCCGGGCTATGAAGATCTCGCGCAACTGACGGCTGCTGATATTGTTCGCCTGAGCCCTCTGCTGAGAGACCGGATCAATGAGCGTTACCGTTTCTATCATCCTGATGATGACCGGCTCTCACACATGCGCCATGTCCTGTGGGCGGGCCTGCCGCAAAAACCGGGGTCGGATGCTCGAAATGCCGTTTTTTATGGTGATTCAGCGATCGACCGCTCACCTTGTGGCACAGGCACTTCCTCGCGCATGGCACAGCTGGCGGCCAGGGGTGAACTATCGGTGGGTGACCGCTTTGTCCACGAGAGTTACATTGGCAGTCAGTTCACGGGTCGCGTTGAAGCCGAGGCCCGGGTCGGTGATTTCCCCGCTATCGTGCCCAGTGTCGAGGGTTGGGCGAGGGTTTACGGACACAACGTCATCACGGTGGATCCGGATGATGATCCGTTCTGGGAAGGGTTCGTAGTCACCTGATGCGGATCAGCACGCTCGATTATCATACCGCTAGCGCGCCCCGGGACTTGCGTCCATAATCTTGAAAAAGGACTCTTGATGAAATGAATATCGAAGACAAGAAAGTGGTCTCATTTCACTACACACTGAAAAACGACAAGGACGAGGAAGTTGAATCCTCGCGTGACCGTGGCAGTCCGATGACTTACCTGCATGGTTCCGGCAACATTATTCCGGGCCTGGAAAAAGCCTTGGCAGGGAAAGCTGCCGGCGATCAATTTGAAGTCACGGTCGAACCAGTCGAAGCCTACGGTGAACGCAACGAGGGGGCTGTTCAGCGGGTTCCAGCCAAGCATTTTGGAAAAGACCGGCGCTTGCAGCCAGGTCAGCTGGTCATGTTGGAAACCAGGCAAGGACCGAGGCAGGTGACTGTTCTGAAAGTCGGCCGGTTCAATGTTGATGTAGATGCGAACCACCCGTTGGCGGGGCAGTCACTTACGTTTGATGTAGAAGTGGCCGATGTCCGTGATGCGACGGATGAAGAAGTCTCACACGGACATGTACACGGTCCCGGTGGTGTCGACCATTAGGACTTGCGGGCGATAACCCTCAATTCATCCATACCCTGAATACGGACCTGCTTGCGGTCAACCTTGACCACGCCGGCTTTCTGGAACCGGGCCAGGACGCGGCTGACGGTTTCGGTGGCCAGTCTCAGGTAGCTTGCGATGTCCCGGCGGGACATGGCAAGGATGAACTCCCGGTCTGAATACCCTCTACGTGAGAAGCGTTCTGACAGCGACAGGAGGAACATTGCGATCCGCTCATCCGCGCTCAGATCACCGGCAATCGTTTCCAGCTCGCTGATGCGATGACTCATGACACGGAATAACTCCGACTGCAGTTCCGGCATATGGCGGGCCATACTGGTGACGGTGTCGAAAGTCAGCCCGCAAACCGCGCTGGTATCCAGTGCTACAACGTTGGCGACATGCTTGCAGGAATGAATGGCATCCAGGCCGATAATTTCACCTGGCAGGTGAAATCCAAGAACTTGTTCCTGGCCTTCGTGGTCGATGACGTAACTCTTGAAACAGCCTGTCCGCACCGATGCGACGGAGCGGAATTCGTCACCCGCACGAAACAGGTGTTCACCCGGCTGGATGGGGCGTGAGCGATGGACGATCTGTTCAAAACGCTCGGTTTCATCCGGTGTCAAACCGCGTGGGAGGCAAAGTTCACCCAGTGAGCAGCGACTGCATGCAACCTGTGCACGGGAGGGTTCACGCCGATAATCGCGGATATTAGCTACTCTTAAGGAACTTTCCATTATGTACTCTCCAAATAACACAAAATAATTAGTTCTTTTGAATGCATTATATTAGTCGAGCACACTTCAGCGCATGCGTAGAAATACGTATGTGGCGGCTTCAGCAGCTGGAAAAAAAACTAGATGACACGTGAGAATTTGGGCTTGGATTCAGGCGCCTGCATGTATTCGTCAAAACTCATCGCAATGGCTCTCAACAGCAGCCTGCCTTCAGGTGTAGCCTTGAACTCATCATCACCCATTTCGATCAGGCCATCGCGTTCCAACTGTTCCAGGTTGCCGAGTTCGAAAGCGAAATGATCATGGAAATCGATCGCGTAATTTGATTCGAACTCGCGGAATTTCACTTCGCCATGGCACATGATGGATTCGATAATGCTGCGGCGCAGGCGGTCTTCAGTATTCAGGCTGACTCCGCGCCAGATTGGCAGTTTGCCTTCGGCCACGACCGATTGCCAGGTCGGAATATCCTTGAGGTTCTGGGCGTAGCAGTCGCCCACTTTGCCAATCGCACTGACACCCAGTCCAACCATGTCGCATTCCCGGCGGGTTGAATAACCCTGGAAGTTGCGCTGCAGCCCACCCTCCTGCTGGGCAATGGTCAATTCGTCATCGGGCAGGGCGAAATGATCCATCCCGATATAGACATATCCGGCAGCGTCCAATTTTTCGATGGTCAGTTCCATCAGTTCCAGCTTGGTTTCCGGAGAGGGAATGTCTTTCGAATCGATCATGCGCTGTGCGCGGAACAGGTGCGGGAGGTGAGCGTAGTTATAGACGGCCAGGCGGTTGGGCTTGACACTCACAACCGTGTCGATCGTGTTTGCGAAACTTTCCGTGGTCTGCAAAGGCAAACCATAGATCAGGTCGATCGAAACCGAGTTGAACCCAAGTTTCCTGGAGGCCTCCACCATGTCGAGCGTTGCGTCCTTGTCCTGAATGCGATTTACTGCTTCTTGAACTTTCGGGTCAATGTCCTGGACGCCCAGGCTGATCCTGTTGAATCCCATTGAGGCCAGATGCGCCAGCCGGTCCTTGCCAACTGTTCGTGGGTCGACTTCAATCGAGAATTCACGGCTGTCGTCGCCACTCAGTGAGAAGTGTTCTGCGAGGGTGGCCATCAGGTGATCGAGTTTTTCGTCATTGTGGAAGGTGGGCGTTCCTCCCCCGAGGTGCAATTGCACCACTTCGCGGTCGTGATCGAACAGTTGTCCCTGCAGAGCGATTTCCCGGTCCAGCAATTGCAGGTACTGGTCGGCCTGGGTCTCGTGCCGGGTGACTTTTTTCATGCACCCACAGTAGTAGCAGAGTGATTTGCAAAACGGCAGATGCACATAAAGAGACAAGGGCTTTGGAATCAGTTCGCTGTTGCTCGCGGCGACAAATCGCCGGTAAGCTTCCGCATCGAAACCTTCCATGAATTGGACAGCGGTTGGGTAGGACGTGTAGCGCGGTCCTGCTACGTCATACCGTTTGATCAGATCTGTATTGAATTTAACTCGCTGTTCCATTGATTTTCTCAAGCTGTAACTCGTTGTATAGGTGAAGCGTAAACGATGCCCGTCAGTACAAAGTTGACCAGAGTCAAAAGCTTAGCTTTTTGGGTGATCGGCCGCTCAATATAATTCAAAAACTGGCAACAATTCTGAGGGAAATGGAAAACTAAAACATGACACAAGTCAATTACCGGCCATGTGCGCACCCGTACACTACTTCCATCGACGAACCAGAATATCGGTTTTTCGAGTGAATACGATTGTGTGAAGACTCTCCAAGTCTCAAGAATTAGGCCAGACTCACGTCTGGCCTTTTTTTTACCCGGAGTAAATGCAACCCGCGTTGCAGGTTTCCTGTACGACAACCTTCGAGAGTTCCGGCAGGTTGGGAAGCAGGCGGTCCCAGATCCAGCAGGCGAGATTTTCGCTGGTCGGGTTTTCCAATCCGTCGATGTCATTCAGACAGTGATGATCCAGTTGGTCGAACAGGGGCTGAAAAGCCCGCCGTAAATCAGCAAAGTCCATCACCCAACCGGATTCCTGGCCGACCGGGCCGCTGATGTGTATTTCAATTCGAAATGAGTGCCCGTGCAGGCGTGCGCATTTATGGCCCTGCGGCACATTGGGCAGGCGGTGGGCAGCTTCTATCTGAAAAACGCGAAAGACATCCATGGGCGGATTGTGCCGCCCGCGATGATTTTGCGCAACAGCTCAGCCTGTCTTGAATCCCGTCCGCGTATGCGAACCGTCACAGAATGGTTTGCTGGCCGACTGGCCACAGCGGCACAGTGACCCCCGCATTTTCACGCACTCCTGCCCAAACTGGTTGTGCAGACGCAAGCGGCCGCGAAATGTCACCGGGCCATCCTTGATGCAAGAGACCGTGATCTTGCTGGGGCGTTGAGATGCTGCAATTTCAGATGCTTCCGAGATTTTGCCAGGGTTGAGAAACTCCTTGTCGAGGTGCTCGCCATTACACGTCGGCTTGGTGCCTGAGTAACCGCAACGGCAGAGCGACAGGTGGTTGGCGTATTGAACCGACCCATCTTCGAGCACAAGGGTAATGTTTCCGGTCAACTGTAATGGTCCGGCATTGGTCACCAGTGCCTCATTGGGCACCTCGAGCAAGCGTGGCGCGCCATGATTTTTCTGGCGTTCCTTGAACCAGCGATCCAGCGCCTTGGCGGACGTGGTTTTGTTTTCCTTTCCGGTTATCGGTGACCTGCCGCTATCGGCAGAATCGTCCAAATAAGCAACGAATGCCTCACCGGATTTCTGGCTGTTTGCGTGCGAATCCTGGTCGATTCGCGCAGCGGCGGACGCCGCTCGTTTGGTAGTGTCATCCATGACAATATCCTCCGAGAAATCCTTTCCCTGTTTATACTGTAGCAGTAGTTCCTGACCAGTGCGAGAAATTTTGTGCAAAAAGTAATCACTTTACTCGTTTTCAACCTGCTTCTATTTGCCAGTTTTGCCGTGTATTGCGCACCTGAAGCAGCACCGGAGCGGCAACGAGGCGAAGGTCCTTTCGAACGCCTGATCCTGCGCGGGGTGACGGTTATCAACGGCGAAGGCGCGCCCCCAATCGGACCCATGGATGTGGTGATTGAAGGAAATCGCATCTCTTCAATTCACAATGTGGGTTTTCCGGGAGTGCCCATTGAAGAAAGTGACCGGCCTGAAATCAGGGACGGTGATCGCGTAATGGAGCTGGAAGGGCACTACCTGCTGCCCGGTTTTATCGACATGCACGCGCATTTCGGCGGAGACGATCAGGGCGTACCTGCGGAATATCCTGCAAAGTTGTGGCTGGCGCACGGCATTACGACGATTCGCGAACCCGGGAGTTTTAACGGGCTGGACTGGGTAAAAGACCACCAGCGGCGCAGTCATAACAACACCATTACAGCGCCCCGCATTGTGCCTTACGTGGGATTCGGCCAGGACGCAGAGAGTCCGTTTCTGAAGCCTGAAGAAGCGCGGGACTGGGTTCGTGACATCGCTAAGCGTGGCGCTGGCGGCATCAAGTTTTTTGGTGCGCCGCCGGAAATCATGCAGGCAGCCCTGGATGAAGCACGGCAACAGGGCCTGGGCTCGGCGATGCACCATGCACAACTGGATGTCGCTCACTGGAATGTCCTGCACTCGGCACGGGCCGGACTGACTACCATGGAGCACTGGTACGGTTTGCCGGAAGCGCTGTTCGAAGACCAGGTAATCCAGGATTACCCGGCGGATTACAATTACAATAATGAACAGCATCGTTTCGGCCAGGCCGGCCGCTTGTGGAAACAGGCTGCTGTCCCCGGGTCTGAAAAATGGAATGCGGTCAGGGATGAGTTGATTGCACTCGATTTCACACTTAACCCCACGATGACAATTTATGAAGCCAGCCGCGACCTGATGAGGGAAATGAACGCGGACTGGCAGCAGGACTATGCACACCCAAATCTCTGGTCATTTTTCCAACCTTCGCGGCGGGCACACGGCTCTTACTGGTTTGACTGGACAACCGCCGATGAGATCGCCTGGAAAGAAAATTTCCAGCTGTGGATGACATTCGTGGATGACTACAAAAATCATGGCGGCAGGGTCACGCTGGGATCGGATTCTGGTTATATCTGGAAGCTCTACGGGTTCGGTTACATTCGAGAAATGGAGCTGTTGCAGGAGGCCGGCTTCCACCCGCTCGAGGTGTTGCGGTCCGCTACCATCAATGGCGCCACCGTGCTGGGCATGCAGGACAGCATCGGATCCATCCGCCCCGGCAAGCTGGCTGACCTGGTGGTCATAGCCTACAACCCGATGGAAAACTTCAAGGTGTTATACGGCACTGGCCATTTCCGGCTGGATGGTGAGAATCGCCCATCCCGGGTTGGCGGAGTGCGTTACACGATCAAGGATGGAATTGTTTACGATGCCAGTGAGTTGTTGTCGGATATTCGCCGGATGGTGAAGACTGCCAGGCAAGATGCCGCAACCGGTCCCGGGCCGGAGCGGCTCCCTTTTATACCGCAATAGCTTAGCTGTGGGCCGTCACGACGTGCTGAAAATCAGCTTGGGACGGTTGTAAAGCGTCGCAGCCATTGCCGCCAGCAGCACTCCAATGACCAGGGTGCTGGCGATGGACATCACGTACCATTCCATCGGTACCGCTTCTTCACGGATCAGTTCCCCGATCAGAAGATTCTGTGAAAACAGCGGAATATTCATCATCCATGATTCGGCCTTGATCGGGTTCGCCATGAAAATCAGGCTGGGGATCATCGGTATCAGAATGACCAGCCCCATGTAACTTTGCGCTTCGCGGTAGCTCTTGGCGAATGCAGCCAGCAGCGTCAGCAAGGCTGCCGCCAGGATTGCCACCGGAGAAATCACGAAGAGAATCATCAGCAGGGTTTCCAGCCCCAGCGTCAGGTCCATGCCAAAAGCGCCAACCGGCATGTACGGCAGTACAATCCGGAATGAGACCAGGGTGAGCGCCAGCGAAGACATGGCGAAAACCATCGTGGTGATCATTTTTCCAGTCATGATCTGCCAGCGCGGTACCGGGTTGATCAACAGCGGTTCCAGCGATTTGCGTTCCTTTTCCCCGGCAGTAGTGTCCATCGCCAGGTGCGTCGCACCGGTAAATGCAGTGATCATCAACACATAGGGGAGAAAGATCACGGCCAGAATAGCCCGGCTCTTGGGCGTAGACAGGTCGACATCTTTAATCATGACGGGTGAAGCCAGTTGTGGCGATATGCCCCGTAACCTGAGTCTCAACGATCCGATCTGTTGCCCGTAAGCGTACAGCAGGCCTTTTACCTTCCGGATCGGGGCATTGGATTCCTGCCGGGAGGGATCTGAAATCACCTCAACCGGTGCGGGCAGCCCTTCCGACCATTTCTCGGGAAACTCGGGAAGAATACGCAATACGACAGGCGCTTCCTGGCTGAGCACCAGTTCTTCCGGGTTTTCCGGTGCCGGCAGAATGACCGTGCCCTGTTGTTCCAGGTAGCGGATCAGGCTGGGTGCATACTCGGCACCGATGACCGGCAACTCGATGGTTTTCTCGAAGCGTTCCTTCTCAGCGCTTTCCAGGAACCACATCATGCCAACAAACAGCAGTGGAAACAGCAGCGGACCCAGTAACAGGGAGTTGAACAAAGCCCGCCGGTCACGAATGTTTTCGCGGACTTCCTTTTTAAAAACCGTGGTCAAGCCCCTCATGCCAGCAGTCCTTCTTCTGATCCTATGAGGTTTACAAAAGCGTCTTCCAGCGAGTCACAACCGGATCGTTCCAGCAGCTCTTCAGCCGTTCCGTCCGCGGCTACTTCCCCCTTGGCGATAATCACGATGCGGTCACACAGCGCCGCAACCTCCTGCATGATGTGCGTCGACAGGACCACAGAATGGCCCTCGGCTTTCAGGCTGCGGATATAATGGCGCAACGCCCTCGTGCTCATCACGTCCAGACCGTTGCTGGGCTCATCCATCAGCACGGTCTGCGGTTGGTGAACCATGGCGCGGGCAATTGCAACTTTCACCCGCTGGCCCTGCGAGAAACCTTCGGTGCGCCGATCAATGAAGTCGGCCATGTCCAGGGTGGCGGTCATGTCTTCGATCCGTTCCTGGATGGTTTCTCCTTTCATTCCATGAAGTTCGCCGTAGTACGTTATATTTTCGCGTGCGGTCAGTCTTGAATACAATCCGCGGCTGTCCGGAACGACACCGAGGGTGCGTTTGATTTCCATCGCATCACGGGTCGGGTCGAGTCCATCGATGCGGATTTCTCCCTGGTCCGGTGGCAGCAGCGAATACAGCATGCGCAGGGTGGTCGTTTTGCCGGCGCCGTTTGGTCCAAGCAGACCGGTAATTTCGCCGTCTCTCGCTTCGAAAGAAACGCCATTTACCGCTTTCACATCACCAAAGGATTTATGCAGATTTTTCACAACGATCATGGCGTTGGTCCTGTCAGCGATATGAAAAAAGGCGTGGGTTGAAGATTTGCCATGCAGTCGGTTTCAAGATCGTCAGCACTGCCCTCAATAACGAACTCGGAAACAATATCTCCCACGCAACCGCGGGTCGTTGCGATGTGGCCTTGTCCGGTCGCAACAAGGTGACGGCTGGAGGTGAAATGCACAGCCACCTGGTCGCCATATTCCGGCGGCGTCACGGGATCCAGTTCACCCGACAGGAGCAAAACAGGCACGTCACCGGATACCGGATCATGGAAATTTTCCGGAACCGGACCTCTTGGCCAGATGTTGCACTGTATGTTAACGGCTTTTTCCATGATATCGCTCAGCAGGTAATCGCCGGGTTCAGTTTCTGCGGGATACAGAGGGAAATCCTCGGCGCACATGACTGACATTTCCATACCCTGTGAAATGCTCTGCTGCAGGCCGGTGGCGGCAATCAGCATCTGGCTTGCCAGTCGGTCAAAACGCTGCTCGGTGGCCGCTTCATGAATCAGCAAAGGCAGCATGGCCTGGGTATCAGCGGAATAAGTCAGGAAACGCAGGGCCGTGGCCAGCACTTCGCGGTTGAACGTCAATGGAAAGGGTTCGCCGGTCGTCGGGTGCTCTACGGTGATATCAACCGGAGTTATGTCAAGTTCCCCGATCAGCGTGCCCAGATTCCCGGTTGTGTCCGGAAAGGCCGCGCCACACAGAACGTCCGCATCACACGCGGCGAGTACACGGTAGATGGCCTGGTCCAGCTTTTTTGCATGTTCAGTCCCAAGCGCCAGCGATTGCGGCACAACCCCGTCCAGCACGACACTTCGTACCTTTTCGGGGAACAGGCGCAGGTACACCTGCGCGGCACGGGTGCCGTAAGAACCGCCATACAGGTTGACCTGCTCGTATCCCAAAGCGGCTCTTGCCGCGTCGATATCGTGCATTGCTATAGTGGTCGTGTAATAACGCGGATCACCATCCAGTGAATCGAGGCATTCCCGGGTGCTGCGGGCCAGTTCATCCCAGTCCAGCGACAGCGCTTCAGCAAGTTCAATTTGCGGGCACTTCAATGGGTTTGACTGCCCGGTGCCCCTTTGGTCAACCAGCAGGATATCCCGGTTCTCGTTAACCTTTTTCAGCGCGCCCGCCAGGATCGGCCAGCTTTCCGTGGCAGACTGGCCGGGCCCGCCGGCAAAGAACACCAGGGGGTCAGGTTCCGCTACTCGGCCCCTGGCCGGAATACGTGCGACCCGGACCTGGATTTTTCTGCCATCCGGTTGTTCGGGATTTTCCGCGACTTCAAGCCAGCCACATTCGCCGACGGTCGACAGGGGCGTGCCGGGAACCAGTAGTTCGCAGGTTTGCAATTCGATGCCGGGCCCGTCCGTATCCGCCCGGGCAAAAATATTTGCAGAAGTCAGCAGCAGTCCGGCAACAAGCAGGGTCGGCGCATTCAGTTGTTTGAAAAACATAGTGATCTTTTTCGTGGGCTTATCCGAGCCGAACAGGTTAGGACGAATTGGTGGCACTGTCCATAGGTGATTGGTCATTGAATTAGCAGTTGTTATCCACCACATCTGGATGGACACATCCCCGTAGGTTAATCTCATCCTATGTATGCACTGGAAGTAAACGAACTCAGAAAGACCTACGGCAATGGCATGGAAGCGCTCAAGGGTATTTCATTAGAAGTTGAGGAAGGGGATTTCTTTGCTCTGCTGGGGCCTAACGGCGCCGGAAAATCAACCCTGATCGGCATCATCTCTTCGCTCGTTAACGCGAGCAGCGGGGAAACACGAGTCTTCGGCACCAGTGTTCAGCAGCAACGTTCACTGGCCATGTCCCATATCGGGCTGGTGCCCCAGGAACTGAATTTCAACCAGTTTGAAAAGCCCATGGAAATCGTGGTCAACCAGGCCGGTTACTATGGTATCCCCCGTAAAATAGCCATGCAGCGGGCGGAGAAGTACCTGAAACAACTGAACCTGTGGGACAAGGCGGACGAGATTTCGAGGACGCTTTCCGGAGGGATGAAGCGTCGACTGATGATCGCCCGGGCCATGATGAATGAGCCGCGGCTGTTAATCCTGGATGAGCCCACCGCTGGCGTTGATATAGAAATCCGCCGCTCCATGTGGGAGTTCATCAAGGACATCAATGATAAGGGCACAACCGTGATCCTGACCACGCATTATCTTGAAGAAGCGGAAAGCCTTTGCAGGAATATCGCGATCATCGACCACGGTGAAATTGTCAAGAATACGGACATGAAATCCCTGCTGGCCACGCTTGATGTGGAGACGTTCATTCTGGACCTGAGGGAGTCGATAACACACTGCCCCAAAGTGGACGGGATGGAAATTGCTGTTCGTGATGAAAAAACACTGGAGGCTTCACTGCCGAAGCAAAAATCACTGAACAACCTGTTCGCCGAACTGGAGCGCCAGGGAATCCACGTGTTGAGCATGCGGAACAAGGCGAACCGGCTTGAAGAACTGTTTATGGGCCTGGTCGACAAGAGCCAGTCTGCCGGGAAGTCAGCGGCATGAGTAGCAACCTGGTGTGGGTAGGTTATGTCACCATCGTGCGCAAGGAACTGACTCGCATATTGCGCATCTGGGGCCAGACGATTGTTCCCCCCGCCATCACAATGACGCTTTACTTCATCATTTTCGGTGAATTAATCGGCCGCCGGATTGGTGAAATGGGTGGGTTCACGTACATGCAGTACATCGTGCCCGGACTGGTCATTATGTCGGTGATCACCAATTCCTATGGCAACATGGTTTCCTCATTTTTCGGGGCGAAGTTCGGCAAACACATCGAGGAGTTGTTGATTTCGCCCTTGCCCAACTGGGTGATTCTGTGCGGCTACGTAACGGGCGCCCTGGCCCGCGGCTTGATGGTGGGTATCGTGGTCATGGCGGTTTCGCTGTTCTTTACACCGATCGAAGTGCAGCATCCGCTGATCATGTTGACCGTTTTGCTGCTGACCGCGGTGGTTTTCGCGCTGGCCGGTATGATCAACGCCATATTCGCTCAGAAATTTGATGACATCGCCATCATCCCGACTTTCGTGCTGGCGCCTCTGACTTATCTGGGTGGTGTTTTCTACTCGATTTCACTGTTGCCGGAGTTCTGGCAGAAGGTATCCGTGGCTAACCCTATCCTGTACATGGTCAATGGCTTCCGTTACGGCATGCTGGGTGTTTCCGATGTGAGCCTGGTGATGACTTACAGTGTCATACTGATTGCCGGGGGTATCCTCTTTTTCCTGTGTCTTTTTCTGCTCAACCGGGGAACTGGCCTGCGCACCTGAGGTCTACTCAGTTCAATCTGTTTTGCGTGCGCGTTCGGCGCCATTCGTTTAAACTAAACAGTTAATCCCGGTAGGAACCGACCTCTTTAATTTACAGGATTTGAAATGTCTGAAATCACGCAGCGGGAAGAAAAAGAAACCGCCCCGGTAAACTGGACCGTTAGCGCCGTTCTTGGGCTGACCTTTTTGGCGGCTATCACCATTGTGCCCTGGTACGGGATTGTGCACGGCTACAGCGGCTGGGCATGGTTGTTCTTCGGAATTTTCCTGCTGCTGAACGGCATTGGAATCGGCAGTGGTTATCACCGTTTATGGTCGCACCGCACTTACGAAGCGCACCCGGCGTTAAGGTGGTTCCTGGCCGTCCTGGGCGGCATGTCGCTGCAAAACAGCATTATCATCTGGTGCGCCCGCCACCGAATACATCACCGTGATGTGGATGATAACGATAAAGATCCGTATTCCATCGGCCGTGGTTTCTGGTTCGCCCACATCGGCTGGATGCTGAAAGATTATCCCAGTGGGAAAGTCGACTACAGCGTGGTTCGCGACCTGGAGAAAGATCCGGTAGCCGCCTGGCAGCATCGCTGGTACTGGACGCTGGTATGGACGACCAATTTGTTCCTGCCTCTTTTCCTGGGCTGGCTGACCGGTGATATGCTCGGCATGTTCCTGCTGGTCGGCGTAGGCCGCCTGGTGCTCAATCACCACATCACATTCTTCATCAATTCACTGGCTCACATGTGGGGCCGGCAGCCCTACACGGATGAGAACACAGCCCGTGACCAGCACTTCCTGGCCCTGATCACTTACGGTGAGGGTTACCACAACTACCACCACCTGTTTCAGAGCGATTACCGCTGCGGTATCCGCTGGTGGCACCTGGATATCAACAAGTGGTTTATTGCGACCTGTGCCCTGCTGGGGCTGGTTAAGAACCGTAAACGCGCCCCGGCGTTCAAGGTATTGCGGGCCAGGCTGAACATGGAATTCAAGGTGGCGCGCCAGAAACTCGAGCAGGAAGGCGTCAGTCAGCGCTGGAGAGAACAGCTTGAGACTGAATACGCGCAGTACGTTGAAATCGTCAAGGAATGGCAGCAATTGCAAATGGACCGCGTTCAGACGGGCAGACAGAAGCTGGCAGAGCGCTTTGAAACTGAAACGGCCTCATTTGCCTCTCGTTACCGTGAACTGGAAATGAGCCTGAAAATGCAGCACAAGCGCCTGGCGTTACTGACCTCCCAGGTCATGTAACCCTTCTGCAGGAATCCTGAAAAACCGCCGCGCATTGGCGGTGGTCTGCTGAGCCAGTGTTTCCGGGCGCTCACCCCTGGCAGCCGCCAGCGTACCCAGTATCCATGGCAGCCAGCACGGCTCATTACGGTGACTTTTAACCCGCGGCCTGAGGTTGCGCGGTTTCAGGTAAGGTGCGTCGGTCTCGATCATCAGGCGATTGGACGGAATGTCCTGCAGGAAGTCTTTCATATGCGTGCCGCGACGCTCGTCGCAGATCCAGCCGGTAATTCCGATGTGACAGTCCAGGTCGAGGTAGTCGTGCAACTCATCCCGGTTGCCGGTGAAACAGTGAACCACGACATCGCTTAACTGGTCCCGCGTTTCGCGAAGAATTGCGTGGAAGTCGTCGTGCGCATCCCGCATGTGCAGAAACAGCGGCAGGCCGGAATCCTTACCTATGGCGAGTTGTCTGCCGAATACTTCACGCTGGATATCCCGCGGCGAGAAATCGCGAAAATAGTCGAGCCCGGTTTCTCCAACGGCGACCACATTCTTTTCTGAACTGAGTTTCCTTAACCGCGCTTCGGTTTCATCACTGAAATCGGATGCGCGGTGGGGGTGAACACCTGCGGTCGCAAACAATATCCCCGGATGCGCACGTGACAGGTCGAGGGCGGCCTGGCTGCCTGCGTCACTCGCACCGGTCACGATCATCTGCACAACACCGGCATCCCGTGCACGATCGAGCACGCTGGCCCGGTCGCTGTCGAAGGAGTCGTGTGTCAGGTTACAGCCGATATCAATCAGATCCATGGCGCGCATTCTAGCGGAATTCCACGACACTTCCAGCGTTGAACTTGCACTCCTGCCCGAACGGGTCAGAATATCTTGATGAACTTTCAGTGGAACGCTTACTGGCGCCTGATGCGCTTTGACCGGCCGATCGGCATACTGCTGTTATTGTGGCCGACCTGGTGGGCGCTGCTTTTTGCCGGTAACGGGTTGCCCGGGCTGAAAAATGTCCTGATTTTCACCTGCGGCGTTGTGCTGATGCGAGCGGCTGGCTGTGTCATGAATGATGTTGCCGACCGGAATTTCGATCCGCACGTAGAGCGAACGCGCCAACGGCCGCTGGCTTCCGGTGAACTGACCTTGAAACAGGCTCTGCGGCTGTTCTTCATCCTGATGTTGCTCGCGTTCGTGCTGGTGTTGTTCACCAATCCATTAACGATCAAGCTGGCCCTGGTTGGCGTAGTGCTTGCCTCGAGTTATCCGTTTTTCAAACGATTCACTCACCTCCCGCAAGTCTTTCTGGGTCTCGCTTTCGGCTGGGGAATACCGATGGCATTCGCGGCGGAAAACTCGGTGGTGCCAGTACTAGCCTGGTGGCTGTTGGCCGTGAATACGGTTTGGACGGTCATCTATGACACGCTGTACGCCCTGGTTGATCGTGACGACGACCTCAAGGTGGGGGTCAAATCCACGGCCATCCTGTTCGGCCGCTTCGATGTATTGATTATCGCGTTGCTGATGCTGTTGATGCTTGTCATGCTCGGTATGATTGGCTGGCAGCTTGATCTGAGCTGGCCATGGTTTGCGGCGGTGTTGATTTCATCCGTGTTGTTTGGCCGGCAATTGACCAGTATCAGACATCGCGATCGCGATGCCTGCTTCAGGGCGTTCATCGGCAATAGCTGGGTCGGGATGACTCTATTCCTTGGCATCCTGGGACATTTTGTTTGGTCGGGCGCCTATTCGGCTGGTTGAGCTGTCGGCGCAGGTGCTCTTGCCGCTACCCAAACCGAAACGTAGTTAATCCCCGAAGATTTCAGGATTCTGGTGCACTCTGCCAGAGTGGCCCCGGTGGTCAACACATCATCGACCAATGCCACGTGCCGCAGGGAGTAGTGTTTTCCAGCGGAAATTCTGCAGTTGAATGCGTCCCGGATATTAATCCTGCGACTGGCTGCGTCCAACCCGGAATGGGCACGGGTACGCCGCTGACGCAGAAGAAGGCTCGCATACACCGGGACACCCAGTACTTTCGCCACATGCCTGGCCAGTGTTTCAGATTGATTGAATGCCCTGCTGAAAAGCCGGGAGCGGTGCAGTGGAACCGGGATGATAGCGTCCGGCAATTCTGCGCCCTGCCTGACGATGGCCCGGGTCAACTCCTGTGCCAGCAGTTGACCGCAGGCCAGGCTGCGGGCGAATTTGAACCGGCGAACCAACTGATCCACCGGAAAACCGTAGACCAGAGCGGCAATCGCCGAATTCCAGGGCAATGGATGGTTGTGGCAATGACCACAAATGCGATCGTCAGCTTGGGTCAAAGGCAGGCTGCATTGCAGGCAGGCAAGTTCAATGCGGGGGAGTTCCATGGAGCACGGTGGACAGATGTTGGCTCCTCCGCTGCTATAGCCGCAAAGGATGCAATGCCGCGGCAGCAGCGTGTCAAGAAGCAACTCTGGCCACTTATGCATGCTTTACAGAATAGACTCCGGGTAAAAATGATACGTCGGCAAATTGATGCGATAAAATGTGGGATATCCCAGTCTTGTCTTTGGAACCGCTTTGTCCGAGCTTCAGCATATCAACGATACTTTCGAACGCATCGCGGACCGGTATGATCATCATGCTGCATTGGAACAGGAGGTTTGTCGCCGCCTGCTCGAGCGCACCGCCTTCAATCGGCGCACTCCATTGCATATCTTCGACCTGGGATGTGGCACCGGGGCTGGAAGTGCCGAGTTGAAACGCACGTTTCGCAAGGCGCAGGTGGTCGCTCTCGATAAGTCGCGGGCCATGCTGTCGCATGTCCGGCGGCGTTCCAGCATGTTGCGCCCGCTGAGACCCGTTTGTGCTGATATCGGGGCTTTGCCGTTTGCGTCGCGTTCGGCAGACCTGATTTTCTCCAACCTGGCCAGTTACTGGTGTCGCGATCCGATGGCCATGTTCTCAGAATTCCGGCGAGTACTCAGGCCGGATGGAATGCTCCTGTTCAGCACCCTGGGTCCGGGTACCCTTCAGGAACTGGGTGCTGCCTGGGCTGAGTTGGACAGGGAGGTTGAAATGCCGGTATTCCCCGACCTGCTGGAGATCGGAGATGCCCTGATGGCCGCCGGGTTCAGGGAGCCGGTAATGGATACGGAACGAATCGTTCTGAGCTATTCAAGCCTGGGTAGTTTGCTCGATGAACTCGAGGCCACCGGCATGTCTTTACTGGTGCGGGGATGGAGTAGAAAGGAGTCCATGGCCGGGCGGCTGGAAGTGACTTATGCGCAGCAGGCGAACGATGGAAAATTCCCCCTGAGTTTCGAGATTAATTACGGGGTGGCATTTGGGCCTTCGGATGGTCAACCGGTAAAAACCCGTGATGGCGACGTCGCCACCTTTTCCGTGGATGCGCTCAGGGACAGTTTTCAGAAAAAGTCCTGAATCCAAGACTTTGCCAAAACCCCTTCTCTAGGCTATGATTAATTAAGGGCAAAGTACTTCAATAGAATTCAAGAATCGATCAAACCGGATTTGTCGTCCCCCCTTACGGCATTTCTGGTTCGAGACCGGTGTTCCCCTTGCACAGGTCTCACGAAAGGGCCGGTTGACCCCTTACCGGCCCTTTCTCTTTTTCAGGGCAGGTGCGGGCGCCCCAGATAGTCGTGAGACTGCATTTCAGTCAACCGGCTGACCGTTCGTCTAAATTCAAATTCCAGCATCCGGCCCGTGTACAGTTTCTCGATAGACGTCTGTGCTGAAACCAGCAACTTGACGTTACGATCATAAAATTCATCGACCATCGTGATGAATCGCCTGGCCGCGTTAGAGTCCTCTTCCCCGAGTCGCGGCATGTTACTGAGCACAACCGTGTTAAAGGCCCGGGCAATTTCGATAAAATCGATTACCCCCCTGGGTTTGGCACACAACTCTTCAAATTCGAACCAGATGATGCCGTCGCCCCGGCGGCGGGCGTGAAAGTTGCGTCCATTGATATCGAGGTCATGGTTGAGTTCGCATTCCGCAGCCATGCGATTGAAACTCTGCGTCATGACCTGCTCAGCGGTGTCATCCAGCGGGTAATGAAAGATTTCCGATTGCTCCAGGATCCGCAGCCTGTAGTCCGTGTTACCCGATAAATCGATCACCCGGGTTTGTTGCTTGATCAATTCAATAGCCGGCAGAAATTTTGCCCGCTGCAGACCGTTCCGGTACAGGTCATCCGGGGCGATGTTCGAGGTGGTGACCAGCGTCACGCCGTTTTTAAACAGGTTTTCAAGCAGGCCGCCGAGCAGCATTGCATCAGCGATATCGGATACGAAGAATTCATCCAGGCACAGGACGCTGCAATCGCGCGCCCATTCAGACGCAATCCGGGACAAGGGGTCGCGGACCTGCTCCTGCTCCCTGAGACTGTTATGCACCTTTTGCATGAAACGGTGGAAGTGAACCCTTTGTTTACGTTGCACCGGCAAGTGCTCATAAAACAGGTCCATCAGCCAGGTTTTACCCCGGCCAACGCTGCCCCAGATATACAGGCCTCTGACGTGCTCCGGTCGATGACGGCGAATCCTGTCAAGCAGGGTCGGGTGGCGTTGGCGCTGCAGGGCCTGCCAAAGAGCATCCAGGGCGTTCACCACCTCGATTTGAGCGCGATCTGACACGAAATCGCCCTGCTGGGTGAGTTTCTGGTACTGCTGAAGGGGAGACGGGTGTTGCAACGCCCTGGCTTACAGGGGTTCCGGGTCGTTCTTGGGGGCCGGCACCTGCTCACGCACGCCGTTTTTTAACAAGCCACGCAAATCCATCAGCCGGCGGTGGAAAAAGTGATCGGCTTTCTGCATGACAATCAGTTCGGGTGGCGGCTTGAGCGTGCTCACCCACTGTGTAACCAAATCTATATTCACTATGTCGTCTTCATCGCCCTGGATGACCAGCCAGGGGCACTCGGGATGGTGCAAGCTGTCAAACGGGTAACGATCAACAGGTGGAGCAATGGCAATCAGTTGGCCGGTATCGAGGTTAAGGGCCGCTCTTGAAGCCACGTAAGCGCCAAATGAAAAACCGCCCAGCCAAAGGGCATCATCCGGCCGCGTGCGCCGAACCCACTCCGCCACTGCGAACAGGTCATCGGTTTCGCCGTAGCCATCGTCATGTTCGCCTTCACTTTCGCCGACGCCGCGGAAGTTGAAGCGCACGGTGCGTAAACCAAGCTCCCGCATCGAACGTTCTATAATGGTCACAACTTTGTTGTGCATGGTGCCGCTGTGCAGCGGATGTGGATGGCAAATGATAACCGTTGCCGGAACCTCTTGCGCGGGCTCGGGAACATCCGTGGCGCACTCAATAGCGCCTGCTGGCCCACGAATCAAGAACTCGCTGTGCTCGGCTGGAAACTGGTCTGGTTGCTCGAATGTCCGGGCCTCTGTCATGTCCTGGTACATCGCCTCGGGAGAGGCCCAATGATACCGCAAGCAGGTACCCTCAGGCCAGACGGATTCATTTCTGCTACATTGTTTTAATGACATCCCATGAATGCCTATGAGCCCTGCTCCTTGAATTTCCTGGCACACCTGCTGCTGGCCGGTGAAGATGAAGGCCTGAGGTTGGGCGCCATGCTGGGTGATTTTGTCCGCGGTAATGCGGCACTGGTCCGGTTTGAAGCTGCTACCCGTCAAGGCATCAGGTTGCACCGGCACATTGATGCAACAACGGATGCCCTGCCGGCAGTTTCGAGCTTGCTCCGTCAGCTTCAACCTCCGTTCAGGCGTTACGGTGGCATCATTATCGATGTGGCGTTCGATCACGAACTTGCAAAGCGTTGGGGCGAATATTCTGATGTTTCACTAGCTGACTTTGATCTTGGCGTACGGGAAATGCTGGCCGTAAATGACGCCATTCTGCCAGAGCGCTTAAGGGATTTTATGCGTTATGCTGATCGCCGGGGGTTGTTCGAAGCTTACCGTGAAAGGCCGGAGATTCTGCATAGCCTGAGGGGAGTCGGGCGCCGCTTGTCCCGGGCCAACCCGCTGCACCGGGTAGATGAAATCTGGGACGATTTCGAGCCGAAGGTGGCCGAAAATTTTGACTCGGTATTCAATGAAATTCAATCGGATGTTGCAGGCTGGCTGAAATCGAAATCAACGATCACCGGATCATGATCCGAAGATCGTAACCACGGTTGAGGGTGTTCCATATTGCGCGCGCGATCTGCGTTGATATGCCAGATTTTTGCTGTCCGGGCGAAGCTGGCCATGGCGGGAGAGGCGAAAAAATAATCCAGTGTTCCGGTTTCACCCCGGTACAGGAAACTGTGTTGTGGCAGACCGGAAAGGTGCTCCACCAGGTCAACGTAGGACGAATCCCCGAATTGCCGGATCGGGTCCTCCATCCTCCAGGCATTCATGTCTCCCAGGATCAGGATATGGTCTGTCCCCATGGTGTCGGACAGCCTGGCCAGCCATTCGAGCTCTGCGATAACTGCCGCTACCCTGGCTGGATTCCAGCAGCCCTGTCCATCGTCCTGGTTGGCATTGATGCCGCTCTCAGGGCAACTGCCCTTCGATTTGAGGTGGTTGGCTGCCGCCAGGAACGCCACACCGGTGCGCCGGTCACGGAACAGCTGTGCCAGCGGCTGCCGGCTGATTCCCTTGAATTCAGCGCTGTCGAGTGTTTGCGGTGGTCCGATCGCCTCGAATACTTGTTGCCGGTAAAACAGTCCGACCGTGATGGCATCGCCACCGATGCGCCCGGTTGGGGGTTCAATGAAGGCCCAGTCTTCGTTACCGGTTTGATTCAGCAATGCCAGTAGGGAATGCGCGGCGCTCGCGGCCCCAAATCCGTCGTTTTCCAGTTCCTGGACTGCCAGCAGGTCGGGTTGAATCCGGGTCATGACCGCGCGGATCCGGGTAGCCTGGGCAAGGAACTCATCCACGCTTCGCGCACCGCGCTCAGTAGGGAAGCCGCCTGCGCCACCATCACCATTGAAGAAATTAAGCAGGTTGCTGTTGACGATACGCAGGTGATTGTCGGCCGCAGGGTCAATGGACTCAGGTTCGCTTACGTGCGCCCCGGGTTCAGCCTCCAGAATCAGTTGCTGGCCACGGCCGTCGTGCCCGAGCAGTCCCCTTAGTTGATTGAACGAGCTGCCAACCGGAAGCGGCGGGAACTCAGTTCCCCTCAGCTTAATAACCATTGAATGGCTACGATTTTCCTTTTCCAGCCTGACCGCGGCCGGGCCGGGCATCACGACTTCTGTGGGGACGCGCAGCACCCCGTTGGCGCTGATGGTCAATTCACCGCCGGAAAGCTCATCAACGTTGGTAACTGTCAGTAACTGTGCGAAAGAGACGCGCATGCTTTCCAGGGCCTCTCTTTGCGTCGGGTTCATCGGCAAATCTGCCCCGCTCAGGGGCAAGGCTGAATCTTCAGCACAGATTTCAATATCATCGATATCGATAACTGAAGTCAGCTTGTCGCTGGAAGAACCCAGCTCAGCGACCCGGCCGCTGACCGCAAGGAGTTGGCCCGGCAAGGCGGAGCGGGAAAGTGCTTCATCGGCAAGAAACAGCGCCCGTGATCTGGAGCCGCCG
>Ga0265303_10000171_pt1 | contig 32690 bp, 29 predicted proteins | sample Helome_2_FD_192494 | JGI IMG/M metagenome (GOLD analysis project Ga0265303, IMG submission 192494) | Marine sediment microbial communities from subtidal zone of North Sea - Hel_20160317 (Illumina Assembly) | ecosystem: Environmental > Aquatic > Marine > Subtidal zone > Sediment ... | reverse complement strand
TGGTCGTCGTGGTCGGAGCCGGCCCGGACCCAGGGGCGATGACATTGCCTTTCACGTCAATGACTTCGCCCGTGTCTGCCCACGTATTGTTCTCCCAAATGATGGGGCCGTGCTGGGAGACGAGTCCGTACCGACGATCTGGTCCGATTCGGTTGTCGACAAACGCCACGTTCTGTGGGTTTCCGTACCCGCCATTCTTGACATACACGGTGTAGTTGCCACCGTTGAGGTAGTTGTTCGAGAATGTGAGATTGGACTGGGCGCCCAGGTCGGACTTCACGAAGATCGCTGCGTTTCCGAGGCCGACGTTGCCCTTCGAGCTCAGCCAGGAGTTCTTGATGACAGAGTTCTTTGCGGTGCCTTCCACCTGGACGGCATCGGCGTGAGGGCCAGGCTCGGGAGAAGCAAGATCGTGAACCCGAACACCTGAATAGGTGGCATTGGATCCGAGTTTGATTCCGTCCTCGACATGATGAATGTCGGCGTTGCGAACGACTACGTTTGCCCCGCCAATTCCTCGAAGGCCCCAGATCGATGGGTGACCGACCTCGATATTGTCGAACGTCGCAGATCCAGATGCCACGTAGATGGTCCACGGAGCAGACGTGTAGACCCACACGTTGCGCACGATCACGTTCTTGGCTTCTATCCGCAGGGTGCCGCGAATCTCGAGGTTCTCGATGACCGTTCCGTCGTCTTTCACAGTGATTGATCCCTCATGAACGGTCAGTGCATCAGGGTTCGACAATCCAGCGGCGTGCGCTGGCGTGGCCGAGGTCCAGGCCAGGATCAACAGCTGAACTCCGATCAGGCAAGCAATCAGGGCGAGGCGGCGGGTGGCGACAGGGGGAAACGTCATGTTCAGCGCTCCGGGGATCGACGGCTCTTCCCGCAGCTATCGGAGGCTCAAGGGCAGACTTGAGTGACCTTTTGGCAGCTCACCGAAGAAACTTGAGTGCCATTTCTTGCTGGACGGAGTGACTAGTACCACGCAACCTTGTCGACGGTCCACGAGAGCTGCGGCATGGACCCGCCTGTGCGCCCAGTTCCGGCAGAATTGACCCTCCCAACGGTTGAGGGGCCCTCATGCGAGAGCCCCTCGGGAAACGTCTCATCGCCCATCCGGGCCCCCATGCGCTACCGAGCGTTCAGTGCCCTGACGAGAAAGGTTGCCATCTGCCCGCGTGTGACGCGATTGTTCGGGCTGAACGTCGTTGAGGACGTGCCGACCGTGATGCCCACGCGGTAGATCCCCGCGATATCGTTCCGGAAGATCGAGTCCCCGATGTCCTTGAAAGGCGTCGATCCGCCCGTCTTGAAATCGAATGCCCGTGTCAGGAAAGCAGCCATCTGACCTCGCCTCACAGGCTCATCCGGACGATAACTGCGAGAGGTCGTCGTCGCGATCCCAGCGGCCGCCAGTGCATTGATATCGTCTTCGAAGATCGATGCATTGTCGTCGGTGAAGTAGTCCTTGCTCGTCGACTTGAGCTTCAACGCTCGATTGATGAATGCGGCCATCTGACCTCTTGTCACGTCATCATTGGGGCGGAACGAGGCACCGGCCTGCGTTATGCCGAGCCCGAGGAGCTTCACGATGTTGTCCTTGTGAACGGAGTTGGAGATGTCGTTGAAGCCACTCGAACCGGGAGCTTTCGCCTTCCCTGGCTGGCTGATCACCTGGCCATTGCTCGCCCACGTGTTGTTGGTCCACGTATAGGGACCGTCGGCGACCATGAGGCCGTAGCGGCGGTCCGGCCCGAACGTGTTGCCCTCGAATCGGACATCCGATGGAACTCCATGGCCCCCGTTGCGAAGATAGATCGTGTAGTTGCCACCGTTCATGTAGTTGTTCTTGAACGTCAGATTGGACTGCGGGCCGAGGTCAGACTTAATGATTAATGCCGCATTCCCGAGACCAACGGGCCCCGTGGAGTCCAGGTAGGAGTTTTGAACAACCGAGTTGCGAGCCGTTCCCTCGACTTGAATCGCGTCAGCATGCGGACCCGCTCCCAGCGAGGCGAGGTCGTGAACCCTGACGTTGGAGTAGAAAGCGTTCGAGCCGAGCTTGATGCCATCCTCAACGTGATGGATATCGGCACTGCGGACCGTCACGTTTGCTCCACCTATCCCGCGCTCTCCGATGTGAGAGGGGTGTCCCACCTCAATGTTGTCGAAGGTCGCGGATCCCGATGCAACATAGATCGACCACGAATTCTTGGTGTAGACCCACACATTGCGAACCGTGACGTTCTGTGCCTCGATGCGCAACGTGCCGCGGATCTCAAGGTTCTCGATGACCGCTCCGTCGTTGCGGACGGTCAGGCTCCCTGAGTGCACCGTGAGTGCTCCCCGATCCGAGAGTCCGACCGCTTGCGCAGGGGCGGTGGCTGCAACCCCGACGAAGAGTGTCGCGGCAACAAGGGCCAGCGAGGTAAACAACAGCAGCGGACGACGGGACTTTGTGGTGGAAAACATTGGGTGCTCCTCGACGATCGACGGGTCGCGTGAAAAATGTATCGGAGTCCCGGCCGGTCGGCTGGAGCCATTGTTCAAGCTCTCGTGCCCAGACCTTGTGTCGTCATTCTCGACCGTGCAGCGGGACTAGTCAGATCAGTGTACGTTGCCACTCAATTAACCACTATCAGAATTCTGTACCTCGGCTCAGCGGACTCCAGTCCGCTATGGCAGCAGGTCTTGTGGTCGTCAACGAGCTGAGAGTGCACGGTGGTGTATCGGGCTGCGCCCCAAGCGCAGCAAGGACTTCAGCCACACGCACCAGCTATCGATGGTCTCGTCGAGGAACTCGAGAAACCCCCCTCTAGCCGGCTCTCGTCAGCGGGCACAGGTCTAGGATTGCTACTAGGAGTAGTTCAGTCCACGACGGAGGTACTGGCCACCCTATGGGGGGAGTGGTCGGATGAGAGCTCAACGCTTGAGATCTGTGTTGCGTGCTAGTACCACAGCTCATACACTCAGAGTGGCAGAGACATCACCGTACGGATACGGCATTCGGGGGCTTCGAATGGCAGGGGAAGCATCAGATCGCGCCAACGCAGTGGCATCTGCCGTGGGCGAGACATTCGGGGAGAGGCATGTATTCGCACGCAATTCTGCTTGAGCGAGTCCAGCTGGCGCTCCTTCGCGGCGCGGCGATAGCGCTCGCCCTCTTCGCGTCAGTTTGGATCTGGCATCGGCTGATATCGAACCAGGACGTCATCCCATGGACGGTCTACACGGTCCCATCGATCATCCTCGCGCTCCTCGTCACCGTGGTCATGTGGAACACTCCAGCGAACGACCCATTGTCGCCAGGACTTGGAACCTGGCTTTCGATCATCAAGAGCGTCCTGCTCGTCACCGCAATGGTCATCGCTATCAGCTTCTTCTACCGAGCGGATTCGTATTCGAGAGGCACATTGCTCGTCTTCGTGCCAATAGCGTCGGTGGCTCTCTACGCCGCGGCGACTGTCCACCTCGGACTGCTCCGTGTAATCACCCGGAACTCCGAAGCTACCCGCAAGGTGGTCGTGGTCGGCATGGGCGAACACGGACTGAGAATCGCCAAAGCATTGCTCCGGCAACCTGCCTACTACTCGGTTGTCGGTTTCCTGGCCGACGGCGAACCGGAGATCTACCGTGATCTGGGCCTTGCCCACCTCGGTCCGGTCGACGCCCTCGACGACGTCCTCGAATCCACTGATATCGCCGTTGCCATGATCGCACTGCCTGAATTCGACGAGGAGCGCTCGCAAGAGGCTATCGGCGTGTGCATGGCCCGCGGCGTTGAATGGAAGGTCATGCCACCGATGCTCGACCTCGTCGTTGACAACGTGGAGTTCGAATACGTCGATGGCCTGCCATTGGTCGGACGCAGAACCTCGCGCCTCGTGGGATACAACTGGTACGTCAAGCGAACCATCGACATCTTCGCGTCCACGATTCTGCTTGTCCTACTGTCACCGGTTCTCGCGATCGCCTGGGTTGCTGTTCGCCTCTCGTCGCCAGGCCCAGCGATCTTCAAACAGCAGCGACTTGGACTCCATAGCAAACCGTTCACCCTCCGCAAGTTTCGGACAATGCGTATCGAGACGTCATCCGACGGACATCAGGCAGCCACGGCGCAGTGGATCCTCGGCAACACCATCGAGCCTGAAAGGACGAGCAAGGACGACCCCGAAGCCGGGCTGTACAAGATCGCAAACGATGGCCGTATCACGAAAGTTGGGAGCGTGCTGCGCAAGACGTCCATTGACGAGTTGCCGCAGCTCTGGAATGTACTGATCGGCGACATGAGCCTTGTTGGCCCTCGTCCACCCATCGAGTACGAGGTCGCCCGCTACACCGAGCATCACAAGCGTCGGCTCGACGTTCCTCCCGGCGTCACCGGTCTGTGGCAGGTGTCCGGTCGAAACAAGCTGTCGTTCGATGAGATGGTCGATCTCGACATCGCCTACATCGAGCATTGGACGCTAACCCTCGATATTGAAATCCTCCTGAGAACGATTCCAGCAGTCGTATCAGACCGTGGCTACTGATAAGGAACACATGGAGCAGGCAACACACACCCAGATCACCATTGGCGTCGCTGGCTTCGGCTACTGGGGCCCGAACCACGTACGGAACATGGAAGCTCTCGCTGGCGAGGGCGTCCGCGTGAAGTCTGTCGCCGACCTTGATCCTGTCCGGAGAATCCGCGTCGAATCGATGTTCCCATTCGTCGAGCCGGTTTCTGATGCACAAACGCAGATTGACGATCCCGAGATCGATGCAATCGTCGTCGCTACGCCGGTGCATACTCACTATGACCTTGTCAAGCGTTCCCTCCTGGCTGGCAAGCACGTCCTTGTTGAGAAGCCAGCAACCACCAGCGTCTCAAAGGCGAAGGAACTCACGAAGATGGCGGATGACTTGGGCCTCACCCTGATGGTCGGTCACACCTTCGAGTTCACGCCTGCCGTCGAATTCATCAACGGCCTCATCGAATCCGGGGAGCTCGGCAGTACGCTCTACCTCAGATCGCAACGGGTCAATCTGGGTCTGCACCAATCCGACATCAACGTTCTGTGGGATCTGGCACCTCACGACATATCGATCATCCTGCATCTCCTCAGGAAGATGCCAACGCATGCGACTGCGATAGGTCGAGCGCATGTCACACCTGGAGTCGATGACATCGTCAGCCTCAACCTCGAATTCGAGGGCGGCGTGGTGGCGACGATCATCCTGTCATGGCTCGATCCGAGAAAGGTCAGAGAGCTCACCATCATCGGGAGCAAGAAGATGTTGGTGTACGACGACACCGCAACCGTCGAAAAGATACGGATCTACGACAAGGGTGTGGATGCGGCACCCGAGTACCGGTCGTACGGCGAGTTCCAGGTGTCGTATCGATACGGCGACATCACGTCTCCACCATTGTCCAATGCTGAACCGCTATCTGTGCAGTCACAGCATTTCATCGATTGCGTACGCACGGGGAAGCGCCCACGTACAGACGGAGAATCGGCCTTGCGAGTTGTGCGAGTCCTTGCCGCCGCTCAGCTGAGTCTGAACCGCGACGGGCTGCGAACGGCAGTCGGCGATCCCGAGGCTGAGGCCCTCGACGCGACAATCAGACCCCCACGAGAGGACCATGAGCATGAGGCCTGAGGCACTCGTCGCACACGCTGATCCCTCTCGACGTCGCTTCGCTTGCGAGGCGCTCATGATGTTCCGCCCCGGATTCCGGGTTGCTACGGCAACCGACCTCGCCTCGGCCACAGAATGGCTGGAGGCAACGAATCCCAGTCTTGTCGTGTTCGATCCGGAACTTGCATCGCCGTCCGAGCTCACCGAGTGGTGGGAAGCCAATCAGCTCGATGACCGAACAACTATTTCGCTCGGGGACAGCCCCGACGAGCTACAGCTGGCATCGGCTATCGTCCACTCACCAGTGACGCTGCCATCGTTCATGCGAGCCGTTCGGTCAGTCGTTGGTGGAGAGCCAGCTGGCCTGCTGGCACACCAGACTCAGGGGGCCCTGGAAGCATGACCATCTACGATCTCTCTCAGGCGTTGAAGAGGTACTGGATACCCGTCACTGTCGCCTTCTCCCTGCTCATCATCGGCGTGATCGCGATGACGTTCACGATCGCGGACGGGAAGCCCGGATTTCGGTCCGGTATCCAGTATGAGTCGTCCGTCCAGATCGCAGTCGTGAATCGCAGCCTCGACAGCCTCATCACGAGTGACGCCACGCCGTCAGAGCTCGAGGGCAATGCCAACCTGTACGCACAACTCCTCGGTTCTGATGAAGCAGCCAAGTGGATCGGGGACGCCAATGGGTTTCGCCTCGAAGAAGCGGTATCGGCCTCGGTGGAGCGCGACGCCACGGTGATTTCTGCAACCGTCATCGGACCGACGCCCGAGCAAGCAACCGGAGCTGCCCTTTCGACGTTCGCGTGGCTCAACGAGAAGCTGCTCGAACCAGTGGTGGTTGCCAACTTTCCATCGCCTCCCACGACATTGCCGACGATCGATCTTGATGGCGGGTTCACCTCCTTCCTCAACGTGGGTATCAGCGAAGATGTAGCCCCCGACCCCGAAGGACTGTTCCTTACCGTCGAGGTCGATGGACTACCGGTTGTTGCCTTGCCGATGACAGAGGCGGGCGTGACCAGGGTTCGCGCGACCCTGAAGCGGATCATGACGGTGATATTGGTCGTCTCTGATTCATCGGACCAGGAAATCGATCGACTGCGTTTCGGTCCAGAACCCGCTCCTCTGCAGGTGCAGGTGCCTCCAGAACTGAACGTCGTGCTCACGGATGGCGCGCTGCGCCGAGTCGCCGTCGACGATGAGCCGACACTTGCGTTCGCCCCGGACAAGATCGAAGCCGAGTGGAGCGATGGCCTGGCATCGGTCGATTCGCAGGTCGCAGAAACGGAAGAGATCAGCCTTGCCCTGCTCACCACGGAACCAGGCTTCACGACTTCTGGTGGCCGCAGAGGTCCGATCCTCGCCTTCGTTGCACTGGTTGTAGGAACGTTGCTCATCCTCGCGGCGGTCATCGTGGCAGATACGTGGCGAACCCAGAGAGTGGCAGCCGAAAGGGCCAGTGGCGGCGAGCCCTCGACGCAGGCCCCTGCCCGAGTCAGCAAGGCAACCAAGGGGGCTGGCAAGGCTGCGCCCGCCGCAAACAAGCGGCCGACTCAGACAGCCTCCGGCGGAACACCCGCGGCTCAAACCGTGACGCAGAAGCCAGGCAAGCAACAACGGTCGGGACAACCTGCTCCCGACCTTGAGATCAGAACCACCAAGGCGGAGTGAGAAGCGCAGTGACGACTGCGACCTCGGTTCCCGCTCAGGACCGGAAATCGATCTACGACGCCATCTGGTACGACAGGGACGATATTCCGCTCGACCTCGTGGGACGCATGGTGTCGTTTCTCGTGATCGCGTACTTGGTCCTGAATCGACTTCTGTCGGATCGGTTCGTGCTTCCGGTCGGACTATCTGTTCGTCTGTACGAGCTCGTCCTGGTGGCGCTCGGTGTTGCTTGGGCACTATGGATGGTGCGCGAGCCTCACCCATTCCCTCTTGGTCTGGTTGGGTTGTTCGGGCTCTTGTCATTTGCTGTTCTGGCTCTTGCCCCGTTCATCCACGCCACGACGCTGACTGCCTTCCAGGCCGATGCCTCAGAACGAGGACTGTTTCGATTGTTCATTCTGTCGTTCCTGTTCATTGCGTGTTTCCATCTCGCCTTCCGACTCAAAGAAGGCATGCGTATCGTTGGGTGGCTCCTCGTCGTAACAGCGTTCCAGGCCGCATTCGGCATCTACGAGTTCCTCACGGCAAAGCCGGTCGTCTTCCTGGACTCGGTTGCGCTGTCGATAGGCCTCATCCCAGACCCCAAGAGCGTTCGAGGCGAGTTCGACAGCGTGTTCCAACGACTCTCAGGGGAGGTCCGAGCGGTTGGAACGGCGCCTCATCCAATCGTGCTGTCAGCGCTTATCGCAGTGGGCGTACTTGTGGCTGTGACATGGCTGCTGTACGCCCGCAAGACGAAGGTCGCGGTCGGCGTTGCCCTCCTCGGCGCTGTGATTGCGCTTGCGCTTCCGGTCACGAATTCGAGAACAGCCTTTGTCATCCTGATGGCCGCAGGCCTGCCGTTCCTGCTCCTCCACATCAGGAAGCTGCCCCAACTGCTGATGTGGATGCTCCCCTTCATCGCAGTTCTCATGGTGTCGTTCGCTCTCTCACCATCAACGCCTCGGTTGTTGCTGAACAGCCTCACCAACCCTGAGGAGGACCAGAACACGACCGTTCGAATCGAACGTTTCTCCCGAGTGCCTGAGCTGCTCGCGGAACGACCAGCGGTGGGTGCTGGCTACCTGACACACGACACGAACGTGCAGCTCTTCGACAATGCCTTCAACAAGGCCATCATCGAGTTCGGTGTTCTCGGTTTCGCCTTGGTCATGGGGTTCTTCCTGACAGCCCTCGCCACATGTTGGCGAGGAACCGCGCGCGCGCGACCAGATGAGATCGTCCTGCCCGCCGTAGGGGTGATCGCCGCGATCTCGTTGCTCGCAGCAGCAGCCACCTTTGATGCCTGGACATTTGATCAGTTCTTCCCGACATGCTTGCTGCTCCTCGGACTCGGACTCGGCCGCTCGACGCTCATCCTCGGCAGGGAGCGTCACCCGGACATGCTCGAACAGGGCGTCGTCGCATGAGGGTGGCGAGCGTCGCGTTCACCAACTACGACGCCGATCCACGCGTCCGCCGTATGAGCGAGGCGCTTGTGGAACGGGGTGATTCGGTAACGGCGATAACCCTCAGGCAAGAGGGCAAGCCCACGCGGAGATCAGTGAGCGGCGTTGACGTGTACGGCATTGAGATCGCGCAGTATCGCGGAACAAGCGTCGGGGCCTACGTGGCGCAGTATCTACGGTTTCTCTTCGCCGCCATGTGGCTCGTTTCGCGCCTCCATCTCAGACACCGATTCGATGTCATCCACGTGAACAACATGCCGGACTTTCTCGTGTTCGCAGCGCTTCCTGCAAAGCTGCTCGGGGCGAGGGTCATCCTCGACCTCCACGATCCGATGCCTGAGCTGTACGCGGCCAAGTTCAGTGGAAACTCAAGCCATCCTGTCGTTCGTGCCGTGACCGCGGTCGAGCGGCTGTCGATTGCCTTCGCAGACAGGGCCATCTCGGTCCAGCAGGTGCACATCGACACGTTCGTATCGCATGGGAACCGTCGAAGCAAATTCGTCGAAGTGCAGAACGCGCCGGACACTCACCTCTTTCCTGTCGGCGGTGCGTCCGAGCGACAGGACGACGGTGTCGTTCGAATCGTCTATCACGGGACCATGGCCCCGAGACTTGGTCTCGATACGCTGCTGCTCGCGTTCGATGCTCTCCGCGATCAGCATCCCGATGCACGTGTACTTCTGATCGGCGACGGCGACGACAGCGACAGGCTGGCTCAGATCATCGAGGACCGATTCTTGAGCACGATCGTTGACTTCGATCCGGGGTTCATCCCTGTCGAGGAACTGCTCCCCCGCCTACAGACATGCGATATTGGCGTCGTCCCCGCTGGGCTGGACCCGTTCACGTCGACGATGCTTCCATCGAAGCTGCTCGAGTACGTCACACTTGGAATACCCACCGCCTGCGCTGATCTGCCCGCGGTTCGCAGGTATTTCGCAAACGACGAGTTGGCATTCTTCCCCCCTGGCGATGTCGATGCGCTGTCGAATGCACTCGATGAGCTGATCACGGAGAAGGCTGGCAGGCTCGCCCAGGCGAAGCGGGCAACGCGATTCCTCGACGAACACGGATGGGAACAGGAACGGCAGCGATACTTCGACCTGATCGATGAGTTGGTGGATGGATAGTCCGACGGCAGACCGGACGCTTTCTCAGATCGGCGTCGACTTGTTTGTCATCGTTTCCGGGAGCCGGTACCACGGCGTTCGCCGGTCGGGACGCGGCATCGCTGATGCGTTGGCGAAGAGATCTCAGGTCCTGTTCGTCGATCCACCAGCATCGATTCTGACGAGAACCGACAGCCAGCACGAGAAGACTGTTCGCCTGTACGGTTCCGTGACCAGGGAATCACCGAACCTCACGCGCCTCACACCAGCAGCACCTCCTGGCAAGGACCGCAAGCTGGTTCGGCATGCGACTCGGGCATGGCTTGCCCAGCAGATTCGCAAAGCGGCCACTGATCTCGGAGCCCGTCGGACAGTGCTCATCCAGCAGTCTGCCCACCGTCTTGTTCTCGGAAGGACTGGCGAGTACCTGGGCATCTACCACGCGACCGATGATTTGGCCGCCGGATCGGGACTGCTGGGACTCGACGCGGGCAGCCTCGAACATGCACAGGCAGCAGCAGCTGATGCCGCAGACCTCACAGTTGCCGTGTCTCCGATCCTCGTTGATCAGTGGGCGACAGCCGGTGCCGCCGTGAGGTATCTCCCAAATGGAGTCAACGCCGAGATGTTCGCCGAACCACAGGAGACCGAACGCGCTGCAGGCATTGAACTGCCGGTGCCAATAGCGGGCGTCGTCGGAACGCTCTCCGAGCGCCTTGACATGGAGCTGCTACGCGCCGTTGCTCGACGAATGAGTGTGCTACTCGTCGGCCCTGAGAGCTTCCGGCTCGACCGATCGGGTTTCGCCGAGCTCCTTGCTTTGCCGAGTGTCCAGTGGGTCGGATCACGCGCCTTCTCCGAACTACCCAGCTACTACCGCCACATCGACGTGTGTCTGCTCCCCTACACGCTGTCCGAGTTCAATCGGGCCTCGTTCCCTCTCAAATCTCTCGAGTACCTTGCAGCGGGCAAGCCTGTCGTTTCGACGTCGCTTGACTCGGTGGTGGGATTGAACGCCCCAGGCGTCACGATCGCAGACGACCCCAATGAATTTGCCGACGCGGCGCAAGATCTTGCGGAAGGCTTCAGCGACGAGACAGCCGCAGCGGTCTCAACCTTCATTGAGTCGCAGACGTGGGAACGTCGAGTTGACGACCTGATCGGCTACATCGGTGAGATCCACAATGACTGAACCGAGTTCGCACAACGAACGACAGTGGCCCACGTATGTGGTGGTCACTCCAGCGCGCAACGAAGCGCCCCACATTCCCTCGACGATTGATGCGATGCGGAGCCAGGTCGCACATGCCGAACGCTGGGTGATCGTTGACGATGGGTCAACGGACGGCACAACGGAAATCGCACAGCAGGCCGCGGAGGAGGAATCGTGGATCTCCACGATCCAGCGCAAGGATCGCGGTTTTCGAGCAGCGGGGAGTGGGGTTGTGGATGCCGTGAACGATGGCATCGAGAGCCTCGGCGACTCACCCTGGGAGTACATGGTCAAGCTCGACGCGGACCTGTCATTCGGCCGCGACTACTTCGCTCAGTGCCTTGATGCCTTCGACGCGGATCCAACGCTGGGTATTGCTGGCGGAACCGTCTACAACATCGGAGAGGAGGGGGAGCGAATCGCCGAACCGCATCCGCGGTTCCACGTGAGAGGGGCGACGAAGATCTACCGCCGGGCCTGCTGGGACCAGATCGGGGGCCTGACCTCAACACCAGGCTGGGACACGATCGACGAGGTTACCGCAAACAGGCTTGGCTGGACAACACGTACGCTTCCGATCCCCATCGACCAACTGCGCACCACGGGAGCCGCAGCTGGCCAATGGCAGAATTGGGTCAAGAATGGGCGAGCGGCCAATCTCTCTGGCTACCACCCGGCGTTTGTAGTGGCGAGAGCAGCCTCGCGCCTAGGTAAGCCACCATACGCAACGGCCGCCACTGGCCTGCTTTGGGGGTACGCACGGAGTGCCATCTCGAGGGAGCCGAAGGCTGTCGACGCAACGACCGCGCGATATGTGCGACAACAGCAGCTGAATCGTCTCCTTGGACGCGACACGATCTGGCGATGATCCGACTCAGCGAACCTCTTCGGGACGGTGCTGCTCAGACACGAGCGCCAAGGCCCCGGCTTTGTGAACCTCGCGGCCCCTGGCTGCGCGCAACGCTTCGTTCGTCAGCAGACCCAATCGGAACATCTGAGAGCTGAGCCAGCCATGCCGCCGGCGGTAGAGGCGGTACCGATTCCACACGGACATCGACCACAGACGTGGATTGCTGTGTGCTGGGCCCACGAGGTGGATAACGACAGCATCGGGCACGAATCGCATCGAAAATCCCGCATCCCTGGCACGCAGCGCATAGTCCACGTCCTCTGAGTACAGAAACAGGCTCTCGTCCCACTCGCCCACACGACGCCAACAGCGATCACTGATCAGCCAGGCACAGCCAGAGGCCCAGGTGACATCGCTCTCGATGTCATACTCCTGAGGGTCCTGCACAACAGCTCCGAGGGAAGTGTTCCAGCCGGACCGGTCGCCGCCAAGCAGCGCTTCGCCGAACGTGCGCAGAATCGTCGGTTCACGTCGGCGGCTCTTGAGGAGCTGACCATCACCGTCGATCAAACGAGGTACTGCAATGCCCGCATCAGGATGCCTGTCGAGCGCGTCCATCAGTTTGCGTACAGAACCAGGGGCCAGGCGGGTGTCATCGTTGAGGACGAGGACATGACTCGGGCTGCCCGCAACGGCAACCGCTGCGTTGATGGCGGTCGCATATCCACGGTTCGTCTCCGACGCGACAACGATGGCCTCTGGCCACAATTCTCTGGCAAGGATCAAACTCGCGTCTGCCGAGGCGTTGTCTGAGACAACGACGACGAACGAGTCGATGCCTTCCATGCCAGACGGCAGCGCCTCGAAGAACCCCTCGATGACATCTTCGCTGTTGTACGTGACAACGACGACCGCTACCTCGACCGATTCGGGTGAGTTTCCGAGGTTTGGCGCCGGCGTTTCCATATCGCTACGAACACTACCCGTGGCGCCGCGAACCTCATCCGTACCCACCGGGAGAAGTACACTTGCCTGACGTCGTCCGATGGACAGTCAGGGCCCTACCTCCATGTATCCGCGCAATCAGCTCCACCGGTGGTTTGGCGTAGCTGCGCTCGTTGTTGCTCTCGTGACACTTGTTCCACCGTCAGCCGCCTCAGCGGTCGACTTCCAAGCCGGACTCTCTGATCCGAGTGCCTTGAAGGTGCACGAGGGGACCATCGAAGTTACCGAGGATGGCACCGTTATCGAGAACCTGGAACTCCGCGGAACACTGCGGATCGAAGCTTCGGACGTGACAGTGAGGAACGTCTGGGTGTACACCACGGCAGAGTGGACGGTCTACGTCGCATCAGGATCCGCGACCTTCGAGAACGTGGAGATCGGCAATCCGAGCGTGGTCGGCGAGCGCGGGATCGGTGGATCGAACATCGTCGCTTCAGGCCTGAACATTCACTCCGTCGAAGACGGGATCAAGATCGGCAGCAACGCCCACTACACCAATGTTTGGGTCCATGATCTCGACAGCCAGGCTGACGATGCCCACTTCGACGCTGCCCAGGCCGACGGTGGAGCGATGGGTTCTTCCATCACGAATTCTGTTCTTTCGTCGCTGGGACGCCAGGGCATCGGCAACGCCGCGATCTTCCTCAAGTCCGACAGAGGGCCAATCGCAGACATCACGATCTCGAACAGCTACCTCGAGGGCGGCAACTACATGAACTCTGTGCGGGACGGCGGCAGCGGACTGCCCACCAACGTGGTGTTCACAGACAATCGCGTTGGGGACACCTTCCGGTATGGGGTGACTCGCTTCGACGCGTCTGTGGAATGGTCAGGAAATGTCTGGGATACGTCGGGGGTACCCGTGAACCCCGGAGACAAGGTCCCGCCACCCGCAACGACGACCACTACCTCGACGACCACTACCACGGCTCCGTCCACGACCACGACTGGCGATCCAACGACGACCACGACAGCGGCACCCATCGAGGACACCACTTCTCTCGCTCCATCTACGACCGCTGCGGCACTCGTACAAGCTGATGACGACACCGAAACGAACAGCGGCGTATCGGCGGCGGTTGTCGTCGGTGCGGCCGCCATCCTTCTCATTGCTCTTCTTCTCGCAGCTGTTGCAGGCCGCTGGGTCGGGAGGCGCAGCGGAGGGCAACCGCCCGGAGGCCTCGATTCATAGGACCGCTCGGTGCTTCGCAGATGGCTTCCAGGGGCATTCGAGCTGATACTCTGCGTGCCTTGATCGGGGCGGCGTGCGCTCGATCGAGAGCACGTGACGCATCAACAGGAGCTCCATGCGGAATCTTCTCAGGGTCCTGATCGGCACCAAAGGCGACAGTCTCTTCGACCGGGTCCTGAGTGCCGGGTTCTGGGCTGCCGCGCTGCGCCTCGGAATCAGGGTGATGATGTTCGTCCGAACAATCATCCTGGCGAATCTTCTGTCCCCGGACGACTTCGGGCTCATGGCCGTGGCAACTCTGTCGCTGCTTTTCCTCGAGAGACTCACCGAGGGCGGATTCGACTCTGCGCTCGTCCAGAAGGACGAGGAGATCAAGCCCTACCTGAACTCCGCATGGACCATGCAGGTACTGCGTGGCGCCGCGATCGCGGTGATCATGGGGCTCCTGGCACCTCTCATTGCGGCCTTCTTCGATGCGCCCGAATCCGTCGCCGTGATCCGGTGGGTCGGCTTCTCGGTGCTGATCAGGGGCTTCACGAACATCGCAGTGATCTACTTCGTCAAGGAGCTCAGGTTCGGCGGCTACTTCCTGCTCCAGATGTCTGACAAGGCCGCGAACATCATCGTCAGCATCACGGCAGCAATCGTGCTCCGCAATGTGTGGGCGCTTGTGCTCGGGGTATTGGCTGGCGCGATCGTACGCGTGGTTACTTCATACATCATCCAGACGTACCGACCACGTTTCGAATGGGCATGGGGCAAGGTGAAGAACCTGTTCGACTTCGGCAAGTGGATCCTGTGGTCCAACCTCCTCACCTATCTCACGGGCAATATCGATGACATCGTCGTGGGCCGTGTCGTCGGCGTTCGCGAACTCGGTTTCTACCGGATGGCGTACAACCTCTCCCAATCGATGGCAACGGAAATCACGCAGGTGACGAGCCAGGTCACATTCCCTGCGTATTCGAAGCTGCAAGATTCCAAGGAGCGTCTTGCCAGGGCGTACTTCTCTTCTCTTCACATCGTCTCGTTCGTAGGGTTCCCCCTCGCCATCGGCACGATTCTCGTCGCGCCGGATCTGACGTTCGGGCTGCTCGGCGCAAAATGGGAACCAATCATCGTACCGATGCAGCTCTTGTCGGCTGCTGGGTTGGCACGGGGTCTTGGAGCGACGATTGGACCGCTCTTCCAAAGCCAGGGCAGACCCAACATCCCTCCGCGGTTCTCAATCGTGAAGCTGGCAATTCTCGCCATCGGTCTCTATCCGGTTGTCAACAGATGGGGAATGAACGGCGCGGCGGGACTCGTTGCGATCGCTGGGTGCATCACGGGAGCTGGCGCACTGTGGGCGGCGTTCAGCTATCTGGGCGGCGGCCGAACGCAGGTCGTCCAGTCAATGGGTTTCCCAGCCTTGAACACGGCAGTCATGGCGGTAGCGGTGATGGGGACCAGGGCGCTGCTCTTCGATGGCTACGACGTGGTGTCCTTCGTGGTTCTGTCGCTGGTCGGCATGGTCGCGTACCTGCTCATGGTCGCGCTCACCGTGAAACTCACGCCCTACACAGCACCTTCGGCGCTGATCGATCGCATCCGCAAGGCCGCCTCATGAGCGCTGATGGATGCCAAGGACACGCTTCTAGCATGAGGCCACGGGACGAAGAGAGGGACACATGCAATCTGGGGGGATGACATGAGGGAGGGCTCGACGTCACCGACGCTGGTGAGCATCGGCGTGCCTGTCTACAACGGAGAGCGGTATCTGGAGGATGCTCTGCGTGCGATAGCCGATCAGACGTACACCGATTTCGAGGTGATCATCTCGGACAACGCGTCGACAGATGCCACGGCTGACATTTGCGAGCAGTTTGCATCGACGGACGACCGCTTTCGTGTCGTGCGGCACGAAGAGAATCTCGGCGCCTCTCCCAATTTCAACTACGTGGTCCACGAGGCTCGAGGGCCGTACTTCAAGTGGGCAACCGACGATGATCTCATCGCGCCCACTTTTCTCGAGACCTGCGTCGTTGCGCTCGATGCGGCGCCCGAAGATGTGGCACTCGTCTACCCAAAGACGATTCTGATCGATGAGAACGGCGACGAGATGCAACTCTACGACGACAACCTTGATCTTCGAGCCACCCGGCCATCCGACCGGTTTCGCATGTATTTGGAGAATTACGAACTGAGCAACGCCGTGCACGGGGTTCACAGGCTTGACGTCCTGAGGAGAACTCGCCTACTGGGTGCCTACCACTCCTCCGACCTCGTGCTGCTCGCAGAGATCGTATTGCTCGGTCAAATCTGGGAGTTGCCCGAACCGCTCTTCTATCGACGCTGGCACAAGGGGATGTCGAGGCTCGCAAACGTCACGGACGAGGAAGTGAACGCGTGGTTCGACACGAAGAAGGCGGTGGGGCACCCGATGCCTCGAACACGACTCTTTGTGGAAGATGCGCGATCCATCGCGACCGCAAAGATCCCAGCCGCCGAGCGAGCCCGCGCGATGATTGCCCTGGGCGCGGTCTGGGGACCGCTCCATTGGCGGACGGTTGGTGGCGAATTCAAGCGAGAGCTGAAGGCCCTCGTGCCTCGGAAGTCCTAGCCGATTCCGTTCCGGCGCTTCCAGTCAGCGACGACGAGGGGGTTCAGGGGCCCGATTGCACGTTCACCGAGTTCCGCCAGTGGCTCGAGTGACGACTTGTAGCGTCGCAACCAGGCCTTGAAGGCAGTGGGCTGATACATCGAAGGTGCGGCGGCCGCTTCCGATCGGATGGAAGCAGGAATGCCCTCAAGCGAGATGCTCGCCCCGAATTCTCGAGGGTCGATGGCCGCAAAAGCCTCGTTGAAACCCCTTGCAAATGTCAGTTGACGTTCCGCTGTGGTGCTCTCACCGCGGGGATAGAAGACTGTGGGGTTCGTGTTGATCTCCCAGACAACGATCTCGCCCCCGACGAGGGAATAGTCAATGCGACCGTATTCGATCCGGGCCGTGTCGAAGATCGTCTCGAGCTGGTCGACGTGCGGGTTGTCGAGCACATAGGCCCGAGCCAGCTGCTCGTCATCGTCCGTTGGATTCTTGTTTGCCTTGGCAACCCAATGGGGGCTGGCGTTCCGGCTCCTCGCCAGGATCCGGTCACCCACACGAAAGGCGCCATACTTGACGAACGAGCCATCCGGGAGCGACGTGTCGACGAACTCGACGATGATCATCCTCGAGAGGTCATGGCCGCGGAGTCGGAGCCGCACGATCGCTGCGTCCATCTCTCTTTGATCGTGGAGCAACCCGGTCGTGGAGCCGGTGTGATCATCCGCGTACCGGATGAAGGCAGGGAATCGATCGGGCGCAACGGCATCAGTGAGCCGATAGGCACGGACGCGATTCAATCCCGCCTCCGCCAGAGCGGTCAACAGGTCGTAGCGACGCAGACTGAGCGCGGGATCATTGAGTATCTGCAGCTCGGGATGCTTGCGTCGCACAACCTCCTTGACCCGGGACGCATACGCCGATTCGGCCGGGCTGAGACGTTCGATGTCCGAGAACACAATCGCTCCGAAGGGAATCGAACCGCTCTCCATGAGATCCTCATACGACAGCACGACGAACTCGACGCCAGACGGCTCGCTGTAGTCCGCGACGTACGCGTGGATCGTGGCGCTGAAGCCGCGCTTCGTGAGGTAGGAGATCACGCTACCGCATCCTCACGGGCCATGTACGTTGTGCCGACGCCTGGATCGCGCATTCGGCGACCTTCTGACCATGGGCTGGGCTCATGTCGAGAATCATCGCAGGCCCGTAGGCCGTACGCGAATCGATCGGTCTCTCGTCCACCCGGCACGGCTGCGCTGGCCCACTGCTGCGATCCATCCGCGATCAGGCAATCGAGCGGACTTGCCTTGATCCACTAGGCGCATCCGCTGGAAGCTGGTCGTGGGAGCCCCTGCCAGGTAGGTACACCGAGAAACAGGCGCCGCCGAGTGCCTCGGAGTCGCGGTAGGTCGCTGCCCCACCATGGGCCTCGGCAATGGCTCGCACAATCGAAAGGCCGATTCCCGACCCTGGAACAACTGCATTGAGCCGATTGGGGCCGCGGTCGAAGCGCTCCCACACCCGGACCTCATGCCTCCTCGGAATACCTGAGCCATTGTCGTGCACCTCGAACGTGATATCGGAGCCGTCGGCGACTATGCGGAGGAGCTGCTTCTTTCCGCCGTATCGGGCGGCGTTGGTGAGCAGGTTCACCAGCACCTGCTGCATGCGGCTTGCATCGACGTAGCTGACGAGACCGGGTTCACACTCGACTTGGATCCCTGCGGATGGAATTCCGGAGGCATGGATCGAGGCCGCAGCGAGGTCGACCACCCGAGTGGGCCGCACGTCGAGCTTCAAGTCACCGATGGAGCCTCGCGCCAGCATGATCAGGTCTGACACGATGCGGGACATGTAGTCGGTCTGCTGGTGGACGATCTCAAGCATGGCTCGTTGCTCCTGGGAGAGGGACCCCCCTTCCTCATTGAGGATTTCCACGAACCCGACGATCGCTGTCAACGGAGTCCGAAGCTCGTGCGAAATGGTGCTGACGAGCACGTCGCGCTGCTCCTCGATGACGGCCCGGTTGTCAACGATCGCCACTCCCTGGCGGGCAATGACGAGGAGCCCGACAATGACGACGGCACCGAGTAGCACTGGGTCTGGGGACCCGCTGTTGATGGCATCGACAATGAACACCGCCAGCATGCCGACTGCCGGGACGTAGGGGGCAACCTGGGTCCACAGGGGAGGGTTCCGATCGGCATACTCGCGCCCGATCGTCGGCTGGCCCACAAGCGACGCAGATGCAAACAGTGCAGCCACGGCGAACAGGTTCACGACATACAGCGGCTGCGCCTCGTCGAAGGAACCGGAGTTGGCGGACACGAAGAACGCCAGGTCCCCCAGTACCTGGGCGAAGATGCCAACGGTGAACAGGCCGAGCCTCAGGTCGAAGCGATATCGAGACCTCCGCAGGAGCACGGACATCGCCACGGTGACCGCGAGAATGTCGAAGAACGGGTAGAAGCCACCGATCACCCGCGTTGATACCGATGCACCCTCCAGGTTCGACATCAGATCGGAGAGGTAGAACGCCCACATGAGGGCGGCGATGGACACTGCGCCGATGACTCCATCGAGCACCATCCGCCATCTCTGCAGCGGTCTGCCCTCAGTGTGGGGCAGCGCGGCAAAGCCGATGACTACAAGGATGTAGGTCGCAAAGAAGAACAGGTCCGTCCACCCGAAGGCTGGCGCGTCGCCCTGCACCAAGAACACGATTCCAACAGTCAGGACCCCGGCTGCCGCTGACAAAAGGCCCATACCCACGAACGACCAGCCAAACCGATCCCTTCCGGACAGCCTCTGTGCCCGAACAAGGAAGAGCAACCCGGACAGGAGTGCTCCGACGAAGACTCCAACGGCGCCGGCAGCGTCTGCTGCGTCCTTGCCTCCGAACACGGTGATCAGGGCACAGACGGCGAGAAACGCAAACACGCCGATGGCGTAGGGCCCAAATTGGACCCGAGCACGCGGAGGCGAGGATGTGGCGCGTGTGTATACGGGCATCGATGTTTCATCGGCACGCGCGGGGCAGAAATGAAGTCAGGTCGCTCGCAAGTCGAGGTGCCACTCGATTGGCGTCACCAGGTCCTCGATGTTTCTGACCACCGAGTCCATGAAGCCGTCGACGTCTTCGTGTGTGAGAAACGTGGTTGTGGTGAAACGGATCCCGTCCATGCCCATGGGCACTACGGGGAATCCGGACACGTTGGTGTAGTAGCCGTCTGCCATCAGGCGACGGGCCAACTCAACCGCACCATCGGGATTCCCGACCCGCAGGAACCAGAGCGGTGTCCGCTCGAGGGACATCACGGGGAGCTGGGCATCGACCAATCGATGGCGCACGTGATCGATCTTTGCCATGAGATCGGCCTCACGAGCGTCACGTTCTGAGGAAAGATGGATATCCGCTGCTGCCACCGCGGCGCCCAGTCCGGCGGGGTGAATCGGCCCGGAGAACGTGAACGTGGCGCCTGCGAGCAGAACTCGCTCCGCCATCGCGTCGTTGGGCAGCACCAGGACCGAACCGCCTGCACCCCACGACTTGGTGAGCGAGCCAATCACGACCATGCGGTCCATGTGTCCAAGGCTGCCAAGCACATGCCCGATCCCATGGGGTCCGCGCCAGCCGATCCCGTGGGCATCGTCGAAGTACAGGTACATGTTCTCGAACTCGTTGAGGAGCGATGCGATCTCGCGAACCGGAGCGGTGTCGCCGAACATCGAATAGACGCCATCGGCGAGGTACCACACGTGAGGGTGGCGCCCAGCCGACTCCGCAAGCGTTGCGGACAGAATGTCGACATCGTTGTGGGGGATGGTGCGAACCTCGGCGCCGATGCCCTCCAAGACCTTGGCGGTGAGTTGGACCGAAGCATGGACCTGGTGATCCATGATCACGAGGTCATCGGGACCGACAAGCACGGGAAGCACAGACAGATGTCCGAGCGTCGTCGTGGTTGGGATGAGAACGCGGCGACCAAAGATCTTCTCGAGCCGATCCTCGAGATCGGAATACAAGCCGACCGAGGTGTAGGCAGCGGACGATGAGAACACAGGACCGAATGTGTCGATGGCAGCCTTCGCGCCGTCCTTGAGTCGATCATCGGTGTTCAGACCCAGATACGCCGCCGATCCGAGGTTGACCAGTTCCCGTCCTCGGACGGTGATGGTGCGTCCGTCGTCTGACTGGTCTTCGACTCGAAGCCGGATGAGTCCGCCCTCGATGGCCTGCATCATCCGCTTGCTGACGAGCTGAAGCGCCTGTTCTCGTTGCGCAGCAGCATTAGAACTCACCAACAGCCTCCTTGACCACTCGCCGCGCCCGGTCCGTCGAGCGGGACGAGGCCGAAACGTTACTGCCATCGCCCCCTACCGCGAGGGATGCCGGACTGCCAGTGTCAGTCGAAGCGACGAACGTCATCCCAGATGCAAAGACATCCAAGCTTCTCGCCTAGCGCAGCACCGCTCCGGATGCCTCTTCGGGTCCACGCGACCGTCCAGGCAGCACAGCCCTATCCCTTCGTGCGCAGATCGCGACGATTGAACAACACGACCGCCACGGCAACTCCGATAACGAAGAGGCCGGTCAGCACGGCGGCGTGGCCCCACGCCATACCGTTGTTCAACGGATCGCTGCTCAGGTAGTAGTGGAACGGCGTGAGCCGTGCCCAAGCCTCTGTGTTGTCGTTGAGTGGGAGGAAGCCGTTCGCGATATACGTGAGCACGGCGACCCCAACGGATCCGTAGATGGCGATGCTGGTGCGGCCCGTGGCAGCACCGAGCGCAAGGGCCACGCCCCCGAACACCAGTCCCAGGAGCGTGGCAAGCGTGCATGCAGCAGCGACGTTCACCAGGTCCATGCCGAGGGTCCCAACGAGGCTCCCCACAGCTACACCAAGGAAAGAAACAACACCCGCGATGATCGCATACAGGATCATCGTCCAGGTGTTCTGGGCAACAACGGTCGACCTTCTGACCGGATTCGAGAGCAACAAACCCATGGTGTTTCGCTTCTCCTCTCCGGCCATCGCTGCAGCGCCAATCGCAATGGTGACGGCGAGGATCCCGATCGGGATCACGAGACCGAACATCTCCACCTGGTAGAACCCCTCCGGCGTGCCGAGGTCCCCCCCGCCGAACAGGGAGAGGAGATCCTCTGGGAACTGCTCGCTCAAGGACTTCATGGTGTCATCGAGCATGTTGTACATCGGTCCGATCATCACGGACATCACGAACAGCACAAACGAGACGACGAAGAGCAGGCCCTGATGGTCCGAGGCGGTCTTCACCCAAATGTGGGACACCCGCGCCGTTCCAGCGAACCGCTCTGCGGCCTTGTGTGTGAGCGGGTTCCCTCGCAACCGATCGATCAGCTTCGTGCCAACCGACTGTCCGCGAAGATCCCTGCGGTTCACACCGATCACGCCCACAACGCTGAAGACGACAGCGCTACCAACCAGAATGCCGAAGTGGCCCCAGTCGATGCCGTTGCTCACCGGGTCCGCTGATGTGAAGTAATACCACGGAAACACCTTGGCCACTCCAGCCACAGACTCAATGAGGGGAAGGAGGCCAGCGGCGATGAATGACACGACCATCACTGCCGATGTCACGCCAATGGCGATGGACGTCTTTCCTGTCCAAGCGCCCAGCGCCATCGCCATGAATCCGTAGAAGAGGGCATTGATGAACATCATCACGAGCAGTGCGTTGATGTTCATCGACCCGATGTCGACGTCGAGCATGATCGGTGCAGCAACGGCGGCGAGCCAGAGGATCAGGAAGCCAACCGCCGTGACGGCGACCAGGGAAGCAGCCTTCTCGAGGAACACCTTCGTCCGGCTCACGGGGTCGCCGAGCAGCAGCCCGATAGTTCCGTTCTTCTCCTCGCCTGCAATGGAAACGGCTCCAGCAGCCATCGCAATGGCCGCCATCGTCAGGGCACCGTATCCCGAGTAGATCGCGCCGTATGCCAACCCTCCGACATCTGCGCCCTCGGGAATCCCGAACATGTTCCTGAACACTTCGGGGAGGTCGTCCCAGAACGACACATCGATGTCTCGATACACCGCCATGCCGAATACGAGCAGGAGAGCGAGCGTCACGGCGCCAATAACGGTGCTCTTCCAACGATCCCTGGAGGTCTTGGTGAATACGTTTGTGAGCGTCACCGCCACCTTCACACCTCCTGGCGGTAGTAGGTGAGGAAGATCTCCTCGAGGTCGGCCTCCTGAGAGCTGATGTCCATGAGCGTGTTGTGCGTCGAGGCTGCACGAAGCAGTTCCTCCATGCTTCCGTCGAACGACAGGCTCACATGGTGATTCCGAACCTCGACGTCGCGTGCACCGTCAACCGCTTCGAAGACACCGGCATCGACCGTACCGTCGAAGTAGAGGTCCACTCGTCGGATCGCCTTCGAGCGCAGATCCTGGACCCCCTCCACGGCGACCAGGTGACCAGAACGGATGATCCCAACACGGTCCGCGACCCTCTGGACCTCGGACAGGGTGTGACTCGACAGGAAGACGGTCGAACCGTTCGACGTCACGTCCTTCATCATCTCCTGGAACGTACGTTGGACCAGCGGATCGAGACCTGCGCTGGGCTCATCCATGATGAGCACCTCGGGTCGATTCATGAACGCCTGGATGATGCCCACCTTCTGTCGATTGCCCGTGGACAGGTCACCGACCTTCCTCGACAGATCGGCTTCGAGACGCTCGGCCAGGAGGTTGACGTAGTCCCAATCGACGCCGCCTCGAAGGTTGGCAAAGTACGTGATCGTGTCCATTCCGGTGAGGTTCGGGTACATGGCGAGATCACCAGGGATGTATCCGATGTGGTTGCGGATCTCGACAGAGTCTGCATGGGTATCGAGCCCCACAATCGTCGCGGATCCGGACGTCGGTCGGATTTCGTCCATCAAGGTCCTGATGGTCGTCGTCTTGCCCGCACCGTTTGGTCCGAGGAACCCGAAGATCTCACCACGCTGCACGTCGAGATCCAGGTCCACCACTGCCTGGACATCGCCGTAGTGCTTGGTCAGGCCGGCAGTGTGGATGGCAACGGAGTCGTTCATGTTGTTCCCTTCGGGTCTTGGTGTTCTGAATCGTGTGAGGTCGCGCCGTAGGCAGCATCGAGGGCCTCGTCCATCTGTTTGGCGTAGGAATCGGTGAGGATGCCGTAGCTCATGAGCTCGACCGCTGGACGCATGTAGGCCTCGGCGCTTGGCGAGGCGAGTGCGTCAGGATCCGTGATGTCGAACCCCAACAGGCGCTCGAGATGATCGTGGAGCAGGAGACCGCCGAGTGACCAGAGCAGGAGGATGGTCGCCCGTCCCCGAGGGACATCCGATGGCCGGATCGTGCCAGCCTCCACGCCTTCTTGCGTGTACAAGACAGCATCGTCAACCAACTCATCGATCAGCTGGGCCGCCATCGATGAATCTCGCAAAGCCGCCTTCGCGAGATAGCCAGCGAGAGGAAGATCGCTGATGCCGCGCAGGGTTGAGAGGATGTCGAACCCCTGGCTCTGGGAAACGGCCTCGCTCTTGTACATGCGGATCACAGCAGCGACATGATCGTTACACGCCTGATGGAGTCCATCCATCGTTCCGTAGTGGTGAATCACCGAACCTGGCGACACTCCTGCCGCCGTGGCGATATCGCGAACGGTGGGCGAGCCCGCAGGCCGTTCTGCGATCTCCCAGATGGCGGCATCTCTGATCTTCGCCCTGGTGGTTCGGTCGTCGGTTGGCATATCCGCATTCTATACGCCTGTTGAACACTTGTATAGATCCTTGAACGTCTGTTTAGACTTCTTTGGAGGATTCCGATCGCGTGTCCTCAAACGTCCATTTGATTCGTAAGTAGGGTGCAAGCGGGAAGTGCCCGCACCGGAACCAGGAGTTCTCATGAGTCAATACCTACTGTCGCTCCACAGCGTCGAGGGTCAGGAACGCAAGCAACCATCGCCAGAGGACATGCAGGCCTTCATGGAACGCATCGAGGCCCTCGAGGCTGACATGCGGGCGGGCGGAGCGTTTGTGTTCACCGGGGGTCTTCACGGTCCCGATGCAGCAACCGTGGTGCGCTCGGATGAAGGCGCCATGCTGATGACCGATGGGCCTTTTGCAGAAGCCAAGGAACACATCGCAGGATTCTACGTCATCAATGCCGAGGATCTCGACGAGGCGTTGGTATGGGCCGGCAAGGTCGTTGACACCATCCACGCCCCCATTGAGGTTCGTCCCTTCTTCGACACCAGGAGCGCCTGACCGAGTGGACGGATCTGCGACCGACCTTCCGGGACAAACGGACGTCGAGCGTGTCTTCCGTGAGGTCTACTGCCAGGCCATCGCAACGCTGACCCGTGTCCTCGGCGACATCACCCTCGCCGAGGACGCGGTCCAGCATGCGTTTGCCACAGCTAGCGAGCGCTGGGCCGCCGACGGAATCCCTCCAAACCCCTCTGGCTGGATCGTCACCACGGCACGCAACCGAGCCATCGATCATCACCGGCGCGAAGTGAGAGGCCGGGAGCTCCATGCACAGCTTGGAGGCAGTGTGCAGGCATCGTACTCGACGGAGCCTGAGGTGTGGGAGGAGAGCGAACCGATGCAAGACGACCAACTCCGTCTCATCTTCACGTGTTGCCACCCGGCCTTGCGCATCGAGCACCAGGTAGCGCTGACGCTTCGCTTGCTTGGTGGCTTGACGGTGGACGAGGTTGCTCGGTCGTTCCTGACCAGCGAAGCGACGATGGCGAAGCGATTGGTGCGGGCCAAGTACAAGATCAAGGCCGCCAACATCCCCTATCGCGTGCCGGAGGGGACCGATCTCCCCGAACGGCTTCGCTCGGTCCTGGCCGTCGTGTACCTCATCTACAACACCGGAGCAGACGATCCGGGCCGATCGGTATTGCGCACCGATGCGATACGGCTGGCCAGAGCACTCGTCGACCTGATGCCGGACGAACCCGAAACGTCTGGCTTGCTTGCCCTCCTGCTGCTCACCGAAGCCCGCATGCCCGCGAGGCGACGAGACGACGAGCTCGTGGTGCTCCGAGATCAGGATCGGACGTTGTGGGATCGACCGATGATCGACGAGGGACATGCGATCGTGCGAGCCTGCCTCCAACGGGACCAGCCTGGGCCGTATCAGCTTCAGGCGGCAATACAGGCCGTGCACTGTGATGCCGCGTCGTTGGATGACACGGACTGGCGCCAGATCGTGATCCTCTATGACCGCCTGTACTCGGTTCATCCCACGCCGGTGGTCGCGCTCAACCGTGCGATCGCGATCGGCGAGGTGGCTGGCCCCCAGGCGGCGCTCATCGAACTCGATGCCATAGCCTCGGAACTCGATGGCTACTACCTGATGCATGCAGCCAGGGGCACCATGCTGCGCCAGCTCGGTAGCTCCAATGCCGCTGACACTGCATTCCGGCGCGCGGAGGCTCTGGCCCCGACCGAGGCAGAGCGGAAGCACCTCACAGCGCAACTGGAGACGCACCCCGCAAGCCCCTGATCCAATCCGAGGGGCCGGATCACCAACCCCAGAGGGCTTGCCGTTTCGCCGGCTCGGCGAGCTTGTGCACGGCACCAGCGTTGCTCGGTTCATGTCCGCTGTCACGTGTGCCGAAATCGGCTAGCGCTCCACCTTGCAACCAATCAGCCTGTGTGCGAGTCTGAGTAGATAGGCAACCTGGGAGGAAAGCAATTATGGACAACGAGCCAAGCGGTTGGGCAATCGGGTGGACATCGTTCGCCGGGATCATGATGGTGATGGGCGGAATCTGGTGGATCATCACCGGCATCGTCGCGCTCGCCAATGACACGTTCTATCTCGTCGGGCAGGAGTACATCTTCCAGTTTGACGTCACCACGTGGGGTTGGATTCACGTCATTCTCGGCATCGTGATCTTGCTTGCAGGCTTCTACCTGTTCACTGGTGCCGTATGGGCACGCACGGTTGGCGTGATCATCGCCGTCCTGTGGGCCATCGTCGCGTTTGCATGGCTGCCCTGGTACCCCGTGTGGGCAATCCTGTTCATCGCCATCTCGGTCTTCGTGATCTGGGCGCTGACAGCCCACGGCCGTGACATCGTGGAGGCATAGACCGCACACGCCTGGGTTCTCAGCAACCCACAGGACAAGAACGAAGTGGGCCTCTCCTCTGAGGGGCCCACTTTGTCGTTGGGGAAGTGCTTGGTGCTGCACTCGCGATCGGCGGGCAGACTGGTGCGGCAGCGCATCTGGCCCGCGTCATCTTGCAGCGTTGACCGCCAGAGAGCGGCGCCTCAGGGCGGTGAATCGTCGCCAGGAGTTTCGGTGGAGGCCTCGGCTTTGGAGTCGTCGCCGTCCTCGGCGTCCTCGGCGTCCTCGGCGTCCTCGCCGTCCTCACCCTTCAGGCCAGCCTTGAGCTCTTTCGCTGACTCGCCGATCGACCTGGCGAGCTTCGGAAGGCGGGTTGCGCCAAAGAGGAGGAGCACGACAACCAAGATGACCAGGATTTCGGGTCCGCCGATATTTCGCAGCACAGTGAGGTCTCCTTGGTGTCCCTCGCCTGTGCGGGGGCGGTTCGACGTCGGTTCTGTGTGCTCGCATGGTAACAGTCGAACGGTTTCGGCTCCCTCTTCATTCAAACTGATCAACGACTGTCGCCAAAGGAACGGTTCGATCCGAATCACTTCTTGAGGATGAACCGCACCGCAAGGATCGTGAGTTCGTAGAACAGGTACATCGGAACCGAGAGCATCAACAGCGTCAGTGGATCACCGGTTGGCGTAATGAATGCTGCAACTAGGAGGATGATGACCACGGCCCAGCGGCGACCCTTGCGGAGCTGCTTGCTGGTCACGGCTCCGAATGCCGCAGCTGCGAACAAGAACACCGGAAACTCAAAGGCGATCCCGAACGCAAGCAGGAAACGCATTGCAAACCGGAAGTACAGGTCGGCACCGATGACCGGTTCGAGCGCATCTCCCCCGAAGTCGAGGAGAAACACGAGCCCCCGCTCCAGCGCCAGATACCCCACCGTGATCCCGAGCAGGAACAAGGCGACGAAGATCACCGTCAACGGGATCGCCCACTTCTTCTCGCGGCGGGTGAGCGCGGGGGCAACGAATCGCCATGTCTGATAGAGAATCACCGGCGAGGCGAGGATCGCCCCGGTCCATAGCGAAGTCTTCATCACGAGGCTGAAGGCCTCGGTCGGCCGGAAGAACGCAAGGGCGCTATCGGGTACGGCCACGTGATATGGCTCAGCGAGGAAGTCCAGGACCTGCTCGTGGATGATGAACCCGACGACCGATCCGATGGCCACAGCAATGGCAACCTTGATCAGCCGATCACGGAGTTCTCCCAAATGGGATGCGTAGGTTGCGACGGACCCGCTCATGCCGTGTCACTCGGCGGAGTTTCGTCTGATGGGGTCTCCCGTTCGGCTGGCGACTGCGGTTTGGCTGGATCGTCAGCGCCCTCTTCGCCAGCACCATCCGCAGAAGGGCCATTCTCGCCTGGGGTCACCTCGCCGCTGTGGACCTCGGCGTCCTCGTCGGTATCAGATGTCGGTACGTCGGTGTCGTCACTCGCTCCGCTCGGCGATGTCGTTTGGGGAGTCCCCGAACCTGCGATCGAGTTGATCGCGCCAGTCAGGTCATTTCGTGCTCCGTCGAACTCACGCTTGAGGTCCGATAGCGGCTGCATGCCTTCACCGATTTCGCCCTCGACCGACTCCGTGAATTCGCGCATCGACTTGCGACCCCACGCAATCAGCTCACCGACCTTGCGCGCAAACTCGGGCAGGCGCTTTGGCCCGAAGATGATCAGGATGATGACCAGGATTGTGAGGATTTCGCCGAAGCTGAGGCTTCCCATCGTCTCAGGATGGTAGGACCAATTCAGAGAGGGCGCCGTCCGTTGACCTGCATCCATCGAGAGTTTGCTCAGCCCGCGAGAGTGCGGAGCGCTTTAGGATGCGAACTCGAATCTCAATGCAAAGTGGAGTTCTCGTGTTCGATGTCAACGCCGATCTGATCGAGAAGCTCGGAATCGAGCCCGATACTTTCGCCGGACGTACCGCTCTGGTTACGGGATCTGCCAGAGGAATCGGTGAGGCAACCGCAGCGAACCTGGCACACCTCGGTGCGAAGGTTGTGGTGCTGGACATTCTCCCAGATGGAGAAGGGGTTGCCTCAGCCATCAGAGCGTCGGGTGGTCAGGCAACCTTCGTCCAATGCGACCTCAGCGATCTCGACCAGATCGATGCAGCAATGGCTCGGATCGAGGCTGAAGAGGGCAATGTGGACATCCTCGTCAACAATGCACTCCACATGCGGCCAGCTCCAATCACCGAGGTCACGCTTGAGGACTGGGAGGCCACGTTCAGAACCAATGCGCGGGCACCGTTCCTGCTGATCCAGAGGCTTCTCCCCAGCATGCTCAAACGCGGTCATGGCGAGATCGTCAACATGGTCGCGTATGAAGGCTCACCGTACGCTGGCGCCTACTCCGGCACCAAGATGGCCATTCGATCGCTGGCCCACACCGTTGAGCGCGAGATCGGCAATGACACGGGAGTGTCCGTGTTCTCCTTCGTCCCAGGAATCGTCGACACGCCGTTGATGCGCGTGGAGGCGATCCCGACAATGGCGGCCACGTTCGGCATGACCGAAGAACAGGTCCTGGAAATCGTGGCGCACAATCCCGGGTACGACGGCTTCATGCCGGTCGACCACTGCTCGACCGCGCTTGTCTACGCCATCGCCCATGCAGACGAGTATCACGACCAGGTCGCCGATCCATTTGAACCGCTGGATCGGGCCGGAGTCATCCAGATGCCAAGGGTCGAAGACGGGGAAGACATCGATGTGTCTGGACCGCTGAGCGGCATCTACATCAAGAAGTATCTGGGTGATGTGTCCTCGACCAACAAAGCGCTCGAGCACCGCATCGACATCCGAACACGCGAGCTCGCCGAGGCTCGCGATAAATCCGAGCAGCTACTGCTAAGCATCCTGCCGTCGCCCATTGCTCGTCGCTTGGAGGGAGGTGAAGAGCTCATCGCCGACTACTTCGACGAAGCAACGGTGCTGTTTGCGGACATCGTCGGTTTCACCACGCTGTCCTCAACACTGACTCCGCCGCGAGTGGTTCAACTCCTGGATGTCCTGTTCTCGAGGTTCGACTCAATCGGAGATATCCACGAGGTCGAGAAGATCAAGACAAACGGCGACAGCTACATGGCCGTTGGCGGTGTTCCCATCGCGCAGGACGACCACATTGATCGCGTCGCTCGGATGGCGCTCGAAATGCTGCCCGTCATCGATGCCGTTGGCCTGGCATTCGATATCCCGATCTCTGCTCGAATCGGAATCCACACCGGGAATGTCGTTGCCGGAGTCATCGGCCGACGCCGGTTCATCTACGACCTCTGGGGCGACACGGTCAATACTGCGAGCCGCATGGAGTCCAATGGTTTGGGGGGTCACATCCATTGCACGGATGACGTGCGGATGCGCTTGGCGAATTCATTCACGTTCGAGCCCAGGGGTGAGGTCGACATCAAGGGCAAGGGCCCCATGTCAACGTACTTCTTGACTGGCGTCCAGACCTGATCGGACTGCTCAGGGGCGCCAAAGGGTTCATCAGACTGTCGAAGAGATACACGTTCGGCTGTTGTGACCTGCCCGAATTCACACAGGTCAGGGCAATGTCCATCCAAGGCGACGAAACACGCGCCATGCTACGAACGCAACCGCCTTGCCGAGGACCCAGCCGACGAGAACATCCCCAGGGTAGTGAACGCCGGTGTACACCCTGGAGAACCCGACGGACGCGGCGAGTCCGTTGATCGGGAGCCACAGGCCTGGGTAGGCACGGTCGATGATTCCCGAGAAGGCCGCTGCCGAGGCCGTATGCCCTGAAGGGAACGAGGATGAGCTCGGTTGCGCAAGCCTGCGTTCCTCAGGGACGGGGCCTGTCGGACGTTGACGCCGCACAAGGCCCTTGAACACGACGTTGGCCAGGAAGGACGTGACGCCGATCGTAACCATCCCTTCCAAGGCAACCTTGCGACCCTTGGGGCCGCCGAATGCAGCGAACGCCAAGGCGATGGCGGCCCAAAGACGCGAGAAGGTGGCCGCGATCGACAGGGCAGGCATGATCCGGTCGAGAATGGGTGTATGCCATGTTGCCACAGCATCGAACACCCTACGGTCCGCCGCCTCGAGCCTCGGCCCGAGGCTCTCAAGACCGCCGTCCTCGTCGTTGCGACGGGAACGGACGTCACTCATTCGAATCCTGGGACGAACCGCGCACGCCACTGAGGTGGCCCAGCGCCTCATCGGTTGGCTCCACGTGTTCGCCGAGCTGTCGCTTCACGACATCGACCGGCAGAACCACGGTGAGCGCGTGGTCGTCGATACTGATCGTCACCGGCGCCTTCACCTTGTGAAGCGATCCGTCGATGCCAACAGGAATCTTGGCATCGTCGGAACTCACCTTGAGCGTCGGCGTCGACCGCCTGAGGACCTCCGAGCGGCGAGTCGACCCAGGTCCAACGCTCGTGCGATCCATCATGGCGGCTCCCAGCAGCCCCGTATCGAGTCGTGCGCGCCCCGCAAAGTCGGGTGGTCCAATGAACTCGTAAGGATTGTTGGAGGCGAGGAGCATGCCGATGTCATCATGGACGGTCCCTTCAGAATCCTCGACCGAAAAGGCGCTTCCCGTCGCTTCGACAGTGTCCTTCGATGCCTCGAGCAGGGCCCCCGTTCTGTCGTTGCGATAGTCAGGATTGGCGATCGCATCTGCATAGACACCGAACGACACGTTGTTCAGAAAGATGCGGTTGTTGATCCGTCCCACGTCGACGTTGACGGGTACACCCTCGAACGCTGCCGACAGTGCCTTGACCGGGTCACTTCGGTCCAGGCCGAGGTCCATGGCGAAGTGGTTGCGGGTCCCGGAGGGCACGCACGAGAATGGCACCCCTCGTTCGATGGCGACGTCGGCGACACGAGCGAGCGAGCCGTCGCCGCCAGCAATGATCAGGTGGTCGCACCCGTTGTCGACGGCCTTCCTGGCAAGCTTGCGGATCTTCTGGCCCTTCGTGCGCACGATGGTCTCGATCCCGAGCTTCTCGGCAGCGCCGGCAAGGCCGATCTTTGCCGCCTTGCCGCTCCCACTGCCAGGGTTGATGATCAGGACCGGTTTCTTGAAGGTGATCGTGTCCGCTGTCTCGCCTTCGACGATGGCGTGCGGCTGGCGTCTCCTGCGCCACACGAGGAGCATTGCCACAATGCCGCCGATGAGTGCTGCAACGACCAGACGCCGCTTCCAGGCCATAGCTCCACCTTCGCTTCGGGACACCCATCCTACGGGTCTGATGGTTCGATCCCTGAGCTGCAAGCATCATCCGATATGTGATCGTCCACGCGTTGGCTGCGTCCGCACGCCCCACTGCGCCGACCGGGATCGAAGCGTGCGGTGGTGATTCGGAGGCAGAATTCGCGGATATGGACTCACTTACGGGCAGACGTCGGCGGACTCGGTTCTGTCGGCGTATGGTCTAGGTAGCCAACGAGGCCCAGGCCATCCGATTGCGAGGTCACGAATGCCGCTCTACATGGATCGCCACAATGTCCCAGGCGCCACGGCCGAAGACGCCGCCCAGGCCCACCTTGCCGATTTGCAGGTCGGACCCGAGTTCGGAGTCGAGTTCTTCTCTTATTGGTTCGACTCAGAGGAAGGTGTCGCCTTCTGCTTTGCCAAGGCTTCGGGAGAGGGTGCGATGACGCAAGTTCACGAGGCGTCCCACGGCCTCATACCGGCGGAGATCATCGAGGTTTCCGAGAGTCAGGTCGTCGGCTTCCTCGGAAAAGTCCATGACCCAGTTGACGCGAGCGAGATGACGAGCGCCTTCCGGACGATCGGCTTCACCGATCTGGTGGGCTCAACTGAACTCC
>Ga0265303_10000170_pt1 | contig 32717 bp, 32 predicted proteins | sample Helome_2_FD_192494 | JGI IMG/M metagenome (GOLD analysis project Ga0265303, IMG submission 192494) | Marine sediment microbial communities from subtidal zone of North Sea - Hel_20160317 (Illumina Assembly) | ecosystem: Environmental > Aquatic > Marine > Subtidal zone > Sediment ... | reverse complement strand
TGGATTAAGGACCGCATCCGAACGGCCATGAATGATAACGCCGCCGTCGCTGGTCAGTTCGGCGAAATCGCCATGCGCCCAAACTCCGTCGAAACGCTCAAAATAAGCCGCACGATAACGTGCACCGGTGTCGTCGTTCCAGAACCCGACAGGTGCCGACGGAAACGGTTTGGTGCACACGAGTTCGCCATGTTCGCCAACAACGGGCGTGCCGTCTTCGTCGAATATCTGTACAGCCATGCCCAGACCACGGCACTGCAATTCGCCGCGTCGAACCGGCAACATCGGATTACCCAACGCGAAGCAGCTCAGAATATCGGTGCCGCCTGAAATCGAAGCCAGCTGCAGATCAGCGCCGATTGACGAATACACAAAATCGAAACTCTCCGGGGCTAACGGTGACCCTGTTGACAGCACGGCGCGCAGGGCCGGCAACTCGAACTCATTTTTGGGACGTACACCTGCCTTTTCCAGTGCAGAAATATATTTCGCACTCGTGCCAAACACAGTTACGCGTTCTTTTTCAGCCATTTCCCACAAAATTCGCCCGTCATTGAAAAACGGTGAACCATCGAACAAGACCAGCGTGCTACCCGTTGCAAGTCCGCTAAGCAACCAGTTCCACATCATCCAGCCGCAGGTCGTGAAAAAGAACAGGCGATCGCTTGCGCTGATATCGGTATGCAAGACGTGCTCTTTCATGTGCTGCAAAATCGTGCCGCCGTGCCCGTGCACGATGCACTTGGGAACGCCCGTCGTACCCGACGAGAACATGATATAGAGAGGATGATCAAATTCGACAGGTGTAAACCTTAGCGACGCACCAGCGACGCCAAACTCCTTCCACGTGACTGCAGTCTGGGAGCCAATGTCTGTCGGCAGATCGTTCGCAAATGGCACGATAACAACGCGCTCGATTTCCGGCATCCTCTCAACGACGCCGGCGACGACCGAGCGTGTATCACATGTCTTGCCGTTGTAGACGTAGCCGTTTGCGGCGAACAAAACCCTTGGCTTGATTTGGCCAAACCGATCGACGACGCCGTTGGCGCCAAAATCGGGGGAACAGGACGACCAAATCGCCCCGATGCTGCTGGTCGCCAACATGGCAATGACCGCTTCCGGGCAATTAGGCAGGTAACCCGCAACACGGTCGTCTTTCGCGACACCGGCCGCCTTCAGGCCTTCGGCAATCGTGGCGACCTCACCCCGCAACTCCTTATGGCTAAGCTCCCGGCGCGCCCCGTTTTCACCGCAGAAAATAATGGCGACACCATCATCCTGGTGCCGCAATAGATTCTCGGCATAGTTCAGTTGACTACCGGCAAACCAACCAGCGTCCATTATGTTGTCGGGTCGCGCCAGTGTTGTTTCGGCCCGCTGCGCAAAACGTATATCACAAAAATCGCAAACCGCTTCCCAGAACGCCGGCGAGTCCTCCACGGACCATTGGTACAATGACGGATAAGTGTCAAATCCGGCCTTACGCATGAAACGGGACATCGCGGTCGCGTTAACGCGGTTCGCGTCGGGTGACCAAATAATCGGATTGCTCGTCACGGTCCGGATTGCTGCACTTCAGCTACGAATTGGATCAAGTCAGTATCCATAAATCCATCCTTGTGTCCATGTCCACTGCGAAGCCATACTAGGCCAATGTCGAACACCATTTTAGTTATCGCCGCCAGCATCATCATCGTGCTTGTGGGCGCCTGGATTTGGATAAGCAGAAAAGGTCTGCGTCCGGTGCCGGCACAGCTTAAACCCGGCTGCCCGCTTCCCGATTTTCACGCCGTAGACGAACAGGGCGATCCGGTTCGATCAACAGCACTGCACGGTTCGCCGACCGTGTTGCTCTTCGTTCGAGGAAACTGGTGCCCGTTTTGCAGCGCGCAGGTCAAGGACCTGACGAGGCATTACAAAGATATCGTCGATCTCGGTGCCAAGCTGGTGCTTGTGACGCCCAAACCGCTGGAAACGACGCGCCGCGTCGCCGAATTTTTCGAGGTTGAGTTTGATTTTTGGCTCGATGACACGCTTGCGGTCACTGAACAGCTTGGATTGTTGCAAACGACCGGCGTGCCGGACAATTACACCAAGGAGTACGGTCGCGACACGATCTGGCCCACCACCCTGATTGTCGATGCGGCGGGCATCATTCGTTATACCGAATTATCGAAGCACATTTCGGACAGGCCTGATCCCGAAACCTTACTAAAGACACTGAAGAAAACGCTTGAAACCTGACCTAGCAACTATCCTCGGCTGCATTCGGATGCGGGTACATGTCAGATTCATCTTCACCCTCCCTCGGCGCGAGGCAAGCGAAGTCCTTCTCGACCAGGACGTCCAGTAAGGTGCCATCGTCCAGCACTTGTTCACCTGGCAAGGACACCTGCTCTGTTGTTGCCCACGCAAGTACCGCGGTTTCCGGCAATCGGACCGTCAAGGCATTATCGGAATAAAATGCGGCGGGATTTACGCTCGCCGGACTACTTTCCACCCGATACTGAAACGTTCTGCCGCCGGGAAAGTCTGTATTGGCCGCTACGACGCCGCTCTCGCGCAGTTCATCGACCTCGCCGCGCGTCAGGCGCAGTCGTATAGAGTTGTTTTTTATTCTGAGTTTCACGTCGTTTGATTCTTGTTTTTCAACAATCTGTTGATTGCCCTGCCTGGCCGCCATATTGGCTTGCATATGGAGGCAAGACACATGAAGGCAAGGCACATGGGGGCGGGCCACCAGTGGCTGGTGGCCTTGTCGCACATCCTCGTACCCGATCGTTAGTTCTTTTTGTCGTTTACGCGGTGATAAATATGTTTTCGCTGCAAGAACAAACTAGTCCGCCATTACATTTTCGGCCTGCGGTCCTTTTTGTCCCTGCGTCACTTCCATTGTGACCTTCTGCCCTTCCTTAAGGGTTTTGAATCCCTCCATCTGAATCGCGGTGTGGTGAACAAAAACATCCTGTCCGCCCTCCTGCTCGATGAAGCCAAACCCCTTGTCATCATTGAACCATTTGACGGTTCCTGTAACTCTTTCGCCTGACATATCAACCTCTTTACTTACAATCCGTCGCAGCGACGGGTCCAACGCCGCGCCGTAACTGACGCGGCTGCAGAAATAGTACCGGCTATCGGTTCATTTTTCCCGCGATTCACGAAATCTCATGTGTGCTCTTCGAATAGGCACTCACATAAACCTGTATTTTAAGATGTTTTCGTGCCTTGGACTGGGCCGAAATCACTTAAATTTCGAGTGTGAGCCGCGGGCAATCGGCCCGCAATTGCGCATTCTTTAAAGGCTGTTAGGACGTGCTAGTGACGGTGCCGCAGGTAATGCTGATCAAGTTTGTCAATTCGGTCGCAACCCAATAAAGCCATAGTGCGTTCCAGCTCACTTTGCAGCAAGCCGAGGCCATGCTCGACACCTTCTTGCCCACCGGCCGCGAGCGGATACAAATAACCTCGACCGATACTGCAGGCATTTGCGCCGAGCGCAAGCGCCTTGACGATGTGCGTGCCTCGCCGTATGCCGCCATCACAAATTATTTCCAGCTGATCATGCAATGCATCCGCCACGTCCGCAATGCAGTCGACCGGTGCCGGCGTAGACTCGAGCTGCCGGCCACCGTGATTCGACAACATAACGGCGCTCGCTCCCGAATTGACGGCTCGACGACAGTCTTCGACGGTTTGCACCCCTTTAATGACGAGCGGGCCGCCCCATTCATCGGCCAGCCACTCGACATCTTTCCACGTCAGTGAGCGATCAAATTGGCTGTTGATATACTCAGCCGCCCCGCTTTTCAGCGTCGGGCCCGATTCGGTGCTTGTGACATTGACCAGTTCCAGGTCTCCGCGTATCAGCGCCCGGAAAAGCCAGCCCGGATGACGCGCGTAGCTGAATGCATTGCGCAACTTCACCTTGGGCTTTGCCGATACCCCATAGACGATATCTCGTTCGCGATTCCCCGCGACCGGCGTGTCCACGGTCAGGCACAATGCCGCGTAGTCGCTTTCTTTACATCGATCAACAAATTTTTGCGTAAGTCCGCGGTCCTTGAAGACGTAGAGCTGAAACATTTTCGGACATCTGCCTGCTTCGGCAACATCCTCAATAGTCGTCGTACCCAATGTGGACAGGCTGTAAACCATACCGAAATTGTCAGCGGCCCGAACAACCGCCGCTTCGCCATCACTGTGGAACAGTTTTGAAGCCCCGGTCGGACCAATCAAAACGGGCCAGTCGACGGGCTGGCCGAACAATGTGGATTTTAAGTCTATGTTACTGACATCGGATAATTGTGACGGCAACAACTCATAGTCGTTGAACGCTTCCGTATTGCGAGCCAGGGACCATTCGTCATCAGCGCCGCCATCAAGATAGTGAAACACCGGCGCCGGCAATTTGCGCCGCGCGATACGACGAAAATCCATGATGTTATTGCAATCCCTGATGCTCATTCGTGCAGACTATCATGGAAAATTGACGTAGCCCTGTTATCGCCTGTAGTTTGCCGCACACACACGGATAACTGACCAGACATGTCTGAACTAACATACGAGCTGCCGGTGCAGAGCGAAATAGCGCGTCGATCGACAACGGCGTGGTTGATCCTGGGACTCATCTCCTTGGTCGCAGCAGGATTCTTTTCGTTGCTGCTCGTTCTCGCTCGAACACCTATCATCCAGGACTTGATTCCGCTCGTCGACTTCTTCCGCGTAGCACTTGTCGTTCATGTCACACTATCTGTGCTTATCTGGTTGCTCGCCATTTCGGCTGCCGGATGGAGCCTGAGCACCTCGGTCGACAAGCCGCTTTGGGATCGAGCATCATTCACGTTCTCAGCAATTGGCACAGCGCTCGTTATCGTGTCTCCGTTCATCGGCGCGGGTAATCCGCTCATGAACAACTATGTTCCAGTCTTGCAACACCCGCTGTTCTATTTCGGTCTATCGCTTTTCGTCGTCGGAATTTTCAGCCATCTTGTGCGCTCTCTGCTAACCCGATCACGACTCGCCGAAAAACTCAGTGGAACAGACGCATTGCGGTCAGGGCTTACAATTTCAACACTTCTTACGGCTGTTGCGATTCTCGCCGTCCTCGTTACGTGGCGAAGTCTGCCTGACGAAATCTCCGGGCAGATTTATTTCGAATTCTTGTTCTGGGGCGGCGGCCATGTAATGCAATTTAGTTATACGCTGCTAATGATGATCGCGTGGGTCGTTCTCGCTCACGCCAGCGGCTGCCACTTCGAACTTACACCTCGCCTGACCCTCGTGTTCGTCATCTTCCTGGCATTGCCGGTAATTACAGTGCCATTTCTATACCTGGGGCACGACGTGACGTCGCCAGGGCATCGCATCGCGTTCACTGAACTCATGAAGTATGGCGGCCTGTCCTGCCTGCCGCTGGGCCTCGCAGTCGCAGCGAGCCTCTGGCGCGCCGAAAAACCTGCAGGTGAAGGTCGTTACTTGCGCGCGGCTTTGCAGAGCTCAATGGGCTTGTTCGCCGTTGGCGGCGTCCTGGGATTCATGATCGCCGGCCTCGATATCGTAATACCGGCTCACTACCACGGTGCAACCGTCGGCGTAACGATCGCGTTTATGGGGCTGACGTATTACCTGTTGCCGCGCCTCGGGTTTGGCCCTTTACCGCCGCGTCTCGCGTTCTGGCAGCCCTGGTTGTACGGCGGCGGACAGTTAATTCACATAGCGGGCCTTGCCTGGAGCGGCGGTTACGGCGTACAACGAAAAACCGCCGGAGCAGCCCAGGGGCTTGAAGGCATCAGCCAGACCTTGGGTATGGGCATGATGGGCACTGGCGGTTTAGTCTCTGTAGTTGGCGGTCTGTTATTTCTAATCGTCGCCTGGCAATCGATGCGCGGTGCTTACAGGCGCCGCAACTAGAGAATCAAGACATGCTTATCGAAATTCTGTTATTTACGCTGGTCTCCATAGTCATTTATCTCGTATCTGACTGGGCAATTCGCACGATTGAGGCCAGGCGTGGCGAGGTATTCAAGAACCGGCAAGTCGTCTTCTTCGCTATCTTCCTCGTGCTTGCCCTGGTCTCATTCAGAGTGCTGCGAGTCGTGCTACCAGCTTGAGCCTACTTCGCTAGTGGGGGCCGAGTTTGCCGTGCAATCGCGCATCGAATGTCGCGAAGTGACGAACGAACCAGTCTGACAGACGTGCTTCGAGCAGGCGGGCGCCGGAATCCGTATCCGCGAGGAACTGGTCCATGAGATCGCGGATTTCGTCGAGCAGGTCTTCATGATCTTCCTTGTGCTCGGCGTATTCAATGTACGCATGCTCGCGCATAATTCTCTCTTCCAGCGCGAAATGCAGCGAAATCGTATTGAAAATACTTTCGAGACAATCTTCGATGTCTTCCGGATCCGGCGATGATCCCAGTCGTTGATACACATCATTGATCAGATCGATCATTTCACGATGCTCAACGTCCATCGACTCGATGCCAACGGAGTATTCGGGTTTCCACTGCAATAGACTCATATACGGAACCTCAACGAATGGAGAACTGCTGCTGCTGCTCATCAAAGCGAACGACCACATTGCGCCCAGGCGCAATGTCAATATTCGCAGCAGCCTGGAATTCGAAATCACCGTCAATGCCGCTGTCGTTCATGCCGACGAAAATCGAGTGACTGCCAGCCGGAACGACGATGCGTCGATAAACGTTCGCCTTCCCGTCCGACCAAATTCCGCTCGGCGCCAGCACATCCTTGTAAAGGAGCGCGTCGCCAGAACGCAACTCAACGCTTATGGGATGACGTTCACGCGGGCAGTCCGACAGCGTGCGCATATTGGGCGGCAATGCATTCAGTTCTTCCTGAGTCAATGTGCGGCACTCGCCAATGCGTTTGCCGGCATGCGAAAACGTGAATGAAATGATGGCCTCATCCTGACTCACCATCTCGTAACGCGGCCATACCGACAACACGCCAACAACGGCGGCAAAAGCGGCGTAAGCGAGAACTTCACGTAGCAGCTTCAAGACGTCAACACTCCCGTTGCCACTGGCGGCTCTCGCAGTGTCGCCGCGAATGCCTCAAAGGTGGCCACCGCCCCAGTGAAGTCGGACCAAGGCGCCTGCCAACTTAGCGCGATCTTTGTCGTGTCCGTACGTTTGCGCAATCTTGGATCACGTTCGCGCGCAATTCGCTGCTCCGTCCATGCGGCTCCCAGCCGGTAATTGCAATTGCCATCCTGGCACCCGAGCAACAAGATTCCGTCCGCGTGATTCCGGCTCAGCACGAAGTCGAAATAGGACGGCTGCAAATGGCCCATACAATTTACCGTGATTACATTGGCGCCGGCACGTCGCAGCTTGCCCGCCTCACGATCGTCCTTGCAGCCGAAGACGAGTACCCGGGGCTCTGCTGACGCAGGCGCAGCTTGCTCGATGATGTTGTTGCGTATTTCAGCAGCCGAGCGATCAGGCAGGTCGATCCCCGGAATCAACGCGCTACGAGAACGAAACGGCGTCGCGGTCGGGCAAGCTCCGACGCATAAGCCGCAGCTGACGCAAAGACTGCTGTCCACAGCGGCTTCATGCGAATAGCTCAAACCATCCGTTCTTGGCACCATCTCGACCGCGCCGAACGGACAGTCATCAACACAGCGTTTGCAGCCATTGCAATTATCCAGGTCAACGACCGCCGGTTGCAGTTCTTTTGCGGGAGGAGCCCAGGGAGCAATCGTCATTACGCTACTAATGCCAATGAGCAATACCCAGACCCAACCGGGCGACCAGCTCTGAATCAACGGGAAAACATGCAAGTAAAACCAGTCGAGTCGCAGTACCTGCGTTGTCTGGGCCATATTCGCTGCTTCGTGGCTGACTGCCGGATAGACTACGGACAGCACCAACAAGCACAACAAGACTGCGGCCATCATGCGCCGCGGTGGATTGATGCGTGGGCCATTCAATCGAAATACATGTAACCAGATGCCAAATACGAGGAAAATTGGCAGCCCGATCAGGTGCAGAAACGCCATAAGCGTGAAGAAGCGGTCAGACAACACGTCGGCCGTCATGAAATTGCCGGCCATCGAATCCGTGAAAATCGGAATGCGATCAATGAGCTCGGCCGAACTGATGGCGACATATTGTGCGAGTTCGTCCCACACCAGCCAGTAGCCCGTGATGCCCAGCGGGAACACGATCCAGACCAGCGGAATTCCTGTTACCCAGTTAAACCAGCGGACGCTCCGGTAGCGATCGAACACGAACTCCTTAATGACGTGCAGAAAAATTGTAATTATGGCGGCGTCAGAGGCGTATCGATGCAGGCTGCGCATTACGCCGCCGAGATACCACTGCTCGCGTGTCAGGTATTCAACCGAATCGAAAGCAGCGGAAACGCTCGTGCGAAAGAAAATCAGCAGCCAAATGCCGCTGACGAGGATTATCCAGAGAAAGAACACGGTCAGAGCGCCAAGATAATTCAAGGGATTTTGTTCGCTGTCGAAAGCGCGCGAAAACGGCCTTCGCAGCAGCCGGAACACGCCACGGCCAATGCTGTGTACCCGTTCGATCATCCCTGTTTGCGCATTCTACGGGCAATTACAATTTCGCGTATCAGGTAGACAAGCACACCCAGTATGAACAACAGTCCGGCCGCCGCCCGTACAAACAGAGAATTATCGAAACGATAACGTCCTGTGGTCGGATCAAATACCGTGCAGAACAGCTTAACGCGATCAACCAGTCCTGCGACGAAGTGACCGCTGCTGCCCGGACGGTTGAACACCAGTTCTTTCAAAGGCTCCACGAGCCATGGCAGCTCGAAGGTGACGCCGTAGACCTGGCTGTAGACAACGCCATCGCGATTGATAATCGTTGACTGGTTCAAATGATCGAAACCTCGGGCAGTCGGAAAAAAGATGAAGCCCAAATCGTTGCTGATCTTTTGAATCGTCTCTTTGGAGGCGCTCAAGAAACGCCAGCCAGGTTTATTGACACCCTGTTTTCGCGCAAACGCACCCATAGCAGCCGGCGTATCATGCGCCGTGTCGAATCCGATGGTCACGACATCGAAGCTTTCGGTGCCCAGCGCCTCGCGAGCCGCATCGACCGATGTCGCCAGATGTTTGGTCGTCGCCGGACAGACGTGATGGCACGATGTGAAAATCATGCTAATGACGAGCGGTCGGCCGGCGTAGTCGTCACGCAAGTGAACCGGCGCCCCCAGGTGGTCGGTAAGTTCGTAGTCGCCAATTGCATTGCCAACCGCCGCCTGCGATATCGCCAGCGCGCGATCCGGGTCGTAGCGCCCGTCGTCCTTTGCGCTCACTGTGACGGAAAACAGGAGTCCAGCGAGCATCAAAGCGATAATTTTAGTAGGACCCATGATGGCAATGTATCCCAAAAAGAAAGGGCGGGCATCCAGCCCGCCCCAAACATAGGCTCGGTTAGTCGTAGGGGGGAATTACGACATTGGCCAGACCGATGCCAGGTACTTCCAGTTAACCGCGTAATACAGCACAAAGATCACGAGGAAGAATATAGCCAGCAGGAAGGTGCCCGGAGCTGCGAGGCCCCATTTTCCTGCGGCCTCGTGACCACCGTCGGGAACAACGATAGGGTCGGCCCGCGACAGACGCGTCGTAGCAATTCCATAGCCTGATTCCGATTCGACGGCCTTGCCGAAGAACACCGACACGACGGTTACAAGAATGAAAATTGCGCCACCGAGGATCGCAACAACACCCGATATTCCCATAATGCCCATCAGCGTGTATGCGCTCGCCGGGTAATCGAAACCGAGTGCGGAGTTGGTAAAAGCCATGTCCCAGTGTCTACGTTCGACGCCCAGGGTACCCGCGCCCATCATCGCGAGCGTAAACACCGACATACCAATACCAAACAGATAGGGTTGCCATTTGGCGAGACCGGCGAACGCGACCTGTTTTCGAAACAGCACGGGTATCAGGAAATACGTCAGCGACATGAATGCCAATGTTGTTCCTATCACGACCGTGGCATGAAAGTGGCCCGGCACATAAATCGTATTGTGAATAATAATATTGATCTGTTCGGTACCCATCACAACGCCGGATATTCCGCCGATGAAGCCGAAGCCAATCAACGAGATGAACATGCCGGAAAAAATCGGGTTTCCCCAAGGGGCTTTGCGCAGCCACTCGAACAGCCCGTTAGTGAGACCTTTTGCACGTTGCGCAACCTCGATCGAGCCCGGAACGGTCAGGCCGTGGACCATACTGGCCAATACTGCAAGATACATCGCATAGCTGGTATTGAAGATCTTCCATTCAGCGCTCAGTCCGGGGTCAACGAGCAAGTGATGCGCGCTCGCGAGCTGCAGAAACGCAATATAAAGAAAGAATGCGACCCGGCTGACCTTCTCTGATAACGGACGTGCACCGAAGACAATCGCGGCAATGGCGTACCAGACCGCGACGTGCGCCGCGACATTGATCTGTTGCGACGAATGCCCGAGGGCCCACCAGACGATCCGATACATAGCGGCATCTATGTGGTTGATGTAACCCAGAGACCAGAGCCAGGTTGGAATCAATACGATTGCACCGGATGCGATCGTAAACACGGCAATAATACACGCCGTCAACGCACCAAACGTAACGAGGGGAATCGAGCCCTCATAGGTTTTTTCGTCTTTCGCGATGACCAAGGTACCCAGAAAAACGAAACAGCCAATCAAAGCGCCGACCGCGAACAGAATTAGTCCGAGATAAAAGTTCGGGTTCGCGGGCATTGGCACGTAGGACGTCATCATGACCGACGCATCGCCATTAGCGACCGCCGCGTTGTTGACAATAATGCCGATCAGCATGAGCGCAAAACCCAGCCATGCGACTTTCGGCGTTGCAAGGCGACACCTCAACAATGTCGACGAACAAAAGTACAAGATTGCAATTTCGAAGGAGATGATCCAGAAGATCAACATGTTCACGCCATGAGTCGTCAACAGCTGGTAGAAGCGGTCGGCCGGGAGCAGATGCACAGCCGGCCAACGGGTCAGTGTAACCAGCAACGCGGCGATTCCGCCGATGAGCAGGATAACGACGGCGACGACGGCATGCGCGCGCATCAGTGTTTCGGCCGGCTTGTGGAATTGCAGGCCGGACTCGGGACAGGTTCTGAATTGGTCGTTGCTCATGGTCCGCCCTCCGTCACGTAGATCTTGCCCAGCATCGCGTGGTGTCCGATGCCGCAAAATTCGTTACAGATGATCGTCTGTTCACCTGAGGTGTCGGGCGTGATCGTGAGAACCATTTCATAGCCCGGCAGGATCTGGGTATTGATATTGACCGGCTGCAATGAGAAACCATGCTGCCAATCCATGGACGAGATGTGCAGTCGATAGGTCTGGCCCATCTCGAGCTCAAGCAGCGGATACCATTGCCACAACCGGCCCAGGAGATAGACATCGCTACCTGGCGGTGGCCTGACGACCGGCAGTTGTGTGGCGGTCTCGGTACGAATCGTATATTGATCGACCATCGCCTGGGTCTTCGCCATGTAGGCTTGCGGCGTTGTTTTGTACGCTTCGCTCGAGAGGTTTTGTTTTCCGTAGATATGCCAAAAGGGCATCATGAAAAACATGATTAGAGACCAGACCAGTGCGATCGAAATCCAGGTCCCTTCCACTTTGTCCAGAGGTTGTCGCCACCAGACTGTTTCGGCAGGAGGTTGAATGGCGCTCATGTCGTCACCTGTTCCTTTGGAAGATTCTGGCGTTTAGGGCGCGATGGGAATATTCACGATTTCCATGATTCCCCAGATAATGTAGAAGACCGCCGGAAACACGATTCCGATAAATAAAAGTATGAAAGGATTGTCGAGAACACGCTGCATGAACGGCACGCGTACCGGTGCCCCCGAGCCTGTCGTTTGATCACTCATGGCCACTGATTCCTTGCGTTGATTTTGCTTAAACGTATGCGCCGCCCAGGCCGTTGCCACGGCGGGCCCTACCCTTGCGCATTCCCCAATGTCGCGACGTCCACATTAGACCTATGGGCGGTCAGGCAATACTGGGGAAAACACCTAGGTCTCGGGCGTGCCTCCCCCTTCTCGATCGCCTGAAATCGGGTAAGCTGCCGAGCAATGAAAAACTTAACGATTACCCTATGTTTCGGACTACTGGTCCTAGGTGCTTGTAGCCAGGACCCGGCCAGCACCGAGCCGACTCACGACAGCAAATACAACACTGTCTCCGTGGACAACGATATGTGTGTGTTCGATGAGCAAACAGGCCTGTTGTGGCAGGGAAAAACCGAAATTCCCGGTTTGCACGACTACCGCAACACCTATACCTGGTTCAATCCCAACGAAGCGCACAAGGAACTCGACTATCGGGGCGTGGAAGACGGCGGTGATTGCGCCGGCAGTGCCTGTGATACATGGAATTACGTGCGGGCTGTCAACGCAGCCGGATACTGTGGCTACGAGGATTGGCGAATACCGGGTAAGGACGAGCTGTTTTCCGTCAGCGACTTAAGCCGTGCAGATAACCCGCCGACCATGAATACAGCGTTTTTCGTCCATGCCCAAGCAGCCGAATACTGGTCGAGTAATGATTACAGTTTTCAATGGGACTCCGCCTGGGCCTGGAATTTCCAATACGGCCACGATCGTGTGGATTGGAAGAAGACGCCTAAATTCGTACGGCTGGTTCGTGGCTCCGCCTCCGCACTGCCCGAAGTAAAAGAATAGGCGGTGCCGATGAAGTCGCTGGCGGTTGTCTCGCTATTGTTCGTTATCGCCCTTGTGTCGCTTAGCGCTTACTTGCGCCTCGACAATTCGGGCATCGGCTGTGCCGATTGGCCGGACTGCTACGGCTTGATAGGCTTACCCGCCGCGGAGGCACCGACCGTTGGCACTACCTATGAACGTCTTGCTGTGGAAGCACAGCAGCCAATGTCGTGGGCAACACCGGCACATCGTTTGATCGCAAGCGTACTTGGACTCCTCGTCGTCGGTATGGCCATCTTGTCAGTACTTGGAAAGAGAGACCGGCTGTTGTCGTTTACATTATTGGGTCTGACCGTCTTTCTGGCCTGGCTCGGAATTTATTCGGGCGGCCTGCACAGCCCGGCTGTCGTAATGGGCAACCTCGTCGGCGGCTTCACAATGCTCGGACTTCTCGGGTGGATGGTATTTCGCGATGCTCACGCAACCGCACACGTATCCCGCAGCGCGCGTGGCTGGGTTATCGCCGCTCTCGCATTACTGAGTGCCCAAATCGTGGTCGGCGGCTTAACGAGCGCGAATTTTGCGGCCTCCGCTTGCCGGACAGTGCCCGATTGTCACGGTAGCTGGTTACCCGGCGCAGATCTCGCAGTGGCATTCGATCTCACAAGAAAACATGACATTGGCCCTACCGGGCTGGCGCTCGGTGGGCCAGAACGTGCAGACGTCCACAAGCTGCATAGAATTGTTGCGCTGCTCGCTTTAACAGTCGCTATTGTCGCCGGACTCATTGCCCTGAAATTTAAACTCGGGGCGACTGCTGTCGCCGTCATCCTATTGGCTACTGCGGAGTTCTCCGTCGGCGTGGCCGCAATTCTCACTAACCTCCCGATCGGCATTGCAGTCGCCCACAATTGGCTGGCCGCCATGTTGCTTCTGGGCCTGATAAGATTGCTCGCTTTGTGCAGGAGCTCGCAGGCGACCGATTGATGAACGATGACGTTAAAAAGCACGAACGAGACCGTGCCGTCGCCAAATGGCTATTGATTTGCTGTGGCCTGGTGTTCGTTATGGTTGTGCTCGGCGGCTTCACACGACTCACCGGATCCGGATTATCGATGGTCGACTGGCGACCACTGATGGGCGTATTACCCCCTATCGGTGACGCGGCATGGCAGCGTGTTTTCGAGCTGTACCAGCAATCGACTGAATTTCAGAAGGTGAACGCACATATGGACGTCAGCGCGTTTAAGGAAATTTTCTGGCTCGAGTATTTGCATCGTCTGCTGGGACGCACGATCGGTCTCGTGTTTCTCATCCCCTTCGTGTATTTCGTCGTCAGTGGGTATATCCAGAAACGCGACTGGTTAAAGTACCTGCTCATGTTCGTACTGGGCGGCATGCAGGGCCTGCTCGGCTGGTACATGGTCAAGAGCGGCCTCGTCGACGTGCCACATGTCAGCCAATACCGACTGACCGCGCATTTGTTGGCCGCGTTTCTGATCTATGCGTACATGTTCTGGGTGGCCATGACACTGCTGTTTCCCGTGCATGGACATGGGAAAAAACACGATTGGTACAAGAAGACGCTCGGCCTGACGATACTCATTAGCGTAACGATAGTCTCGGGCGGTTTCGTGGCTGGCCTCAAGGCCGGTAAGATTTTTAATACGTTTCCGATGATGGGCGACTACTGGCTGCCACCGGGACTCCTCGCGCTCGAGCCAATGTGGCGTAATTTCTTCGACAACATGACGACCGTGCAATTCGACCATCGTTGGCTGGCCATTACGACTTTCGCGGTGACCGTGTTCTATTGGCTAAAGGCACGACGTGTCGAAATGCCACAACGTGCACGACCCGCGGTGAACGCTCTATTGCATACGGCCGTCCTTCAGGTCGCGCTGGGTATTTCGACCCTGCTACTCGCAGTCCCGGTGTTTTTGGGCGCCGCACATCAGGCGGTCGCCATGCTGTTGTTCACGATCGCTCTGTACCTGCTGCATGCACTCCACCGAGTCTGAGCGCCATAGCGTCGCCCGGTTGCGGCAATTACCCATGTCCTCATGCCATGAAATCGGGGACGATTTGTAACCATGAACGGTACTTCTGACCATTCTCAGGACCTGACGGGTGTCTGCTTTGATACGGACCTGATCGTACGCTATGGCGGCCGGGGGCCACGCTATACGTCCTACCCGACGGCGTTGCAATTCAGTGACGCTACGACGGAGGACGATTACAAGCGGCACGCTATTGCAAGCAATGACAGCGACGTACCGTTATCCCTGTATGTGCACATACCGTTCTGCCATTCACTCTGCTACTACTGTGGCTGCAACAAGATCGTCACGCACAATCAGACTCGAGTCGATCGTTATATCGAGATGCTGTACCGGGAAATCGAAATGCAGGCCGCCTTGTTCAACCCGGGCCGCAAGGTAGAGCAATTGCATTTCGGTGGCGGTACGCCGACGTATCTCGATTGCGAGCAGCTGAGCGACCTGATGGGTCGCCTTAGAGGCGCGTTCAATTTTGATGACAGCGAGCAGCGCGAATTTTCCATCGAGGTGGATCCTCGGACAGTCGATGCAGGCCGTATTCGCCACCTTGCCGAACTTGGTTTTAATCGCCTGAGCCTTGGCATTCAGGATTTCGAGCCGAAAGTCCAGGAAGCTGTTAATCGCGCGCAGACGCCTGATGAAGTTCGCGCTCTGGTGCAAAGTGCAATCGACGCGGGTTTCGGCTCCATTTCGTTTGATCTCATCTACGGTCTGCCACACCAGACCGTCGCAAGTTTCAATACGACGCTCGATCTTGTTATTGACATGCAACCCGACAGGCTTGCTGTCTACAATTACGCGCACCTGCCGCAGCGGTTCAAAGGCCAGCGCATGATCAACAACGACGACATTCCGTTGCCCGAAATCAAACTGGATTTGTTGCACCACACGATCGACAAACTTTGTGATGCCGGTTACGTCTACATCGGCATGGACCATTTCGCGTTGCCCGGCGACGAGCTCGTCGCAGCACGGAGCAATGGCACCTTACAACGCAACTTTCAGGGCTATTCGACTCACCGCCAATGTGACCTGGTGTCTTTGGGCGTCAGTGCAATTAGCAATATCGGCAATCTGTTCGCACAAAACGCGATTACGACCATGGAATACGAGGCAATCATCGAGAACGGCGGGCTACCTATTCGAAAAGGTATCGAAGTGGACGACGATGACCTTCTGCGCGCCGATGTTATTCAAGCATTGATGTGTTACGACAGCTTGTCTTTTGATGACTTTGGCAACGAACACGGCATCGATTTTCGCGACTACTTCGCCAACGAGGTCAGACGACTCGTGCCGCTCGCCGACGACGGACTCATTACGCTCGATGACCGGGGCGTTGCCATTACACAAAAAGGCCGCTTGTTGCTCAGAAGTATCGCGATGGTCTTTGACCGCCACATCGATCAGTCCGACAACGATAAGCGCTTCTCGAAAGCAATCTAAGCCGCTACAAGAATCCTAACTGCGCCCGAAATAGGTTTCGGCGCCCGTCAGGAACATCTGTATCGAGATCGCGACCAGGATCATGCCCATAAGGCGCTCAATCGCGACGAGTCCTCGCGGGCCGAGCCGTTCTGCCACCTGGCTGCCGAAAAAGACGATGACCGCCGTTGCGGCCCAGGCTGCAGTCACTGCAAGCAGCCAGACGGGCCAGCGCTCCGGCTCATCACTCATGAAAAGCAATTCAACCGCCAACACCGAGGGGCCCGCAACGTAGGGAATCGCGAGCGGCACAATGAACGGCTCGCCGTCCAGCTCCTCTTGCTTCGTTCCGCCGCGAACCGGAAACATCATGCGAATCGCGATCAGGAAGAGGATCACGCCGCCCGCAATCGTCAAAGCCGGGCCGGAGATATTCATCACAGCCAGCAACGGTTGCCCGACGAACAAGAACGCGACCATTACGATGTACGCGATAATGAGTTCACGAATAATCACTCGCCTGCGCCGCTTAGGCTCAACGGCATTTAGCGCCGCCACAAAGAACGCAACATTGCCGAACGGGTCGATGACGAGGAACAGCAAAACGATCGCCGATACGAGTGTCATGAAACTACTCTGGTCAGGGTTATCACAATTTTTTTTATACTTCGGTCAGCCAGCCATGTGCATCCGGTGCAAGGCCGTACTGAACATCTTGCAGCGCTTTTTGCAACTTCGCAGCATTCGGTCCGGGTTTGCCATCACGGACTGCAATTTCCTCACCTTTGTATACCAACGCGCCGACCGGCGACAGGCACGCTGCCGTTCCGGATAATACCGCTTCGAACCGGGACACTCCGTCGATTAGCTCCGCGACCGTGAAGTTGCGCTCATTGACTTTGTAACCCGTTTCCGCGCCCAGTTTCAGAATGGAGTCTCGCGTCATGCCGTGCAGGAAGGTGGTATCGAGCGGCTTGGTAATAATCTCGTCGTCGCTGATCAACAGGAAGTTCGCCGCACCAGTTTCCTGCACATCACCGTCGGGACAAAACAATACCTGGTCAACACCGTATTTTTCCTTGGCTTCAAGTGTCGGACCCAGCGCCGCGGCATAATTGCCACCCGTCTTCGTGCTGCCAAGTTGCTCGGTCGACCTGGCCCGCTGATCATCGACCAGGAGTTTGAGCGCTTTGGCGCCACCTGCGAAGTAATCGCCAACCGGTGATGCCAATACGAACAACGTCGCTTCAGTCGACGGCGCAGCCGCCGCACCGATATTCTCCAGGGTACCGATAAGCGTCGGTCGCAAATACAAGGAACTTGGCGGTTCCGGAATATCCCCGACATGATGTCCGACCAGGTCCGTCACCATGCCGGACAATAAGTCCGCATCGGGCACTGGCAAACGCAATGAGGCGGCGCTTTTTTGCATCCGGGCAACATGGTCAGACAAGCGGAATATGCGCGCCTTGCCGTCCTGCCAACGGTAGGCTTTAAATCCTTCAAAACACGTGCTCGCATAGTGAAAGATGTGTGCCGCCGGGTGCATGGGCAGCGGTGCAAGCGGAATGATATTCGACGCCTGCCAGGCGCCGTCGGAGTATCGTGCGATCGAGAAATGATCACAGAATTCTGTGCCAAACTGGCTCATTGTGGTCCTGCTTTGCCGGGTAAAACGAGGCCGACACTGTGCCACTAATCGACCGCCGTTTACCAGTGGCAAAAATACCTAATTGCTAAAAAGTTGGTGGTGTACAGGCCGTAATCAAGTCGCATGGTTCATTCCATTGGTTGCGAAATTGATGGGGCTGGTTGCTCTTGAAGTAGTAGGCGTCGCCTTTGGCCAACACGGCCGTCTGCTCGCCGACTGTAACTTCCAGGCGGCCGTTCAGGACGATGCCGCACTCCTCGCCTTCATGCGTGATGGCGTGTCTGCCGGTTCCCGCCCCGGGCTGGTAGCACTCTTGTAGCAATTGAATGGCGCGGCCGCTCAGATTGGTACCAACCTGCCGAAAAGAGACGCCACCATCGGCGATCTCGGTCAGATCGCTCGCACGGAAAAATACTTTATCTCGTGCCTCGTATTCATCGCCAAAAAACTCGCCGAGGCTAATGGGTATGCCGTCGAGAATTCTTTTCAGCATGCTCACCGTAGGATTGAGCTTGCTGGCTTCGATCTGGGAAATGGTCGCATTGGCCACCCCTGATTGCCGCGCCAGTTGGCGTTGCGACAGCTTAAGTCGCTCGCGAACCTCCCTGAGGCGTCGTCCTATTTGCTGGTCCATCGCTTTCGCCTTCCAAGTGTTTACTATTAATAAACATTTTGCCGCTTCTATGCTTTAAATTCAATAAGTTACGAATTATCAGATAACTCGTTGTTTAACAATGCTGTGCAGGCGTAAACTCGAGAATTGTGCCGTGCAGAGCTACGGAGAATGACAGATGAGCGCCGCCAGCAAGAACTTCGACGCCTATTGGATGCCCTTTACCGCTAACCGCGACTTTAAGAAAAAACCCAGGGTCATTAATAGCGCGTCGGGCCACTACTACACAGCCGACGACGGCTCGAAGTTGTACGACACGTTTTCCGGGCTCTGGACCTCTGGTCTCGGCCACTGCCATCCGAAAATCGTCGAAGCCGTACAAGAGCAGGTCGCAAAACTCGACTATTGCATGACCTTCCAGGTAACCAATGACAAGGCTGTCGCATTGGCGGAACGAGTCGTCAACATGGCGCCTGACGGCATGACGCAGTGCTTTTTTACGAACTCGGGTTCCGAGTCCGTTGATACAGCGCTGAAGATAGCGCTCGGCTATCACCGCGCCCGAGGCGAAGGCAATCGCACTCGCCTCATCGGTCGGGAACGTGGCTACCATGGTGTCAACTTCGGCGGCATGTCGGTTGGCGGCATGGTGCCAAACCGTAAAGTATTCAGCGCCAATTTGATTCCCGGCGTTGACCATGTCCGCCACACACACGACATTGAACACAATGCATTTACCCGCGGACAACCTGAGTGGGGCGCGCACCTGGCCGACGACCTCGAACGGCTTTGCGCTTTGCATGACGGCAGCAATATTGCGGCCGTTATCGTCGAACCCGTCGCTGGATCTTCTGGGATTCTGCCACCACCGGTCGGCTACCTGGAACGTCTGCGCGACATCTGCGACAAACATGGCATCCTGTTGATATTCGATGAAGTGATTACAGCGTTCGGACGCCTCGCGCAGCCGTTCGGCGCGCAGCGTTTCGGCGTCACGCCAGACATCATCACGACCGCGAAAGGACTCACCAATGGCGTTATCCCGATGGGCGCCGTGCTAGTGCGTGATTCGATTTACGACGCTTTTATGCAAGGCCCGGAGAATATGATCGAGTTATTCCACGGCTATACTTACTCAGGACATCCGGTTGCGGCCGCCGCCGGGCTCGCAACGATGGACGTCTACGACGAGGAAGGCACTTTCGAACAGGCTGCCTCACTGGAGCAGCACTTCGAAGACCTGTTGCATTCGTTCGCCGACCACGGACACATTATCGATGTTCGCAACTACGGCCTGATGGGCGCTATCGAAATGGCGCCGCGCGATGGCGCGCCTGGCGCTCGCGGTGGCGAGGCACACAAGAAATGTTTCTGGGACGAGAACCTGGTGATTCGAAACGGCATGGATACCTTGCAGTTTTCGCCTTTCCTGAACTCAAACCCCGATGAGATGCAAAAATCCTTTGAGACGGTACGTCGTGTCCTCGACACAATCGAGTAAACTCGGACGACACCCGGAGTCACTATGAACGCCAGACCCGCCAACAAAATCGATGCGGCAAACATTGTGGGCCACTTTATCAATGGTGCCGACGTCGCGGATGACAATCGCCCCGAGCCCGTCACCAATCCGGCAACCGGAAAGGTAACCAGGCACGTCGCGATGGCTTCAAGAGCAACCGTTGGCGAGGCCATTGCCGCGGCCGACGCGGCGTTTCCGGAATGGCGCAACACACCGCCCGCGAAGCGCGCTCGCATCATGTTTCGCTTCAAGCAGCTGCTCGAAGAACACGCCGACGAGATCGCTGCGGCCATCACGAACGAACATGGCAAAGTCCTGGACGATGCTATGGGCGAATTTGGCCGCGGCGTTGAAGTCGTGGACTATGCCTGCGGTATTCCGGAGATGCTCAAAGGAGAATACTCACGCAATGTCGGGCCCGGCATTGACAGCTGGTCCGATCACCAGCCGCTGGGTGTCGTCGCTGGAATAACACCGTTCAACTTTCCGGCTATGGTACCGATGTGGATGTATCCGATGGCAATCGCCTGCGGCAATACGTTTGTCCTCAAGCCTTCTGAAAAGGACCCTTCAGCGCCAATGATCGCGGCACGCCTGCTTAAGGAAGCCGGCTTACCCGACGGCGTGTTCAATCTCGTCAATGGTGACAAGGAGGCCGTTGATACCCTGTTAAACGACGATCGTGTCCAGGCGGTCAGTTTCGTAGGCTCGACACCGATTGCCGAGTATATATACAGCACCGGTACGAAGAACGGCAAGCGCGTGCAAGCACTCGGCGGCGCGAAAAATCACGCGATTATTATGCCGGATGCCGACGTCGACAACGCGGTATCTGCCTTGATGGGAGCGGCCTTCGGCTCCTGTGGCGAACGTTGCATGGCGATCTCGGTTGCCGTGTGCGTGGGCGACGAGACCGCCGATACAGTGGTCGGAAAATTGAAGAATGAAGTCTCGAATCTCAAAGTTGGCAGCGGCACCGACAATGCGAATCATATGGGGCCGTTGGTCACGAAGGCTCATTTCGAAAAAGTACGTGGCTACGTCGATCTCGGCGTCAAGGAAGGCGCCGATCTCGTAGCAGATGGACGCGAACTGGTGGTTGACGGTCACGAAGATGGTTTTTTTCTCGGTCCGTGCCTGTTCGACAGAGTGACCGCCAAAATGCGTATCTACCAGGAAGAAATTTTCGGCCCGGTACTCTGCGTGGTGCGCGCGGAATCCGAAGAACAGGCCATGCAATTGATCGATGACCATGAGTACGGCAACGGCACCTGCATATTTACGCGGGATGGTGAAGCGGCCCGCTACTTTGCTGACAACATCAAAGTCGGCATGGTCGGTATCAACGTGCCATTGCCGGTACCCGTTGCTTATCACAGCTTCGGCGGCTGGAAACGCTCGTTGTTTGGCGATCTGTCTGCGTACGGCCCGGATAGTGTGCGGTTTTACACGCGCCGTAAGACCATAACGCAGCGCTGGCCATCCGGCGGCGTCCGTGAGAAAGCGCAGTTCTCGTTCCCGGGCCGCCAATAAGCAACGAATCTTGGGTACAATCGCTGTCCCGCTTGTCTTGGAGACATCGATGCAGAAATTCATAATTTTGCTACTAGCGCTAGTGCCTGCGGCCTATGCCCAGGAATTCGCAACTTCCTTCAAGACGACCGAGGTAGCAACGGGTATCTACATGATCGAAGGCGTCGGCGGCTTCGGCGGGGGCAATATGGGTCTGCTGGTCGGCAAAGATTACGTCGCAATGATCGACGACGGCCTGGAACCTTTAGCCCCGACACTGCTGCAGCACGTCGCCGAAACGACCGCAGGCCGGCCCGTCAACTTCATGGTCAATACCCACGTGCACGGCGACCATGCCGGCGGCAATGCACGCTTTGTCGAGAACGGCACGATCGTTTTTGCTCACAACAACATTCGCAGGAGGCTCGTACAGGATCCGTCACCGGCCGGCGGCACCGGCGGAATACCCGTCGTAACGTTCGCCGAGGGCGTGACCTTTCACCTGAACGGCATCGAGGCGCGGGTGTTTCACCTGCCGAAGGCTCACACCGATGGCGACGCTGTGATCTATTTCCCTGGCGCGAACGTCATTCACACCGGCGACATCATGTTCAACGGACTGTTTCCGTACATCGACCTCGGCAACGGCGGCAGCGTCGACGGCTACATCAACGCACAGCAGAAAATACTCGCGCTCGCAAACGACGATACAGCACTTATACCGGGCCACGGCCCAGTCGCAAGCAAGTCCGACCTGCGCGATAATCTCGACGTGCTAATCGATAGCCAGAAACGCATCCGGGCGCTGGTCGATTCGGGAGACAGCGAGGATGAGATCGTCGCCGCGAATCCGCTGTCGATTTATCACGACGATTACGATTGGGGCTTCATTACAACGGAACGCATGACACGTACGCTTATTCGATCACTGACTACGGACTAAGAAATTGGACACTACAACCGCTGCTGAATTCGTCAATGAAATGTGGGACAGCTCGATCATTCCCGAGATATCCGACTATATAAAAGTGCCGAACAAGTCGCCGTCTTTTGATCCCGACTGGGAAAAGCACGGCCACATGGAGACGGCTGTCGCGATGCTCGAAAAGTGGTGCAGAAAACAACCCATCAAGGACATGCAGATTGAAATCGTCCGTATCGAGGGCCGTACCCCGATTCTGTTTATCGAAATTCCAGGCCAGTCCGACGATGTCGTCCTGTTGTACGGGCATTACGACAAGCAACCGGAGTTCAGTGGCTGGGACGACGACCTCGACCCATGGACGCCGGTCATCAAGGACGGAAAACTGTATGGGCGCGGCGGTGCCGATGACGGCTACGCAACATTTGGTTCTCTGACCGCCATTCGCGCCTTGCAGGAACAGAGCGTTCCCCACGCGCGCTGCGTCGTTATCATCGAAGGTTGTGAAGAGAGTGGTAGTTTCGATCTGCCCTACTACATCGACCTGCTCGAAGACCGAATCGGCTCGCCGGACCTCGTTGTCTGCCTCGACGCAGAATGCGGTAACTACGATCAGCTTTGGTGCACAACGTCGTTGCGCGGCAACCTGACTGGCACGCTGCGAGTTGATGTACTCACTGAGGGGGTCCATTCGGGCACAGCCAGTGGCGTGGTGCCGTCCAGCTTCAGAACCGCGCGCCAGCTTATCAGCCGAATTGAAAACGAATCCGACGGACAGATTCTGGTTGATACACTACACGCCGACATTCCTGAACAACGCCTGCAGCAAGCAAAACTCGCGGCCGCCACGCTAAAAGACTCCGTCTACGAAAAGTTTCCATGGGCAGTCGACGAACCAGCGCCTCGAGAATCACATACCGAACTGTTGCTCAACAATACCTGGCGGCCGACGCTGTCGGTTACGGGTGCCGAAGGCATGCCAGCGCTAATTGATGCCGGCAATGTCCTGCTACCGTTCACTACATTGAAACTGTCGTTTCGGTTGCCACCAACCTGCGATGCGGAAAAAGCAGCGACCGCGGTTAAAGCCGTACTGGAAGCAGATACGCCGCCGCTCACTAAAGTGACGTTCGAGATCGAGTCGACAATGGCGGGCTGGAACGCTCCAGCCGTGGCCAAATGGCTGGAGGCGTCAATGCACAAAGCATCGAATGCCTTTTTTGGCGAGCCGTCGATGTACATGGGCACGGGCGGGACCATTCCGTTCATGGGCATGCTCGGCGAACGTTTCCCCGAAGCGCAGTTCTTGATTACCGGGTTGTTGGGACCGAAATCGAACGCTCACGGTCCCAACGAGTTCCTGCATATTGACACCGGCAAACGTCTGACCGGCTGCGTGGCGCAGGTTCTGGAGGATCACTTTAATCGTTAGGCGGCCGATTGATCAACGCCGGCCCAGCGTAACAACGCGTCGACCGTAGTTTTCGAAGGCTGCACCGCATCTTCTATGCGTGATGCAATGCGCAAGTCATCGATGCCTCTGGAGTCGATGAAATCCCTGAGCGAATCACCGACTTCGCCACGCAAGCGGATATTGGCACCGAGACCGTCCGGCCGTTCCGAGCGTTCGCGGTACAGCAACGTCGGCACACCAAGATAGGAAAGCTCTTCTTGGTTTGAACCGCCATCGCTGAACACGGCCCGCGCACCACTGATCAGAGCGAGAAATTCCGTATAGGGCATGCGTGGCTGAATTCTAACGCCGGGCGCGTTGCGGAGCTTCTCAAGGAGACCATACTTTTTAAGTCGCAGTTCAGTCGGCGGGTGCAGAATAAAATGCAACTCGCCAAATGTCGCCGCCGCGATCATCTCGTCGACTATCTTGCTGAGCTCTGCACGGCGATAAATATTCTGAAATCGATGAATTGACGCGACGAAATACGGACTGTCGGTGTTCTCTTTTGCGACCGCGTCTTTGCCGATTGCAAAGCGCACACAATCCAACAGAGTGTTTTCGTGGGTATTGACGACGATGCAGCCCGAATAGCCTTGCATACGTTTTGACGCTTCGTCATTGGGACAGAGCGCAAAGCGCGCTTTCCTGAACGTCAGCCGGCGTAGCAACTCTTCCGGGAACGGATCCGACCACTTTCCAGAACTCAGGCCGCTTTCAAGATGTGCAACATCGCCTCCTCCCCAGCTTCCCGCCAAGGCACCCAGCCAGGTCGACAAGGTATCGCCGTGCACAACGACAAGCGGGCGACTCTTTGTCCACATTTTGACGCCGCCCACGTAACGGAAACACCGATACAGCGTCGACGGCAGCCATACCAGCAATTTACCGATACTTGACCGTTCTTCACGATTCTCCGGTAACACGAAGACAGAGGAGAGCTTGAAGTCGGCGATCAGGTCGTCGATCGACTCATGATGCTGCCCTGTGAACCATACGGTGTGCCGCAGTCGGGAACTTGATGCGAGCTGCAGTACCGGGGCGATCTTGACCAGCTGGGCTCGGGTCCCGATGACGAAAATGCACTGCCGCATGTCAGGATTTGCTGTAGGTCAATGCCGTTATCTGCTCTGAGATCAAACCGATCAGGAACACAATTACCGCGGCGCTAATTACGAGCATGCTCATGTTCGTAAATCGACCAGCGGTTGCATATGTGTACGCGTAATAACCGAGTCCGGTTAGAAAGAACATGCCGCTGATCGGCAGAAAGATTTTCAGCGGTGAATAAAGTGTGGCGACCTTGAAAATAATTACCATGAAGCGCACACCATCGCGAATGGGTCGGATGTGACTCTTTCCAACCCGACTCGCCGCTTTGATAGGCACGAAACACAACGGGTATCCCGAGCGAAGGAAGGCCATGGTTATTGTCGTCGGGTACGAAAAGCCGTTGGGTAGCAGGTATAAAAACTCCTTGAACAGACTCGCGCGAGCGACCCTGAAACCCGACGTCAGATCTGGAATCTTTCGGCCAGTCAGCAACGACGCGACGCCATTGTACAGGCCATTAGCGAACAGCCTGCCCATATTGGCGTGCGATCCTGAATCGCGTGCGCCAACTGCCATATCGTAACCCTCATCGAGTTTTTGCAAGAGCGGTGCCAGTTCTCCTGCGTCATGCTGACCATCGCCATCCATGAACGCAATGGTATCGCCGCCGGCTATGCGTGCTCCCGCTTTGACGGAAGCACCATTACCAAGGCTTTCCGGATGGCGCACGATTGTGGCGCCTGCAGATTCAGCAAGTTCGCCCGTATTGTCGTTCGAACCGTCATCAACAACGATAATTTCAGCGTCGGGATAGGCGTCCCGCGCGGCCGCCACAACCGCAGCAATCGCAGCTGCCTCATTCTTTGCAGGAATGACAATGGATAAGGACATCGACCTCACTTCCGGTTTTTGGTGGAGTATATCTACGAAGCGAACATTATCATGATGCCGGCCGCAACGGCTGAGCCAATTACACCCGCGACGTTAGGTCCCATGGCATGCATTAACAGAATATTGTGCGGGTTGGCATCCAATCCAACTCTATTCGCGACGCGGGCCGCCATCGGCACGGCCGATACACCGGCGGCACCGATTAACGGGTTGATAGGCTGCGTCGAGATCTTGTTGAGCATTTTTCCCATGATGACGCCACTCGCGGTGCCGATCGCGAACGCGACCATACCCAGCAAGAGTATTCCCAATGTACTCGGTACAAGAAATTGGTCGGCGCTGAGTTTAGAACCAACCGCCAGGCCGAGGAATATCGTGACGATGTTTATGAGCGCGTTTTGCGTCGTATCGGACAGGCGATCAACGACCCCACACTCACGCATGAGGTTACCGAATGCGAGCATTCCCAGCAGCGGCGCGGCGGTTGGCAACAAAAGTCCGACAAGCAGCAACAGCAGCAGCGGAAAGATAATGCGCTCGGCTTTCGACACCTCACGCAGCTGCACCATTTCGATCTTGCGCTCCGACTCGGTCGTCAGCAGTTTCATGATGGGCGGTTGGATCAGCGGTACCAACGCCATGTACGAATAGGCTGCTACTGCGATCGCGCCAAGCAGGTTGGGTGCCAATTGCCCGGCCACGTAAATCGCTGTTGGGCCATCTGCCCCACCGATGATGCCGATCGCAGCCGCTTCGCGCAGCGAGAAGTCCATAATGCCCAACTCGGTCAAGCCGAGGGCGCCGAGCAGAGTCGCGAAAATTCCGAACTGCGCAGCCGCGCCAAGAAACAAGGTTCGCGGATTCGCAAGCAAGGGGCCGAAATCGGTTAATGCACCGACGCCCATGAATATAATCAAGGGAAATGCGCCCGTCTCTATGCCCACAACATAGGACAAGTGCAGCAGTCCGTCGCCCGTTGCGATTTCCACGCCCGGTATATTGCTCAGGAGGCCGCCGAATCCGATGGTCACGAGCAACAGCGGCTCGAACTTTCGCACAATGCCAAGGTAAAGCAGCAGCAAACACACACCGAGCATGACGATTTGCCCGAGATTGATCTGGTAGATACCCGACCCGGTCCAGATTTGCTCGATGAGCTCCATTGATCAGCCTATCGCGACGAGAGCGTCGCCAACGCCGACAGTATCGCCTTCGCTGACGAACACGTCGGTCACCGTGCCTGAACACGGCGCTGCAACGGCGGTTTCCATTTTCATTGCCTCGACGACAAGTAACGGATCGCCTTTACTGACCGTCGCGCCGGGCGCGACGTGCACTTTGAATATGTTTCCCGCCAAAACAGCGTTAATGGGCTCGCCCGACGTCGAGGTTGCTGCGGCGGCACGTGGTGCAGCAGCACTTACGCTCGCAAGCTGGCCACTCTCGGCAACCTCGACCGTGAACTCCTTGCCATTGACGCGAACGGAATAAACACCTGAGCCGCTTGCTGCTGGCGAACCTGTCGTTTTTGTGGCGGCCACTTCCCCCGTCGGCACAGGCTCAAAAGCATCCGGATTGTCCCGATTCTCAAGAAATTTGGTGCCGATCTGGGGGAACAAGGCATAGGTCAGCACGTCATCAACTACAGCATCAGCCAGCCTGATGCCGCGCTTCTCAGCAAGACCCAGCAGTTCTTCAGTTTGATGCTCAAGTTCCGGCTCGAGCAGGTTTGCCGGCCGGCAGGTGACGGGTTGACCGCCATCCAGTACTTTCGACTGCAACTCCGAATTCACCGGCGTTGGCGTCTCGCCGTACTCACCCTTGAGAATACCGGCGGTTTCTTTCGCGATGTTGGTGTAGCGCGAACCCGACATGACATTGATAACGGCCTGGGTGCCGACGATTTGCGATGTCGGCGTCACCAACGGCAACATTCCCAGGTCCTTGCGGACACGCGGTATTTCCTTGAGCACTTCGTCGAGCTTGTCGCTCGCACCTTGTTCCCGTAACTGGTTCTCAAGATTTGTGAGCATGCCGCCTGGCACCTGGGCGACGAGAATGCGGGAGTCCACGCCTTTAAGCGACCCCTCAAACTTCGCGTACTTCTTGCGAACTTCGCGAAAATACGCCGCGATCTCTTCGATCAGGTTGATATCCAGACCTGTATCCCGATCGGTGCCCTCGAGAATGGCGACCAGCGATTCGGTGGGCGAATGGCCGTACGTCATACTCATCGACGACACGGCCGTATCGATATTGTCGATGCCTGCTTCCGCCGCCTTGAGGCATGTAGCCGTGGACAGTCCCGTTGTCGCATGACATTGCATGTGAATCGGAATATCGACAGCTGCTTTCAGCCGACTAACAAGCTCAAACGCGACATAGGGACGCAACAGGCCAGCCATGTCCTTGATACAGATCGAGTGTGCGCCCATGTCCTCGATGCGCCGACCCATATCGACCCAAAGGTCCACCGTATGGACCTCGCTGACCGTGTACGAAATCGTACCTTGCGCATGTTTGCCGACAGCGAGCGTTGCCTTGATGGCCGTTTCGAGATTACGCAGGTCGTTAAGCGCATCGAAAATACGAAAGACATCGACGCCATTGACGGCGCAACGTTCAACGAACTTTTCGACCAGATCGTCGGCGTAGTGGCGGTAACCGAGAATATTCTGGCCACGAAACAACATCTGCTGCGGCGTATTCGGCATTGCCGCTTTCAATTCGCGAATTCGCTCCCAGGGATCTTCTCCCAGGTAGCGTATGCAAGCGTCAAATGTCGCGCCGCCCCATGACTCCATTGACCAGAACCCGACCTGATCGAGCTTCTCGGCAATCGGCAACATGTCGTCGATGCGCATACGAGTCGCCAACAAGCTCTGATGCGCATCGCGCAATGCCAGTTCGGTAATTCCGAGAGGTTTCTTATCGCTCATTAATTGTCGTTCGTCTTCTGTTAGGTTCGTTTTGTTTTAGGATCGGCTATTTCGATGCTGCGCAATTGCTGCCGTAATTACGGCGATTTCTTCGTCACCCACGCCCGCGTCAACTGTCTCAGGGGTCAGGCGCTTCACAATCCAGGCCATCAGAGACATCGCGGTGACCAAAAGCGTCAGGAAAACGAACACCGTGCCCATGCCTACAAGCATGAGCGTCAGGCCCTGGTCTAGCAGAGTTGGTGACATTGCGGCTCCGGAGGATCTACGCGAGCGGCTGATTATACTGAATCAGGCCGATCAACATAGCCTTGAAGCGCCGCTCAGAGACTCATAAAGCTGATGGCAGCACCGCAGATTGCCACGGATGCGCCGGCAACCGCATGTTCGTAGCGACGACCAGCGGCTGGCAGCTTGAGTTTTTCGAGGCCTATGCTCGTCATCGCTACGAGCGTGAGCATTGTCGCAAGCGTCACAGCGCCGAAAACCAGTGCGACCAACATCACAAGTTCCGCACTGTGTTGCGCTGCCGGGTACATAAATAACGGGATTAGTGCCTCGCACGGACCGAAGATGAAAATGATGAACAACGCCCACGGTGTGATCAAGTTTCGCGAATTCTGATCGTGCACGTGCGTGTGTTCATCACGATGGTCATGCTGGTGATCGTGAACGACTTCACCGTGTGTATGAACGTGAGAGTGGCGGCGATGACGCCCGGCCTGGCGCAAACCCCAAGCGAAATACATGAGACCAAACGTCAGCAGGGCCCAACCGGCGAGATTCCCGCGTAGACTTTCGAATTCGGTCAGCGCTACAAGCTGCTTGCCCAGAAGAAGCCCGATAACGCCGATGACGAGCGAACTCAGCACATGACCAACGCCGCAGAACAGGGTGATTCGAAGCGTCCGTGACAGGCTCCAGCCGCGCGCCCGCCCCATCGCCGTGAAGACGACGTAATGATCCGGACCCAGCACCGTGTGCAAAAACGCGATAGACGCCGCGGTCAGAAGCAAAATCTGCGCTTCGTTCATTACGCCAGACTACCGCCAGCGCTGACCATCGCGCGATACGTACTTTCCCGACAAATCAGTCACTAAAATGGCTACCCGTCGCGTGCGTGATGCCATCCGGTCAGGCACTATCAAGCTGTGACAAGGCATGGCCGAAAAATGAGCGTTTCGCTGGCCCTGGGTGCGATCCTGATCGCCTCCTGTGCGAGCACGCCTCGAACTCAGGTAATCGCGATTGCTGACAGCACCGACTGCGTTGTACTGCTGCACGGCCTCAATCGCAGTTGGCGCATGATGCGACCGATGGCAGAGGCCCTGCAGGAAGCTGGCTTTACGACCGCGAACGTCGACTACCCGTCTCAATCCGGCCCGGTCGAGGAAATTGCGCCGCTCGCGGTCGGCACAGGACTGACGGAATGCAGAGCGCTGGGCGCCCAGCAAATTCACTTCGTTACACATTCCATAGGCGGAATATTGCTGCGCTACGAAAACGAACGCGAACCGATCGCCGAGCTTGGACGTGTCGTCATGCTGGGCCCGCCTAATCAGGGCAGCGAGGTCATCGATATTACGAAAACGTGGCCTGGCGTTGGCATGTTTGGCGGATTGGCCGGGCTGCAGCTGGGCACCGACGAGACCAGTATTCCATCGCAACTCGGACCGGTCGACTTTGAGCTGGGCGTCATCGCAGGCACCGGCACTATCAACTTCTGGATGTCAGCCATGCTACCGAACGCCGATGACGGCAAGGTTTCGGTTGCGGCAACGCAAGTGGACGGTATGGACGACTTTATGGTCGTCGAAAACTCTCATCGCTACATCACTCGCAGCGACGTCGTCTATCGCAACACGGCCGCGTTTCTGAAAAACGGACAATTTCTCGATACCGATAAAACGACTATTTCGGCTTGTTCTGATATTGATGGAATAAGCCGCTCGTCGGTTCTCTGCTACTAGTCCGATTGTGAATTGGCAGCGTCGAGGCTGCGTGCGATGCGAACATCGGTCACCGGATGGTATGCACTGCGGGCCTTATCGAATATTTCCCGCGCAAGCTCCAGATCATTGCCGTTTTGGGCAAGCGCGACATACACGGGGTATATGAGCCTGCCCCTGCCATAACGGTTCAGGAACTGCTCCAACTGCTCATACGCCGGCGTATAGCGACGCTCCGCAACCTGGATAAACCATGTTCGCCCTATTTCGGCGTTGCGTGTTCCACTGAACCCGAGACCCTCATCCAACTCTGCAAGACGATCGCTCGCAAGTTCCTTCGGCAGGCTATTAACAAAGTGCCGCGTTGCCTGTGGGCTCCAGCTTGCGATTGGAATTTCGGCAACGCCGATCTCACCTTCAGCCCACGCTTTGGCCATTGCTGCCGCGGCGTTAAGTGTCGATGACTGCGGCACTGGCGCATCGTCAGGAACACCCGCCTGATAGAGCCATTGTTCGATCTGCGCCCGACCTACGGTGCTACCTTCGGCTTGCAACAAATGCTGATCCAGGTAGTCAAGAAATCGCTCACTGTTTATAGTTTCAAACGAGAACTCGTCAAAGTACATCTTTAGAAAACGATCGAACGCAGCGCGACCGAATGCATTCTCCAGGTAGGTAAAGAGTAGATCGCCCTTGCTGTAGTGCATCGTTCCCTGAAAATCATCCGGATCCCCAGTCTCGAGGCGTGGCGCCAGCGCCTGCATGTCGAGAGGCACAGTTTCCAGGTCCAGCATTAGTTCGCGGTACGACAGCACCCTCTCCTCATCGACGCGATCCTTGCCGTAAATGACTTCCATAAGTCGTGCTTCGAGGTAGCTGGTTGTACCCTCATTCAACCACTGATCACGCCAGGTCGCATTGGTAACTAGATTGCCAGACCATGAGTGTGCGAGCTCATGCGCGACGACCGACACAAGGCTGCGGTCACCCGCGAGCAGGCTCGGCGTAATAAACGACAGGCGTGGATTTTCCATGCCGCCGTAGGGAAAACTCGGCGGCAATACCAAGAGATCGTATCGTCCCCATTCGTAGGGACCGAAAATTTCCTCGGCCTGCTCGAGCATCTCTTGAGTGTCCGCAAATTCGAATACGGATGCGTCGAGGAGTTCCGGCTCTGCGTAGACACCCGTGTCTTCGCCAAGCGGCGCAAAAAAGATATTGCCAACGGCAATAGCCATCAAGTACGACGGTATCGGCTGCGGCATTTCGAAATAGTATTCGCCGCCGCGCGGTGTGAGCGGGTCATTGTTCGCGCTCATTACAGCCAGCAACTCCGGCGGCGTTCGGATGGTCGCTTCATAAGTAACGCGCACTGACGGTGTGTCCTGCAGCGGCACCCAGCTGCGAGCGTGAATCGCTTGCGATTGAGAGAACATCAGTGGATGTTTGCCGCCAGCCGTGAGGTTTGGCGGCAACCATTGCAGCGCTGTCGAACCCGGGCTGGTCGTGTACTCGATCCTGAGCACAAACGACGTGGCCGACTGTGCGGTGCCCGGCAATTCGAGCAGCAGTGGCGTTCCTTTAATTGCATCGCTTTCTCCGAAACGAAACTCGACCGGCAGCAAGGTCTCGTCTGCCAACACGACGTGGGCGGCGCTGACGTTGAGGTCTCGCGTATCGAGGATCACCTGGGTCTCGCTCGCGTCGAGGCGCTGCAAGGTGAGCGTCGCGCTGCCGATCAGTTGCTCCGAGTCAAAATCGACGGTGAGGTCCAACGCAATTTTTTCCGTGGCGAACTGGTCGACATTCGCGAACGTAAAGTAATCATGGGCCGGGTCGTACGGGTCCGGCTCCGCTACTTTATCGGAGCAAGCGGCAAAGAAAGCGGCTGTCAGGACAATCGGAAGTACAATCGTGCGCATCTGAAGAAGCTCGGGTATTGCGGGTCCGTGATTCTAATACAAGTCCGGTGTCAAACGGGCGGATCGTACGCCCGGCGTGTAGACTCACACCTT
>Ga0265303_10000169_pt1 | contig 32722 bp, 27 predicted proteins | sample Helome_2_FD_192494 | JGI IMG/M metagenome (GOLD analysis project Ga0265303, IMG submission 192494) | Marine sediment microbial communities from subtidal zone of North Sea - Hel_20160317 (Illumina Assembly) | ecosystem: Environmental > Aquatic > Marine > Subtidal zone > Sediment ... | reverse complement strand
TAATAAAAATTTCAAAACCAAAATTGTTATTGAATCCCGCACCCTGTCTTTGGTAATCACGTATTTCATTTTGAAAACTTGCGGTGGTCCCATCAGGATTAAAATTTTCCTGCTCAAACAAAGCATTACCGGGTGCATTTCTATATCTATAAGTAGTATTGATAAAAAAGTTAAATTTTTCCCGCCTTAGATTTAAGCTAAGTGCACCTCCATAGTTATCCGGATATCCAGCAAACAAATTCAAGGACCCGTTTAGCCCGGAATTTTTTCCTTTTTTGAGTATTATATTAATGATACCTCCTGTTCCTTCCGCATCATACCGCGCCGATGGATTTGTTATAACCTCTACTTTTTCAATGGTTTCTGCAGGTAATTGTTGTAAGGTTTCTGGATTAATTCCCGATAGGGCAGAAGGTTTCCCATTAATCAGGATCCTAACACTTTCATTTCCTCTTAAACTAATATTTCCCTCTACATCTACCGTAACAGAAGGGATATTGTCTAAAACATCTGTCACAGTTCCGCCTCTTACCGTAAGATCCTGGCCTACATTGTATATTTTTTTGTCAAGACGAAGTTCTAATGTGGTCTTTTCTGCAATAACTTCTACTTCTTCCAATTGCTCGGAGTCTAATTGTATTTTTATATTCCCCAGATCAGTTGATCCCCTAAAATTTTGGACTTTTAATTCATATGTTTTGTGTGAAATATATTCTACTCGCACATTGTATTGTCCTGGAAAAATTTCTATACTGAACTGGCCGTTGACGTCTGTTATTCCACCCGTAATACGTTCGGAATTTCGTACTGACTGCAGAACTATAGTAGCATATTCAAGGGGTTCACCTGTATCAGAATCGATAACAGTTCCTGTAATTTTAATTGGAGTTGGTCTTTGGGAATGTAAAATTAAATGGACAAATAAACAGATTATAGCCAAGAGTATTCTCATTATTTCTCAGCTTTCTTCTTCTTTTTCTTATTCTTCTTCTTTTTTTTCTTTTTCATTTTATTATACCCTTCCTTTTGGAATTCCATCAATTGGTTGAATTTATCTTCCGGGAGACCTGCTTTCAATTCTTCCTTTTGATTTTCTCGTATTTTTTCACTTGCTTCTTTACTTTTATTTGCCGATAACTCTAAAATTTGAAGCTCAATGCTCTGTTGCACATACTTTGTAAGGATGGAGGTAACAACCGCTTGTTCAAAATCGTTTAGTTCTATGGCGTCCGTAATTTTAGGCATTATTCTTTCCACAATTTCTTCGGCCGTAAGATTTTCTGGTTCGCGATCGTATTGCGATACACGAGGTATTTGACTTCCCCGGCTGGAATACCTATTGTTATTTTGATTATTATAACCGTACTGGGCATTTACTTCAGGTATCACTACTACCAAAAACAAAAACGCTAACACTATATATGTGAAGTTGAGTCTCATTATTTTCAATATTTCGTAAAATTAAACGAAGGATTATTCTTATCCGGTTAAATGTTTGTTAAAAGAGGTCGACCCTTAAACACTACTTAAATTTAGATCAAAAAATTCTCATTGTTCGAGTAGTTCAATAATAGTCTCTGCCGGTCTGCCAATAACTGCCCTATTTCCCTTAATAACTATGGGGCGTTCAATTAATTTGGGATATTTTATCATTGCATCAATAATTTGTTCATCCGATAGTATTCTTCCTTTATACTTTTCTTTCCAGATTGCTTCATTTTTGCGTACCAATTGAACAGGACTTGAGGACAAATAGCCTAGGACTTCACGCAACTCCTTCTTTGTAGGAACTTCCTCAAGATAGTTGATTATTTCAAAATCTTTACCCGAAGATTCGACTATTGCAAGACCTTCACGGGATTTACGGCATCTGGGGTTATGATATATTTTTATCATTACGGGCTAATTTTTGTGTTTTCAATGTTCTAAAATCATCAAAGAAATAACTAAACTTCATTTTGTCCTGTTGCCATCAGGTAGGCTTTTAAAAAGCCATCAATATGTCCGTCCATTACCGCATCAACATTACCTGTTTCTTTTCCTGTCCGAACATCCTTGACCAGTTTGTAAGGGTGCATTACATAATTCCTGATTTGTGAGCCCCATTCTATCTTCATTTTTGAAGATTCTATTTCGCTCCGGGCTTCCTGTTTCTTGCGCAGTTCAATCTCATATAATTGAGATTTTAACATCTTTATTGCGGTAGCTCTATTATCGTGCTGAGACCTGGAATCAGAACATGAAATTTGAATACCTGAAGGTTTATGCACCAACTGTACTTTAGTTTCCACTTTGTTTACGTTCTGTCCGCCTGCTCCGCTTGATCTGGAAGTGGTAATTTCAATATCCGACGGATTTATTTCTATTTCAATACTATCATCAACCAAGGGATATACATATACCGATGCAAAAGAGGTATGCCTCTTGGCATTACTATCAAATGGAGAAATGCGCACAAGCCGGTGAACACCATTTTCTCCTTTCAACCAGCCAAATGCAAATTCACCATCAATTTCTAAGGTAACAGTTTTAATACCTGCCACATCACCTTCCTGATAATTGAGCTCCTTAATCTTGTAACCATTTTTTTCACTCCACATCATGTACATTCTCATAAGCATGGCCGCCCAGTCACAACTTTCAGTTCCTCCTGCACCGGCAGTAATTTGCAGAACTGCGGTCATATTATCTCCTTCTTCAGAAAGCATGTTTCTGAATTCAAGAATTTCTATGCTCCCAAGTGCAAGATTATATTGATTAGTTACCTCTTCATCAGATACTTCCCCTTCCTTTGCAAATTCCAGAAGGATTTCCAGGTCATTAACGAATTCCTCTGCAGCATTGAAATCGATAACCCATTTTTTTTTGGATTGTACAAGTTTCATTTGTATTTGCGCATTTTGGGGATCATCCCAAAAGTCGGGAGCCAGAGTTTTTTCCTCTTCGTTTTCTATTTCTATTAGTTTGGCATCAATGTCAAAGATACCTCCTCAACGCGCCAAGGCGTTCTATAAGATCTTTATGTTGATCTGTTGTTATCATTAATTTGAATTTTCATCAAAAATAAAGCTAAAGTATGGTTGTGCAATCAATTTTGTATAAATTTAAAAATTCAACCAACAACATGATGAAAAACTATTTTTGCGCTTTTTTTCTATCTCTTTTTTTTTGTTCTTTAATAAATGCGCAATTTTCGGAAAAGAGTAAAACTTTTCAAAAGTATGAAGGTTTTTATGATTTCTACTATGACTCATCCAGTGATAAGATCTACCTGGAGATTGATGAACTTGAAAAGCCTTTTCTTTATGTGTATTCTCTAAGTAGCGGAATTGGAAGTAATGATATAGGTTTAGATAGGGGACAGCTTGGAAATGAACAGCTTGTATATTTTAAAAAAGCTGGAAATAAACTACTATTAATTCAACCCAATTTAAAATACAGGGCACTTACGGACAATAGCCTGGAAAAAAAATCTGTGGAAGAGGCTTTTGCTAAATCTGTACTTTTTGGATTTAAAATAGTAGAAGAATCAACGGGGAAATATATTATTGATCTTAGTGATTTTTTAATTCAGGACGTCCATGGCGTTGCAAAACGTCTTAAGCAAAAACAACAGGGTTTATACACGCTTGATAAGAGTAAAAGCGCAATGGCACTGGAAAGAATAAGAGCATTTCCAAAAAATGTTGAATTTGATGTAACAATTACCTTTAAAGGAGATTCTAAAGGGAATTTTATAAGATCAGTTTCCCCCAACCCGAATTTGGTAACGGTAGCGCAGCACCATTCGTTCATAGAGTTGCCTGATACAAACTATAAAGAAAGGGTTTTTGATCCTCGAAGTGGTTCGTACCCGTTTTCATATTATGATTATGCCACACCTGTGCAGGAACCTATTCTCAAGCGTTTTATTACCAGACACCGTTTGTCTAAAAAGAATCCAGAGACCGAAGTGAGTGAGGCTTTAGAACCTATTATTTATTACCTGGACAACGGTACCCCCGAACCAGTAAGAACGGCTTTATTAGAGGGAGGCATGTGGTGGAACGAGGCTTTTGAAGCAATAGGCTATAAAGACGCTTTTCAGTTAAAAATATTACCAGAGGATGCTGATCCATTGGATGTAAGATATAATGTCATTCAATGGGTACATCGTTCTACAAGAGGTTGGAGTTACGGTAGTAGTATTACAGACCCCAGAACAGGTGAAATAATCAAAGGGCACGTAAGTTTGGGCAGTTTAAGGATCAGACAGGATTTTTTAATAGCACAGGCCCTGACGAATAAACCTTTTGAAGAAAGGGATGATAATTATAATAAAATGCTGGAATTAGCGATAGCACGAATAAGACAATTGTCTGCTCACGAAATTGGTCATACCCTTGGGTTTACACATAATTTTGCCGCAAGCACGAATCAAAGAGCATCAGTAATGGATTATCCACATCCTCAGTTAAAAATTGTAAATGGGGAAATAGATTTTTCACAGGCTTATGGCACCGGAATTGGCGAATGGGACAAAACAACTGTTGCCTACTCTTATTCCGAATTTGCAAAGGGAACCAATGAAAAGCAGGCCCTGAATAAGATATTGGAAGAGGCCTCCGGTAAAGGACTTCGCTTTATATCCGATCAGGATGCCAGGCCTTTTGGTGGAGCACATTCCCTGGCGCATTTATGGGATAATGGAAAGAGCGCCAGTGCGGAGCTGCAAAACGTTTTGAATGTCAGGAAAATTGCTATTGGAAATTTTTCTATCGATAACATTCGTAAAAACGAACCAAATTCAGTTTTGGAAGATGTTTTTTCTCCACTTTATTTTTTTCATAGATATCAGACGGAAGCCGTAGCGAAATTGATTGGTGGACTCGACTATAACTATGCTGTAAAAGGCGATGGTCAGAAAACAGTTGAAACCCTTGATAAAAGCTCTCAGATTCAGGCGCTTAAGGTGCTGCTGGAAACATTGGATGCAAATGTAATAGCCATCCCCAGGGAAAAATTATCACTATTTCCACCAAGGGCTATCGGTTATCCTAGAAACCGTGAATCTATTATTGGCAGGACAGGAGTTTCTTTTGATGCTCTCTCTGCCCCGGAAACAGCTTCGGACATGACCTTAGGATTACTGCTGCACCCCGAAAGGGCCTCAAGGTTAATACAGCAAAAAAGTATAGATATGCAACAAATTGGTCTGGAATATGTTCTTAATCAACTGGTGCGGAGTACAATCGAAAAAGACCTGAAAGACCCTTATTTAAACGAAGTTCAGAAGTCAATTAATTATCGCGTACTTTTTCACATAATGAATCTGGCAGCCCATAAAGCTGTACATCCCCAGGTAAATGCCATAGCTAATCACAAACTTAAATCAATTAAAACATTTTTACAATCTAGCAAGAATAATGTAGATGCCATGGAAATGATAAGAAGAGTTAATTACTTTTATAGCGAACCAGATGAATTCAAAGTTATAGAAGTTCCTAAAATACCGGATGGATCTCCCATTGGTATGGATTGTATGAATTGATTGATACATTTAAAGGTCTATGAAAATAAATTTAATTAGTGATACGGTTACCAAGCCTTCCCCCGGCATGTTAGATGCCATGATGTCTGCAGATGTAGGTGATGATGTTTTTAAGGACGATCCCACAGTTAACAGGCTGGAAGAAAAGGTAGCTAATTTGTTTAACAGGGAAGCTGCCTTGTATTTTCCCAGTGGCACAATGACAAATCAAACTGCAATTAAACTTCACACCAAACCAGGGGATCAATTGATTTGTGATAAGTATGCCCATGTTTATAATTATGAGGGTGGGGGAGTAAGTTTTAATAGTGGTGTTTCCTGTAAATTAATTGATGGTCATCGAGGCATGATGACCTCAGATCAGGTTGAGGGGGCCATAAACCCACCAGATTTTTACCATAGCCCTTTGACTTCTTTAGTTTGCGCAGAAAATACTACCAACAAAGGCGGAGGAGCGTGTTGGAATTTTTCTGAACTGGTTCGTATTAAAGAAGTTTGTCAAAAGCATGGTCTGGCATATCATATGGATGGAGCCAGGATATGGAATGCTTTGGTTGAAAAAGGGGAAACTGCAAAGCAGTATGGGGAATTATTTGACACCATTAGTGTTTGTCTTAGTAAAGGACTGGGATGCCCTGTGGGTTCAGTTTTGGTTAGCGATAAAGATTTGATTGACAGGGCCTTGCGCATTAGAAAAATATTGGGCGGAGGTATGCGTCAGGCTGGTTTTATGGCTGCAGCCGGCATTTATGCGCTGGATAACCAAATTGATCGTCTTGCAGATGATCATAAAAAAGCAAGAGAAATTGGAGCATTACTTGAAAGTTTACCCTTTATTAAGACAGTGGAACCTTTGGAGACCAATATTATAATCTTTGAATTAAATGAAGGCTATTTCAGCGTAGAGGATTTTATTCTAAAACTTCACAAAAAGGACATTTATATAATTGATATGGGAAATTCGAAATTACGGATAGTAACTCATATGGACTATACTGATCAAATGCACGAAACTTTACTAAAAACCTTAAAAACGCTATAAGCTTTCAGAAATTTTTAGGGTAGCAATTCTTTTTTTAAGATTTTTTATGCCGTTCTCCATTCCTGCTTCGGACCCGTAAAGTTGACTATTCCCAATAAGCTGTCCCTTTTTATCCTTGAGGTTAAAAAAAAAATTTCCATTATGGTCAGTTTTACGCTCAAATTTATAATGAAGCTTATCTAACATATTCAAACCACGAACAACATTCTTAATCTCTTCTTTACTTGAAAACCCAACACTATAAAGCAAGGCATTACCACTTGTGGTGTTTAGAGAGAAATTATAGGTGTTGTTTTCTTGCTTATTAATCTTAATCATAAAGTGAGTTTTTTCTTAAATGTATTAAAAATCAACCAACTTTCATACTTATTTAACCAATAGGAGAAGCTTAATTCCTTTGTCTATTTTTGATATTGTCAATGAATATTTATTTAAATAAGGAATCCATACCCGGAATATTAGGCATTCCTTCTTTAGCTACTGCGGCTAATTCTGCTTCATTTATTTCAGTCGCTTTTTCTATGGCCTTATTTAGGGTAAGGACCAGATAATCCTCCAATTGTTCCTTGTCCTGAAGCAGATAATCATTTATAGTAATAGTTTTTAAAGTTCTATTAGCCGTGATGGTTACAGAAAGAAGGTTATCGGACGATTTTTCTTCAAGAATAACCGAATTTAATCGTTCTTTAGTGGCTTTTACCTTTTCCTGGGTTTCTTTTAGTTTTCCCATCATTCCCATTAAGTCTCCAAACATATTGTTCTATTTAGTTTTGCTAAAATCAAAATTACTAAATTGCTTTCTTTTAAATTAATTTTAATGATATACTTTCTTAAAAGAAGAATCGTTTTATTTGTTATTCTTATCATGGCCGCTTCATGCCAGAATCAAAATCAAAATATGGAAGTAATGAACGCCCCCACGGCTAAAAGAATACCTGTCAAATTAATAAAGCATGACGATATACGGGTGGATGACTATTTGTGGCTAAACCAACGGGACAATAAGGAGGTACTAGCTTATTTGGAAGAAGAAAATAATTATTACCACTCCCTTACCGATCATACTAAATCCTTCCAGGAGGAATTGTTTGAGGAAATGAAAGGACGAATAAAGGAAGATGATTCTTCCCTGCCTTACAAACTAAATGGATATTGGTACATAACAAGGTATGAAATTGGGAAGGAATACCCCATCTATTCCCGAAAAATGGGCAAACTTGAATCTGCTGAAGAAATAATTTTCAATTGTAATGAACTAGCAGAAGGGCATGAATATTATGACCTTAGAGGTGTTACTGTAAGTCCAGATAACAAACTAGCAGCATTTGGCACGGATACAATTAGCAGAAGGCAATACCACATTCAGATAAAAAACCTTGAAACAGGTGAAATTTATACTGATAAGATAGATAATACTACAGGGAGTGCAGTCTGGGCGAATGACAATAAAACTTTATTTTATACAAAGAAAGATCCGGTTACTTTGCGATCTGATAAGATATACAAACATGTTCTGGGCCATCCAAGTGAGGAAGATGAATTAATATTTCATGAGCAGGATGATACTTTCAATTCGTTTGTTTACAAATCAAAATCCAAAAAATATATAATCATTGGTTCATATAGTACGTTAACATCTGAATTTCAAATACTTAATGCTGACAACCCCAATGGAGATTTTAAATTATTTTCGGAAAGAGAAAGAGGCTTAGAGTATTCTATTTATCATTTTGAAAACAACTTTTATATACTCACAAATAAAGATAAAGCTACCAATTTTAAATTAATGAAGGTTGATGAGAAAAATACATCTTCTGAAAATTGGGAAGAATTTATTTCACACAGGCCCGATATTCTCCTTCAGGATATTGAAATATTCAAGGATTACTATGTCCTCACAGAACGCGATAATGGCCTTAATCAGCTAAAGATTACGAAATGGGATAATTCCGACAGCTATTATATCCCATTTGATAATGAAACTTACGTAGCATACCCTTATACAAACCCTGATTTTGATACGGATATTTTTCGCTATGTATTTAATTCAATGACTTCGCCATACGCCATTATTGATTTCAATATGGGTACTAAGGTGAAGGAAATTAAAAAAGAACAAGAAGTTTTAGGAGGTAAATTTAATAAAGAGAATTATCGTTCCGAACGAATATGGGCAACAGCACGCGATGGTGCAAAAGTGCCTATCTCTTTGATTTATCACAAAGACACCAAATTAGACGGAAATAGTCCACTTTTACAATATGCCTATGGTTCATACGGCAGTACCTCAGATCCTTATTTTTCAACTGTTAGGTTAAGCCTTTTAGATAGAGGTTTTGTTTATGCTATTGCACATGTGCGGGGTGGAGAATATTTGGGCAGACCTTGGTATGAAGAAGGAAAACTCCTGAACAAGAAAAATACTTTCACAGATTTTATTGATTGTTCCGAATTTTTAATTAAAAAAAAATACACCAGTAAGGAGCATTTATATGCCTATGGCGGTTCTGCCGGTGGTTTGCTAATGGGTGCAATTGTTAATATGGCTCCTGGTCTTTATAACGGGGTGATAGCAGCTGTTCCTTTTGTAGATGTTATTACAACCATGCTGGATGATTCAATCCCATTAACTACCGGAGAATTTGATGAATGGGGTGATCCAAATAAGAAAGAATACTATGACTATATGAAATCTTACTCCCCATATGATAATGTTGTCGCACAAGATTACCCTAATATGCTTGTAACCACTGGATTACATGATTCTCAGGTTCAATATTGGGAACCAGCTAAATGGGTCGCAAAACTGAGAGCTTTTAAAACAGATAAGAATGAACTCTTTCTTTATACCAACATGGATGCTGGCCATGGTGGTGCCTCCGGAAGATTTGAGGCACTGAAAGAAACTGCTAAAGAATATAGTTTTCTAATAGATTTAGAAGGTAAAACGGGTAAATAAAAAAAAATATAGTAATTTTGTCGCCAAATTAGAATCTATTAAAAAAGAAATATTTAACTAACCTTTCTTTATGGATAATAACATAAATGCTCATAACTCGATCCTCGATTTAATAGGGAACACCCCACTCGTTAGGCTAAACCAGATGACTGCACCTCTAACAGGCAATTTTTACGCAAAGATTGAAGCCTTCAATCCGGGGCACTCCTCTAAGGATAGAATAGCCTCATATATTATTGATGAAGCAGAAAAAAACGGTATTCTTGAGCCAGGTAATACAATTATTGAGACTACTTCCGGGAATACAGGTTTTAGTATTGCGATGGTGAGTATTATAAAAGGCTACGAATGTGTACTGGCTGTTAGTTCCAAGTCTTCGAAGGACAAAATTGATATGCTCCGTTCTATGGGTGCAAAAGTATATGTTTGTCCTGCTCACGTAAGTGCGGATGATCCCAGATCATATTACCAGGTTGCAAAACGCCTGCATGAAGAAATTAAGGGATCTGTCTATATCAATCAATATTTTAATACACTAAATGTACTAGCGCATTATAAAACTACCGGTCCTGAAATATGGGAACAAACAAATGGTAATGTAACTCACTTGATAGCCTGTAGTGGTACAGGTGGTACTATTTCGGGTACTGCTCGATTTTTAAAGGAGCAAAACCCGAATATCAGGATTATAGGAGTTGATGCTTATGGATCTGTTTTGAAAAAGTTTCATGAAACCGGGGAATTCGATAATGATGAAATATATCCCTATCGAATAGAAGGTCTTGGTAAAAACTTAATTCCTGATGCCACTGATTTTAAGGTTATTGACGAATTCATCAAAGTTACAGATGAGGAAAGCGCCCATACCGCAAGGGAAATCTCCTGTACGGAGGGCATTTTTGTCGGTTATACTAGTGGAGCCGTTATGCAGGCAGTTAAACAATTAAGTGCCCAGGGCGAATTCACTAAAGACAGCAATGTGGTTGTTATATTTCCCGATCATGGTTCCAGGTATATGAGTAAGATATACAGTGATCAGTGGATGAGTGACCAGGGATTTTTTGACAGTAAAAATGTTGAAGAAGAGCAGCAAGTTCAATATGTGAAATAAATATATAGGTTAAGATATTGAAGGCAACAGTAACCCACTGTTGCCTTTTTTATTGCCAATTAAAATAATTTATGAATCGTGATCAAAATTCCATAATTTTGTGGACTAACCAAACCAGGCCAGATGAAAGATTTATTTGCGAGAATCATTGAGAATAAAGGACCTTTGGGTAAATGGGCATCCCAGGCAGAAGGATATTTTGTTTTTCCAAAATTGGAAGGCCCAATTTCAAACCGTATGAAATTTCAGGGAAAAGAAGTGATTACCTGGAGTATTAATGATTACCTGGGTATGGCTAATTTACCTGAAATTAAAAAGGTAGATGGCGAAACTGCGGCTGAATATGGAGCAGCATATCCCATGGGCGCACGAATGATGAGTGGACATACAGATTTTCATGAGCAATTAGAAGAGGAATTAGCTGATTTTGTCCATAAAGAATCTTCTTATCTGCTTAATTTCGGTTATCAGGGCATTTTATCTACAATTGATGCCCTAGTTTCTAAAGATGATATTATTGTTTATGATGTAGATTCCCATGCCTGTATAATAGATGGAGTTCGTTTGCACATGGGCAAACGATTTACATTTGTGCATAACGATATAGAAAGCTTAAAAAAGAATTTGGAACGCGCTACTAAAATGGCGGAACAAACCGGTGGTGGAATTCTGGTGATCTCTGAAGGTGTTTTTGGAATGCGTGGGGAACAGGGTAAGCTTAAAGAAATTGTTGCGCTAAAAAAGGAATATAATTTCAGGTTATTGGTAGATGATGCCCACGGTTTCGGAACATTAGGCAAGACTGGTGCCGGAGCTGGTGAAGAACAAGGTATTCAGGACGATATCGATGTATATTTTGCAACATTTGCTAAATCTATGGCAGGAATTGGGGCCTTCTTGGCTGCCGATAAGGGAATTATTGATTATTTGAAGTATAACTTGCGATCTCAAATGTTTGCAAAATCACTCCCGATGATTTATGTGAAAGGAGGATTAAAACGTCTTGATATGTTACGCTCAAAGCCTGAGCTAAGAGAGAAACTATGGGAAAATGTAAATGCCTTGCAAAATGGACTCAAGGAAAGGGGCTTTGATATTGGAACGACCACCAGTTGTGTTACGCCTGTTTATCTTAATGGCAGTATCCCTGAGGCCATGGCTTTAGTTAAGGATTTAAGAGAGAATTATGGTATATTTTGTTCAATAGTCGTATATCCGGTAATTCCTAAGGGAATGATCTTACTCAGAATGATACCAACAACTACTCATACCTTGGAAGATGTAGCAGTAACACTGGATGCATTTTCGGCGATAAGAGATCGATTGCAGAATGGAACTTATAAAAGATTATCTGCAGCTGTAGCAGCTGCTATGGGTGAAAAAGTATAGCTGTAATTTCAATTTGTACTTTCAGAAATTATTATAACGGATAGTTTCTATAGAGTTTTTCTATAAGTTCTTCTTCGCTTATAAATTTTTGGGTCAAAATGTTTCCATAATTGTCGGATAGCAAGGTTTTCCTCCAATTCGGGAGTTCTGTAACAATTCCTTATTTTTTTTGCCTGAAATACTTTGTGATATTCGTCCATAATTATTGCGGTAACTCCCTTATTCTGGTATTCCGGATGAACACCTATTAGGTAAAAAAGAACATCTCTACTATTTTTTTTGGCATTTAGAAGATAAAGGAAACCAAAGGGAAACAATCTGCCGTTGGCTTTTTGCAATGCAGGGCCATATGAAGGCATTACTATGGCAAATGCTACAAGTCTGTTATTACTGTCAATTACAAACTTAATATACTCAGGGTTAACTAAGGCAATATATTTATTCTTAAAATAAGCTTTTTGCTCTTCGGTTAAAGGGACAAATGAAGATAACTTTGCATATGTCTCATTAAACAGGTCAAACATCTGGTCTGCCCAAGGCATAATATCTGCAGATTTGGTAAAAGTCATTTCCCTTAAACCATACCTCTTTTTTATTAATGCCTGAATTCTAATAAAGTGTTCAGGTTTGGTATTACTGGCAGGAAATTTGTTTTCCATATATTCCTTTTCCTTAATAAAGCCATGGTGTTCATAATGGTCTTTATAGTAAGGATAATTATACCAGGTAATCATTGTTCCGATATGGTCAAAACCTTCAATCAAAACACCTACTTTATCCAGATGTGAAAACCCTACAGGGCCCTCCATATAATCCAGCTTATTATTTATTCCAATTTCTACTACCTTATCGAGCAATGCTTTTGAAACCTCCAGGTCATCTATAAAATCAAACCAGCCAAATCGCATTTTTGGGAGTAGTTGCTCATTTACCTCTATCCAATTGATTATAGCTGCGATTCTTCCTACCAATTCACTTTTCTTATAGGCAAGAAAAAACCTGGCTTCCGCGTTATTAAAGTTGGGGTTTTTTTGTTTATCAAATGTTTCTAATTCATCTGAAATAAGGGGAGGGACCCAATAGGGAGATTTTTTATAAAGGGCAAAAGGGAATTTTATAAATTTTTTTAGATCCGAATTTGTAGTAGCTTCTTCGAGCCTTACCATACCATTTATTTGTATGGTCAAGATAAGAGATATTTGGTGAAGGAATTAATTTTTAAGACAATTTTCACTAATTCACAATAATAAATGGCCTAGCTAAGAGTGTATGTTAGAATTCAATTACTCCTTTATCTGAAGTTTTCTTTTTTTTATCTTTCTTCTGCTTTTTTATATCTTTTTTGGAAGGCCCCAGGTCTATATCCTCAGCGCCTTTCCCTTTTTTCCGTCCTTTAGTTGTTTTTTTCTTCATAGAATTCTTTTTAATCGGCCCACCATTTTCACCAGCCTTCTGATCTTCAATAGGGATCAGAACATCCTTATGTAGGTCTAGTCTGTATGATGCTCCAATTGAAACAAAAAGGCGGCTTGGAGAATTCTTAAAACTGCCACCTAGATTCGCATCAACCTGAAAATTTTCATTCACCAAATACGCCCCACCACCTCTTAACAATATGTCTGAATAACGATCACTGCTAACACCCTGGTTTTCCAAAAATACACTCCATTTAGGATTTCTAAGTGCGTGAGATAGGGAAAGTGTATAGCCCAATTCCGGGTCATCCGTTGCAATTCTATCATAAGAAATATTGGAGATCAAAACAAATCTGGGGGTAAGCCTGCTTTGAGTTGCCAACATAACCCTCGGAGAAACTGTGGGATCTGCAGGATAAAATGGATTGTCGCCAAAAACAAAATTGGCCCCGGCATATACAGAGATTGCCGGGATTAAATTTTTAAATTGAAATTTGTTATTGGCCTTCCAACTATACAAGTTTGGCTTGTTACTTTCCGGATCTTTAAATGGATCAAAGACCAAATACTTTGCCCCAAGGCGGTTTCTTGAAAAATTGGTTCTTGATTCTGTAAATCCGAGGGAATTGTAAGTGATAATCTGATTTTGATAAGTACCTTCCCAATTGAGCTCTAGATTCTCCAATAACAAGCCATAGCGAAATGAAAAATCCAGGCCATATATATTTGAATCATAATTCAGATCTGCGTGGTCCCGCTTTTCGTAAGAAAACCCCAATTCTAGTTGAGGGACTCCTTTTCCGACCGCATAGGCACTTACAGATAAACCAGGTCGGTTAGAATTAATCACATCTGTATATTGGCAGATACCTAATAAAGGGGTCAATAATGCCAATAAAAAAAGGGCAGTTTTAAGAATTTTTAGTTCAATAACTCGAAACATCAGGTAGATTTTATTATTATTTTATGAATTTTGTAATGTTAATACAACGTTGGAATTGTATTTTTGATATATAGAATTCAGACATTATGGGTTTTTTAAGAACGATTTTAATAATACTTCTGGTATACTATACGCTCAAATTATTTGCTAAATGGTTTGGCCCCAGAATATTTGGCTATGCTGCGCGAAAGACTGAGAAACATTTTAAAGAAAAATTTGAACAATTTCAAGGCTATCAAAATCAGGAGGGGAATACTAATGATGGAGATATTAGTATCGATAAAAAAACAGTACGAACCAATAAGAATTCCGAACAATTAGGGGAGTTTATAGATTTTGAAGAAATTGAATAACCATTACCACTAAAGCAACCAATGAATAGAGGTACAAAGGCTTTATTTTTCCATTTTTTTGCGCTTGTTTTTTTTATTGTTGCCTCTTTGGCCTACTTCTACCCCGTACTTCAGGGTAAAACCATCATCCAGTCCGATATTATTCAATATACCGGAATGGCTAAGGAGCAAAATGATTTTCGGAAAAATTTTAATGAGGAGCCCTATTGGACTAATAGTGCTTTTGGGGGGATGCCAACATATCAATTAGGAGCTTATTATCCGCATGATTATGTAAGAAAGCTTGATAGAACTATTCGATTTCTTCCCCGTCCGGCAGATTATTTATTCCTGTATTTTGTTGGGTTCTATATATTATTATGTTGCTTAAAGGTGGATTATGGATTGGCGATCTTTGGTGCACTAGCTTTTGGTTTTTCTACCTATCTTATTATAATTCTGGGGGTAGGGCACAATGCGAAGGCCCATGCCATAGGATATTTACCAATTCTATTAGGCGGTATTATACTTACTTTTAGAAAAAAGTACATCTGGGGTTTTATCCTTACATCCCTGGCTATGGCTTTGGAAATAGGAGCAAATCATTTCCAGATGACCTATTATTTTATGTTACTTATTCTCGTGCTCGGAGTTGCATATTTAGTTGATGCCATTAAAAAAAATAAACTAAAACACTTTTTCATTTCTGTGGGACTGCTTATTCTAGCAGTAATTTTGGGGATTACCGCTAATGCGACATCCCTTATGGCAACCAAAGAATATGCGGATTGGAGCACAAGAGGCAAGTCAGAACTTACGATAAATCCGGACGGGTCTGCCAAAGAAAGCTTGGAGGGACTGGATAAGGAATACATAACTCAATACAGTTATGGAATAGTTGAATCTCTGGATTTATTTGTTCCCAGACTTTTTGGAGGCAGCAATAATGAAGACCTCGGCACTAAGTCCAAGGCTTATGAATATTTGACAGAACAAGGATTACCCCGAACAAAGGCTCTGGAATTTAGTAGTTCTCTTCCATTGTATTGGGGAAATCAACCGGGGGTAGCAGCACCGGCTTATATTGGTGCAATTATAAATTTTCTTTTTGTCTTAGGGTTGTTTTTAGTTAAAGGACGTTTAAAATGGTGGTTATTAGGGGGTACTTTAATTTCTCTCTTTTTATCCTGGGGAAAGAACTTTGGTCTTCTTACCGATTTTATGATTGACTATTTTCCACTTTATAACAAATTTAGAGCGGTTTCTTCCATACAGGTAATCTTAGAACTCTGTGTGCCCATCCTCGCAGTAATGGCATTAGTACAAGTATTTAAGCCCTCTATAGCAAAGAGTAAAAAACTAACGGCTTTGAAAACGAGTTTAATTATTGTTGTCGGACTCGGAATTACCCTTTTTATAATTAAAAGTGTTTTTGATTTTACGGGTTTAAATGATAACACTTATCAGAAATATTTTGGCGATGAGGTTATGACGATGATAAAGCGAGATAGGGAGGCTGTTTATGTTAATGATACCATACGATCTTTAATATATGTGCTGTTAGCCGGTCTTGTTATTTGGGTCTATCTTAAAGGGAGGCTTAAGGAAAATGTCGTGATTTTGACCCTCTCTTTGTTGGTAATTTTTGACCTGGTAGGTGTTGATCTTAGGTATGTGAATGAGAAAGATTTTGACAGGCAAAAAAGGATGAACCAACCGTTTCAGCAGTTGCCTATGGACAAACGGATTGCCGAAGACAACGGAGTATTCAGGGTTTATAACCCTTCAGAAGGCCTTAACGGAGCCAGAACATCCTATTTTTATCAGTCTATTGGAGGCTATCATGCTGCAAAACCTGCAGGGATGCAGGATTTATTTGATTTCCATATTTATAGAAATAATTTGCGAGTGCTTAATATGCTTAATGTAAAATATATTGTTCAAAAAGATGAAGAAGGTAGTAATTATGCGATTACAAATCCTGAAGTCAATGGTAATGCTTGGTTTATTAAAAGGCTTATAAAAGTACAAAGTGCCGATGAAGAAATTAAGGCACTGGATAGTTTGGATGTTCTTAATGACGCCGTTGTTAACACCTTTGATTTTTCTCAAATAAAGCAATTTAATTTTCCAAAAGATTCTATGGCTTACATTAACCTCAAGGAATATAAGCCTAATCATTTAACCTATATCACAAACAATTCAAATAACGGATTTGCGGTATTTTCAGAAATGTACTATCCCGGGGATTGGAAGGCTTATATTGATGGTAAATTGGTAAGTCATTTTAAAGTCAATTACGTATTAAGAGCATTAAATATCCCAAAGGGCAATCATATAGTAGAGTTTAAATTTGAACCAGATGTAATTGAAATCGGTGGAAAAATTACTCTGGCAAGTTCTATTTTACTGATTTTAGTGTTTTTAGGAGGTGGCTTATTTTCAGTATTTCGTTTGCGAAAAAAGAAGGAGGGATAATGCATAAGGTCCTTATCATTAGTTATTATTGGCCCCCTGCCGGGGGTCCGGGAGTTCAGCGATGGCTGAAATTTGTAAAGTATCTACCTGAATTTGACATACACCCTGTCATTTATATTCCTGAAAACCCAAAGTATCCTATTACTGATAGTAGTCTTACTAAAGAAATTCCTGAAAATGTTACTATTTATAAAAGTAAGATCTTCGAACCTTATTTTTATGCGGGATTTTTAAGTAAAAAGAAAACTAAACAAATAAGTTCAGGGGTCATCAGTGATGACAATCCTTCCTTATTGGAAATTTTTTTACTGTGGATAAGGGGCAATGTGTTTATTCCGGATGCCAGAAAGTACTGGGTGAGGCCTTCAGTCCGGTTTTTAACGGGTATAATAAAAAAGGAGGAAATAGACACAATAATTACGACTGGCCCTCCTCATAGCCTCCATTTAATTGGTTTGGAACTAAAAAAGAATCTGGATGTTAAGTGGCTAGCGGATTTTCGGGATCCATGGACTTCTATAGGTTATCACAGTAAACTAAGACTAACTAAAGCTTCAGAAAGGAAACATCATCAATTGGAAAAAGAAGTTGCAAATGGTTGCGATAAGCTTTTGGTTACCAGTAATACTACTAAAGTTGAATTTGAATCAATTACCACGAATCCAGTGTATGTAATTACCAATGGCTATGATATTCCAGAAAGCGAACTACCCTTTAGTGCCCTGGATAAGAAATTTACACTTTCCCACATTGGTTCACTTCTTACTGGAAGAAATCCGGAAAACCTTTGGAAAGTACTGTCCGAGATCATTAGTGAAAATGAAACTTTTCGGAATGTCTTTCAATTAAATCTAATTGGGGTGGTTGGCCATGATGTTTTAAATAGCATAAATGATAATGGGCTAAAGAACTATTCAAGGATTAAAGAATATGTCACCCATGAGGAGGCAGTGAATTATCAGAGGTGTTCTCAGTTATTACTTTTAGTAGAGATTGATGCAGCAAATACGCGAGGTATTATTCCTGGAAAACTATTTGAATATCTTGCGGCCAAAAGGCCAATCTTAGCCATAGGGCCTGAACATTGGGATGGCGGGGAAATTGTAAAACGCACCAACTCGGGTGTCGTTTGTAATTACAATTCTTTAGCAGATCTTAAAGCTGTAATTTTACAATGGTTTCATCTTTATCAGCAAGGTAATTTAATGGTATCTTCAGTAAATATTAAAGAATATAACAGAAGAACGCTTACCGCAAAGCTCGCTAAGCTGTTGTAATGGGAATAATTTTTAAACAATCGCTAAAGAATACTACTATCACTTATCTTGGATTTGCGATAGGAGCTATCAATACACTTTTCCTTTACACCCGTTTTCTCACTGATGAGTATTATGGCCTGGTAGGAGTAATTCTTTCCTCATCTGCTATTCTAATGCCATTGATGGCATTTGGTGTACCCAATACTCTTGTAAAATATTACAGCAATTTTAATGATTCAAAATCGGCTGATGGTTTTCTCACCCTAATGGTACTCCTTCCATTGCTTATTGTCATTCCCCTTGCTGGAGTAAGTTACTTTGCCAATGAAGCAATAGGTAATTTCCTGGCCAGGAAGAATGTTATTGTAAAAGATTATGTCTGGTATATTTTCTTAATAGGACTTGCTATGGCTTATTTTGAAATATTTTATGCCTGGTCTAAAGTTCAAATGAAATCGGTTTTTGGGAATTTCATGAAAGAGGTGTTTGTTAGGGTAGGGGTCAGCTTACTCCTAATCCTTTTGTTTATGGAGTTCATAAGCGTAAATTTTTTTTTAAAGGCATTGGTAGGTCTTTACCTCTTCAGAACTATATTAATGAAACTGTATGCCTATAGTCTAAAAAGACCAAAACTGTGGTTTAATTGGCCAAAGAATACCCATTCTATGCTGAACTACAGCATTCTTATCATTTTGGGTGGATCCACTGCGGTAATCCTTTTGGAGATAGATCGTTTTATGATAAATCAGTTTATTCCTATTCAAAATGTTGCATATTATACGGTAGCTATTTTTATTGCAACCGTTATTGCGGTGCCAGCAAGAGCGATGCACCAAATTACCTACCCGATGACCGCTGAAATACTGAATAGGAATGATATGGTTGAGCTGAAAAGATTATATCAAAAAAGCTCTTTAACCTTGTTCATTGTATCCGGTCTTATTTTTATTCTGATCCTGCTTAATCTTAATGATCTTTATTCTCTGCTACCAAAAGCATATCGCGGAGGTTATATTATTGTTCTATTAATTGGATGCACTAAACTTTTTGATGCTCTAATAGGCAACAATAATGCAATACTCTTTAATTCTGACTATTACCGGGCTTTATTGTTTATGGGTGTTCTTTTGGCAGCCTTTACGATACTTTTCAATTGGTTGCTTATTCCCGCATACGGGTTAAATGGGGCGGCTTTTGCAACATTTATGGCCATATGTATTTACAATACAATTAAACTGATATACGTTAAACGGAAATTTAATATCATGCCCTTTACGAGTGAAACTGCAAAAATTGCAGGTCTCCTGGTTTTAATGGTGGCCATTTTCTATTTTGTGGAATTTACTTTTAATCCATTAGTCAACATTGTTTTAAAAAGTGTACTTATTTCTGTCGTGTATGTTGGAATCTTATACCGATTTAAAATATCTGAAGATGTCTTTGGTGTTCTTTCTGGATTTTTAGGAAAGAAAGAAAAATAAGCTGTTAGGTTTTTAGGGTATTTTAATTTTAAGAAGTTGAATTTATCCGGAATATTACCAACAAAAAAACCCCGCAGGGACTAATCCGCTGCGGGGTTAAACAACTAACCAACCTAAAACTCTCTTTATTATATTTTTGTACTTCTACTTCGTGTATTATTACTTTTTCCGGAATTCCTTGAAGGACTTCTGCTTACTGTTCTATTAGCAGTACTTGTCCTCTTAATTGTTGCACTTCCTGAACTTCTACCAGAAGGCTTAGAAGCAACTGATCGTTTTGTTACTGTCTTATTGCTAACAGTCCCGCTTTTCGTTGCTGATCTTTCCGGTCTTTTATAGGCACTACTGCTGCTCTGACCTGTTTTACTCCTTGGAGCTACCGCAACTTGCTTTTTTGTTACCGTTCTGCTTGTTGCAGACCGTGCAGATCTTTTAGTTCCATTTCTAACGGCAGTACTTTCAATATTTCTACCATTGTTGGCAACAGTTCTTTTCTTACTATTAGGAGTTGTTCTATTAGATCTGTTCGCAGCCGTACTGTTTATAGTTCTTTTACTACTGGTCCTATTATCTATTTGAGTAACAGCTTTTGTATTTCTTACTGAATTACCGGTTCTGTAACTATCGCCTCTACGCGAATTATTTTCTCTGGCAACCACACGTTTATCATTCCTGTATACATTGCTGCGCTTGTTGTAATTTTTATGATTGTCATAATAATGACCTACACTCGCATAGGCTCTCCTATTATTATATTGATAGGGTCTGTAATAAGTATATCGAACTGGGTTGTAATATCTTCTGTATGGGTTATTGTATACCAGGCAGAAACCAGCCGCAGGTCTTACGAAATAACTGTAATAAGGTCTGTATGTATAATATTGGTTATATACGTTAACATATCCTGTATAATTACTATAATAACCTCTGTTATTATAATAGACATTCATTCCACCAAGTCGTCTCACTCTACCATTTCGATACCATACATCAACACCACCAATTTGATTAACACGTCCATAATAATCATAAAAGACTGGTACATTTTGTACTTGAACAACTGCACCATAATCATCATATTGAACATATGGATTATAATCATAACCTGAATTGAATGTAAGGTTGGTACTTCCGAAATTTACATTAGTTCCTACATTAACACGGTTGTTAATATAGAAATCGAATTCTCCATCCGGATAAACGGAAAACGTAATGCCATTTTCAACAAAGATGAAGGAATTGTTGTATTTATAAGCATTGCGTATTGCAACCTTATTTTCCACGGTGGCTGCCATGGTACTCGCAGTACCTAAAAAAAGAGCCGTAAAAAGGAATATTAAATTTCTCATGATATAAGGTTTTATATTTCCGAATGCAACTATTTACATTCACTAAACTTATTACAAACAGCATGCCAGAAATATTAATATGTTTTTAAAATATTGTAAATCAGATAATTATAAATAATTGTAACCAAAGAATTGAACTACACCTTATTTATTTGAAAAAGAAGAAAGTTTTAATCAAATGATTCTATAGTAACTTTTCACGAAGATAATGCGCAGTATGAGATTTAGTTTTGGAGGCAACTTCTTCCGGAGTGCCGAAAGCAATAAGCTCACCACCATTATCGCCTCCATCTGGTCCAAGATCTATAACATAGTCTGCACATTTGATAAATTCAATATTATGCTCTATAACAACAATAGAATGACCCCTGCCTAGTAAAGCGTCAAAAGATTTTAAAAGCTTTTTAATGTCATGAAAGTGAAGCCCGGTAGTAGGTTCATCAAAAATGAATAAAGCCTTCTCTTTAGTTGTCCCTTTTACAAGGAATGACGCCAGTTTTATCCTCTGTGCCTCTCCACCTGAGAGGGTAGAAGAGGATTGGCCTAAGGTAACATAGCCCAGACCTACCTCTTGCAGTGGTCGTAATTTACCAACTATTTTAGTTTTTAAATTAGTTTCAAAGAATTCAATGGCATTATCTATGGTCATGTTCAATATATCATCAATATTGACATTTTCAAATTTCACCTCCAGAACTTCTTTCTTGAAACGCCTTCCGCCACAGGTATCGCATTCTAAATGAACATCGGCCATAAATTGCATTTCTACAGTAATTTCACCTTCTCCCTTACACTTTTCACACCTACCACCATCTACATTAAAGGAGAAGTGTTTGCCTTGATAACCTCTAAGTTTACTCAATTTCTGTGAGGCAAACAATGCCCTGATATCATCATAAGCTTTAATATAAGTGACCGGATTTGAACGAGAAGATCTTCCAATTGGGTTTTGATCTACAAACTCAACGTTTTTTACAGATTGAAATTTTCCGGACATTTCTGTATATTGGCCTGCTTTTTCTCCATATCCACCAACTTCTTTAAGCAATATTGGGTAAAGTAATTTTTTTACCAATGTACTTTTCCCACTTCCTGATACACCTGTTACTACTGTAAGCATATTAAGGGGGAAAGTGACATCAATATTCTTTAAGTTGTTTTCCCTGGCTCCCTTAATTTCAATAAAGTAATTAGAGGTTCGGCGTTTTGTAGGAACTTCAATTTCCATGGTTCCATTCAGGTAACTTGCCGTAAGTGAGGATGATTTTAGGATTTCATCCATAGGCCCGTGGGCCACTACCTCGCCTCCATGCGTGCCAGCTTCCGGACCAATGTCAATAACTTCATCTGCTGCAAGCATTATATCTTCGTCATGCTCAACAACAATAACAGTATTACCTAAATCTCTGAGAGATTTTAAGACCATTATGAGATTCTCTGTATCTCTCGGATGTAAGCCAATACTGGGTTCATCCAGGATATACATAGATCCAACCAAACTACTGCCAAGAGATGTTGCCAGGTTTATTCGCTGACTTTCCCCACCTGAAAGAGTATTTGATTTTCTGTTGATTGTTAAATAGCTCAATCCAACCTTATCCAAATAGCTTAGTCTGGTTTTGATTTCTGCTAATAATCTTTTTGCGATTTGCAAGTCGTGTTCGCTTAATGAAAGCGTGTCAAAAAATGTGATTAAGTTTTCAATTGACAATTCCACAAGATCTGAAATAGATTTTTTATCAATCTTGATATAATTGGTTTCCTTTCTAAGGCGCTTCCCTTTGCAGGAGTTGCATCTTGTTTTACCCCTATATCTGGAGAGCATTACCCGATTTTGAATCTTATAGCTCTTTTCTTCTAATTGCCGGAAGAATTTATCTATTCCTACAAAATGCTCATTGCCTTGCCAGACCAATAGTTTTTGCTCCTCAATAAGTTGAAACCAAGGTTTATGAATAGGAAAATTAAATTTATAAGAGGAATTCACTAATTGATCTCTATACCAACTCATGCTCTCTCCTCGCCATGGAAATATAGCATTTTCAAATACAGACAACCCCGAATTAGGTATTACAAGATCTTCATCTATGCCAATAACATCACCATATCCTTCACAATTTGGACAAGCCCCGTAAGGATTATTGAAACTGAATAGATGTGTGTTAGGTTCCATAAAGACCATTCCGTCCATTTCAAACTTATTGTTAAATTGGGTCACCGTTCCATTAGTGATTTCTTCAATAAAACAGTATCCTTTACCTTCAAAAAAAGCAGTATCCACTGCGTTGGCCAATCGATTAAGAAAATCCTCATCATCTTTCTTAATAATCCGATCTACAACCAATTCAAAATTATAACCAATATCTTTTAGTGATTCATCAATCCTGATGACCGCGCCATTATGTTTTATCCTCGCATATCCTTGTTTGGAAAGCAATTGTAAAGATTTCACCGGATCTCTGTCTTTGGAAATAACAATTGGAGCCAATAATAAGAGCTTGGTACCTTCTTCAAATGATTTTACATGGTTTATTACATCTGTTACGTTATGCTTTTTAACTTCTTTACCGGAAATTGGTGAATAGGTCTTGCCAATTCTGGCATAGAGAAGCTTCAAATAGTCATAGATTTCTGTAGTTGTACCTACTGTGGATCGTGGATTAGTGGAATTTACCTTTTGTTCAATGGCTATTGCAGGAGCTATACCTTTTATATAGTCTACTTTAGGTTTATCTAATTTACCAAGGAATTGCCGGGCATATGAGGAAAGGCTTTCTACATAACGACGTTGTCCTTCGGCATAGAGCGTATCAAAAGCCAGACTGGACTTACCTGAACCCGAAAGTCCAGTAATAACAACTAATTTATTTCTGGGGATAACTACATCAATATTTTTAAGATTATGCAGTTTAGCCCCCTTGATTATAATATTTCTCTTTGGATCTACCTCGGTTATTGCAGACATTTCTTGCTTTAGGTCGGCAAAGATACGATATGTTGAATTCAAACACCAATAGGTCGCCTTTTACAACTAAATTCTGCAATATCACAACATTGTCTACTTGAGAAAATATTTTTTTTCTATATTTGAAGCGTAATAACTAAAAAACCCGCCTATACGCGAAAATTACTTTTTTGAGCATTAACCTGAATAAGTAAAGTCCTTTCCATAAAGAAAGGCCCCTAAGTTTAACCAAAAAAGTAATTAGTATGCCACTACAAGTCGCGGACTCAATTTTAGTTCAGAATTACATTAGCGGGGATGAAAAATCCCTGGAAATGCTAATAAACAGGCACAATCAACGTCTTACCAGTTTTATTTATTCCAAGGTCCTGGACAGGGCTATTGCTGAAGATATCTTTCAGGATACCTTTATAAAGGTAATAAGGACCTTAAAAAGAGGCGCCTATAATGAAGAAGGTAAGTTTTTACCTTGGGTTATGCGAATAGCTCATAATCTGATCATTGACCATTTTAGAAGGAACAAACGAATGCCCAAATTTGAGGGTAGTGAGGATTTTAACATTTTTTCCGTTTTGGGTGATGGCAAACTGGATGCAGAGAGACAGTTAATTAAAGACCAGATAGACAGTGATCTTGTATTGTTAATAGAAGAACTCCCAGATGATCAAAAAGAAGTCCTGGTAATGCGTATGTATAAGGATATGAGTTTTAAAGAAATATCTGAAAATACAGGAGTAAGTATTAATACTGCTTTAGGACGAATGCGCTATGCCTTAATTAACCTAAGAAAGATCATAGAAAAGAAGAATATTGTTTTAACGAATTAATAGGTTCTATAGCGATTAATACACATGGTTCCATACCAGTTACGTTATTTAGACATAACAATATTATATATGGAACAGTTTTACCTTAGACAGCAAAACAAATGCAAACTTGTAAAAGTTAAGCCAGAGCGTGTACAGTTATTACTTCAGTATTCCAAGGCATTAAATATTATAAATCATAAAGGACTTAAATTTGAAAATAATTTGAATTGACCATAAACCCATTTTATTAGGATATACATTAGTCCCTTTGATAATATATCAAGGGGATTTTTAGTTTCTGGTAGTTACTAAAGTCTCTTATTTTATTAAATCGAACTAAAGCGGGGATATATTCAGGCTTATGGAAAATCAATTTGCAACTAATTTATTTTGGATTTATTGTGTCTAAAATTGCTAAATCGCTCTTTGACATCAAAAATCAGGGGTTTGACAACATAGTTTTTCTCAGACCTCGCTATTTCAATACTTTTAAAGTGTAATTATGAAATCATAGCTACCAATATATTTAAACTATTAACCCAAGGGCCATCAAAAAGAAGCTCCTTTATATTAACCAAAAAATACTACCAATTATGGAATTTAAAATTGATGATTCAGAATTAGTAAGAGATTATATCAGTGGCGACGAAAAAGCACTTGAAGTTCTTATAAACAGACACAACCAACGTATAAGTAGCTTTATTTATTCCAAGGTAATGGACAGGGATATAACTGAGGATATTTTTCAGGATACCTTTATCAAGGTAATCAAAACCCTTAAAAAAGGATCTTATAGTGAAGAGGGAAAATTCTTGCCATGGGTAATGAGAATTTCACATAACTTGATTATTGATTACTTTAGAAAGAACAAGCGTATGCCTAAGTTTGAAGGAAGTGATGATTTTAATATTTTCTCAGTTATAGGTGACGACAAGCTTAATGTAGAAAAGCAGATTATTAAAGATCAGATAGATAGTGATCTTGGATCTTTGATTGAAGAATTACCTGATGACCAAAAAGAAGTTCTTCTTATGCGAATTTACAAGGACATGAGTTTTAAAGAGATTTCCGAAAATACCGGAGTTAGCATAAATACAGCTTTAGGAAGAATGCGATATGCACTTATAAATCTCAGAAAGATAATAGAAAAGAATAATATTGTTTTAACAAATTAAGAGCAAGGAATACAAAGGAATACATCAGAGCAATATTTCCATATTAGTTGCGTTATTAGTACATAACAATACTATAATAATATGGAAAAAATTTACTCTGAAGAACAAAACGCTTGTAAACTGGCTAAATCCAGTCCTGAGACAATCCGGTTCTTACTGAATTACTCCAGGTCCTTCAGAATAACGAAGTACAAGACATTCAAATTTGAAACAACTTTGAATTAAGACAAAATGGCCCGCAGTTAGCGGGCCTTTTTTATTTTATAATAGTCGTGTAATACTTTTTTTCTCCCTATCGTTTTGGTTATTAAATCTTTGTCTATATCCCAGCCCCTGGCCGGGGAATATTGACGACCATACCAAATAATTTGAAGATGCAAATCGTTCCATATTTCTTTGGGAAATAACCTTTTTGCATCTTTCTCGGTTTGAACCACATTTTTACCATTGGAGAAACCCCAACGATACATCAAACGGTGAATATGTGTATCAACGGGAAAAGCCGGTATACCAAATGCCTGAGAGACCACTACACTTGCAGTTTTATGACCCACAGCCGGTAATTCTTCCAATAAGCTTATTTCTGGGGGGACATGACCTTCGTATTTTTCTATTAATATTTTGGATAGACCATGGATTCCTTTCGATTTCATAGGTGAAAGTCCTACCGGCTTAATGATTTCCTTTATTTCCTCTACAGACATTTTAATCATATCGTAGGGATTGTCGGCTTTTGCAAATAATTTAGGTGTTATCTGGTTTACACGGATATCTGTACTTTGGGCCGATAATAATACGGCGACTAACAATGTATATGGATCTTTATGTTCTAACGGTACGGGTATTTCAGGATACAATTCCTTCAGTACTTTTATTGCAAAGGATACTTTTTCCGATTTGGTCATTTTTGTTTAATTTTACAATGAAAAAAATAAACACAAAATTAATTGAAAATAAATTATGAACACACTTAAAGAAGGTGATAAAGTCCCTGACTTTTCATCTGTTGATCAGGATGGCAATTTGGTAAAATTAAGCGATTATTCCGGTAAAAAGTTAGTTGTATTTTTTTATCCGAGGGCTAATACACCAGGATGTACTGCTGAAGCCTGTAATCTTAGGGATAATTATGCAGAACTGCAGTCAAAAGGCTATGAACTATTGGGGGTTAGTGAGGATTCTCAAAAAAAGCAAGCTGGTTTTAGGAATAAATATGAATTTCCTTTTCCACTTTTGGCCGATGAAGATCATACCGTAATTAATGCATTTGGAGTCTGGGGTCCTAAAAAATTTATGGGCAGGGTATACGATGGTATTCACAGAAAGAGCTTTATTATTGACGAAAGCGGTTTCGTTATAAAGGTTATTGACAAAGTTAAAACCAAAGATCACGCTGCACAGATTCTTTAGTATGAAACTATCAGCATTAAAAAAGGCCCTAATAATTAAGGCCTTTTTTTTATGGAATTTAGCGTTAAGCTTTTTCTTTTAGTTTATCGTCAGTTCGCATAAAAAGGTGTTCTTTCTTTATTATTTCCGAAATACCTTCTGGCAGCATTTTCTCCCAACCACCTTCTCCATTAGTGATTTTTTTCAATACATCTCTGGAGAATATGTCCATAATTTCAGTATCGTAGTCTATAATATCCATTACTTTCCCATTGTACTTAAAAAATTTGTATAACTCTTTCATTCTGGGATGAACCTTCACATTGTTACTAGTCATGATCTGCCCGGTCTCCGGATTCTTCATTGGATAGAGATATACAATGAGTTCTTTAAAGAATAACTTGCCAAAAGCTTCTAAAATACCACCACTTAGATGTCTGTAATATTTTTCGTCAAAAATGTCTACAAGATTATTAACTCCCATAGTAAGACCAATTTTTGCTTTCGTATAGTTGTTAAAGTATTCAACCAATTTAAAATATTCCTGAAATTTCGAAATCATTACCGAATGTCCTAATGAACACAATAATTTGGCCCGGTCCATAAAGTCACTTTCATCTATTTCACCTGAAGCTCTTAAATTAGACAATGTAATTTCAAATATTACAATAGAATTGTCTTCATCAACTGCCGGATCACGTATAAAAATTTCATAGGATTTTTCAAACATATCCATGTTCACCTTAGTCACAGGCCTAAAACTCCCCCTAAGTGCAAGGATATTCTTCTTATATAGAATAGCAGCCGGAAGAAGATTATTTCCGTCAGGGCCAAACATGACCGCATCAGTCATATCATTTCTGATAAGCTGAAGACTCATTAGCCTATTGTCAACGCTATTGAAACTTGGACCCGAGAAATTTACCATATCAATCTCCAGGGTATCCCGGTCAATATGATCATAGAGGTATTTTAATAATTTTCTGGGTTTATTATACTTGTAAAATGCACCGTAAATGAGATTTACACCAACTATACCGAGTGTCTCCTGCTGTAGCCGTGCTTCGTTTTGCATAAACCTGACATGCAAAATGATTTCGTCAAATTCCTTTTGAGTTGGATCTAATTGAAAACGAATTCCTACCCAGCCATGGCCTTTATATCGCTTTGAAAAGTCTATAGTTGCGACCGTATTTGCATAAGTAAAGAAAAGTTTATCCGGATTTTCTTCTCTACTAATCCGTTCTTCCATAAGATGCATTTCATGCGAAAGCATTTTTTTTAGCCTGCTTTGAGTAACATACCTTCCTGCAGATTCTACACCATAAACGGCATCGCTAAAGGATTTGTCATAGGCACTCATAGCCTTAGCTATTGTGCCAGAGGCGCCGCCTGATCTGAAAAACCACCTGGCGGTTTCTTGTCCGGCACCTATTTCCGCAAAGGTCCCGTAGATATCGGGATTTAGATTTATTCTAAGGGTCTTAGCCTTTATTGAGGGCATATTTTCAAAAGCCCGATCCTTTTTGAATACTGCAGCCATATATAGTTTGCTTTAAGCAAAGTTAATAAGATTGGGGTATCTATTAAATAAATAAGTTATAAATTTGAAATAAATAGATGACAGGTTGAAAATAACTTTTTTAGGCACTGGCACATCGCAGGGAATACCGGTTATTGGCAGTAATCATCCGGTCTGTTTAAGTAAAAATCCCAAGGATAAAAGACTTCGAGTTTCTGTTCTGATTTCATGGAAAGACTATAATTATGTAATTGATTGTGGTCCTGATTTCAGGCAACAGATGTTAACTCATAAAGTTACCAAATTAGATGGTATTCTATTTACTCACGAACATGCAGATCATACGTCAGGTATAGATGATATCCGCCCTTTTTTCTTTAGACAGGGGGATATTCCTGTTTATGCACATGAAGATGTAATCCTCGCATTAAAAAGGAGATTTGACTATATTTTTGCCGATGAGAATAGGTATCCGGGGGCTCCGGCGATAAAGGTTAAGCTGATACAGAATAATGAACCCTTCATAATCGGAGACCTACAAGCAATACCAATTGAGGCATTTCATAATCGGCTAAGGGTTTATGGATATAGAATAGGTGACTTTGCCTACCTTACAGATGTTAAGACTATTTCTGATGAAGAAATAAATAAAATAAAGGGAGTTAAGGTGCTGTCAGTAAATGCATTACGTATAGAGCCACATCATTCTCATTTAAACCTGGAAGAAGCTCTTGAATTAGTTGATATAATTAAACCAGACATAGCATATCTTTCTCATATCAGCCATTATTTGGGTTTTCATGATGAAGTGGAAGAGAAATTACCTAAAAATGTGCATTTAGCATATGACAATCTTGTTGTCTCGGTTTGAGCTACAAAAAAATAATTTTAAATAGTTTGATAATTGAATCATTAATTTTATGAAAAGTAGAATATTTATTTACCTGTTCATTTTTGCCGCTTTGTTATCGCTTTACTTATTTGTAAGTAGCAATACCATGCTGGAGAATAAGGATTTAAAAATTCAGAACCTGGAGTCTGAGGTTAGCGTACTTCAGGATTCTGTGCAAAAATTACAACTTCAGGTTTTTGATATGCAATATTTTTCATTACAAAATAATGATGATGCCTTGTCATATTATGATCACCTTAGACTGGAAAACCCTTCGCGCTATATTTCAGATAAGTTATTGGAAACCAATGAAAAGAAAGGAGATAATCCATTAGTTCCGTATGAGGGAATGGAAAGTGATTTTAAGATCAATAAGATAAAAATACTGAATCATCAATGGATAATAGCCGATTTTTCCGATGGTAAATATTGGGGAGAACTATTTTTGAGATACGAGTTAAAAGATGATATGGGTGTTGATTTTACAGTAATGGATCATCTTTTATATACCCGGAGTAATTAAATATTTTCTTCTAGCCATTTTCTAAATGAATAAAAATTTTCGGCCGAAACCCCATGACCTACTGGAAATTCCTCATATTTATGGTTAATGCCCAGTTTTTTTAAGAGAATAGGCGCTTTTTGAGCCCATTCAGATGGGATTACCTGGTCTACCTGACCGTGGGATGCGTAAATGTTAAGATTTTTATGGTCTTTTTGAGCATAATCCTTCTCGAGGATATTCTCGTCTATATAGCCGCTTAGGGCCACCACATTTTTAACCTTATCCGGAAATGATAGTGCCACCGCATAGCTCAATACTGTACCCTGGCTAAAGCCCAGCAAGGTGACATTGTCTTTATCCAATTGATAAGCTTCACAAGCTTCCTCAATAAAATTTACAATTTTGTTTCTGGATGAGATTGCCTGTTCCTCATCACTCCATTTTCCATATGATGCATCAAAGTTGATGGCATACCAGGCATTACCAAAGGGAGGTAATTGGTATGGACCTCTGGTAGAAATAATAAAACATTCTGAAGGTAATTCTGAGGCGAATGAAAACAAATCTTCTTCGTTGCTGCCGTAACCGTGAAAGAGAAAGATAACAGGTGGTCGCCTATCTTCTATTAAAGAAGGGCGAATTATATGGTATAAGGATAAGGGAACTGTTTTCATTTTATTGAATAAATATAAACCAATGCTGAAATGAAGATCCGAAGATTGGGACAGGTTGTTTTTTATTATTTAAGGCGCCCAAAAGGCCATACATCCAAAGGACAAAATAAAATATATAAAGGCCTACCCATACAAAAAAATTGAACCACTGACTTAAGAATAGGGCGCAGCCCATAAAAACCAGATGTAAACCAAATGCCTGTCTGGTATGGAATCTGGCAAATTCATTTTTTGGCTCCATATTCATGGTTATTGCTATTAAAGAGCCAATAATAGTGAAATAAGCTATTATTGCTGTTGTTTTTCCTTTTACTACTGAATCTTGTTCCAAAGCCTTATTTTTATAACAATTACTTAAATTATTCTTTGATCAGACGATTATTTGATTGTTTGCTATTATTCCGTAAACCTTACCTTTCATTTTTTCGCCAAAGAACATACTGTTCTTAGAAGTCGATTTACTATGTTTTTTTGTGTAAATAAATTCAGACTCAGGATCAAAAAGAGTAAGATTCGCCAAAGAACCCTTTTTTATCGTCACCGGACTTAAGCCGAAACGTTCCCTTCCTTTAGATAAAAAGTAGACGGCCGTTTCGGTGTCGAACAGCTCATTTAAAACACCAAATGCATTTTCAAGACCTATTGTGCCATAAGCAGCATTGTCAAATTCTATGCGTTTTTCTTCAATATCAATTGGTGTATGATCTGAGGTCACAAAATCTATAATACCTTCTTTAAGACCTTTTTTCAAAGCACTTATATCTTTGCTTGTTCGAAGTGGAGGTAAAACCTTGTAATTACTATCAAAGCTGTCCAAAACATCGTCAGAAAATAACAAATTATGCACAGCAACACTGCAACTTACGTTAAGCCCCTTTCGTTTAGCTTCTCCAATAAGCCTAACTGACTTGGCTGTAGATATCGTGGGGATATGGAGAAATCCACCCGTGTATTGCAGAATAAAAAGGTCTCTGGCAATTTGAAGTTCTTCCGCCAGAGCGGGAATTCCCTTTAAACCAACTCTTGTTGACGAAATACCTTCATTAACAATACCTTTACTCATTATTTGCTTATCCATTGGAAAAGAATAAACTAATCCCTTAAAATCCTGGGAGTATTGCAATGCTATCTTTAATAGATTGGAATTTGAAATAGATCTCTTAAAATCATAGAAACCAACGGCTCCAGAATTCTGCATATCGTAAAGCTCAGCAAGATCATTGCCTTCACTAAGTACTGTAAGAGTTCCCAAAGGGTGTATTTTTGTAGTCTGTCCTTTTGCAGCATTTTTCAAAAAAACAATTGCGCCGCTGCTATCCGGAAGTGGATAAGTGTTCGGGTTAAGAACAATATCTGTATATCCGCTTCTCCCAGCCACAAGGAGCCCATTATTAATGGTTTCACGTTCTTCATATCCAGGTTCACCAAAACTTACACTACTGTCAAACCAACCAGCAGAGACATGCAAATTTTTGAAGTTTAGTGTTTTTATATTCCCGGCAG